>Ga0206964_10075_pt1 | contig 29253 bp, 17 predicted proteins | sample Alteio_BWOrgHeat_25_FD_152980 | JGI IMG/M metagenome (GOLD analysis project Ga0206964, IMG submission 152980) | Enriched cells from forest soil in Barre Woods Harvard Forest LTER site, Petersham, Massachusetts, United States -... | ecosystem: Environmental > Terrestrial > Soil > Temperate forest >...
CATTTCGATGCGCTGCAGGATATGGGCGTCGAGGGTTCCTTCGACGATCGCGGTTTTGGTGCCTCCTATGTCGAGGCCTATCAGCGAACGCCGATTCGATTCCGTTTCATTCATGGGGTACTTGGGGAGTTTAACAGTGGGATTTGGTGCGTCGATTTCAGAGTCGAAGTATATCAATCACCGGCTGCCGGGGGTGTCCTCTGGACAATCGTCATTGCCAGATGAAACACTTTCCGCATTGGAAACGATCGAAGGAGGGGTGTGTTCAGTTGGCGGCTATCATTGCTAATCCTTCGACTGCGATGCTGAAGGTTTCAGGCAGGCCCGGTCCTACGACTCTTGCGATTCTGTTGGCAGGCGTGCTGCTCGGATCTGCGGTGGGCTGCCATCATGGTTCGACTCGTGTGGCAGGCAAGCACCTTGATTTCAACCAGGATGTGCAGCCGATTCTGGCCAGCCGCTGCTTTGCCTGTCACGGGCCCGACCCGGAGATGCGCAAGGCCGGTCTCAGGCTCGATCTGGAAGAAGCTGCGCTTAGAAAGCGGCCGGGACATCCGGATGCGATTGTGCCGGGACATCCGGACCAGAGCGAGTTAATCAAAAGAATTGAGTCGACTGATCCGCATCACCTGATGCCGCAGTCGCCGCTCGGCGAGGCCAAGCCCATGACGGCCGATGAGATTGCGGTGCTCAGGGAATGGGTCAAGGAGGGGGCAGTTTACCGGCCTCACTGGGCATTTGAAAAGCCTGCTCGGCCTGCGGTGCCGGCGGTGGCGCAGGGGCACGACTGGGCAAGGACGCCGATTGACTCCTTCATTCTGGCGCGGCTGAACAAGGAGGGGTTGCAGCCTTCGGCAGAGGCAGACAAGGCGACGCTGATTCGCCGGGTGACTCTTGATCTGACCGGCCTGCTTCCGACTCCGGAGGAGGTTCGGGCTTTCGTGAAAGATACGTCACCGCAGGCATATGAGCATTTGGTGGACGGGTTGCTGGCCAGGCCGACCTATGGCGAGCAGCGCACGCGATACTGGCTCGACTATGCACGCTATTCGGATACCTACGGACTGCACTTCGATAACAGTCGTGATATCTGGCCTTACCGCGATTACCTCATCCGTTCCTTTAACAGTAATAAGCCCTTCGATCAGTTTGCCAAAGAGCAGATTGCGGGCGATCTGCTGCCGGCGAAGAATCTCGACCCTCTCATCGCCAGCGGATATGTGCGGTTGGGCCTGAGCAGCAATGAGGGCGGGACGATTCCTGAGGAGCTGCGGACTAATATTTCGCGCGAACGCACGGAGGCTTTTGGCGCGACGTTTATGGGGCTGACCGTCGGTTGCGCTGTGTGCCACGATCACAAGTTCGATCCGACTACGCAGAAGGATTTTTATGCGCTGAGCGCCTTCTTTAACAATATCGAGGAGAAGCCCTTTAACGATGACAGGCCGGTGTGGACTCCGGTGGTGCGGATTCCCAAGGCGCAGAATCAGGAAGCTTATGACAAGGTACTGGCGAAGCGGTCGGAGCTGGAGACTCAGCTGCGCGATCTGCGCCATCAGGAGCGCGGTCTCGTAGAGCGGTGGCTTGCGTCGGGGCAGAGCCGTCCGCAGCCGGTAGCGACGGATAAACTCGTGCTGCGATTGCGACTCGATGAGGGTGGAGGTGGCGTGCTGAAGAACAGCGCGCCTAATGCGAACCCGGCGAGCTTTCCGATAGGTACGTCCAAGCCGGAATGGGGAGAGACCCCGTGGCTCTGGCCCGATTTCCGCATGCAGACGAGCACGCGGGCGATTCTGGGGCAGACCGGGGATTCGGAATGGAATCAGCCGTTGGCTGCGGGCGGATGGTTCATGCTGCGCTCGGCTCCGAACTTTAAAGACAATGGCGCTTCGGGAGCGCTGCTCTCGAAGATGGATACGAAGCAGCACAATCGCGGATGGGATCTGTCGGTCGCGAAGGGAATTATCAGCGTCAATCTGGTCAATCAGTCGCCCAAGGAGGGGGGCGGTGACAAGAAGGTGCAGGCCAAGAAGCCGGTTCAGAGCAAGGAGCCTTTTCGATACCCGTCGCCGACCGACCTGAGTGCAAAGGACCTTGCACCCAATAAGCCTCCTGTGAAGAAGGAGCCGCCAAAGAAAGAGGCAGCGAAGCCGAAGCCTCCCAAGCCGGCCACCCCTGAGCCCGCGCCAGATACCACTCCGCTGGTTGCAATCAAGGTTACAACTGTCGACAGGCTTCCGCTTGATGGTGAATGGAAGCATATCTTTTTTACGTACGACGGGTCGGGCAAGGCGTCGGGCGTGAAGATCTTCATTAACGGCGCACCAGTAGCGACGAGTGTTGAGTCGGACACGCTTACTTCGTCGACGATTCGAACTTCGGCGCCGATGCAGCTTGGGTGGCGGTATCCGGATGCGACTCCCGCGCAGGAGACGCGGTATCAGGACATTCGGCTGTATGGTCGCGCACTCTCTGCAGACGAAACGCGAAGGCTGCCTTACGAGGATTACGTTGCCGAAGTGACTGGCAAGCCAAACAGTCAGTGGAATGAAGACCAGTGGCATGTGGTGAGCGAGTTTTATCTGCATAACAGAGACAGTTCATTCGGCGCGGTCGAGAGTCACATTGCGCAGTTGAATAAGCAGCTCGAGAAGCTTTCGGAGGGTGGCGATCTCACGCAGGTTTCATGGGAGAAGCCGTCGATTGCTTATGCGCATATCCTCACCCGTGGCGCATACGCGGCGCGCGCTGAGCGTGTAGAGGCGAACACTCCGCACTTTTTGCCATCGGTGCCAAAGGGCGAGAGCCACAACCGGCTCGCTCTAGCCGAGTGGACGGTGAGCCCGGAGAATCCGCTGACGGCGCGGGTGACTGTCAATCGCATGTGGTACGAACTCTTTGGGACGGGCTTGGTTGAGACAACGGAAGACTTCGGAATCATGGGGCAGAGGCCGTCCCATCCTGAACTGCTTGACTGGTTGGCCGTCGAGTTTCGCGAGAGTGGATGGAATATCAAGCACATGTACAAGCTGATGGTGATGTCGGCGGCGTACCGGCAGAGCGCGCGGTCGACGCCTGTTCAGCTAGCGAAGGATCCGAAGAACCTGTTGCTTTCGCATGGGCCGAGATTTCGCATGGATGCGGAAATGCTGCGTGATATTGCGCTGCAATCGGGCGGGTTGCTGGGCAGAAAGATCGGAGGGCCTAGCGTGAAGCCGTATCAGCCGCCGAACGTGTGGGAGCAGGTGAGCTATCCGACGAGCGACACGGTCAACTATGTGCAGGAGCATGGTGACGCGTTGTATCGCCGCAGCATGTACACGTATTGGAAGCGCATGGCTTCTCCGCCGAATATGGACGCCTTCGATGCGCCGATGCGCGATGTGGTCTGCACCCGCCGGCAGCGCACCGATACGCCACTGCAGGCGCTGGTGACGATGAACGACATTCAGTGGGTTGAGGCGGCGCGATCACTCGCAGAGCGGGTGATTCAGGAAGGCGGCCGCCAGCCGGAGCAGCGCATTAACCTGATGAGTGAGATTCTGCTATCGCGCGATCCGTCTCCCCAGACGCAAGCGATTCTTGAAAACTCATTTGCGCAGATGCGTCAGCATTACACGGCTGATCCTAAGGCTGCGCGTGAATTGATTGATGTGGGTGAGAAGAAACCGAACGGTGCGATTCCCGCACCGGAGCTTGCGGCGTGGACGATGGTGGCGACTGAGATGTTGAACCTGGACGAGACTGTTACGAAGTAGTTGAGGATGATTTTATGAAGCAGCATCCGAATTGTACCGATTGCGAACAAGGACCGGATGTGATGAATATGCCGGTCCCTACAGAGCTGAAACGCGAGTGGGCAGCGATCGAGACGCGCAGGCAGTTTCTTGGACGGTCGGGCAAAGTGCTGGGATGGGCAGGGCTGGCTAGTCTGCTCGGCGAGACTGCCTTTATTGGCGATGCGCGAGGTGCGGACGCCAAAGGCCAGCCAGCAAAGCAGGCGCGCGATGGGTTTGCCTCGCCGCACTTCGCTCCCAAGGCGAAGCGGGCGATCTATCTCTTTATGTCGGGTGGGCCTCCGCAGATTGATTTGCTCGATTACAAACCGAATCTCGCGGCTCTCTATGACAAGGACATTCCGGCTTCGGTGCGCGGTGCGCAGCAGCTTACGGGAATGACTTCAGGGCAGGCGCGTTTTCCCATTGCGCCTTCGCACTGGGCATTCAAGCAATACGGCAACACGGGAACATGGGTCAGCGATCTGCTGCCGTACACGGGGAAGATGGTCGATGATCTGACGATCATCAAGTCGACCAATACGGACGCGATCAATCATGAGCCGGCCATCATGCTGATGAATACGGGAAACATGAATGCGGGTAAGCCGTGCCTGGGGTCATGGTTGTCGTTTGGGCTCGGCAGCATGAACGATAACCTGCCGACGTTTATGGTGCTGCAGACCAAGGTGAATCCGAAGGAGAACAATCAGCCGGTCTCTTCGCGGCTGTGGGGCAGCGGGTACCTTCCTTCGCAATATGCGGGTGTCGGGCTGCGATCCAGCGGTGAGCCTGTGCTTTATCTGACGGACCCGAACGGCGTTGACCGCGAGGTGCGCCGCAAGATGCTGGATGCGGTGGAGCAGATCAATCAGCAGACGCTCGCGGAGCTGGGCGATCCTGAGACGAATGCGAGAATTGCCCAGTACGAGATGGCTTACCGGATGCAGATGTCTGTGCCAGAGCTGGTGGATCTGAGCAAGGAGCCGCAATCGACCTGGGATCTTTACGGAGAGGATGCAAAAGAGCCCGGTAGCTTTGCTTATAACTGTCTACTTGCCAGGCGAATGGCCGAGCGCGGCGTGCGGTTTACGCAGATCTATAAACGCGGCTGGGATGTGCATGACAATGTCACCGTTACGCTGCCGACGCTGTGCGCTGAGACGGATCGCGCATGCTACGCGCTGGTGACGGACCTGAAGCGGCGTGGGCTGCTCGACGACACGCTGGTGATCTGGGCTGGAGAGTTTGGGCGCACGGTCTATAGCCAAGGCGGATTGACGCCGCAGAACTACGGACGCGATCATCATCCGCGATGCTTTACAACGTGGATGACCGGCGGAGGCGCGCGGCCTGGGGTGACTTATGGCGAGACAGACGAGTATAGCTATAACGTCGTGAAAGACCCGGTGCCGGTTCGCGATTTCAACGCGACTGTTTTGCGCTGCCTGGGATTTGACCATAACAAATTTACGTACAAGTTTCAGGGGCTTGAGCAGAAGCTGACTGGCCCTGCACCTGCGAGCGTTGTTGAAGGGCTTCTCGCTTGAAGCTGGTTGCTCCTACATCGGCTGGCAAAGCTCGCCGGCTACTTCCCACCAATCCGGCAACAAGGCGAGCGGGGCTGGCCGCGCTGATTACGATCATGGCGCTGCTGTCCCTGCCTTTTATCGTGAGGCTCGATGGCAGCCCGCATGGAAACTGGCAGCAGTTCTTTGGCAGATTTCATCCACTGGTGGTTCATCTGCCGATTGGGCTGATTCTGCTGGTGCCGCTGCTGGAGGTTTTGGGCCGGAGACGTCCGGCGCTGCGCGAAGCTGCGCGATTTGTGCTGGGACTGGCCTTTGCCGCCTGTCTTGCCGCGGTCACCCTTGGATACCTGTTGGCTCGCGGAAGCGGAACCTCTGGAGCTACGATTACGCTGCACCTCTGGGGTGGGACGATGTTATCCATCTGCGTGCTGTTAAGCCTTTTGACGAGGCCTGCGTGGACAGCAGGAGACGCACCGCGCATCTATCCAGCGCTGCTGGCCTGCACTGTGCTCGCGCTCATTTGGACGGCGCACCAGGGCGGCTCTCTGACCTATGGTAACGGTTACCTCACCGAGTTTGCGCCGGGCCCTTTGAGGCGATTATCGGCGACCGGAGTCGCGCAAGTTCCGACTCGATTTCAGGATTCGTTCTACTCAATGCACATCTTTCCGGTCTTGAACGCGAACTGCGTGAGTTGTCATGGTAGTCACGAGGTGAAAGGTGGGCTGCGGCTCGACTCATATGAGCTGTTGATGAGGGGTGGCAGTGACGGGGCGGTTATTATTCCGGGCCAGCCGGATAGAAGCATACTCTTTGCGCGAATCACGCTTCCGACGGACGATAAGCATTTCATGCCCTCAGGCGGGCGACCCAAGTTGAAGCCGAATGAGGTTACGTGGATCAAGGCGTGGATCCAGCAGGGAGCTTCGCCTTCGGCCGTTTCGCTCACCGGCGTTTCGGTGGCGAGTGATTCGGAGCGGCCAAAGGAATTGCCGTTGAAGCCGGTTGGCGATTACAGCGCCATGATGCCCGAGATCCGCCAGATGGAGCAGTCTCAGGGCGCAAAGCTTGTGCCGATATCGAGCAATCCGTCGGATGGTCTTGTTCTGACTACGGTCGATGTCGCAGCGAAATTTGGAGATGCGCAGCTGGCGCAATTCCAGAAATTTGCGCCTTACATTGTTGAGGCCGAGCTTGGCCGGACGGCGGTGACGAATGCCTCATTTGATACGCTAAGCAAATTTACGAGCCTGCGCGCGTTGCATCTCGAAGGCACCGCCGTCACCGGTGACGGGCTTGCAAAACTCGCGCCTCTCTCGCAACTGACATACTTGAACCTTAGTGGCACCAACGTGACTTCGGCTGCCCTTGCGCCGCTCAAGGCGATGAAAAATCTGCATCACGTTTATCTTTTCAACACGCCGGCACAACCAGCCTCTGCCTCGGATGCCCGATAGTCCATGACTTCGCAATCGGCCATAGTTCGTTGATTCAGTGCAGGCATAATCGGACGAGGTTCTCTACCCGCACGGAGCAGTTGCATCGTGAAAGTATTGCAACTGGCTCGCATAGACTTTATTCTGCACGGGTTGACCGATTTTCTAGCCTAACCAACAACTCACCTTGATTCTGCATTGCATAGCAGCGGTATACAGGGAATGCATGACGAAAATCTTTGGAGCCATCGGAGCTTTTTCTTTCGCAGCTGCCACTCTGGTTGCGAGTGGCTTTGGTCAGAGTGCTCCGACGGTCCCGGACAAGGTTTGGCATTCCACAGCGGAACGCGATCTTAGCAGAGAACTTGCCACACATCCGGAGAAAAAATACGACGTTGATCCGAACAAGAACTACCCGCTTGCGGAGTTGATCGATCTCGCTCAACAGCATAATCCGGAGACTCGTGTGGCCTGGCAGGAGGCAAAGGCCAAGGCTGCTTCACTGGGCATTGCGCGGAGTGCGCTTTTTCCGACGATTGCGGCAGTTGCCCTGGGCGCAACCATCCGTCAGGCAGCACTGATAGGGGAATATTTTCATCGACAGACGGAGGGAATCTTCGAGCCTACACTGCATGTCGAGTATCTTGTCTTCGATTTTGGAGGCCGCAATGGCGCGATCGACGCGGCCAAAGCGAATCTTCTGGCTGCCGACCTTGCCTTCAACGACACACATCGCAAGCTAATCTTTCAGGTTGCATCGGCCTATTACCGCCTGCTCAATGCGAAGGGTCAGAGAGCCGCGGCTGAAGCGAACCTGAAGAACGCTCAGACGCTGGAGGAAGATGCCAAGAGTCGCCTGGACAACGGACTCGCCACCAAGCCCGATCTGCTCGAGGCTACAGCAGCCCGTACGCAGGCGGACTATGACCTGCAGGCAGCGATCGGCACTGAAGATATAGCTCGAGGAGATCTGGCGACATCGATGGGCTTGCCTCCGGGAACGCACTTCGAAGTTCAAAGCATCGACGAGCTGTCGACGCCAAGCGTGATGACAGACTCTGTCGATCGGGAGATCGATCGCGCGTTTGCTCAGCGGCCCGAACTTATGGAGCAGGTTACGCGCGTACGTGAGGCCAACGCGTCCATCAAGCAAGCGCGGTCTACTTATTTTCCGTCATTGAACTTTAGCGGCGATGGTGGTTTAGCGCGGGCATATGGACAACAGGATTTACTGCCAGGTCATTACGCGGAGGGCGAAATCTGGAGTGTCGGAATGCAACTGAAGTGGACTCTCTTCGACGGAACTCGCCGCGAACATGAGATTGCGCGGGCAGAGGCGGAAAAGAAATCGGCGACAGCTAATATCGATGTGCTGCGTGATCAGATTGCCAACGAAGTATGGAGCGCGTACACCAATATGAAAACCGCGCTGAAACAACAGCAAGCAGCTGCAGCGCTGCTCACTGCTTCGGATCAGTCCTATGAAGCCGCGCACGAATCCTATGACTATGGATTTCGAAATTTGATCGATGTCGTGTCCGCGCAGAGGACGCTAGCGCAGGCGAGGTCGGAGGATGTTTTCGCAAGAACGCAACTCCTTTTGCAAGTGGCTAATGTGGCCTTCCGCACTGGCGATCTGATTCAGGCACAGCCTGCGAAGGTGGGCCCATGAAGAAAATTCCAGGACTCTGCGGCTATCTGCTTGGCGTGTGCATCGTGACCGGCTGTGGGCGGGCACCGTCGTTCAACATCCTTGGATCTTTTTTCCCGGCATGGCTCCTCTGTATGGTTGCGGGTGTTGTGTTAGCCGCAATCGTAAATCGGGTGCTGGTGCACTACAAACTCGACTCGATGTTAGCGTGGACAATTCTTGTGTACCCAAGTCTTGCGGCGTTCTTTGCATTTACATTGTGGTTGCTCTTCTTTAGTTAGCGGAGAGAACGATGGGCTTTGACGGATCGGTGGAAACACGCAGCATCGTCGGACGCACGATCAGTATCGCGATCGTTGTCGCGGCGGCCATAATGGGCCTGCTTGTCTTGAGGCAGGTGTCAGACAATCCGCGCACAGACGATGCTGAAATATTCGCTAACTTCATCGGAATTGCGCCGCTTGTGAATGGTCCGATTACTCATCTCTATGTTGCCGACAATCAACAGGTCAGGGCCGGTGATCCGTTATTTGAAATCGATGATCGGCCTTACTCATACGCACTTGCTCATGCCAGGTCCGACCAGCAATCACTCAAAGGACAAATCGACGATGAGCGGCGCATCATTGCCGGGAAGGAAAGCGGTGTCGATGTAGCCAAGGCAAATGAACTGAGCTCCGAGGCCAATCTCAGCCGTGCTGGTGCCGCGATCGAGGAGGCAAAAGCAGATGTCGCAAGCGCCAAAGCAGCGGTTGAGCGCGCAGATGCTGAGTTAGCCTATGCGAGCAACAATCTTCATCGCATTGAGCCGCTTTTGACCAAACAATTTGTCACCGTCGATCAGGTAGATCAGGCGCGTACCCTTCAGGTCTCGCGCTCAAGAGCAGCGCAGCAAGCCCGCTCACAGCTTGCGTTGGCAGAGGCCGGATTAGCCGCTGCGGAGGCCCAGTACAAGCAAGGCCAGGCAAACGTTTTGCAAAGCGGTCACCAGGTACAGCAGGCTAGTCATAACATCACTACGCTGGAACCGCTCGTGGGGCAGGTGCAGGGGAGACAGGCGGCCATCGATACAGCTCAGTACAACCTCGATAACTGCAAGATCATCGCGCCTTTCGATGCTCGTGTTACAAACCTGACCATCTCACAGGGTGCCTACGCGACTGCGGGTCAGCGTATTTTTACGTTGATCGATACACGCGTGTGGTGGGCCATCGCCAATTTTCGCGAAACACAGCTTCAGCACATCAAGCCCGGCATGCAGGCTGATGTCTTTGTGATGTCGAAGCCCAACGTGCACCTTAAGGGGGTCGTTGACAGCGTCGGCTTTGGAGTCACGCCTGACGCGGATCTGGTGGGCCGTCTCTCTGAGCCGGGGCTCCCCGATGTGCAGCGCACGCTGAATTGGGTCCATCTCGCTTCGCGATTCCCAGTGCGTGTGCGCATCGAATCTCAACCATCCGACATTTTTCGCCTCGGGGAATCTGCGGTCGTCGTCATCCGGGGCGAACCTTCTCTGCTTCCACACAGGTGATCATGGCGACAACGTCAATCAGGCTTCCGCACGCGGCTCGATTCGTCACCTGGTTCCCGCAGTTTTTGCGCAGTGAGCTTGCCTTTTATCCGGGTCGTGGCACGATCATCGCTCGAACTGTGATCTCCGCCACTCTCACCGCGATTCTGATTATCACGTTTCGTATCCCAGGGGGAGCGATCGGGGCACTATGCGCCTTTATTCTTTCGCGCGAGGATCTTCTTTCGACCGCCAAATCGGCGCTGACTTTTGTGGCAGCCTTTGCTATTGGCGGTCTCTTCATTCCTATTGGTGCCAGATTCTTCGCTTCCATTCCGATAACTCACTTTTTATGGGAAGCAGTTAGTATCTTCATCGCTTTTTTTCTGCTTCGGACGTTGACAAACTTTGCGCTTGCGACCGGCCTCTGCCTGGTTGCTACGAACATTCTCTCGCTCTGGTATCTGCCCGGTCCGGCAGCCAAAAACGTCGAACTCACCTTATGGCAGGTTGCATCTGCATTGATCGGCGCGCTGGTGACCTTTGCGGTCGAGGTCATTTTTCACGCCGTTCACCAGCGCGACGAAATTGTTGAAGGCGTAGACCAGCGGCTCAAGCAGATCGAAGGCCTCATGGAAAGCTATGCCGCCAATCGTCCTGTTCCAGCGGAGACCACGCGTTTACTGACCCAGTATGCTGTCGTGGGCATGGGCGCCCTGCGTCGGCACATTGCGCGCACTGCGGAGGAGCCGATTCATCGCATGCGCATGAGTACCCTGGTTTCACTGACGGGGCGCTCCACAGATTTTGCCGCTGCCCTGGCGAGCTCTGTTACCAGTTGCGAATCGGCAGAGCGACAGAGGGCGGCGCGACTTGCACAGCATATTGCTGAGATCCGCACGTGTCTGTTCACGAATAAGCAGCCAGCGCATTGGGAATCCGACACCAGCCGCAGCCCAGCCACACCGCTTCTTTCTGAGCTAGAGAATATGATTTCGCTTATTCCTTCTGTTTTCGCAGGCGAAACATCCCTCGATCCTCGGCTACAGATTCTCGAGAGTGCTCCTTCGTCGAATCGGCTCTTTGTTGAAGACGCGTTCACGAATCCGGAGCATCTGCAATTTGTATTGAGCGGAACTCTCGCCGCAATGACCTGCTACGTCCTGTATGTCTCTCTGGCATGGCCCGGCCTCTCGACGTCGGTGACTACCTGCGTGCTCACGGCGCTCACAAATGTCGGCGCATCACGACAAAAGCAGGTGTTGCGCCTCGCTGGCGCAATACTAGGCGGCTTTGTATTTGGCCTAGGCTCGCAAATATTCATTCTGCCAAATATTGATTCGATAGCTGGCTTTACCGTGCTCTTCGCTACAGTCACGGCAATCGCAGCATGGATTGGCACTTCGAGCGCCCGCCTTTCATATGCAGGATTGCAGATGGCCCTGACGTTTTACCTGATCAATCTCAGCGAGTTCACCATTCAGACATCGCTCTCTGTCGCACGCGACCGTGCCCTTGGAGTCTTGCTTGGCACCACTATGATGTGGCTTGTCTTCGAGCGTTTCTACACACGGCCTGCAGTCGATGAAATGGTCCGAATCTTTATCCGTAACTTACGCCTTATGGCAGATCTCACTACACACTCAGATACGAATGCTGATGCTGAGACCATTGTTCGTATCCGGCGACAGAGAGATCAGATTTACCGCAATTTCGGCGATGTGAATGCGCAAGCCGATGCCGTTCCGTTTGAAACAGGTTCGCTTCGTCCGGGACACATGGCAGCACGCGATCGAATTCGCCGTTGGCAGACTTCACTGCGCACTTTTTATTTGCTTCAGGCTCCTCTTATTCAGTTCCGCGTGTTCGGCGACATAGGTCAGAAAGCGAGACCTTTCTCGCAAATTGAAGATGAGTTTCGTGAGGAGTGCGCGCGATGTCTTCAACGCATTGCAGATAATCTTGAGGACCAACTTAACAACAAGGTTCCACATGAAGATTCTCCGAAGAGCCTGCAGGCCCTGCTCGAAAGCTTGCAGGCAAAGAAGGAGGCAGAGTTTTCGGAGCGCGAAAAAGCTCTGTTGCGCATGTCGCGGACGGTCGCATCGTTGGTGGACCGCATCCAGAATGAAGTCGCGCAGGACCCGCTTTATGCAGCGGGGTAATTCGAAGAGAGATACCGAATGCGGATCGAGCATAACATCAGACCCTGCACAACTTTGATGTCTTCTCCGTTCGCCTTGAGAAAAGTCGCAAAGGTGCGCCGGAACGTATGTCAGCCAACTCGCTTTTCAATACCTAGACTCCGCACAACTGGCTTGATATGGTGCCGCATAACAGTTAATAGCCAGAGCGGCTGTTTTCCACGTTTCCTCCTGGCGCGGCTACTATTCGCCGCAAAGAACCTTCCTCCGTGCTAACATCCCGGAATGAAGCGCACCTAACCCTCAGTGATTTCTGTTCCGAATGCGCCATTGAGAGGTCACTTGCTCAAATGACAATCCAGCCCGACCAACTTACGGCACTTGCGCAACGCGTTGCCAACCAGGTCCGCAGAAAGATTCCCCGCAGTTCCAATCGTTTCCTCGATTCAGACGCCGGAGGGACTGATTGGCTTATCGACGAAGGAAAGATTGAGTACACCAATTTTATTCAGGTCTGCGCAAGGATCAAAGCCACGGGCCCAACTCAGGACGTGATCAAGAAGGTTACCAAAGAAACTGTCTTTTGCATGTTCACCAAAAAGGTATCGGTCGATGCGTCAGTTCGAGAATTGAAGGCTGCGGTCCTGGACTTTCTTCAAAGAGGACATATTGACGGCAGTCCCATCAACCTTGATTACAAGCCAGGCATGGCCGCCGAAAACGAATATTCGCAGAAGTTTGGCGCGGCCTTGGCCATCCACTTGAACACGATGGGATTTCGGAATGGTGCAGTCACATTCACGGCCGAAAACGTCATGAGGCGCGTCATGCTCGAAATCATGCAAAATGACCGGGGTATCCAGGCAGGCAACGCGAAACTCCCAATCCCGCTGAATTACGTGTGCTCGAGCGCCAAAAACGCGTTTCGTTTCGGGGTCGGCAATTGTGAAGAATGCGGCTGTGCCGCTTTTGCCATGCTTTTGACGCTTTCCACCGTTGACGCCCAACCCATCACCGAGGTTGAAGACGCGGATCAGGTGCGCGTCGAACTGGTTCACGGAAAATCCGAGGGCAGTGGCCATTTTTTCGTCCTCCTGAACCGCACCGGCACGCTCGATGTCTTCGAGGACTTCACCCGATGGTTCGCCGACCCCGGGGTCATCGTTTGCGATCCATGGATCACCGATGAAGGCGTCGGAGGTCCGGTCACTTCAACCAGCAATGGCATGCTGGAACTGAGAAGGTTTCTAAAGCCGGATTCGAAGGCTGGTCCGGATTACCTGAAAGTTCGTTCGACGGGCTACCTCGGCAAGAACGAAGGTTTGAAGGACGACCCGGGATTCCACCTAACCGTTTGATCTGCCCGATTCGATCTCGCATCGAGAAACACAGACAGCCGACGGAAAAGGGCAGCTCCCAAAGCCGAATGAGCGATTTCGACTTATCCTCTCGACCATTAAAGGACCGCTTTTGGACGTATCATCTGAGCGCCAACCGCACCTAGCAAGGCCAGTCCGACAGCGATCCAGATAACGTCGCGATACCCGGATAGGAATGCCTGATCAACGGCGTGGCGGACACGCGGGTCATTGGTTTGCAGTCCTGCGAGCTTCGACCTGTCCATATCTATGCTCCGCCGCGCGTCTGGGGGTAGCTGTATCTGAGAGAGGCTCTTGTCGAGAGCGCGATTAAATCCTGCAGTCAGGATGAGACCGAAGGCCGCGACCGCCAGAAGGCCGGCAATTCGTGACACAGCATTATTCACGCCTGAAGCAACCCCTGCCTCGTTGGAAGAGACTGACTCCATAACTGCTGTAGTTAATGGAGCGACGCTGATTGCCATGCCGAGGCCCATGACCATAACTGCGGGAAAGTAAGTAACCCAGTAAGAACCTCCGATCCCGGGACGCGCGAAGAGTGCGAAGCCGGATGCAGCTACCAAGGGACCAATTGTGAGCGGTAATCTTGCGCCGTATCGTGTTACGAGTCCACCGGACCAGCGCGAAAGCACAAAGATAAGCAGAATGAAAGGGAGCAATGCGGCTCCGGCTTGTGTTGAAGAATAGTGCTGAACCTGAATCAGATCGAGTGGGAAAAAGAACAGGATGCCACTGAACGGCGCATATAGAAGAAACGTAAGCAGGTTGGCTCCTGAGAAGTCCCGGGATCGGAAGAGATGCAGAGATACCATGGGCGATGGAGACCTTGCCTCAACCACAAGGAAGCCGCCGAGTATCCCAAGGCCTACCAGGCCCAGAATCCAAACGACCAGCCCGCCTGCCGGCGCTTCGATCAGTGCGTAGGTAATGGCTCCCAGGCCACAGGTCGCAAGGATGGCACCGGGCCAATCCAGCGTGCCGCTGACCTTGTCATTTCGACTCTCCGGAACGCGCCACAAGGTTACCAGCAGCACAATGAGCGCCAAGGGAAGATTGATAAAGAAGACCCAGCGCCAGGAACCGTTCTGTACGAGCCAGCCGCCAAGAACCGGACCAATCGCTGCTGTGATCGCGGTAAAGCCAGACCACGTTCCGATAGCCCGTCCGCGTTCGCTCTCAGAATAAGAAGCGCTGATGATGGCCAGACTTCCTGGCACCAGCAGTGCTGCGCCGACACCCTGCAGACCGCGCGCCAGAATGAGCGAAGTGATCGAAGGAGCAAAGCCGCACCAGGCCGATGCAGTTACAAACAGAAGCACGCCACAGACAAAGACTTTACGGCGGCCATAAAGATCACCGAGGGAACCGCCTAGAAGCAAAAGCGAGGCGAGGAGCAAGGCATAGGACTCTACTACCCATTGCATGTCCTGCACTCTCGCATGAAGTGCAGCCTGTAATGCCGGAAGCGCGACATTGACGACCGTTCCATCGATGAAGACCATGGTCGAAGCCAGGATCGTCGCGACCAAGACCCACGGTCCGCGGCACGACTGCTGCGCTGCCGGAGCAGTCCTAGCTGCCAATTCTTCACAAGGCGATTTGATGAGTATCGTCATTCGCTGAACAAAAACATTCCGGCGCTTCGTGGACATCTCCACAAATCGGCGCTGTTTGCCTTCGTGCTCATGCTACCGTAACCGTACTGTGCGATGTTTTATGCTGGCCGCGTACGACAGATAATTCCCAAAGCAGCCTGTCCGGAAGCAGGTTTTGCCCGAGCGGTGAACTGTTCATCAATAACCAAAGGAGATCCCATGTCTAAGTTAACCAATAAAGTGGCACTCGTTACCGGGGCTTCCCGGGGCATCGGCGCAGCGATAGCGAAACGCCTGGCCGCAGATGGCGCGAGCGTGGCCATTACATACGCGAAGGACGCCACCGCTGCTGCCGCCGTGGTCAAAGCGATTGAAGATGGTGACGGAAAGGCGGTCGCGATCCAGGCGGACGCTGCCGACGCCAAAGCTATCAATGATGCAGTCGAAAAGGCCGTCGCAACTTTCGGCCGGCTGGATGTGCTTGTGAATAACGCCGGCACAGCAATTCCGAAGATGTTCGAAGAAACCACACTGGAAGAGCTGGATCGTCTGATTGATATCAATGTCCGCGGCGTATTCGTCACGACACATGCAGCGCTTAAGCACATGAATGATGGTGGTCGTATCATTATGATCGGTTCCTGCGTGGGCGAGCGTCTCATGACGCCAGGACTTGTGCCGTACGCTGCCACGAAGGGAGCAGTGAAGATGTTTACACAGGGGTTGTCCAGAGAAGTAGGTAGCCGCGGTATAACGGTCAACAACGTTCAGCCGGGGCCGATTGATACGGATTTGAATCCAGCCGCGGGCGAGTGGGCTGTGCCTCAGAAGGCCGCAACAGCGCTCAACCGCTACGGAACTGTCGACGAGGTCGCCGCATTGGTAGCATTCATCGCAGGTCCGGAGTCCTCATACATTACCGGAGCGAACCTTACTATTGACGGCGGAACGAATGCCTGAGCCAACGTACGCACTCGTGATGGAGAGCCGACGAACCAACCGCGTCGGCTCTCTATTGGTGCCAGCACGGAGATATTACGCCTGATAGACCGTGGAGCCGCCCACGGCCGTTCGAACTATCTTGACGTCTTTGATTTTCTCTTTGTCCACGGTGTGAAGATCTTCCGCCAGGATGACGAAGTCCGCCAGTTTGCCGGGAGTGATGGATCCTTTGATCGCTTCCTCACATGAGTTGTAGGCGCCATTGATCGTGTTGACCATCAGTGCCTCTTCCAAACTGATCCGCTGGTTCGCTCCCCAGGTCTCTGCGTTCCAACCGGTTCGAGTTACCATGCCCTGAATGGCCATCAGGGGCGAGAACGGCCCGGGGCTGAAATCCGAGCCGGCTGCAGGCACAATTCCGCCATCGATCAAACTGCGGAAGGCCGTCATGTGGCTCATCATCTCCTCGCCATAGAAATGGAACTTGTCGGAGTTGTAATAAGCGTAGGTGCTGAACTCGGCGGGCACGACGTTGAGCGCCTTCATGCGCCGCACGAGGTCATCGTTGATCAGACTGCAATGGGTGATCTTGGGTCGCACATCGCCACGGGGAAACAACTTCAGCGCGCGTTCATAAGCTGTCAACACTCTGTCGATAGCGACATCGCCATTGGCATGGCAGTTCAGCCGGATGCCCGCAAGATGCACCCGTTCCGTCCATGCATTGAGGTCTTCCTGCGTCTCAGTCAGATTGCCATAGTAGGGCGGCGAGATTCCGATAAAAGGCTTGCTGATCGCCATGGTTCGCTCGGAGAAGGACCCGTCCACGGTGTGCTCGGACGTAGCTCCTAACCGGATCCACTCGTCGCCGAAGCCGCTTTCGATGCCGTTCTGAATCATCGCTTCGAGCAACTCGTCGGCAGGCTCGTAGCTCACCCGATGCAACAGGCCTCCACGCATTCGCTGTTCCTGCATCGCAATCAGAACGCCCGGCTCATTGTGATGAACGGTCGTGAGGCCGTACTGAACGAATTTTTTCGACATGAAAGCCACGCCGTCGGATACGCGCTTTTCTTTCTCTGAAGGGGAGAAGCTCTCCATCGTTCCCGCCTTGGCGAGTGTGGCCATCGCCAGATCGGTTACACGGCCATTGAGTTCTCCCTTCGCATCTTTGTCGTAGGTGCCACCATAGGGATTGGGTGTGTTCTTCGTAATGCCAGCCTTCTGCAATGCGTAGCTGTTGTAAAACCCGGTGTGACCGCCTCGATGATGGACGACAACAGGGTGTTCTGTCGATACCTTGTCGAGGTCTTGCGCGTTCAGCGGGCGATTGTCTTTTAACTTTGTGTCGTCGAAGAAATAGCCCTCAACCCAGGTGCCCGGAGGTGTCGTCCGGGCTCGGGCGCGCAACTTATCGATGATGCTTTGGATGGTGACAAACTCGACATCGTAGGGGTTGCCGACAAGCACGTCGTAGAGCAGTCCTTCACCGCCGCCATGATTGTGCGTGTCAATGAACCCGGGCACAATCATCATCTGCTTCGCATCGTAGGTCTGAGTATTCTTGCCAATCAGTCCTTTGATCTCATTGCTGCTACCTACGGCCACGAAGCGGCCACGCTTGACCGCAAACGCCTCAGCCCGTGGAACGCGGGAATCGACCGTGTAGACCCTGGCGTTGAAGACGACGAGATCGGGGTCACGAACTGTGAAATCGGCGCCCTGCGTGGGTGCTGCCATTGCGGCCGGTAACCACGGCCCGCTGATGACGCCGGCAATACCAACTCCACTCATATTCAGGAATTTCCTGCGGCTGTAGCGATGGTTCATCATCGTTGGTCATTTCCTTTAATAGTTGACGCGTCTTGGCTAGTCGGGCCGGCAGCAAGGTTCCATGTTGGCAACTTATAGATGGCGAAAGAGTAACACGAGAGCGCGGAATTCTTCGCGTCTCTTCTGCCGCAACGTAAGTGCCTGACCTTCTTCCGTATGCTCCTCGGATAGTGCCGATACCCCACCTTCTCGACTGCGCGCTGTCGACCCACGTTGCCGTACTCGCGTGGGATGGCTAAAATGCGGCACTCCCGAGATGCCGCGTTGTGTTGCGGTCGTGCGCCACTGCACGACCAGCTTGAGGCTAACGACGTGGCTCAATGAACCGGAGCTTGCCGTTACCTGCAGGTGTAGTGGTTCCGGTGATCGCCTCGTACAACAAGAGGAGACGGGCGATGAAATACATCTGTTTGGAATACATCGAGCCAGGAAAATTCGAAGGGATGACCGAGGACGAGCGGCACGCAATGCTCGGCGAATGCTTTGAGTACAATGACCATCTGCGCGCCAACGGACATCTTGTTGCCGAATTACCTCTTCAGCCTCCGGAGACCGCGTTGACCCTGTACTGGAAAAACGGCAAACTCGCGACGACCGACGGCCCTATGCGGAAATCAGGGAACAGGTCGGCGGCATTCAAATCCTTGAGGCGCGAGACCTCAATTATGCAATTCAGCCTGTCTCGCAGTTTCCAGGTTTAAGTATGGACTTGGACCGATTGAGATACGGCCGGTTGCGGATTTGAACGAGATGATGAAGGAGAGCGAGCAGCGGCGATGAAAGAGCGCGGCACGTTGAGAGCCAGCCGTAGGAAGAATGGCCAGGATCGTGGCGGCGCTGGCCTGCTGGCAGCTATGCTTTTCATTTGGCTTGGGCAAGCTGACGATTGGCGCAACTACAGGCCAGAACAACTTCCAATACTTGAAGAGGGAGGCACACATGCCAAAGGTTCGAGTCGCAGGATTTAGTGTTTCGTTGGATGGTTTTAGCGCCGGGATAGAGCAGAGCCTGGACGATCCGCTGGGCAAGCGCGGTCCAGAGCTCTTTCAGTGGTTCTTCCGTACTAAGACATTCTGCGCCATGCACGGGCTGAAAGGCGGAGTTGTCGATACCGACGATGAGTTCGCACGGAGAGCGATGGAAAACTTTGGCGCCTTCATTCTTGGCCGCAACATGTTTGGTCCGATCCGTGGCATCTGGCCGGACAACTCGTGGAAGGGATGGTGGGGTGCCAATCCGCCATACCATGCGCCGACTTTTGTTCTGACGCACTACGAGCGTGAGCCGCTCGTGATGGAGGGAGGGACGACTTTCTACTTTGTCACCGGTGGAATCGAAGAGGCGCTGAGACTTGCGAAACAAGCAGCGGGCGACAAGGATGTCAAGATCGGAGGAGGTGTTTCCACTGTGCGGCAGTATCTGCGAGCTGGGTTCATAGATTCCCTGCAATTCGCGCTTGCACCCGTCGTACTCGGCCAAGGAGAAGCATTGTTCACCGATCTCGACCTGCCTGCGCTTGGATTTTCTGTGACAGAGCACACGGCCACGGAATACGCGACCCATTTCGTGCTGGAGAGAGTATGAGGATAGAGTTGTCAGCAAAGCCTCTTTGCGCTCAGGACATCGCGCGACGACCGCGTTCCAAGGATGAGTACCGCAAAGTCGCTTGTTGGAAGTGATTCTCGAGTGGTGCTAACAGGACAACGCGATCATCGGGCGTGGCGCGTCGTTTTCAGGTTGAGTTCGACAGACACTTGATCCTCAGACGCTAGTGGCAAGAAGGGCGTTTGTCAGTGCCGATTGTGCCTCTAACTGTCTGTCGTTGGCGATTCGAATCTCCGCCGTGCACTTCTCTCTGGGCCCTTTCGACCCATTAGCTTCACAACGTAACCAATAAGTGGTTCGTTCAGCCGTGTGGGGTAAACTGCTCGGATACATATGAAGCTCTGCCTTCAAGTTGCGTCCCGTCAACTGCGAATCTTCAGACCAGACCGAGCAAGCCTGCTGACAATACTCATTATGGCTGTGTCGCCTCTGACTGCGCAGAGAGAACCGGTACTCAAGCAGATCGATCCACCTCATATAACGGGCGCTTTCACATTTTTGACGGCGATTTCAGTGGCGGAGAGTTGACGAACGTGCGGCGGCTCACCGGAGAGTCTCGCAGCAATCTGCCTCGTTTCTACTACAGCGAATTTGATCACGAGATTAGCCCAACCTGGTCGCCGGACGGAGAAGACCTGATTTTCGTTTCCAATCGCGGACACATCTACGGAACCGGCGGCTTCTGGCGGATGAAAGTTGAACCCGGTTCGGAAAAACACGAGATTCATTATGAAGAAACCGCGTGGAAGGCCCGGCCGGATTTCTCACCCGACGGCAAACGCATCGTGTACGCTTCGTATCTCGGCAGCCAGTGGCATCAGCTCTGGGTAATGCCATCGGAGGGTGGCGACCCTTTCCCCATTTCTTATGGAGACTTCGACAATACCAACCCTCGCTGGTCGCCCGACGGCACACGAATCGCTTTCATCTCGAATCGGAGCGGCAACACTTCACTATGGGTGCAGGAACTGCTGGGCGGTGCACAAAGCCCTGTGGTTGCGAAAGAGAGACGCTATCTGAAGGCGATGGGGCATCTGAGCATCACCGTTCTGGATCCTTTGGGAAGGCCCACGCCGGCCCGCGTCTCAGTCACCGGGGAAGACGGCAGGGCGTATGCACCTGACGAAGCGTGGATGCATGCCGAAGACAACTTCGTCCGTTCAGAAAGTACGTTTGAAAGTCACTACTTCCACACCGCGGGAGAGGCGGAATTGACGGTGCCGGAGGGGCGTATCCAGGTCGAAGTGACAAAGGGCTTCGAATACCAGGTAGCAAGGGAAACCGTGAGCTGCGGCCCGCGCGCGCGATTGGTCATCCATCTGAAGCCGCTGAAAATTCCCAGGGACGCGCAGTCGCAGTGGGCCAGTGCCGATCTGCATGTACACATGAATTATGGAGGGGCCTACCGCAACACGCCGACTAATCTTGTGGCACAGCAAGCGGCGGAAAATCTCTTTCTTGTCGAAAATCTGGTGGTAAACAAGGAGCAGCGGATTCCTGACATCGCCTACTTCCGGACCACTCCCGACCCAGCTTCAAACCCGAACCACTGGCTGCTGCACGGTCAGGAGTTTCACACGAGCTATTGGGGACATCTGGGATTGCTGAATCTGACTCAAAACTTTCTGTTACCGGACTACACTGCATACGGGAACACCGCAGCGTCTAGCCTTTTCCCCACCAATGCAGTTGTGGCTGATCTAGCGCACCAGCAACAGGCGCTCGTAGGCTATGCTCATCCCTTCGACATAGTGGTGGACCCGGCAAGCGACCCCACATTGACTCATGGAGAACCACTGGATGAGGCTCTCGAACTGCCGGTCGACGTGGCATTGGGCAAAGTAGATTACATCGAAGTGCTGGGCTTCAGCGATCACCGCATGACCGCGTCCGTCTGGTACCGCCTGCTCAATTGCGGATTTCGGCTGCCAGCCGGCGCGGGTTCCGACACCATGGCTAACTATGCTTCGCTCCGCGGGCCGGTTGGCCTAACTCGCGTCTACGCCAGCATTCCAAAGGACGTGATTGGCACGGCGCCTTGGTTTGACTCGCTCAAGCAGGGGCGCACATTTGCAACCAATGGTCCGGTGTTGGGGTTCACTCTGGGCGGCAAGACAGTCGGAGGAGAACTGAAACTTCCGGTAGGTGAGAACAAAGTAATGTTCACTGCGTGGCTTCGTTCCTTCGTTCCGGTCGATCACCTCGAACTGGTCTGCAACGGGCGCGTGGTGCGCGACTTGAAGCCGACTGGCGACCGGCAATCGGCCGATGAGAACGGTGCAATCTCGATCTCGCAGACCGGTTGGTGTGTTCTTCGAGCGTCCAGCGACAAACCGGAGCATCCTGTGTTTGACGACTATGTCTATGCCACCACGAGCCCGATTTACGTGAGCGTAGAGGGATCCGTTCTGAAGCCGGCAGGCGACGCTGCATTTTTCATTTCCTGGATTGACCGCCTGGTTGAAGCGACAAAAGCCAGCAGGAGCTGGAATACCACTGCGGAAAGAGTCTCCGTTTTGCAGATGCTGGACCAGGCGCGGCAGGTCTATGTCAGCTTGCTGAAGTAGCCTAGGTTGCAGCTTATATAACAGTCGACCTTGAATGAGGGGCAACCAATACGACCGGTGCATAGATACAGATCTTCTTCGTTAGTGTCATTTATCCGTTTCAGCCGGCAATTGAATCCGATTCCTCCCCGGACTTCCCATGCACCATGTGGACGGGATATCCTCGCTCACTAGATGAAACCCTGCGTCTTCCCGCTTCTCAGACCGCTCACTTTTTGTGAGTCAGTCTTCGAGCCCTCGGTTCTCCAATAGTTCTCGCGACTATCGTCCGCGAAGACCGAACTGGAAAATCGCGGTGTGGGCGTAGATTCAGGTGACAGTGATTTAAGGAGTGCATTGTGCTATTTCAGCGGGTGTCTTACTTCAGGAGGTTGTACATGCGCGGAATCTGGCAGGGAAATCATCACGGAGTTGGGGAGCGGCGAATGCGCAATGTGGCGGCAGCGGGAGTGCTTGGGTTAGCGTTTTTCTCGGCAGTGTTGGGTACCGCGCAGACCTCCGACACTGAAAAGAAAATCAACGACACAATAAGCAAACTCACCCTAGAGGAGAAGATCACTCTCCTTTCCGGTTCGAGCATGATGGCCTCTGCTCCGGTTGCGCGGCTCGGTATTCCTGCCCTTCGCATGAGCGACGGTCCGGTGGGTGCGCATATTCCGCCGCCTTCGACCGCGTACGCCGCAGGCATCGGCCTCGCGGCGAGTTGGGACCGCGAACTCGCTCAACGGATCGGCGTGCAGCTAGGGCGCGATGCCCGCTCGCGCGGAGCGTCCTTCCTGCTGGGCCCGGCGTGAACATCTATCGCGCCCCAATGAATGGCCGCAACTTCGAGTACTTTGGCGAAGATCCGTTTCTCGCGGCACAGATCGCCGTTGGCTACATCAATGGTGTGCAGTCGCAGGGGGTCAGCACCACCGTGAAGCACTTCGCCGCGAATAACTCTGAATATGCACGCTTTACATCGGATTCAATAGTCAGTGAGCGTGCGCTGCGGGAGATTTACCTGCCGACCTTCGAGGCCGCCGTCAGGCAGGCTCATACCGGCGCCATCATGGATTCCTACAACCTGATCAACGGCGAACACGCCACGCAGAATGCCCATCTCAATATAGAAATCGCCAAGAAACAATGGGGATTTGACGGCCTGCTCATGTCCGACTGGGTATCCGTACACGACGGCGTTGCCGCGGCCAACGGTGGCCTTGATCTCGAAATGCCCTTTGGCTGGTACATGAACGCGGAAACACTGATTCCCGCAGTCAAGAGCGGCAAGGTCGCCGAAGCCACCATAGACGACAAGATTCGCCGCTTGCTTCGCGTTGCCTATCGCTTCGGCTGGCTCGCTCCAGACGGCTCCTATCACGACCCGCTCGACACGAACATTCCGCGCTACAACCAGCAGGGCAGACTCGCCGCGCTCCTGGGCGCTCTCGAAGGAGCAACGCTCCTCAAAAATCAAAGAGACCTTCTGCCTCTCGACTCGGCCAGGATCAAAACGATCGCTGTCATCGGTCCCGACGCATTCCCCGGCAGTCCTACTGCTGGCGGCAGCGGTCTGGTACCGACCTTCTCTCAAGTGAGCGTTCTCAAGGGCATCAGCGATCGCCTCGGCCTCAAGGCAAATGTCACGTATGACCGTGGCCTCAGCAAACTTACTATCCTCGCCGTGTCGACTGGCCTCACCTCCGCAGCCGACTCACCGATCCCCGGCGTCACAGTCGAAACCTTCTCGAAGCCGGATTTCTCCGGTACTCCCACCTCCACGCGTCACGAGCAGGCGATCAACAGCGGCCAATCCGCGCTGGCCGATCCCGATTTTGCGGAGCTGATAAACAGCATCGACAGCAACACCATGAAGACGTTCATGGGCGGTGGTGCGGACGCGCCACCGCACTTCGATCGCTGGACAGGCTACTACCACGCCAAAGACGCCGGTAAGTTCCTCGTCTTCGTCGAGAATCAGGGCAAGTATCGCCTGAAGATCGACGACGCTGTCGTAATCGATCATAGCGACATTCCCAAATTCGCAGTCGCCCAGCGATCGATCGACCTCACTCTTGGCGCGCACAAGGTCGTCATCGAATCGTTGAGCGGCCCGCAGTTCGGCGAGGCCGTCGTCCGCCTCGGAATCGCCAAAGAGGGAACTCTGGTGCACCCAGCGGCAATTGAGCTGGCCAAGCAAGCTGACGTCGTTGTGATTGCGGTCGGCTACGACGCGGAGACCGAAACCGAAGGCGCAGACCGCGAGTTCCAGCTCCCGCCCGGCCAGGACGAGCTCATCGAAAAAATCTCAGCCGTAAACCCTAGTACGGTCGTCGTCGTCACTGCCGGCGGTAGCGTCGACGCATCGCGCTGGATCGATCACGTGGGCGTACTCATGCAAACCTGGTACTCTGGCCAGGAAGGCGGGACCGCCCTGGCTCAGCTTCTCTTCGGAGACGCGAATCCATCTGGCCGCCTCCCCATCAGCTGGGAGCGCAACCTCAAGGACAACCCGTCGCTCCCGTATTATTACCCCGCGCCCGGTACGGAAAAGATCACCTACGGCGACGATATTTTCGTCGGATATCGCGGCTATGAACATAACCATACACAGCCGCTTTTTCCATTCGGATTCGGCCTCTCATATACCACCTTCAAGTACTCCAACCTCACCGTAAACCCTTCGAGCAAATCGGCCGTCAATCCTGAAGACAAGCCGTCGTATGAGATCAGCTTCGACGTTACCAACGCCGGTCGGAGTGCAGGAGCCGACGTAGCGCAGCTCTATCTTTCAGAAGATCATCCCAGCACAACGCGTCCCGCGCAGGAACTGAAAGGCTTCGCGCGCGTCCAGCTATCACCGGGCGAAACCCGGCGCGTCAGCATTCCCCTCGATGCCCGCTCCTTCGCCTGGTATGACGTGCAGGCAAAAGCCTGGCACGGCGACGCGGGCAGTTACACCGTTCACGTCAGCCGCTCCTCGGCCGATCCTCAACTGGAAGGCAAGGTAACCGTAACTCAGCCAATTCAGATACGTGTCGAGTAATAGTTGCAGGTTAGTGACAATTACTTCTCCATACCTTCGAGTTACTCTTCGCTGCTGGCAACGAGGGTATGGAGAAGGCGCGCGATAAGAAGCGAAGTGAATTCGAGGGGCGTTCCCGCCACGCTTAAATCCCTGTTTCGACTTAGAGACATTGATTCGAAGCCTGCGTCTAACCGCCAGCGACTGTGCGTCTTTCACAATTCATGGCCTGATCGAGAAGAAATTCTCTTGCCCGGGAACCTTCAGATATGCTTCCCTTGTAATTCAACCTTGGCATTCCCTCGACCATGGCATTCATTCGACGTTGGTGCTTACGCTTAGAAGACCCCGATGATCTGCGCTCACAACTGTTTCTGGTTTCGCATCAGGTCGTTAAGGGCAGTATCACAGCAGAGTCCGGATCACGCACCGCCGGTTCACACAACTCGATCCTTCCGCAGAAAGGTCATTCGGTTCGATATGCGTTTCCTCAAGGCCAGTCGCAATCTGTCTCTCTTCGCCTCCATAGCCTGCATGCTCTCCGTTGCCTTCTTGGGTGGATCCACCCGATCCTTGGCACAACCATCGCAGGTCTCAGTGCCAGTTCCACGTATTGTCGAACCGGTCAATGAATCACGACTGACGAAGCTGACCGGGAATGTCTCGGCAGCACTGCGTTCTGCAGTCGATCAGGGCGAGCTGTCGTCTTCAACCCAGCTGAATCGCATGGTGCTCGTGCTCTCCCGCAGTGCGGCTCAGCAAGAGGCACTGGACGAGTACAAGGCGGAGCTCCAAAGTAAGTCGTCGCCCAACTACCACAAGTGGCTGACGCCGGAGCAGTTCGGCAAGCTCTACGGACCCGCGGACTCGGATATTGCCGTGATCGTTGCATGGCTGCAGTCGCGCGGCCTGACAGTAGATGAAGTCTCTACCGGCCGTACTTATATCGCGTTTTCGGGCATGGTGGGACAGGTTGAGGCGGCGTTTCGCACCAGTATTCACTCGTTCCAGGGCCGCGATCAGCAGTTCTCCTCCAACATCTCCGATCCCAGCATTCCTTCTGCATTGGCGACGGTGGTTGCGGGGGTAGCGCATCTCGACACAATTCGACCGAGAGCGCATCATGTCGGGGGCCGCATCGGCACATTCGATTCCGAGTCCAGGCGCCTGACAGCTGTGAAGGGTTTTCAAGCGAAGAGCGTCTCTCCGAATCTGACTGGCAGCGATGGGAATCTGTATATCGTTCCCGGCGATGCAGCGACCATTTACGACACGCCAAACTCCTTCAATACCCATGTCGGTACAGGTACCAAATATACCGGAGCGGGCGTAATCATCGGCGTGGCCGGCGATGCCGCGATACAGGCCGCAACCGTTGTTGACTACCGTACAAGATTCCTTGGCGATACAAGCGCATCAAAAATCGTCATTACCAATATCGACGGGGTTCTTGCGAACGGGGACACCGACGAAGCCTACATCGACACCGAACTCGCTGGTGGGTTAGCGCCCGGGGCGACGGTTCACTTCTATACCGCCAATAGCCTCTTCAACGCTATAGAAAAGGCGATTTCCGACAATACGGTCGACATCCTCAGTGTGAGCTTTGGTGCATGCGAACTGGATTTCACCAATGCGGATAATGCTGAGGTCAACTCGGACTGGGAACAGGCGACAACGCAGGGAATCGCGGTAACTGTGTCGACCGGAGACAACGGCTCCGCTGCCTGCGACGCAACCTCCGACGCTCAGGGCAATAACATTCCGACTGCCGTCGGCGGCCTTGCAGTGAATACTCTCGCTTCCACTCCCAATAACATCGCTGTGGGCGGTACCGATTTCTATCCGCTGATAAATTCCTTCAGCACCTATGTAAGTTCGACGAGTAATTCATCCAATTTCTACACTACGGCTCTGAGCTTTATACCGGAATCCACCTGGAACGATTCGACACAAATAGACACTACGATCAGCGCCAACGTTCCATTTACCGGCGCTGATGCCAACATCGTCGCTGGCAGCGGAGGCAAGAGCAGTTGCTCTACCAACACGACAACAGCTAATGTTCTTGGCACCTGTACGAGCGGCTATGCGAAACCTTCGTGGCAGCGCGGTCCTGGTGTCCCTGCCGATGGCGTCCGCGATCTGCCGGACATCTCGCTGATGGCCGGTAACGGCGCCGACGCAGCCACGTGGCTGATCTGCACAGATGACACCGGTGGCAACGGCAGCGGTGTTACCGTGACGGCGAATTGCAAAACTCAGTCGGATAACAATTTCTATTTCCAAGGGTTTGGTGGGACATCGACAGCGGCCCCTGCTTTCGCCGGCATTCTCGCTTTGGTCCAGCAGAAGACCGGCAGCCGTCTCGGCCAGGCCGCTAAGGACCTCTACGACCTGTATAACAGCTCCCATGCCACCGCCGTCTTCCACGACGTAACCGTGGGCAATAACTCCGTTGCCTGCACAAACGGTTCTCCGAATTGCGCCAAGAACGGGACGAACAATTTCTTCGAATCAGGATATGACACAACCGCGAACTACGATCTCGCGACCGGCATCGGCAGTGTTGATGTAACTCAATTGATTAATTTCTGGGGCTCGGCGATCGGCTCGGGCGCCTCGACCGTCACCGTAACGGTGCCGCCTGGCTCGATCACGACAGCGCAGAGCCTTGCCGTCACTATCACCGTCGCCGGCGCTCTCGGTACGCCTACCGGTACGGTAACACTCTCCAGCGGCAGCTATACCTCCGCTGCCACAACCCTCTCCGGCACCGGGGCGGTTACTATCACGATTCCTGCCGGTCAACTCGCGGCGGGTACGGACACGCTCACTGCCACCTACAGCGGCGACACTAACTACGCGTCCAAGACCGGCACGACGACGGTCACTGTAACAACTCCGCCGGCTCCCGTAGTCGCCCTCAATCCGACATCGCTCACCTTTACCAGCACTGCCGTCGGAACGGCCTCAGCTCCGCAGATGGTCACGGTCTCGAACACCGGCAATGCCACACTTAACATCTCCGCGCATAGCATCACCGGCGGCGGTGCAGCCGCGTTCCAGGCCACAACCACCTGCGGCGCAACCCTGGCAGCTGGCTCCTCATGCACGTTCTCCATTACTTACCAGCCCACGGTTGCCACCGCTGTGACCGCTTCTCTCACTCTCACCGATGACGCCGCAGGCTCGCCTCAGACAGTGGGCCTCTCTGGTTCCGTACCGGCGCCCGTTGCCACCCTTAATCCAACCTCGCTCACCTTTGCCAAGACCCAGGTTGGAGTCGCGGCAACCGGTCAGACCATCACGGTCACAAATACCGGCAATGCAAATCTGTCGGTGACCAGTGTCGCCCTTGCTGAGACCGACTCGGTTTCGGGCTCCTCCGGATCATTCACCTCCACTAATACCTGTACGGCTCCTGTCATTCCCAACGGAACTTGTGTGATCACGGTTGGCTTCATGCCGACGGCAATCGGTGCTCTCACCTCTAAGGTCACCATCACGGACAATGCCTCAAATAGCCCGCAAACGGTAAACATCACTGGAATGGCAATTACCGCCGGTTCCTATACGGCCTCAGCGACTAATGTGACGGTCACCAAAGGTGCAACGACCGGCAACGTATCGACGTTGACCGCAACAGGGGCTGGCGGCTATCAAGGCGCCATCGCGCTTACCTGTTCCGTCTCGGCAATCACGGGAGGCACTCACAAGCCGGGCTGCTCGGTCACTGGATCGCCGATCAATCTCACTCCGACCACCACCTCCGGCACCGCTACCGTCACCCTGAGCACCACAGCTGCCGCCAGCAACGCGGTACGAGGCCGAATTCGCGCAGGGCTTATCGGCAAGGGCAGGACCGGCCTCGGCCTTGCCTTCGCGTGTCTTTTGCTTGTCGCTATCCCAGCTCGTCGTCGTAGCTGGAAATCCATACTCGGCGTCCTCGTGGTAATGGCAGGACTAGGGGTTCTCTCCGGCTGCGGTGGCGGCAGCAGCACACCACCTCCTCCGCCCCCACCAGCCGATCCAGGTACCACCTCCGGCACCTACACCGTTACCATTACTGAGAATGACAACGTGTTAGCGGTGCAGACTACTACTTTCACTCTGACCGTGCAGTAGAGCTATCGAAGTGCCGGGTACCCCATCCTTGCTGTGCACTTTGCAGCAAGGATGGGAACCACAAAGGCTGATTGTCATCCGAAGCCCACCAGATACGCCCCCTGTGGTCCGGAGCCTTTGCAGAGAATTACCTAGGAAAACGCATAAT
>Ga0206964_10076_pt1 | contig 29179 bp, 30 predicted proteins | sample Alteio_BWOrgHeat_25_FD_152980 | JGI IMG/M metagenome (GOLD analysis project Ga0206964, IMG submission 152980) | Enriched cells from forest soil in Barre Woods Harvard Forest LTER site, Petersham, Massachusetts, United States -... | ecosystem: Environmental > Terrestrial > Soil > Temperate forest >...
TTTTCAGCGGCTTTTTTGGCTTTCTGATTTAATTCAGCGCGATTGGGGAAATCTGTATCTGTTGGCCCGGGAGAAACGCAGGTTACGGATACGGAAGTGTTTTTTAACTCGTGAGATAATCCACGGCTGAAGCTAAGCACAAAGCTTTTAGAAGCGGCATATAAACTTAAATACGGCACAGCCTGGTAAGCTGCAGAGCTCGCAATATTTAAAATATATGCTTTAGGGTTTTGCTTAAGCATTGGCAAGAATGTTGCATCATACTAAATTATCTGTTGAGGTTTTTATTTTACCTGGAGAAAAAAGAAGTGATGATTTTATTATCAATTTGGAAAGATTAACTGTGCAAAATATTGCTCATCATTTTATTAATGTTGAGAAAAAGCTACCGACAATTAAACCTGAACATATCGTAATAGACGCGCTTTTTGGCACTGGCTTAAATAAACCTTTAGAAAACTTACCTGCACAAATAGTAGAACTCATTAATCAATCAAACGCAAGAATTATAAGCATTGACATACCGAGCGGTTTGTTTGCAGATAAAACATCTCGACACAATACAATTATTAAAGCCAGTGAAACCCTAAGTTTTCAAACAAATAAGTTAGCATTTATGATAGCTGAAAATGGAGATTATATCGGCAACGTTCATATACTGGATATTGGTTTGCATCAAAAATTTTATGATGAAACAAATACGCAATTTGCTGCTATCGATAAAGATTTAATACAAACTATTTATAAGCCAAGAAAAAACAACTCTCATAAATATGATTATGGCCATGCATTATTATTTACCGGCAGTAAAAATATGATGGGAGCTTCTATCCTTTGTGGTAAAGCATGTTTGCGCAGCGGAGTTGGCCTGGTAACTATTCATGCTGAAGAAAATGCTATAAGTACTATCCACGTAGCATTACATGAAGCATTAACTACAACAGAAAACGATCCTGAAAAAATATGGAACAAAAAAAATACCATCGCGATTGGCCCGGGATTAGAAGCATCTTCTTCCAACAGTAATAAACTGCAACAACTAATTAAACATTTTACCGGGCCAATAGTTATTGATGCAACTGCATTAACATTGCTGGCCGAATTCCCCGAATTGCTTTTTCAACGGCAACAAAATCCTGCAATCTTAACTCCGCATACGGGCGAATTTGAAAAGCTCTTTGGCAAAACAATGAATGATTTTGAACGCATAGAATTGGCTCTTCATAAAGCGTCTACCCTTAACTGTTATATCATTTTAAAAGGCCATCATACTTTCATCGCTACGCCAAACGGGAAAGGCTTTTTCAATACAACCGGCAATCCAGGCATGGCAACTGCCGGCAGCGGTGATGCACTAACGGGAATGGTTACTGGTTTATTGGCGCAAGGTTATACACAGCTGCAAGCCTGCCTGTTAAGTGTTTACCTGCACGGCTTAGCCGGCGATATTGCAGCAGAAAAGTTTTCGCAGGAAGCGCTTATCGCCGGCGATATTATTGATTGCTTTGGCGAAGCATTTAAAACAATTACAAAATAAAAAACACCTCATGTGAGGTGTTTTATTTTTATCAGAGTTAATTATTACTTAGATGCCGGTGCAGTAGTTGCGGCTGGCTTATTTGCTTTATAACGTTTATCCGGAGTGCCATCTTTTTTCAATGGGCCTGCAGGTTTAGCTGCTTCCTTGTTGGCTTTATAACGCATATCCGGGGTGCCATCTTTTTTAGTTGGCCCTGTAGTTGTTGCCTTGGTTGTTGTTGTTGTTGCTTTTTTCGCAGCTTTTGGCTTAGGTTGTGTTGGCGCTGTAGTTTGAGCAATACTTGCCGTAGCAAAACCCAGTAACATACAGAATGCAATCAATAATTTTTTCATGATTAATATATTTTTGTTTAGTTAAATATAGTAAATATTTATGCAGTTTAGTATCGCCTCTGCAAAGTTTTTGTTAATTATAAAGCAATATAAATTCTGAATTTTAAATCTTATTTTTAAGTAATAAAAAATAAAAAACATGAAAACAAATATAGGCATCACAGATAAAAACAGGCAAGCCATTGCGGAAATTTTATCTAAGCTTTTAGCAGATGAATATGTTCTTTACACCAAAACACGCAACGCCCATTGGAATATAGAAGGCCCCGATTTTCATGACAAGCATAAATTTTTTGAAGGATTGTATGAGCAACTGGATGAAGTTGTTGACAGCGTTGCGGAAAGGATCCGAACCATTGGCCACTACGCTCCTGCTACTTTAAAATCATTTTTAGATCTTACCCATCTTACCGAAAAGAGTGAAAGCAAAAATGACAGTAAAGGTTTCATAAAAGAATTGCTAACCGATCACGAAAGCGTTATTGTTTACCTGCGGGAAAACATAAACAAAATTGGAAATGATTTAGGCGATGTTGGAACAAGTGATTTTCTTACAGGCTTGTTGGAAGACCATGAAAAAACGGCGTGGTTCCTGCGTTCTCATTTAAAATAAAATTACATTCATCATTTTATTTACGCATGCAAAATATTTTTTTACATGCGGATTTTTTTGTTGCCGGCATAAGTACTACGATCAACATCGTTGTGAACTTGTTCTGTTATTCTTTTCTTTCAGTGAAAGAAAAGAATAATCTCACTTAATAGGTATACCACTATTGAGCTTTAATTATGCTTTGTTCTTTCTTTTTACTAAATAATTTTTAAAGATTAAACTACTTTATAATTTTTAAAGATTAAACTACTTTGCAAACAAGTTCAATAGAATTACTGCTGTACAAGAGTGCGACGCCTATGAAGCTTAATTGTAACTCTGTGCTGGTTACATAAAAATTACTTTATAAAATAGTAAGGGCGTCGAATTATAGTGAAGTAAATATTTTATAAATTTTTTTCTTCCATCCATTTGTTTCTCCCCCAGCCTGCAATTACATGTTTTTCTGAATGGTAAGATGAACGAACGAGCGGGCCGCTTTCAACATAATCCAATCCCATGTTGTAGCCAATCTCTCTAAGTTCTTTAAATTCATCCGGATGCACGAAACGATGAACGGGCAAATGTTTTTTTGTTGGCTGTAAATATTGCCCGATGGTAACTACATCTACGTTGCTATCTTTTAAGTCCTGCAATGTTTGGATTATTTCTTCTTTTGTTTCACCCAAACCAAGCATGATGCCGCTTTTGGTGCGCATGCCGCCTTGTTTAAGAATGCGCAATGTTTCCATACTACGCCAGTATTTTGCCTGTATGCGGACTTGTTTTGTCAAGCGCTCAACTGTTTCAATGTTGTGAGAAACTACTTCCGGCGCTGCATCAATTACACGTTGTATATTTTCTTTTTCCGCTTTAAAATCGGGGATCAATGTTTCTAATGTTGTTGTTGGATTTAATGCTTTTACCGCTTTGATCGTATTGTACCAGATGATAGAACCGCCATCTTTAATTTCATCTCTGTCAACAGAAGTAATGACTGCATGCTTCACTTTCATTAGATGAATTGCTTCGGCTACACGTTGCGGTTCGTCCCAATCAACAGGTTCGGGCCTGCCTGTTGCTACTGCGCAAAAGCCACAGCTGCGGGTACAAATATTTCCTAAGATCATAAAGGTTGCGGTGCCTTCGCCCCAGCACTCGCCCATGTTTGGGCAGTTGCCGCTTTCACAGATCGTGTGCAATTTATGTGTGTCAACTAATTTGCGGACGTGTTTATATTCTTCGCCGATTGGCAACTTAACTCTTAACCAATTTGGCTTTTTTGGTTTCTGTTCTACCACTCCATCTACAACTGGTAATTCTATCATTGAGTAATTAACGTTTTAAATTTAATATTGTTTGTTGAGCAAAGCTACAAAAGTACAAGAGTGATTATTTTTATCTTTTATTAAAAGATAAAAATAACAAAATCCTATTTGCCAATGAAGTTTAATAGTAGTACTAAAGCTGATTACAAAATTATTTTCTTGAACCAAACATTAATGAAATGTATGTACCCAGGAAAAATTGTTTTTCCGGCACATACGCCATTTGTGGAACTTTTTTACTGTAATATTCTCCTGTCACTCCAACTTCCAAAGCGCTTACTGTTTCATTATACCGGCCGTAATCAAAGCGCAGCGCAGCTTTGGCATACAAGCCCGGGATGACTGACAAATCGTTCCACCCCTGGCTAAAATCGGGGCCGCCTATAAAGCCTGGTACTACTTGCGAAGAGAATGGTGGGCCTGGCAGGTATTGTGTTAAAAACAAACCGCTATCCGGCGAATTATATTTTACATAGCGCGTAGACATGTCACTGTCATTGTCAATCACTTCCATTTTATAAGGCCTTAAAACACCGAGAACAATGCCTCCGCCAAAATTAGTTGAAACGCTTACGCCATTTCTATTGCTTTTATTACCTAACAATATCTGTTGTTGCACACCTATTTTTATCGGGTAAAAAAAATTTTCTTTACCATAGATGTATGGCTCGCTTGGGAATAATGGGTTACTTTGTTTTACTTCTTTAGCATTTTTTTTCTCTGTAATTTCTAATTGGAACAACAACATTTTTTTAATAGATTTTGCTCTGCCAATTTCGAAAAATCCGCCATATCCGTCTGAAGTTAATTTGAAGCCAACAACTGTTTGTTTCCGGTAAGTTATCAAGCCTTCTTCATCCTGTTTCATCATTGCATTTACACGTTGGCGATGGTCTGCTCTTTTATCTTTTCCCGACTCTTGTGCTAACGATGAAACCGCAAGCATCACTCCCAATAAAATAAAAAATATTTTATGTATCATAGCTTTTTACTTCAGTAAATTTATGCAAAAATAATACAATGACAGCAACCATCCTTTATGAGGGTAATTTACGCTGCAATGCTAAACATTTGCAAAGTGGCTCCTCTATTGAAACCGACGCTCCTACTGACAACCGTGGCAAAGGCGAACGTTTTTCACCCACCGATCTGGTATGTACCGCATTGGGCACTTGTATGATAACTACGATGGCGATAAAGGCGAATGATATGGGTATTGAATTAAAAGGAACTTCTATTGACGTAAAAAAATATATGGTTGCTGATCCGAGAAGAATTGGAAAAATTGATGTGGCGGTTGTTTTTCCATCCTCACTTGTTTTGGAAGAGAAAGACAGGATCATTTTACAGCGGGTTGGTGATAATTGCCCGGTGATAAAAAGCTTACATCCGGATATTGAATTGAATATTTCCTATAAGTGGTAACTGCTAATACCCTGGCTTATGCATTTTTAATTATTTTATTCCCGATAGCACAATCAAGGCAACGCTTTTTATTGCAATATTCATTCTTTAGTTGAATAAGCGATTGTGAATCAAAAGCATTTTTATTGGAGATATTTAATTTCGTGTAACCGTTGGTGATAGTGTTGCTTTCTGTTGGTATTTGTTCCAGCCATTGCAAGGCTTTGTCTTTATATTTATTTTCATGGTGATGATGGCCGTATGCAAATAACACTGGAACAACTGTATTGATGAGAATATTATTGACCATTTGTGTCCCCAGGTTTTTTATTTTAAAAGAAGATGATTCTTCAAATACATAATGATAATGCCAGTAATCGTTTGCAGTAATATCCAAAAAACCTTTTACTTCTTTTAATGAATTGCTTTCTTTGACCTTGGAAAATAAATGCAGGCTTTGATGAACCAACATGGATAATTGCGCCAGCCGAATAGATGGAAAATTAGATGGTCGCATCCGCAAAAAATGCAAGGAGATATTTATTGGCTTTAGTTGATATTTAGCCTTTAAGAACCTATATTCTCTTTTTAATAATTGCGGATAATCTTCTGTAAAATTATTTTCCAACAAGCCTGCTTGTCCAAATAATAATGCTTCTGTTTGATGAATTTGATTTTTGTGTTTTGCTAAAATATTTACAGGAAGAGAGCGTGCTATTTTTTCAAACGCATCGCTGTTTACCTTAATGCCGAAGTTTTTAGCCAGCAGCCACCAAAATGTTTCTTCCCAATGATTATTGTTTTCATTGAGATAATTAAAAATTAGCTGGGATTTATTTTGAAGGCGCTCAATTAATAAGCGCTCTTTCCACGAACTCCAGGTAATATCATTAACCTGGCCAATCATTTTTTCGCAGGCGATGAAAGAATCTGTGTTCATTAATTCATCATACTTGTTTAATAATAGTTTAGATACACGGCTTTGCAATTCAAGCGTAGAAAAAGGCAAATCAAGATTTACATCGTGCTGCCATACAACATGTAATATTACATTATTATAATTTTTATCATCGCTGTGCTTGTGGCTTTTCCAGTCAGATGATCTTATGTGCAATTCAATATTGCCTGCCCAGATTGTATTACCTATTTTAATTTTAGCATCTAAAAAATCAGGGCCTTGGTTGGTATTGAAATTCCCAGGATGAATTATTTGTAGCTGTTCTGCGTCAGCAGTAGTTAATTCATTTTTATTAAAATATTGAAGTTTCCAGATATAGTGGAGAAGCCTTTCGTTCATACGGATTATTATAGGTGATATAACTAAATTACTAAGTTAGTATCAACCTACAAAGTTTCTAATGCCTTAATTACACGGCTAACCGGCAACCCCATTACATTATAAAAATCACCATTGATGGATTCTATTCCGGTAACGCCGATCCATTCCTGTATAGCGTAAGCACCTGCTTTATCGTACGGTTTGTATTTATCAATATAAAATTCAATCTGCGCTTTGCTCAATGTATGAAAGGTTACTTCTGTTTTATCAGCAAAAGAAATTTCTTCGTCACCATAAATAATAACTACGCCTGTTATAACAAAATGTTTTTGTCCGGACAAATCACTTAAAATATCGATTGCGTCTTCTCTATCTTTTGGCTTGCCGATTACACGGTTATTGAGAACAACAATTGTATCAGCGGCTAATATCGGAATGGAAATATTGTTAGCCTGCTTAACTGCCAGCGCTTTATTTTTTGCAATGTGAATGGCTATTTCTTCAACAGATAGATCTGTTGGAAATGATTCATCTGTTTCTTTAATTAGAATTTCAAAAGGCACTTCTGCCCATTCCAATAATTGTTTTCGCCGTGGAGATTGAGATGCTAAAATAATTGGTTGCATAAAAAAATCTTAAGTGATCCTTAAAAAGATCATAGATAAAATACCTGCCAGCATTACTAATTTGATTGCACTGCTTAACTGGTGATAGTCTTTTGATGTTTGCGCTTCATACAATTTTTTTAGTATAAAAATCAATGGTGCAATGACCAATAAAAAACAATAAAAAGAACTTACCCACCATCCGAGCTGCAATACATAAAATTGTATGATGGCTAAAGCGCCGATCAATACAATTATCCATACAGCTGCAAATACTTTTGATGCAGGGATTCCCCAAACCACCGGCATTGTTTTGCAATTATATTTCGCATCGCCTTCCACATCTTCAATATCTTTTATCACTTCTCTTATTAATGAAATGATAAAGGCAAAACCCGCGAAAAGTACAGTGAATTTATATATCCGCAAATAATCACTATGCGGTACAATTCCTTCAGAAAGATTTATCGGATTGGGTATCCATTTTAAAACCACCGTAATAATTACAATTACCCAGGCAGTTAATAAAGAGATGATCACATTGCCAATTAATAATTTCTTTTTAAAAGTAGTTGAATAAAATATCAGCAAAACAACACAAATCAAGTCTGCGATTCCTATCAGCCATTTTTTTGTATGAAAAATTTTGTACCCAACATAAAAACCGATCATTACACCGGCAACTGAAATAACCACATGCCACAGCATCGCCCATCTCCTGCTGATTATTTTGCCGATGACTAATTTATCAGGCTTATTTATCCTGTCAATATTAAGATCAAAATAATCATTGATAATGTATCCGCCGGCGGCGACTAAAATTGAAGAAAAAGAAAGCAGCCAAAAATATTTTCCGGGAATTGCCGGCCATTCAACAGTATCCTTCCAGGTGATCGCATTTACAATACAGGTATAAAAAAGATATTGCGTAAGCGCAATAAAAACAAGATTAGGCCATCGGACTAAACGAAAAAATGCGGATAGAAGTTTCACTTTAAAAGTTTGAGGCTTAAAGTTACTAAATCTCTTTTTGTAGCAATGAGATAAGCTAACGGTTACGCATCCACGCCCCAGTTATCATTTAATTTCAAAACCTTTTCAATAACATCCCGTGCGCATCCGTTGCCTCCATCAATAGGAGAAATATATTTTGACAATTGCTTAATTTCAGCAGCAGCATTAGCCGGGCAGCAAGGCAGGCCAACCATTTGCAGGCAAAAATAATCGGGAATATCATCGCCCATATACAAAACTTCTTCCCACTTCAGATCATGCTGCATCACATATTCCACGAGTTTCTCTTTCTTATTTTCGACCTTTAAAAAAATATCTTTTATACCTAATTTCTCTAATCGAATTTTCACTGGTTCCGAGTTTCCACCCGAAACGATCGCAACATTATATCCTTTCTTTACCGCTAACTGTAACGCATAACCGTCCTTGCTGTTCATGTTGCGCATTATCTGTCCGCCATCCATTATCATTAATGTATCGCTGGCCAACACGCCATCAATATCAAACACAAAAGTTTTTATTGATTTAAATTTTGCAAGAATATTCATTGCTGATTTCAACTATTTCTGGTTATCTCTCCATTCATAAACCCACGAGCTTTGGATCATTTCCAAATGTCCTTCATTGCTTTCATCGGGTTTGCCGGCAAACTTTGGAATTTCCATAACCCATTTATGTAAGTCGGTAAAACGTAAGCGGTATATTTTGCCTTCATTAAATTCATCGCCGAAACGTTCATATAATTTCATAGCAATATCTTCATAATCATTCCAATGAATAGGCGGTTCGTAGGTCATTATTATATATTTATCAGTTTTATTATTCTCCGAGGAATTGCGTTTGATCAGGCAAAGTAACTACAATATCACCGTCGCCATCATTCAAAACACACTGGCAGCCGAGCCTTGAAGTAAGCCGCGGATTGATCGCCCTATCTATAAAATCTTCTTCTTTATCACTTAATTCTTCCACTAAATCTTCGCCTTGTTCCAAATATAAATGACAGGTGCTGCAGGCGCAAACGCCGCCACAATTATGATGCAGGTCGATATCATTCTTTAGAGCAACTTCCAGTAAAGACTGATTCGGCTCAATGTTATTCAGGGTAATCGGCTGAAGCCCTTTCTGTTGAAATTTAAACGTAATATTATACATACAATGCAAAGTTCGGGCTGCAAACCTACTTTAGAATTACCAATTAAGGAAAACTTAAATAACAATTGATCATCAGCGGCCGATGATGCTCTCCGTCATCTTTACATAAATGTATTTGAGCTTGGGGTAATTGGCCAGCAATTTAAAATGCTTATCGAGCGTAACGGTATCATCACGAACAGCAGGCCCGGTCTGCATTTCATTCGGCGAATACGTGTGAATACGCTTTACCGTTTCATCTATCAATGGCAATAGCAAATCAAAATCAACCGATTCTTCCTGGCAATAATCATCTGCCAATGCAAATAAATGATTGGTAAAATTGCTCACCACCACAGCGGCTACATGAAGCCTGAAACGTTGTTCATCCGTAGTTTCCTGGACATTTGGAGAAATTGTCCGCGCGAAATCTTCAATAGCTGCCAACGCTTCATCTGTATTTCCATCAATTAATAATGGAATTTCAGGACTTGTTTTTATTTCCTTGCGTAAGCTTTGCAGCGGATATAACACCCCATAATTAAGTGAAACATTTCTCAGTACATCTTTAGAAACCGAGCCTGCCGTATGCACCACTAATTTATTTCCGAAATGAAAAGTTTTATCCAATTCATACAAAGCAACATCCGACAATGCGAACAAATAAAGATCAGCCGTTTGATCAATATTAGTGCTACTATTGGCATAACTGCATTGCAATTCATTCGCCAGTTTATTGGCATGCTCAGCCTCACGGCTAAAAACCTGCACAATTTCATGACCGTTTTTTTTGATCAGCCTGCCTAAGACTGTGGCCACATTTCCCGAACCGATTAACACAACTCTCATAACCTTATCTTTGATTACAATGAAGATAATGCAAAAAATAGCAATCGGATTTATCCGGTTAAAATTTAAAGTATTGGCTGCATTCTCAAAAAAGATAGCGGCTGAAAAAGCATTTCAGTTATTTTGTACACCTTCTGCAAAGCCAATAAAAAAAATGCCTGCCATTTTTGAAAAAGCCGAATTAATAAATTTTAAGTTCGATGAATTAACGATACAAGGTTACCGATGGAACCATCCGCAGCAACATAAAGTATTGATAATACACGGCTTCAATTCAGCTGCTTACAAATTCAGCTATTACATAGAAGCATTTATTAAAAAAGGATACGAAGTGCTGGCATTTGATGCACCGGCGCATGGCAACAGCGAAGGCAAAACCACCAACGCACTTAAATATAGTGAGATGATAAAAAAAGTAATTGAGTTATACGGACCGATCAATAATTTCATGGCGCATTCCTTTGGCGGATTAGCACTGTGCCTTGCATTAGAAAATAACATCGATGATCAAAACACAAAACTAGTTTTCATTGCGCCGGCAACCGAAACAACCAGCGCTATTGACACGGCTTTATCAATGTTACATTTAAAAAATATCGAAGTAAGAAAAGAGTTTGACAAAGTAATTTTTAATGCCAGCGGAAAACCTACCGAATGGTTTTCGATGAAACGATCTTTGCAAAATATCAATGCAAAAATTTTATGGTTTCACGATGAAGCCGATGATACAACGCCGGTGAAAGATGTATTAAAAATAAAGGAAGAAAATCTACCCAACATCCAATTTATAATTACCAAAGGCTTGGGTCACAGAAAAATTTATTATGATGCCGAAGTAAAAAAACAGGTGGTGGATTTTTTATAATTGCCGATAGTTTTTTATTTCGGTAGTTATTTTTTTGGTCTGAGCTTCAGTAATTCTATTCAACTTCATTGGCGTCGCACTCTTCAACAGTGCATCTTTATTCAGCCTTACTATATTATAGTAATAAAAAAGAAGCCAGCGGATTAAACGCTGGCCTTTAAAGTTATACACTCGTGGTTGAGGTATTTAGGGTACGTAACAAGTACGGTAACATATAAACGGTGGTTGTTGATCTTTTATTTTATAACCATTGAAAAACGAATACATATTTTTTAGTTTAATAATGGTATGCCGATCAGGTGAGGATTATTCTTTCCTTTCACTGAAAGAAAAGAATAACAGAACAAAGTTCACAACGATGCTAAATAGTAGTACAAAAGCCTGTTTCATAATCTAAAAATCAGCATTTTAAATACCGTTTACCACAAGAAAAATTTTGATATTTCAATTTTAAAGTAATATTGCACTACGATACGTTGCCGGAACCGTACGCAATTTTCAGCATTCTATACTATTAATATACATAACCTTATTTCGAAAGATAATAAAGGCTAATAATGCTGAAACGCAATACAGTAAAAGGTTACGACGAAAAATTTAAAACTAATTATGGCAAAGAACCTGTTGATCGTGGAGTCTCCTGCAAAGGCAAAAACCATTGAAAAGATCCTGGGAGATGATTTTGAAGTAAAGAGTTGCTACGGGCACATCCGTGACCTGGAGAAGAATGATATGGGCATCGATATCAAAAATAATTTTGAGCCGAGATATATTGTGTCCGAAGAAAAAGAAAAAGTAGTTAAAGAATTAAAAAGCCTTGCTAAAAAAGCAACGGAAGTATGGCTCGCATCGGATGAGGACCGCGAAGGTGAAAGCATCAGCTGGCACTTAGCGGAAGTATTAGGTTTAGACCCAAAAACAACAAAAAGAATTGTATTCCACGAGATCACAAAACCTGCGATTGAAGCAGCAGTTAAAAATCCACGCACAATAAATATGAATTTGGTGGATGCACAACAAGCCAGGCGTGTGCTCGACCGTATCGTTGGATTTGAATTAAGCCCGGTGCTTTGGAAAAAAATCGGGATGCAGGGCGGCTTAAGTGCGGGACGTGTACAAAGTGTAGCCGTAAAATTAATTGCAGAAAAAGAACGCCAGATAAATCAATTTACTCCTGAAAGTTCTTTCAAACTAGAAGCGTTATTTGCTGCCAATGATATCAGCGACAAAGCTGTTAGCTTTAAAGCAGAAGGCGGTAAATACAATGCCGCTGAAGATGCGGAGAAATTTTTACAAAGTTGTTTTGGTGCAAAATATGCCGTTCGCGATATCCAGGTTAAACCTGGCAAACGTACGCCGGCTGCGCCTTTTACTACTTCCACCTTGCAACAGGAAGCAAGCCGGAAATTAGGTTATGGCGTAAGTAAAACAATGTTGCTCGCGCAAAAATTATATGAAAGTGGAAAGATAACTTACATGCGTACTGATAGTGTCAGCTTAAGTGATACTGCGATGGATAATATCAAAGCAGAAATAAGTAAATCTTACGGAGATAAATATTTACAGGTTCGCAAATACAAAAATAAAAATGAAAATGCGCAGGAAGCGCATGAAGCCATCCGCCCGACTTACATGGAAAACCATACTTCGGATGATGCAGATACGAACCGCTTGTATGACCTGATCTGGAAAAGAACGATCGCTTCGCAAATGAGCGATGCTGAACTGGAAAAAACAATTGCGAAAATAAGCATCAGCACCGTTAAAGAAGAACTAACGGCAACGGGTGAAGTAATTAAGTTTGATGGTTTCTTAAAAGTGTACATGGAAAGCCATGATGATGATGATGAAACCGAAGATGAAAATGAAGAAGGACGTTTACCAAACTTAGCGATCGGTCAGGCATTGGAATTTAAAGAAATGTTGGCAACAGAAAAGTTTACCAAACATTCTGCCCGCTACACGGAAGCCTCGCTGGTAAAGAAACTGGAAGAATTAGGTATCGGCCGCCCGAGTACTTATGCACCAACGATCTCAACGATCATCAAAAGAAATTATGTTGAAAAAAGAGATAAGGAAGGTGTAAAAAGAGATTTCAGGATATTAAAATTAAAGAACGATCACATTGAAAAAATAACTGCACAGGAAAACACCGGCGCGGAAAAATCAAAACTATTTCCAACTGATCTTGGATTAGTGGTGACTGATTTTTTAAACCTTCATTTTGATAAAGTAATGGACTATTCTTTTACCGCAAACATCGAACAGGAGTTTGATGAAATTGCTTTGGGTAAAATGAAATGGAGCAATATGGTGGGTGAATTTTACACGCCGTTTCATAACGGTGTAGAACACACGCTGGAAACTGCTGAGCGTGCAAAAGGCGAGCGCCAGTTAGGAATTGATGTAAGCGGAAAACCAATATCAGCAAGGATGGGGCGCTACGGCCCAATGGTGCAAATTGGCGCGCAGGAAGATGAAGAAAAGCCACGCTTCGCAAAATTAAAAGCAACACAAAGCATTGAAACCATTACACTGGAAGAAGCGCTGGACTTATTTAAACTACCGCGTAACCTCGGTAAATTTGAAGATAAAGATGTAACGGTAAACATCGGCCGCTTCGGGCCTTACGCTGCACACGACGGTAAATTTTATTCATTAAATAAAGAGATGGATCCGTACACGATCGAGCTGGAATTAGTTGCGCCGATGATAGAAGAAAAACGCAAAGCAAAAGATGAACGCACCATCAAAATTTTTGAAAAAGAAAAGATACAATTGCTTCGCGGACCATATGGACCGTACATAAAACAAGGCTTGCGCAATTACAAATTAAATAAAGAGCAGCAGGAAAAAGTAACCGACCTAACCATCGAGGAAGTGAAAGCCATCATTGAAGAACTAAAAGCAAACCCGCCTAAAAAAGTAGCTAGAAAGAAAAAAGCTTAATTGATTTTAAATAAACTAAAAAGATGTTGAATGATTCGGCATCTTTTTTTTTATTTATACACTCTAAAAAATTACACACTATTTTTTTGGCACAAACGTTAGTAATACTATTAAGCATTTGTGGCAAATAGGATTTTGTTATTTTTTAATCTTTTAATAAAAAATAATCACTCTTGTACATCAGTTCTTAACTGAGCGAATAAAGCTTTTATAATTTATAATTCATAACTAAAGAATGAAAGTTAATAACGCTTGTGGAAAATTTTAACTTCTTTATATAACAATGAATAACGAAATTCATTTTAAAATAAACCACGCTTGATAGAAAGCAAAGAAATATCAGCCCTTTTCCATTTAATTGATGATCCGGATGTAGAAGTTTATACAACTATTAGTGATAAACTTATTTCATTTGGCAAAGCCATCATTCCCAATCTCGAGAATTTATGGGAAAATACAACAAGCGAAGAAATACAGGAACGCATTGAATCTATCATCCATAAACTTCACTTCCGCGACCTGACGGACGACTTCATGAACTGGAAGAATGGAAGCAATGAATTATTACAAGGCGCGCTATTAACCGCACAATACCATTACCCTGAAATGCAGGGTACACAACCATTACAGGAGTTAGAGAAACTGCGCCGCAACATCTGGCTGGAACTAAACAGTTACTTAACTCCATTGGAACAGGTGAATGTAATGACCAGCATTTTATACAACTATTACAAATTAAAAGGAACCGAAATTGCTTACGCACAACCAGAAGAATTTTTAATTAATAAAACGCTGGAAACAAAAAAAGGCAATGCAATAAGCAATGGAATTATTTATCTCGTATTGTGTGAGTTACTGGATATTCCGGTGAAAGCAATCAATATTCCAAGACAATTTATCCTTGCCTACTTCGATCCGCATTACCAGGTTTTAAATCCATCAGGACATGCATCTGAAAAAATAAATTTTTATATCGATCCTTTAAATGGACAGGTCTATTCTCATAAAGATGTTGAGAATTATTTTAAGCGCATTTCAGTGCCACCTACTCCATCTTATTTTCGCCAGCTGGATAGCAAAAAAGTTATTTGTTTTTTACTGGAAGAATTAAGTAAATGTTTTGACAACGATAACAACCGTTATAAAATGAACGAGTTGCTTTCACTCGTAAAACTGCTGGAAGAATGATCTACCACGTTGTAACAGAATCTAATTGGAAAGCCGCCCTGGCACAAGGTTTTTACGAACATCTCTCCTTACAAAAAGAAGGTTTTATCCATGCAAGCAAAGAAGCGCAGGTGCAAGGAGTTTTGCAGCGGTATTATAAAGATCAATCGAATCTGTTATTACTTCATATCGATGAAACTAAATTAATTGCTCCTTTAAAATATGAATTGGCAACTTCTGTCAATGAAGAATTTCCCCATATTTATGGCAGGCTTAATTTGGATGCGGTTGTAAACGTTACACCAATAAATTAATCCTGGTAAAATTTTTCTAAGAAAGAACTTACTTTTTTGAAGTTGCTTTTGTTCAAAGTGAAGAAATGATTTCTTCCTTCTTTCCGGCATTCGATCAATTCGCTTTCGGATAATAATTTGATATGGTGCGAACAGGTTGGTTGAGATAAACCGGTAAGCGATTGTACATCGCTGCAACATACTTCGCCTTTAACGGAAATTTCCTGCAGGATGGATAAACGGCATGGATCTGCAATGGCGCTCATTGCTTTTTCTATAAAATTAGTTTCGCTTTTAATTGTACTCATTTATAAATGCCGGTTAGCTGTTGAAATCATTCAAGTGTTTTAAAATACAAAGGTAAAAGCTATAATTCTTTTCTCTTTGCTGAATAGCGATTTAAAAGTACAAGAGTGCGACGCCAATGAAGTTTAATAGTAGCACTTAGCTTGTCAAAAAAATCCTTGTAAAGAAATTGTATTTTGCTCAATCGGTCAAAATAAATCGATGTAAATTTGGTTACAATGGAAATGAATGTTGAAATAGTGTATTACAAATCCCCGATCGGTGCGCTGGAAATAAGAAGTTCCGGCAATTATATCACGCATATTTTGTTTGTCAATTCGTGGAGAGGAAATAAAATTAATGAGGATGCAATTGTTTTTACTGAACCGAAATCTGTTGCCATTAAAGAATGTATCCAGCAATTAAATGAATATTTCGCTGGCGAAAGAAGAGTTTTTACTTTTGATAAAGATCAGTCTGGCACTGCATTTCAGCAGAAAGTATGGAGAGAATTAATGAATATTTCTTACGGAAGAACAATCAGTTACCTGGAACTTAGCAAACGGATTGGCGACACCAAAGCGATAAGGGCTGTTGGTACTGCTAATGGAAATAACAGCATTTGCATCGTAGTTCCTTGTCACCGTGTGATTGGAAGCAATGGTGATTTGGTTGGTTATGGTGGCGACCTTTGGCGAAAAAAATGGTTACTGGAGCATGAAGGAAAAATTGCGAATGGGCTACAAACATTGTTTTAAAAAACAAAAAATCCTCCCGGCATCGCTGCCGGAAGGATTGCCGATCCATATTTTGAAGTTACAAACTAAATAATAAAATTCCCGAAATTATTTTATAGAGTTGAAAATGCGCTTCCAGCGCGGACCGCCGTCTCCAACACTAAACCAAATCAGTGAAGCTTTTCCCACTACATGATCTTCCGGAACAAAACCCCAGAAACGGCTGTCCAATGAATTGTGGCGGTTATCTCCCATCATCCAATAATAATCCATTGTAAATGTATAGGTGGTTGCTTCTTTTCCGTTGATGAATATTTTGCCGCTGTTATTCTCGAATTTATTTCCCTCATACACTTCAATGCAACGTTGATAGCGGATAATATTATCAGGAGTTAACTGAATTGTCGCGCCTTTTTTTGGTATCCAAAGTGGGCCGTAATTATCAACCTGCCAGTGATATGCTGTATCGTAATATGGAAACAGGTCTGCGCCTTCTTCGTTCATGTAATAATTTTCGATGGTATATCCGGCAGGTAATTTCAAATTCGCTCTTTCTTCATTCGTAATATTTACTAAAAAATTATTGGGGCCTGCATTAGGGCGAATGTCTTCTTGTTCTATTCTGGCATTAATTCCGAACGGACGTAACAAATCTCCGATAACTTTCATTCTTCTATGATAATATCCTTCGTCTGTTTCCTGTTCATCGCGTTGCAAATTGGTATTGATGTTTGCAGGAATTGTAATTGAATAATAACGTTCTGATTGCGGGAACACCGGTTGTGGAGTGCCATTTATATAAACCACGCTATTTTTTACCTGCAAAGAATCTCCTGCCACTGCTACGCAACGTTTAATAAAATTTTCTCTTTTATCAACCGGCCTTGTAATAATTATATCGCCGTAATCCTGCCATACTTTGTCACGCCCATCTTTTCTTACCTGCTGATAGTAAGTAACTTTTGAGCCAAAATTTTCTTCGTCATTTATCAGCGTGTCATTTACCGGGAAATTAAATACAACTACATCATTGCGTTTAACCGGCGAAGCAAACCATCTCGTATATGGAATGTGTATCCATTCAACATACGATTTAATATTTAAGCCGGGAATTGTATGATGCATAAAAGGCATTGCAATTGGCGTATTTGGTATGCGCGGGCCATAAGCAGATTTACTTACGAAAAGAAAATCATCCACCAGCAATGTTTTTTCCATTGAAGGAGTTGGAATGGTGTAAGCCTCAAAAACAAATATGCGTATAAGTGTTGCTGCCACGATCGCAAAAACTGCTGCGTCTATCCATTCCCGTGCGACTGTTTTTTTATAGAACTTAACTCCTTGCGGACCAATGAACCTATCTTTTTTATTAGTGCCGATATAAGGAAAATAGAACACTGCAAAAAACACCGTTGCTACATGTTGATAGAACGCGAATTTGCCAAAGCACTTTACAAACTCAACAAATATTAATATGGTAAAGAACCATCCGGCAACGGGCACAAACTGCGCAAAGAACCACCACTTCGGCTTTTTTGATACTTCCAGGATAGTCCAGGTATTGTAAAAAGGGACCAATGCTTTCCAGGTTGGGACACCTGCTTTTTGAAACATTTTATACAACCCATAACAGGGCAGCATAATAATTATCAGCGAAATCAATAAAAGAATAAAAAGTTGATGTGAACTCATTTATAAGGGATTTAAGTGCGCCAAAAGTACCATATTAAACGCTATGCATAAAGTTTGCAATAGAAATGTTTTGAAATGTTTAACAGATAGAGATAGCTAAGGTTCTACAGGGTTATATTTAAGAGATTTAATTTATAATTTCTTTATGCTGTGTGCCGTGGCTGCTGCTGAATATCTTAAGCACATACACTCCGCGTGCAAACCTGTTTACAGGAATAGTATTAACCTGGCCAACCGTAACACTGCCAATATCTTTTGATAATATTAATCTTCCGGAAGCATCGAATATATCTACCTGCACATCGGCATCTGTTACATTGTTTACTAAATTCACTTCGCCGGGAGTTGTATAGGCAAGCCAGTTAGATGAACCAGCTATTGGCAATGTTGATTTTATGGAAAAATTATTGTCGGACATATCATAAAAAACATTTCCAACAGACATTACGCGGATACGTGCAGAGTCGGTATTTATATTAGGTACCTGTATTTGAGCGGAGCCGCTATTTGAGGTTGAAGCCACTAAAGTATCAGGAAAGGTCAAACCTCCATCGGTTGATAACTGTATTACTACATTGCTGCAATTAACGGGTGCAGATTGTGTATTCGCGGTATTCCAGGTAACTGTTTCTGTATTATTTATTACCCATGTGATATTAGTAGTATCAGGATAAGTAACCTTGAAAGGGCCGGAACCTCCATCAACTGTTATAGCATTTTCAGCATAACATACACCGCCATTGCCTGCGCGGTTATCCCTTGCCGTTAGGCGGAAGTGCATGGTACGTGCATACATCGCCATTATTTCACCAATAGTTGTAGTATTATTTATAACATCTGATAATTTCGGAAAATAACGTACCGGTATCGCAACAGGTGGAAATGAACGAAATAAAGGCGCATTTCCAAAAGAAGAATTAACAGGAGCATTCCATGCGCAAAATTGTCCTCCAACATCAACCTGTTCCCAACTATACGTTAATGAATCGCCGGCAGGGTCATCCTGGTCAGTTGCACTTCCTGTTAAAACAAATGGCGTTTCAAGTGGTATTGTATAATCAGTGCCTGCATTAACAACAGGTGCATGATTAGAAGTTTGAGTAACAACACCACAATTTGCCTGGCTATTTACAAAACTAATTATCTCGCTAAAATTGATGCCATTAAATTCAGGATCACTGCCCGGTTGTAAATTATCTGAGCCGCAAAGCACACCATTTACATTTGCACTACCTGCGTAACCCATAATAGTGCTGGCACTTCCCGGTTCATCATTGGTACCGGCATAATCCTGTCCAGGTGAACCGCAATAATCAGTATTTGAATTAAATGGATGATGTGCTCCAAACTCATGCCCGATCTCATGGGATACATAATCAACATTAAAGGGATCGCCTACCGGATGCTGAACACCTACCGCACTACCCGATTTCTGGCCGGATTGGCAAACAACACCAACGTAAGAACCTCCGCCTGCGCCTGTGCTAAACATTTCACCCACATCATAATTAGCATCGCCGATGTTGGCATCTATTATTGCCTGGCCTTGATTTATTAAACCACTGATACTATTATTATTTCCCTGGAGCGGGTCATTAGAAGGATCATTAAAAATAATAGCATCTTCATTGGCAACTAAAACCAGGCTTATTGAAAGTTCTGTTTCATAAATACCGTTCACCCTGTTTATAGTTGTTACAATGGCTGAATGTGTTTGTGCAACAGTTGGTATTGCGGGGGATTGAACACCTGTTGCAGCAGCAGCATATTGATCTGTACAGGCTATTGCTAAACGGTAAGTACGTAATTGTGAACCAACACACGCTGCATCCAATACACCCAATGGACGTGCCGAAATTTTATTCCTGTCCGGAAAGCTTTGCTCCATAAAACGTTGCTCTTCTTTAAAATCTGATTTAAAGTAAGAGATGTAATTTATTTTATTCCCTTGTGCATAAGGATCAATAAAAACACGGCCTGAAGTAGTTGATAAGATCATTGCATGAAAACCAAGTTCTGTCCAATCTATTTTAATGGTTGCAGTACGGTCGTTAATGCCTTGCCCTGTAAATGTTTTAATGGTTGGAAATTTTGCTGCGAGCGCCGGCTGCATTATCGAACTTTCCCAAATATGAAAAAGCCCTGTCTTCCCATTTGGCAATAGTATTGCAATGACAGGAGCACTGTTCCTGTCTTTTATATTTTCCCCCGAAGGAATTGTATTTAAAAAATTTATTAATGATAAAGTATCCAGCGAAAGTGTCCTGTATTTTTCAGGCACAATTACTCTTGATTGGGCGGCAGTTTGAAAAGAACTTTCTTTTGCATCTGTAAAAAAATTATTCTGCGCTTGGGTTTCACAGGTAACGAATAAACAACTTAAGATGATCAACGAATACGCATAGATATTTTTCATCGGACTTTTTTGTAACCTAAAGATAAAAAACAATGCTCACCGAGCCAATTAATGCGGAATAGTTAACACTTGGTTAGTGATGACTGCCGCATTATTTCTTGGGTGACACGTAACTTTCTATATCTGACAATAAGATATTTTTTCCTGAAAGGATCACCAGCCGCTCTACAACGTTTCTTAGCTCACGGATATTGCCACTCCAGTTATATTCCTGTAAAGCGTCCATAGCATTTTTATCAATCAGTTTTTTAGGTTGCCCGTATTCTGAAGCAATTATCTCTAAATAATACTCTACCAATGCCGGCACATCTTCTCTTCTTTCATTTAATGATGGAACATGAATAATAATTACGCCCAGGCGATGATAAAGATCGAGGCGGAAATTCTTTTCATCTACTTCTTTTAATAAATCTTTGTTAGTCGCTGCAATTACTCTTACATCTACATTGATATCTCTATCAGCGCCCACTCTTGTTATTTTTCCTTCCTGCAAAGCACGCAATACTTTGGCTTGTGCGCCGAGGCTCATGTCTCCCACTTCATCTAAAAATAAGGTGCCGCCGTTTGCCTGCTCAAACTTACCGATGCGTTGTTTTATCGCTGAAGTAAAAGAACCTTTTTCATGTCCGAACAATTCGCTTTCAATTAATTCACTTGGTATTGCAGCACAATTAACTTCTACCATCGGGCCGGTATTGCGGTTGCTTTTTTCGTGGATCCATTTTGCTACCAGTTCTTTTCCCACGCCGTTTTCGCCGGTTATTAAAATGCGCGCATCTGTTGGCGCCACTTTTTCAATCGTGTCTTTTATTTTTTTAATTAAGTTACTGTCGCCCACCATGTCCTGTACTTTGCTCACTTTGCGTTTCAGCACTTTGGTTTCGGTAACCAATGTTTGCCTGTCCATTGCATTGCGCAAGGTGATGAGCATACGGTTTAGATCCGGTGGCTTGCTGATATAATCGAAGGCGCCTTTCTTTACTGCCTCCACCGCTAACTCAATATTGCCGTGGCCGCTGATGATAATTATTGGCACATCAGGGTTTGATGCTTTTGCTTTTTCCAGGAATTCAATTCCGTCCATCTTCGGCATTTTTACGTCGCAGATAACTACATCGTATAAATTGCTGGTGAACTTTTTCAGCCCGTCTTCGCCATCAACAGCTTCATCTATTTTATATCCTTCGTAACTCAGTATCTCAGATAATGTTTTTCGAATCGACCTTTCATCATCAATAATTAAAATGTTCGGCATGTATTGATCTCGTTTATTCTTTATGAAAATATTTTAACAATTGAATTCGTGCAAGAACCCGTTCTCCAAAAATAATCAATTATATACAGGAAATTACTATTATGGATGAAACCTTGCTTAACCTCTGCTTACAAGCTGGCAACATTAGCTAAAAGCTAACAGAGTTCACCTAAAAGCTGACATAGTTCAGCAAATAGCTGACGAAGGTTAGTAGAGCAGCTCACAGAGTTTAGCAAAAAGCTGACGCCTGTTAGTTATTTGCTAAACAAGTTCAGCTAACAGCTTAGCTCGGTTAGCTTTTTGCTGAAATGGGTTAGTGAAAAGCTGAACTCAGTGAGCTATACAACTGAATCCGGTTAGAAAATAGCTGAGTGCAGTTAGTTGCGCGCTGAACCCCACCAAACCCTTGAAGGGAAGGCTTTGAGGAGTATGATGATTTGTAAAGGCTTTTAACAATCGGCATGCATTACTAATACCTTAACTGGTAAGGCTTAATCATCAATGATTATAAAATTTAAGGCTGCTAAATGCACCCTTTTTTATTACATTTGACTATATCATTTTCCTATTTATGAAAACACTGATATTTATACTGACTATTACAACCATCTTTGCTGCATGTCATTTTAAACATAATAACATATCTTATTCTAAAACAACGGATAGTTGTTCTTATACTCTTCTTGATTTTGTATCTGCGAATGATAGCTCAAAGTATATTCTAACAAAATTAACCAACATGACAGAAGTGTCTGACAAGGTTAAATGGGAATATGTAAGTCAATATATTTTTGATACTAATAACGTTCTAAGGTTTTATGCCTTTGCAAATACAAAAACGCACAGCTATAAATTTGGGATAGATTACGATTCATTAGGGCATCAAATAGATACTCTTAAATCTACTATTGTAAGTTGGTATGTCGATAGAATGGTGCATGACAGCGTGGTTATAACCTTCTACTTATATGGAATTAATTATTCCTATAAAGATATTGAAGTAATAGAGCCGAACTATACAAAAAAAATATCTTTGTATTATAGTGATTATTTTTCAAATCTTATACATGGCAAGGATACATTAGCTAATCCTCATAAAACAATAATGATTTATGTGACCGGAACGATAAAGAATAAATGCACGCAACAAGCAAAAGAATTTATAGATTCTTCTTCTTTAATTCCTTAAACTCAATATGTAAAGGTTATTAAAATAATTAGCCCCCACCGTATATAGTTACCATAAATAAATATCTGCAGTCGAAAGCTCAATAAAGATAGCCGATGAAGAGTGCGACGCCAATGAAGCTTAATAGTAATTCAAAAGCTTAGACCAAAAAAATCCGAAACATCAGTTCCGGATTTTGTATTTAATACTTTTTTACTTTTTATTTTTTAAGATACATTACTTCTTTCACCAGTTTCACTGTTCTTGCTACATCCGGAAGGTAAGCTGCTACTAAGTTTGGTGCGTAGTGCATTGGTGCATCGGCAGAAGTTATCCTGCGGATCGGTGCATCTAAATAATCGAAACCTTTGCTTTGTATCTGGTAACAAATTTCAGAAGATACAGAAGCGAATGGCCATTGTTCTTCTACAATTACCAGGCGGTTCGTCTTTTTAACGCTTTCTAAAATAGTGAACCAATCCAAAGGGCGGATCGTTGCTAAATCAATTACTTCTGCTTCGATGCCTTCTTTCGCTAATTCTTCAGCAGCGCCTAAAGCAACCTTCATCATCTTATTAAAAGAAACGATGGTTACATCTTTGCCTTCGCGTTTTATAAATGCTTTACCGATTGGTAACAGATATTCTTCTTCAGGTACATCGCCTTTATCACCGTAGGCAACTTCGCACTCCATAAAAATTACAGGATCATCATCGCGAATAGCGCTTTTTAATAAGCCTTTTCCATCGTAAGGATTGCTTACTGAAATAACTTTTAGTCCTGGAATATTTGCATACAATGATTCAAAAGCTGTGGAGTGCTGTGCGCCTAATTGTCCGGCACTTCCGCCGGGGCCACGAAAAACGATTGGGCAACCAACCTGTCCGCCGCTCATTGCAAGCATTTTTGATGCTACGTTTAAGATCTGATCCAACGGCAATACTGCGAAGTTCCATGTCATGAATTCAACGATCGGGCGAAGGCCGTTTTGTGCTGCACCTACTGCGATACCGGTAAAACCAAGCTCAGCGATCGGAGTATCAATGATCCTTCTTTCTCCAAATTCGGCTAACATTCCCTGGCTGACTTTGTAAGCTCCGTTGTATTCGGCAACTTCTTCACCCATTAAAAAAACACGTTCGTCCCGCCTCATTTCTTCCTGCATAGCTTCCCGAAGGGCTTCTCTAAACGCAATTTGTCGCATGTAGTTGATTGGTTTTAATTAAGTTCTCTTGTAAAGGGTGCAAATTTATTTCATCGGAGTGATACCACCAAAAACGGTGGGTGTAGTAGGCTAGTTGTTCTGCTTGAAAATAATTATTTAGTTATCGATACTTTAATAATCCAGCATTGTATTTTTGTAATTTTTTCATCCATTCTAAGTTTAATCTCCCTAATAGTTCTTCTTGTTTAATAAATAACCACTTTCTAAACTCAAGTTGTTCAATATCTTTTGGTTTTGGCAAACTATAAGCCATCCCTAATGTAATCCCGCAAAATACCTTATGTAAAAGATCATCTTCATCAAGACAAATATGGTATTCAGTACCACCCTTGTCTCCATGTGTTACAAAATAAAGATGTCCATTTTCATCTAATACTATCTCTGTCTCTTTTAAAAGTCCACCGAATGAAGGTAATAATCCTTTGGGAGCATTAATTTTCTCTGCCAAAGTCTCTGTAATTTTTTTAATCTCATCAATATTTTTTTTCATTCGCTTGCTGTTAATTCATTAATTAAATTAAACTTTCAATCACCATTGCACTCGCGCCACCACCACCATTGCAAATACCGGCAGCGCCATATTTTGCATTGTTTGCTTTTAATACATTTATTAAAGTAACAATGATCCGTGCACCACTGCAACCTAACGGGTGCCCGATGGAAACCGCGCCGCCATGCACATTTACTTTGGATGGATCCAGGTGCATGCGTTTTGTATTCTCAATTCCAACTACCGCGAATGCTTCGTTGAGTTCCCAGTAATTAATGTCCTGCATTTTTAAACCTGCTTTGGCAACAGCTTTCGGCACTGCAATCGATGGCGAAGTCGTGAACCATTCTGGTGCCTGCTCTGCATCTGCATACGATAAAATTTTCGCGATCGGTTTTAATTTTAAAGCATCTGCTTTTTCTTTGCTCATTAAAACCAATGCAGCAGCACCGTCATTCATGGTGCTTGCGTTGGCAGCAGTAACTGTTCCGTCTTTTACAAAAGCTGGTTTTAATTCCGGTATCTTATCAAACTTTACATTAAATGGTTCTTCATCTTTTGCAAACAAAATCGCATCGCCTTTTTTCTGCGGAATTTCCACCGGAATAATTTCATTATCAAATTTCCCTGAGCTCCATGCAGCCTGCGAACGCTTATAACTTTCAATGGCAAATGCATCCTGCTCACCACGACTGATGCCGCAATCTTTTGCGCAAAGTTCCGCAGCATTGCCCATTGCTTTTCCATCGTACACATCTGTTAATCCATCTTTTGCTAATCCATCAATCAACTTTGCGTCGCCGTATTTATTGCCCCAGCGTGTTGCATCTGAATAAAATGGAACATTGCTCATACTTTCCATTCCGCCTGCAATTACAATATCCGCATCGCCCAATAAAATACTTTGTGCTGCTTGTGCAATTGCTTTCATTCCGCTGGCGCAGACTTTATTGATCGTTGTACAATTTACTTCGTTTGGCAAGCCTGCAAATTTTGCTGCTTGTCTTGCAGGCGCTTGCCCGAGATTGGCTTGCAGCACGCATCCCATCAATACATCCTGCACATCGCCGGGTTTTATTCCTGCTTTTTCTATCGCTGCTTTAATGGCAATCGCTCCTAATTTTGTTGCGGAAAGATCTTTTAATGCTCCGCCAAAACTCCCGATGGGCGTACGTACTGCGGAGACGATATATACTTCTTTCATATAGCTTTTTATTTGAGGTACTAAAGTTAAGAATTATGGAACAAGCATTCGTTCATTACTCATCATCGTTGTGAACTTGTTCTGTTATTTTTTTTCTTTCAGTGAAAGAAAAGAATAACCTCACTTTGTCGGCATTGATACTATTTAACTTTTATCTTAGCGTAAGTTGTCTCTCGCACATTCATTTTACTTTTTGTCATCCTGAGCTTGTCGAAGGAAAAAGCATTTTAATCCGAATGCAAAACAGTAAGTAATTCAAACCAAAAATACAGCCCGTCTTCGACAAGCTCAGACTGACAGTATTATAATTGAACGTACATTTTCAAGAGTTTTAATTATAGCTGAATAAAGATATTTTGTACAAAAGTGCGACGCCACTGAAGCTAAATAGTAATTCTTAGCTGAGATAAAAATAACCAACGCGAAAATTGAAAAGTAAAAAGCAAAACGAAGCCGGCTCTATAAAGAACCGGCTTAAGGGGTTATCATAAATATTCGTAAAGAAAATTATTTCAGGTGTGTTACACCCTGGCCAATTTTAAAGCCATTGTTATAAACCTGGATCTTGTAATCGCCCGGTTCAAAATCGGTATTTTGTCTCCAGTCAAAACTTATCTGTTGTGCCGGAGAACCTTGTACATAATCAACATCCAGTTTTTGCGTATAAAATTTTTCAGCGCCATTTCTTGTAACAAATTTTCCCGAGCCTAATGCTTCCACGGTTATCGGCAAACCGTGCGGGTCAGTAACACAAACGTACATATCTTTTATTCCGCTGGTAGCAAGACGGTTTTGCGCGATCTGGAAACTGATGTGCAGTTTATCAACTTTTCTTGCAACAGCAGTTTGTTTTTCTTTGCCATTGCTTTTTTCATTAATGCCCGCAATCGTAAAATCAACCGCGCTTAAAGTAGAACCGATATCAATACTATCTTCTTTTTGGCTAATAACATTTACTGCAGAATCATAATGTTGCTGAACCTGGTCGCGTTGGTCTGTCACAGCTTTCTTTTCTGCTGCCAGCACAGCTTTCTCACCATTTACTTTCTCGACCTGTGTTTTAAATCCTTCAATATTATCTCTCAATGAAGAGATAAGAACCTTTGCATTAGTTAATTCACTTTCTGAAATATTTACTTTATTAAGCAGGCTAAAAATACTATCCTTCTTTTGTGCAATTTGTTTTTCTAATAAATTGTTAGCTGTATCTTTTCGGGCGTTCAATGTTTTCAGCATGTCATAACGCATAGTCGCGTCCGTTAGCTCTTTCTGCAGTTCACTCAGTTGGTCTGAATTGGCAGCATTATTATTGGCAGCCATTACGGGCAATGGTTTTTCTTCCACTATCTTTTCACGGATAACATCGATGCTTTGATTTTTGTACCAGATAATATAACCTACCGACGCCGATAAAGAACAAAATAACACGCAAGCAATTAACGCCATCCAATTAAATTTTGGAGGAGAAAGCTGCTGCTCACGTGCTGCTGATGGAAAATTCTCAAATGCCATATTATTGATTTTCTGGTAACTAAAAGTATTTAATCATCATAATGAATAAAAGTTCAGTACGTTGTATGTTAATAAATACAAGTAATAACCATTGTCATTACATCGTGTTCAATAAAAAATTTTATAGGCAGGCTCAAGTCAATCATTAATGACTGTACTCTTTTTCCAAATGTCTTTTACAAGAGTAAGGGACTTGCAAATAACGACGTTATGGAAAAGAAGGTTAACCTTTCACCCAGGCTTTTAAAAAACCGGGCAAAGTTTAATGTGGGGATCTGTCTTTATAAGGTAATGGAGATTGAAGTACTGTAAGAGCTAAAATTAACATTTTTTTTTGTAATGAGGCAATCTCATCCAAATTTCCTTATATTTTTATTAGTTATATATTTTTAACCGGCATAAACTCTTATCAAAATATAAAGCCACTTCCTTTTACAAAAGTGGCTTTAATCTTCATAATTACGGGAGATAGAAGTTTAAGGCAAGAATGCCCAATGATAGTTTTTCAAAATAGTATTGAGTTTATAGGTTTTCGTTGTTCAAAACGGGTTAAATAAATAGTTAAAAGGAATGGTGTAATTAAGATTACCAGTTGCAAAAACAAAAGGTTTATATTGGTATGAAACATTAAAAGGCTTTGTTTAAGCCTGAATAAAATGTTCTTCATTTAGCTAGTAGTTAGTAAGATTTATCAAATATATCCTTAGATAAAAAAAATTACATTTTTAATTATACACATATTAACATTATCTACATTTTATTACCAGTCGATAAGCTGCAGTTTTTAAAAAAAATCAAACGCCTAATCTCATCATAAATATCCCGGTACGGGAAAAAATATCAACAGAAGTAATTTAATTTCTTTTACTTCTATCATTATCATACTGGCATATTTATTGAAAATATTCTATGCGAAATATAGTTTCATTAAATATCATTATGAAAAAGTTTTTTTTGATTATAGTATTTGTATTAAATGCTTTCTTAATTGTATCGTGTAAAGGGCCAGGTTTGGTAGTAAGCACACAACTTTCAACACCTGCCCATGAACGGCCTGGCTCTCCAGGCCCTGGTTATGTTTGGACAGATGGAGACTGGATAGTTGAAAATAGAAATTATGTATGGCACGAAGGGCATTGGGATAAACCACGACGGAATAAAATATGGCAACCAGGACATTGGGAACAAACAACTGATGGCTGGTATTGGAAACGTGGAAGATGGCATTAAGAATTATATCATTTTTGATAATGATAATTCTTACACTGGTAAACTAAAAATTTACGAACGGTGTTATCTCCTTTTTTTATAAGCAGCGGGTTCAATTCAATTATTGAATCAAAATAATTTGAAAGTGATGCTGGTATTTTATTTTCTTTCAGATCATCATTAAAGCCGGGATCTGAATCTATAAATAATGCATCTCTCCCATTTAATTTAGTAAGATCAGTTCCGATAAAATCAAATTGTAATGCTGGTTGACCAATTACGTTTTTTGCATAAACCATTTCACCATTCAAATACAAATTCAGCTCGGCTGAAGTTTTATAATCATCTGCTGAAAAAATAAAATCAGTTGGATAACTGGTTTTTAATTCTTCTACTTTCGCAGCCAACTGATCCCATCCATACCAGGTATCATCTGATCTAACTGGAACAGGATAAAATAAAATTTCTGCAGATAACAGCACATGAAGTATTAATGAAAATATTACCTGTGCACGTATCCATTTGCTATTAAAATAAATACTTACCCAAATAATGCCACTGATATATGCAGGCATCATCCAGTTAAGCTTTACCCAGGTAGAAAATGAAACACCTAAAAATCCCGCGAAAGCCGG
>Ga0206964_10077_pt1 | contig 29153 bp, 22 predicted proteins | sample Alteio_BWOrgHeat_25_FD_152980 | JGI IMG/M metagenome (GOLD analysis project Ga0206964, IMG submission 152980) | Enriched cells from forest soil in Barre Woods Harvard Forest LTER site, Petersham, Massachusetts, United States -... | ecosystem: Environmental > Terrestrial > Soil > Temperate forest >...
GAGCCAGACCAGTGTGGCGATGGCCGTTCCAAGAGATCCGTAAATTATGGAATAGTCAGCGACACGGGTCACGTAGACGCCGAAACATAGCGTCACCGGGAACCAGATCAGGGTGGCGGTAATCGCCCCGGGCGCAATGCACGTCCAGCGCTCCCGGCTGTTGGTCCCGTAGTGATAGACGGCCCCGAGAACTGTTGCGCTGGTGACCAATGCCAGAAACCAGCGCAGAAGCCTCCAGAGCAAGATGACGATGGTGTGCAGGCCGTACTCGGAATTCGAGACCATCCACTGCTCGATGGGATGGCCAAAGATTACGATGAATGTGGCCAGAGAGAGTGGGACGAGCGCAATGGGAACCAGGAGCAGGGCACGAATGCGCTGTTGCCAATAGCTCCAACTGTTGACGGGCAGACGGTAGGCGCGACGGAAGCCGTCCATCAGGGTTGACATGACTCCCCAGCCGGCGAGGCAGCTGAGGAAGGTTGCGGACAGCAGAACCTGCAGCGAAAAGGCCTTCTGCGTATGAAAATAGGACTGCAGAAGCGACATAGTGTCTGCGGGCAGAAACTGTTCTGAGGTGAGTCGGAACTCATCGAGGACGGTGTTCCCTGCGGGAACCAGGGCTAGCAGAGTTGTGAAGACCAGGAACGCCGGGAAAATCATCAGCATTCCGGAGTAGGCTACGGCTTTGGCGTTGTCGAGGACGTCGTTGGCCAGCGACTGCCAGATGGCAGAGCGGAAAGAGCGGAAGAAGGTGGAAAGCTCACGCGTGGCCATCCCTCGCAGAGTATCGCAGCTATGCCTGGAAGACCAGTTAGCCACGTTGTCGAGAAAAGGCTATTTCGCCGGCAGGAAGAGGGAGAGGCCGGCGAGCACTACGGCCATTGCCGGACCCATGAAGAAGCCGATGACGTAGCGGCCGAGGATGAAGATGAGAATAAAGCCGAAGCGCCCGATCTGATCGAAGGTATTCAAGGCGTTGTAGGGAAGCATGTTGCGGACAATATGGCTGCCGTCGAGCGGTGGGATTGGCAGCAGGTTGAATAGAGCAAGAGCCAGGTTGACTTCGATGGTGAGGAAGCCGAGAAGAGCAAGGGCCTGTTGGGCGGAGGCGCCTCCGACGAGGATTTGACCCTGAACAGCGGCGACGACTGCTTCGCGCCCGCCGGGGACTGCGACGAGGAGGATCACGAGAAGCACGAAGGCTCCGAAGACGAGGATCAGATTGGAGGCGGGCCCGGCCAGCGTGGTGAGGTTGTCATCGCGAGTGATGTGCTTGAAATTGCGGGTAATCACAGGAGTGGGTTTGGCCCACCCGATCATCATACGCGCGCCGCCCATGCCGAAGACGGGCCCAAATATCATGAGCGCGGGAAAGAGCAGCGTTCCGATAGGGTCTATGTGGCGGATGGGATTAAGGGTTACGCGCCCCTGCATCCGCGCTGTCTGGTCGCCCAGGCGGGAGGCCATCCACGCATGTGCGCACTCGTGCACAGAAAGCGAGAAAAGCAGGATGACAAACTCGTAAAGCGCGATAACCAGCTGAATACTAGAAAACTGCAAACAATCTCTCCGACCTGGGGGAAAGCTCAGATTAGCACGGTAGCGGGGCTTGCCGTCCTCAGGTCACGAGGGGGCAAAGATGATACGTCATCGGTGACGGGGTTGTTCCCGGGCCAGAATCCGTACGGACAAGTACGTTAGCGGTTTTGATTATCGGCCGTTCCTTCGGACCAACGATGGTGCCGTCGGCCATTTGCGTGCCGGCCAGAACGACGGTGTGAGCGCCGACGCGGGCGCGGGCGCCTATGTCGGTCTTGGCGAAGATCACCTTGTCGTAGTCGTCCTTGTCGTGGGTGTGGGTGTAGATGCGGGCGTAGTTGCCAATGACCGCGCCTTGGCCGATGCGGATTTCAGCGCGGTCATCCAGGAGGGCGCGCTGGCGAATGATGACGCCGTCTTCGATGGAGAGGTTATACCCGAAGATGAGTTCGACGCCGTGATCGATGCGGACACCCTTGCCCATCCTGGCGAAGAGATGCCGGCCCAGCATGCAGCGTAAGCGGATTCCGAGCCAGTGATTGAGGCCGATGGGTGAGCGGTCGAACATGATCCAGAACCAGAGGAGTGGCTTACTGCGGGCGAAGCGCTCACGATCGACGTCGGGGTAATGTCCTGCTTCGAGGGTGATGTTAGCCGGGTCAAGCGAGAGCTGCAGAACATTGAGGGGCAGCTCGCTGGTGAGCGTGAAGTTGAGCTTGCCGCCATGGGGACGGCCCAGGTAGAGCTGGAAGAGCTGATCGCGGACGATCTCAGCGCGGCGCTCGGCGGCTTGGTGGCGTGTGAACTCATCATCGAGGAAGGCAATCCAGCGGCGGTAGAGCTCTTCGGCCTCGGGCTGCGGCTGAGGAGTACGGATTGGTTGCTTTTCAGAGGCGACGGCGGTTTCGCTCATACACATACGACGATACACCGCAGTGGAAGGATGCGGGGACTGCAACTGTGCCGGGATAGTTGACCATGCACTGTCCCTGAAGCTAATGTTGGGCTAATTTCCGGGATCACTGCGGCCCGATTCATCGAGGTGTTCTTTCGGCTGGAAAGAGCAGATGTGTGCCCGAACATGGAGAAAGTATGTCGATAAGCGAGAACAAGAAAGTAGTCCAGGATTTTCTGGAAGACGTAATCAACCAGGGCCGGCTGGAGCGCGCAGATGCTCTTGTGAAGAGTGATTTCATCGAGCTCGATCCGCTGCCCGGCCAGCAGCAAGGGCGCGAGGGCCTGAAGGAGATTGTTGGCCTCATTCGCAGCGCGTTTCCGGATACGAACTGGGTAGTTGATGAGATGGTCGCTGAGGGTGACAAGGTGGTGTCGCGGTTTCACTGGACGGGAACTCACCAAGGGGCATTCATGGGTATTCCGGCTACCGGCAGGCATGTGAAGGTAAATGGCGTTGTGATCGACCGGCTGGAGGAGGGCAAGATGGCCGACAGTCGTATTCTGATGAACGACCTGAGCCTGATGCAGCAGCTTGGCGTGATTCCCATGCCACAGGGCTAAGCCGGCTTGACCATCTTGACAATTGGCAGCGCTTCACCATTGTGGAGCGGCACGGCGATGCGTTCTATCTCGATATAGCCCTTGAGGCGATAAAGCGGTACGCCGGTCAACGTTGACCCCATCTCGAAGTGGTGGAAGCCGGCGGCCTGCGCGGCGGATTCGACATGGGCGAGGATGAGGCTGCCGAGGCCGCGGCGGGCGTGATCGGGATGGACGAAGATGGCGCGGACTTTTGCGGCTTCGGTGGCGGGATTGAGAAGATCCGGTTCGCGGACCGAAGCGTGGTCGCTGCCAAAGAGGGTTTTGCGTTTGGACCAGCCGCCGCAGGCTGCCATCATCCCGGTTTCCGGCGCTTCGGCGATGAAGTAGGTCTCGTCGCGAATCAGTTGTGTGTCGAGGCCGAGCACCGTGCCGAGGGCACCTGCGATCTGTGCAGGGGTGTAATCGTTGGCCTGGAGGCCGCGGACGGAGGCTTCAATGAGGGCATGCAGGCCGGGGATGTCGGTTTCGCGGGCAAGGCGAATCTGAAAATCAGGGGATGTGGACACGATCGATTCAGGTTACTCGATTGAAAACACGGCGTAGACGGTAGCGTTTTCGTGGATGGTCTGCGGGCGAAGTTCGAGGGTTGGAGGCGGAGGAGGAGCTGCCATCGTTGACGCCATCATGGCTTCTCCTTTAAACCTTGCGACGGGTAGAGGAACTCTGGCTTCAGGGACCTCGTTGCTGGCGTAGATCAGCGGGCCCAGCTTGACCTGCAGGCCCTCGGCCATCTGTGTTGCGACGTTGCGGGCTTTGACGAGCGCGTTGGCCGCGGCCTTGGCCTGCAGGCCTTTGCGGTCGGCGAGACGCCAGTCGATGTTGCCGCTTTGATTGGCTCCGGCGGCGAGCGCCAGTTGAAGGACCTTTGGAGCATCTGCGGGAGAGCTAGCGACCGTCCAGTTTTGCTGGAAGCGATACTGGCGTTGTGCGCGCTGGTCAGCCGTTTCTTTTTCGTCGAACTGCATGTTGCGGCTGACTCCCTGGAATCCGCTCTCGATGCTCTTGTCCTCGACCCCAGCTCCGTGTAAGGCCTTGATGATGGCCTGAGAAAGCCGGCCGCCTTCGGCAGAAGCGGAGTCTGCGTCGGGCTTGAAGATTTCAAAGCCGATAGTGATGGCAGCTATATCGGCTGAGGCGGTGGCTTCGTCGATGGTGTTGATGGCGATGGTCTTGTTATCGCGGCTGACCTGGATGGTCTGGGCTGCGGCGAAAACACTGCAAAGAAGGATCACGGCAAAGATGGCGATGGGACGAAGTCGTGGCATGGGTTCCTCCCGAATCTTCGAGGGAAGGATAGCAGGGACCAGCGAACGGGGAATAGAGAAGAGGCTCGTGCTGCTGGCGAAAGAGGCAAGAGGCAGAAGCAGTCACTCGACTTCGTCTCTCGCGATGAAACTGCGAGAGCGTCCGCTCAGGATGACAGCGTAATTGGGGTTGGGCGAAAGAAATTAGTTGCGCAATCGGTTGCGGAAAGGCGTTTTTTCATTTCATCGTGTATGTGGCCGATGGCGGTGGCGAGGGTATAGTATGGCTTCGCTATGAAAAAAACGTTTGAGTTTGCACCGGTATCTGTTGCTCTTGTGGGCGTTGTACTTTCCGTTGTTGGTATAGCTGTGGCGCAATCCAGGCCCGTTCCCAATGCGCAGTTGGCTGGCAAGGAGCTGAATGCCAAGGTCGAGAAGCTGCTCAAGCAGATGACGCTCGAAGAGAAGATTGGGCAGACGGTGCAGTATTCGGCTGGATTTGCGACGGGACCTCAAGGCTCGAAGGTGAGCTACGACGAGCTGACGCAGCAGGGGAAGATCGGCTCGATGCTAAACGTTTATGGCGCCGAACATACGAACCACTACCAGCACATTGCGATGGAGAAGTCGCGGCTGCATATTCCGCTGATCTTTGGGATGGATGTAATTCACGGAGACCGGACGACGTTTCCAGTGCCGCTCGGGCTGGCTTCGAGCTGGGACCCGGAGCTTGTGCAGGGAGTGGCGCGGACCTCGGCGGTAGAGGCGCGAGCGGATGGGGTTCCGTGGGTCTTTTCGCCAATGGTGGATATTGCGCGGGATGCGCGGTGGGGACGGATCGTGGAGTCGTCGGGCGAGGATCCATATCTTGGGTCGGCGATTGCGCGCGGCTGGGTGAAGGGCTATCAGCAGAACGATCTGACGAAGCCGGATTCTGTGGCGGTGAGCGTGAAGCATTTTGCCGCGTATGGCGCGGCGATTGCAGGGCGTGACTACAACGCTACCGACATGAGCGACATTACGCTTAGGCAGGTGTACCTGCCTCCGTATCGTGCGGCGGTGGACGCGGGCGCGGCGACGGTGATGAGCAGCTTCAACTCGATCAATGGCGTGCCGGCGACGGCGAATCCTTACATACTGACGCAGATTTTGCGGAAGGAGTGGGGGTTCGATGGCCTTGTGGTTTCGGACTGGGGCGCGGTGTCGGAGCTGCTGAACCACTCGATTGGCGCCGATGGAGCGACGGTGGCGCGGAAGGCGTTGACTGCCGGCGTCGATATGGACATGGAGGGCAATCTCTACGCGACTACGATTGCTGCGCAGATACGGTCTGGAGCGATTTCTGAATCGGTCTTAGACGAAGCGGTGCGGCGGATTTTGCGAGTGAAGTTTGCGCTTGGGCTGTTTGAGCATCCTTACACTGCGGTGACGCCGGAGTATACGCCGACGGCCGAGAAGCGTGCGCAGGCCCGTGTTGTGGCGGGCGAGACGATTGTGCTGCTGAAGAATGACCCAGTGGAGGGTACGGGAGCTTTACTACCACTTGGAAAGGGCGCGAAGACGGTGGCGCTGATTGGGCCGCTGGCGGATTCGGCGAAGGACATGCTGGGCTCGTGGGGAGCGCTGGGTGATCCCAAATTTGCAATTTCGCTGCGACAGGCGCTGCAGGAGCGGCTGGGCGACAAGTTACTGTACGCGATGGGTTGCGGAATTCTTTCAGGCAAGGATGAGGAGATCATTCACCACGCGCAGTTCATCGATCAGAATCCTGCGCAGGCGCCGAAAGAAGAGGCTCCAATCGACGACACGAAGACGATTGCCGAGGCTGTGGACATAACGAAGAAGGCGGATGTTGCGATTCTGGCTCTGGGCGAGAGCGCGGATTGGATGACGGGGGAGGCGTCCAGCCGTGTGCATCTGACTCTGCCGGGGCGACAGGAAGAGTTGCTCGAGGCCGTAGCTGCTACGGGCAAGCCTGTCGTGCTGGTGTTGTTTACGGGACGGCCCAGTGAGATTAAGTGGGCTGGTGCGCATATACCGGCGATAGTGGAGGCGTGGTTCCCAGGCATAGAGGGAGGCCATGCGGTAACGGATGTGCTGTTTGGCGATGTGAATCCGTCGGGGAAACTGCCGGTGAGCTTCCCGCGCGCAGTTGGTCAGGAGCCGCTTTACTATGCACAGTTGCCGACGGGGCGTCCCGCGCATGGCGACCTGAGCTATCTGCCGGCAAATTCGCAGCAGAAGTTCATGTCGCGGTATCTGGACGAGGATAACTCTGCGTTGTTTCCGTTTGGATGGGGACTAAGTTATACGCGGTTCAGCTATGGACAGCCGAAGGTGAGCAAGGGACAGCTTGCAGCGGGGGATGTGAGTGCCGGGCGCGGAGGCGCGCTGACAATCGGTGTTGATGTTCGCAATACGGGCAGTGTGGCTGGAACTGAGGTGGTGCAGTTGTATCTGCGCAATACTTCAGCTTCGGTGGAGCAACCGGTCCGCGAGCTGAAGGGATTCCAGCGGGTGAAGCTGGCGCCGGGTGAGTCGAAGCATGTGGAGTTTCCGCTAGGCTTTGATGAGTTGAGCTTCTACAACGTGGAGAGCAAGCGAGTGGTGGAACCGACCACGTACAGAGTATGGGTCGGCGGCAGTTCACTGGCCTCGGCGGAGACGAGTTTTGAGGTGAAGTGAAGGTAATTCCTACACCTTGAGGAAGATCTTTTTGCGGTACATGATCCACACCGGGATGAAACAGATTACGAGATAGGTAAACGAATAGGTGAAAGAGGCGAGGCCACCATCTGGGATTTTGGCGAATACGTTGAAAAAAAGCCAGCCCAGAGGGCCACTGCGGTGTCCGTTGTGGGAGAGATGGATAAGGTCGAGGACGCTGCCGAGTAACTCGGAGATCATGTAGGCTGCGATTGAATTGGAGCCGAGGACGAGCCAGGGCCAAGTCCATTTGCCGCGGCTACCACGTACCTCGATTGCCCAGAAAAACAACGCAAGAAGACCCATAGAGATGCCGCCGGCGACGAGGACGTAAGAGCTTGTCCAGAGCTTCTTGTTAAGCGGAAACCAGATGGCCCAGAGCGATCCAATTGCGAGGCAGGCGGCTGCTCCGCCGGCGAGCCCTGCGGCTTTGCTTTGCAGGGTGTGTTTGGAGCGCATCCAAATGCCTGCGAGCATGCCGAGAAGCGCGGTGCCGAGTGCGGGCAGGTCGCTCAGCAGGCCCTCGGGGTCGCGAGTGGTTTCATAGAGCATGCTGCCGGGGAATATATGGCGGTCGAGCCAGGCGACGAGGTTTGCATCTTTATCGAGGAAGGGAATATCTCGGCCCGGCACGCCGAGGCCCGGAACAGGAACCCAGCGCATGAGAATCCAGTAGGTGACGAGAGCGAAGATTAAGACAGCAACTTTGCTCTGCCAGCGGCGGTCCCAGAGATAGAAAAGTCCGACGACGAGGTAACAGATGGCGATGCGCTGCAGTACGCCGTAGACGCGCCATGAATTCCATTGAATGTGCGGAAAGGTGTAGAGAACCATTCCGAAGCCATTTACGATCAGGCCGAAAAGGAAGAGGGTGGCGGCGCGGCGGACGGTCTGCCAAGCCAGCGCTGCACGGGTGGCGCCGCGGGAGAGCCGGGCCTCGAATGCTAGTACGACAGAGGCTCCAACGACGAATAGAAATGTGGGAAAGACCAGGTCGGTCGCCGTCATGCCGTTCCAGTCGGCGTGTTTCATGAAAGGCCATGCCTGGTTGCTGCCATTGTTGTTAACCATGATCATGAAAGCGATGGTGACGCCACGTAGCACGTCTAAGGAGATCAGGCGAGTGGATGCGGGACCAGAGACTGGACCGGGCGAGCCGGCGGCGGGAGTTGAAGCGGTCGTTGTCATGGACCCTCGGCTGTCCGCGATGGCTCAGGATGGCACAAGAAGTTCTGGGCTTTCCGTGGCACGCGATGCAGTGTGAAACCTACGCTATCGCGTCCGCCTACAGTTCGCAAGCAGAACCAGACACCAGGCTCACAGTTGGCACGAAAAGCCAGTCAGACACTGGGTACGGTACACTTTGCCACGGAGGGTCTGGTTGCGTCGTTTCTGTTTCTGGTTCCTGAATTGGTTGTTTGTTCTATCAGTCGGGCTCGCAGTGACGTGCAGCGCGGCTGGGCAGGCGCCCCCGCAGAATCCGCCGCAAACCCCTCCGGCCGGCGGCATGAGCAGCGGCAACTCAACGGGTGCCGCTGCCAAAGCAGTGTACGATTCGGAGCATCGCCCTATCACGGCAGGAGGATTTGTCGCGACCGGGCCGACGATCTTTGAGGATGCTTCGAAGAAGTCCGGGCTCGCTTCTTGGTCGCATGTGATGGGAACGCCGGAGAAGAAATACATCCTGGATGCGGACGGCTCGGGCGTAGCTCTCATCGACTACGACAACGACGGCTGGCTCGATATTTACCTCGTAAACGGGTCTACGTTTGAGGCACTCGACGGTAAACAGACTCCTCCGCATGCAGCGCTGTTTCGCAACAATCACGATGGGACATTTACAGACGTGGCCGAGAAGGCCGGGGTTACCAATGACCGGTGGGGATTCGGCGTAGCCGTGGGTGATTTTGACAACGATGGCTGGCCAGACATCGCAGTTACCAATTATGGGAAGAACCGGCTCTATCGCAATAACCACGACGGGACGTTCTCGGATGTAGCTGAGAAGGCTGGGATCACTCTCGGTAATTGGTCCTCCGGGGTTACTTTCGGAGACTATGACGGAGACGGCCGGCTGGATATTTTTATCTCAGGCTATATTCACTTCGATCGAGATCATCTGCCAGAGAGCGGGAACAAGGTGGTGGGCTACGCGCAGTGCAAATTTCGCGGAGTCGTTGGTATGTGTGGGCCGCGTGGTTTGCAGGGCGAGGGCGATCACCTCTTTCATAACAATGGCGACGGTACTTTTAAGGATGTCAGTGTGAAGGCAGGAGTCACTGATCCGAATAAGTATTACGGCTTCACGTCTATCTTTGTAGACCTTAATGGAGACGGCAAGCCTGACCTGCTGGTGGCCAATGATTCTGTCGCGAACTATCTCTATATCAACAAGGGAGACGGAACCTTTGAAGACGATAGTTATGTCTCGGGCTTTGCGGTGAACAAGGACGGCCGCGAGGTTGCTTCGATGGGGCTAGGAGTGGGCGATTACGCGAACAACGGCCTGCTGGATATTATCGACACGGATTTTTCAGACGATTATAAAGTGCTCTTTCACAACGATGGAGACGCCAGCTTTACCGATGTGAGTTATCGTGCCGGAATTGCTCAAACAACGATTCCGTTTCTTGGCTGGGGAACGGCTTTTATGGATTATGACAACGATGGCTGGAAAGATATCTTCATGGTCAATGGCCATGTGTATCCTGACGCAGGGAATCACGACTGGGGAACCAGTTACGCCGAACGGCCGTTGCTCTTTCGCAACCTGCATGGAGAGAAATTTGAATACGTTCCGCCGGTTACTGGCACCGGGCTGGCAGATGTAATTCCCGGCCGCGGCGCGGCATTCGGAGATCTCTTCAACGATGGCAAAATCGATGTGGTTATCAACCCTATCGATGGGCCAGCGGTGCTGTTGCGCAACGTCAATCCCGATCATCATCACTGGGTTGAGCTTAAGCTCATTGGGGGACCGAAGAGCCCTCGCGACGCGATGTGTGCCACGGCCTACCTGAGTGCGAATGGCATGCGGCAGCGTGACGATGTGATGAGCAGTGGAAGCTATATCTCAGCGAATGACCAACGGCTGCACTTTGGCCTTGGCGACGCCACTGATGCAGGCACAGCCGAGATTCACTGGCCATCTGGCGCGAAAGAAACGGTGAAATTGCCTGCGGTCGATCGCATCTACACGATCACGGAGGGTGTGGGAATCACCGGCGCATTGTGCGGAGGCAAGTCGTGTGCCGAGCCGGCTGCGGCCAGGTAGTTATATGAGTGATGCGGCAGCGATCGCGAAGCTTTCGATCGCGTCAGGGAGTCTGTTCGCGGCGCTTTTAGCAGGTGCCTTTGCGAGCTGCCAGGTAACCGTAGGGCCCCCGTCGGCTACCGGTGGAACAGGGTCCGGTGCGCCGCAGGCTGCCGTATATGACAACGAGACAAAGCCTATTACAGCCGACGGGTTTATCGACTCGGGGCCGATCGTATTTGAAGACATTTCAAAAAAATCAGGCTTGGCGACGTGGTCCCATGTGATGGGAACTCCGCAGAAGAAGTACATATTGGAGACGGATGGTTCCGGTGTTGGACTGATCGACTACGACAATGATGGCTGGCTCGATATCTATCTTGTGAACGGCTCGACTTACAAGGCACTCGAAGGGAAGGAGCCCGCTCCTCATGCAGCGCTGTTTCATAACAACCACGACGGAACGTTTACGGATGTTGCTGTCAAAGCCGGCGTTACCAACGATCGCTGGGGCTTTGGTGTAGCCATCGCAGATTACGATAACGATGGCTGGCCCGATATCTTTGTGGCTAACTTTGGCAAGAACAGGCTGTATCACAACAACCACGACGGAACTTTTAGCGACGTAGCGGAGAAAGCTGGAGTTATCCTCGGTAACTGGTCAGACGGAGCGACGTGGGGTGATTATGATGGCGATGGGCGGCTAGATTTGTTTGTCTCAGGGTATCTTCACTACGACGTGGAGCATCAGTATCTTGCCGGCGATCCATCGGTTCCGCGGGCCTTTTGCCAACTGCGTGGTGCGCCGGTAATGTGCGGGCCGCGAGGACTCAAGGGTGAGGCCGATCATCTCTTTCATAACAATGGTGACGGAACATTCACAGACGTAAGCAAGAAGGCCGGCGTGGCCGATGCCGGTGGGTACTACGGATTCACTGCGATCTTTGCCGATATGAATAACGACGGCAAAGTCGATCTCTTAGTGGCCAACGACTCGACGCCCAACTATCTCTATCTGAACAAAGGCGACGGCACGTTTGCGGATGCTAGTTACGATTCGGGGTTCGCTCTTAACAAGGACGGGCGCGAGATTGCATCAATGGGGCTCGCTGTTGGCGACACCCGCAACAAGGGGTTGCTGGATGTGCTGGTCACAGATTTCTCAGACGACTACAAGGTTCTCTACAGAAATCAGGGGGACGGGGGCTTTGAGGATGTCAGCGATCAGGTCGGCATTGCGAAGATACCGGTGCCGTTTCTTGGCTGGGGCGTGGGGCTTATCGACTATGACAATGATGGCTGGAAGGATATCTTCATGGTGAACGGTCACGTCTATCCAGAGGTGGATCAGCATGACTGGGGCACGACCTATGCGCAAAGGCCGTTGCTGTTTCATAGCCTGCATGGGGAGAGATTCGAATACATCGCTCCAGTGAAGGGAAGTGGATTGGCCGTTGTAACGCCGGGGCGGGGAGCCGCATCCGGGGACCTATTCAATGACGGCAAGATTGACGTGGTAATTAACCCGATTGATGGCCCGGCTGTGCTGCTGAGAAATGTGAATGCAGACCGCCATCATTGGGTGGAGTTGCGACTTATTGGTGGGCCAAAGAGTCCGCGGGACGGAGTGGGAGCGACGGTATATCTGACGGCGAATGGCATGCGCCAGCGAGAAGACGTGATGAGCGGCGGGAGCTTTATCTCCTCTAACGATCAGCGGCTACACTTCGGGTTGGGGGACGCGACAGACGCTGGAACGGCGGAGATTCACTGGCCGTCAGGTGCGAAAGAAGAGATTCATCTTCCTGCGACGAATCGCATCTATACCGTGACAGAGGGCAAGGGTATTACTGGAACGCTGTGCGACGAAAAGCCATGTGTGATTGGAAAGAAGAGTAATTAAAGATGGCCGAGTAACCGGCCCGGGCCGACTTTCACCTAGACTGAGCCAGGAACATCAGCCATGCGCATTGCAATTATCGGCGGCGGTATATCAGGCCTCTCGGCGGCGTATGAGCTTGAGTTAGCGCGCCGTACCGGTGTGCCGGTCGAATACGAATTATTCGAGGCAGGTTCGCGATTCGGAGGCGTCATCTCGTCGGAGGTCGTCGATGGCACGGTGTTGGAGTATGGGCCAGATTCGTTCCTGACAGAGAAGCCAGCTGCCGAAGAGCTATGCCGCGAGCTTGGACTCGCCGGCGACCTGGTGGGATCGAACGACGGCGATCGGAAGACCTATATCCTGGTGCGGAACAGGCTGGTGCCGCTTCCGGATGGGCTGATGTTTCTGGTGCCGACCAAACTGCTGCCTACATTACTTACTCCTCTCTTTAGCGTAGGAACCAAACTGCGCATGATTCTGGAGATGTTCCAGTCGCAGCGTCCGCACGGTGAAGATGAATCGGTGGCGTCGCTTGTGAAGCGCCATTATGGACAACAGGTTGTAGATAGGCTGGCTGATCCGCTGCTTTCCGGAATCTACGGCGGCAACGCGGAGGAGCTGAGCGCCCAGACGGTATTGCCGCGCATGGTGAAGATGGAGGCGAAGCACGGGTCGCTGACACTGGCAATGCTGGCCCAAATGCGAGAGCAGACGCAGGAACGAGAGGCGGAGGAGGAAGAGCGCCCGCGGCTACCCGTCTTCACCACCCTGCGATTCGGATTGCAGCAGATGATTGATGGATTACTGTCGAGGCTTGATCCTGAGAGACTGCATCTGGGGACGCCAATTCAAAGCATTGAGAAGCCAGACCGCGGATGGATCGTTCGGCGAAACTGCGCAGATACAGCAAGTCCTGAGATATTCGATGGCGTGATCGTGGCTACGCCTGCGTGGGCGGCGGCGAAGATGCTCGGGCCTGTCGATTCAGTGTTGAGCGAGGAGCTGCAAGAGATTCCATACAGCTCATCGATCGCGGTCAACCTGGTTTTTGATGGAGCCGATCTTGATCCGCTGCCGGAGGGCTTCGGGTTTCTTGTTCCGGCTGCCGAGCAGCGATCAATTCTGGCGTGTACTTTCATTCACAGAAAATTTCCAGGGCGGACAGCCTCCGGCAAGTCGGTGCTTCGGGCCTTTCTTGGAGGGGTTCGCAACGAGGCGCTGCTGGCCGAGAGCGATGACATCCTGATCGAAACTGTGCGGGAAGAGCTGAGGCAGATTCTTTGCGTCAGCGCGATTCCCGAGCTGGCGGAAGTGAAGCGCTGGCCAAAAGCAATGGCTCAGTATGCGGTGGGCCACGCGGACCGCAGGCATCGCATTCAGAGCCGGCTTGCTGCCCTGCCGACTCTGTATCTGGCAGGAAATGCATACGACGGGATCGGAATTTCAGACTGCATCCGGTTAGGGCGAAGGGCAGCGCGCGAACTGGCTGAGGCGGCAAATGCGTCGACGTTGACGGATTCTAAGCGCCCAGGTGTCCCAGCCAAAGGCCAATGACGTATGTGACGGCTCCCTCGACGGCCCCGATCGCGGTCATTTCGAGGCCGCTGGCCCACCACGAGCGAACCGTAATCAGCGACTTGGCCGCTCCGACCGCAAAATGCGCAAGCAGGGAAACGATGGCAGCCGTGACTACCGCGTCGGTCCCACTCATAAAGAAAAAGGGGATTACCGGAATAGCCGCGCCAACCGCGGTCGAGAGCGCTCCAGAAACGGCAGATACCCAAGGGACTTTCAAGCCTGCTTCAGAGGTGCTGAATCGTTCCGACACGATCGCCTTCAAGAGCAGTTCCGCATCGCCGGCAATGTGCTCGACGACGTGTGCAGAGTCATCCTCTGGCAACCCTTTGACCTGGTAGTAGAGAGAGAGCAGTTCGCGGGCCTCTGACGGATTCATGCGAATGGCCTCGCGCTCGCGCTCGACTTCGGCCTCGTAAATCTCGCGCTCGCTTTTGGCCGCGAGATAGGCTCCTGAGCCCATCGACAAAGACGATGCGATCATGCCGGCCAGGCCGGCCAGTAGCACGTCCTTACCATTGCCGGCGGTCGCTCCTGAAACGCCTGAGACAATCCCGAAGATTGCTCCGAGACCATCGTTGACGCCGTAGATCGCGTCGCCGATCCAGCTTCCGGCCCACGCTCCCGAGGCGTAGCGGCCTCGGCTGCGTCGCGCGAGCAGCTCGGCTAAAAGGCTTTGGGCGTCGATGTGATGTTTTCTGCTGCGGACAGATTGCGAACGCCCACGTAGCAGCGATCCCAGCTCCCGATAGTGCTCCTTCTCGTCTTCTATGACCTGTTCCAGGATTTCGATGGATCGCTCGTCGCCGAGGTCCTTCAGTTGGGTGCCATACTTAGCGATGTGGCGGCTTTCTTCAATCTCTAGGCGGCGCAGCGCCATCATGGGGCCGCCGGCCCGGTTGGCTAGCGAATCGACGTTGCCGTGCGGATTGCCGGTATATACCGGCCTTTCACCACCAAGCTCTACGATCCGGTTTTGCCAGAGCACGGCGTGCTCGAGCTCGGCTTCCGCGAGGCGGCGAAGCACCTGGGCTCGCATTGGATCGGTTTCTCGGTCGGCCAAGGCGAGGTAAGAGTAGTAGCCTTCCATTTCAGCCTGCCAGTTACCTTCAAGACTGGAAAGGATCTTGCGCAGACGGGAGTTCCTGACGACATCGAGTGGCACGGCTTTCCTCCGATGATGCCTTGAAGATAGCTGAAATCAGGATTTCTGAGCGAAATACCGAACACCTCAAACCTTCGTGTACTTCCGCGAAGAGCGGTTGAGCGTGTACTGTTGTCTGCAACCAGTGAACCGGTGTTTTCCGTGGAACGGCTGACTGGCCCACCAAAGCTGCCGAATCAGACGCAGTTTGGAGCAAGGTTCTTTTCGAGAGGCGGAGCACAAGACATACCATGGCTACAAAATCCTCAACGCCTGCAAGCGTCCCCAGCACCCCGAGCTACACCGGACCATTCCTCACTGTTACGGTGCTGTTCTTCATCTTCGGGTTTATCACTAACCTCAATATGGCGCTGGTGCCGCACCTCAGGTCTATCTTCGATCTGCCCTATGGATGGGCGATGCTTGCCGAGTCGGCGTTTTTCCTCGCGTACTTTGTTTTCTCGTCGCCGACCTCAAAACTGATTGAGTCGATCGGTTACAAGCGCACCATGGTTGTCTCTCTTTTCATTCAGGTAGTGGGATGCTTGTTGTTCGTTCCCGCAGCCAAAATGGTCAGCTTTCCGCTGTTTCTAACCGCTGTTTTTGTCGTGGGAGCGGGCGTGACGGCGCTACAGACGTCGGTGAATCCTTACGTCGCGATCTTAGGGCCGGAACATAGTGCGCCCGTTCGGCTCACGCTTGCACAGGCACTCAATTCTCTCGGCGGCACCATCGCTCCTTTGGTGGCAGGAGCGTATATTCTGGCAGATCCCTCGAAGCTCTCCAGCAAAGCGGCAATTGCCGACACGGTGCGCTTGCCTTATATCCTCATTGCCGCCGGATTGCTGGTGTTAGGCCTCGCAGTCATGCTGATGCACTTGCCCTCTATTTCGCAGACCCGCGCGTTTCGACCAGCCAATCAGGACGATCCGCTGGTGACTCGCAGCATCTGGAGCTACGGACATACGGTGCTAGGGGCGATCGGCATCTTCCTTTACGTGGGTGTTGAGGTCGGGCTGGCTTCGATTGCGGTGAATTACTTCAAGACACAGGGCGTCGATAGCTTCAAAACGGCGTCGTTTCTGCTTTCGCTGTACTGGTTTGGAGCGCTGATTGGACGTCTGCTCGGATCATGGATTCTAACGCGAGTGAACTCCGGCAAACTGTTAGGCATTTTTGGTCTGCTGGCTACCGTAATGGTGCTGACTTCTATGTTCACCTCCGGCCCGGTTGCGATTTGGACCCTGGTGCTCTGCGGATTCTTTAACTCGATTATGTTCCCGAATATTTTTGCCCTGGGAATTGCTGGACTCGGACCCATGACGAGCAAAGGTTCGGGACTGATTATGACCGCGGTGGTGGGCGGAGCAATTGTGCCGTTGTTGATTGGCTGGACGGCGGACAAAGTGGGTATCCAGCACTCCTTCTTCATACCGGCGATCTGTTACCTGTTCATCATGTATTACGGATTCGTAGGCTCGAAGCCGAAACGAACAGTGCCGGCTTAGATAAATGAGACGAAGAGGGCTTGATAGGTCATCTGACTCATTCTGAACAAAGCTAAACCACGAAGATTCAGCACTCATGCTACATTGATCTTCCACGGAGGATTATCGGAATGGCCACTGGAATGCCCCCGGCACCAGCTGCAAGTCTGGAAACAGGCTGGGGGGCAGGCGTGGGCTACGGTGGGCAGGTCGGAGGTCAGTCCGCAGCCAACCAAACGATCGATCTGCAGCAGCAGGTCGCGCGTCTACAGGCGCTGCTCGAGGTCTCCCGCCAAGTTCACTCGACGACCCGCGAAGAGGAAGTGCTTGAAACAGTCCTTCGCATCGTAGTTCGCGAGCTGGAAATGGCCGGTGCCTCCTTCCCTGGAACGGAACAGAGCTACGGCGAACCGATCTCGACGGATAGCGGCGCCGCTACCGAGGGCGTGTATACCTATCCCCTCCATGACCGCGAAGGCAACGAGATGACCGTTTTGGTCGTCGGTTCGCCTGAAGGCCGGCCGATCACGCTCTACGAGGCGGACTTTCTCGAGGGCCTGTCGCTGCAGGCAGCGGTGGCTCTCGAAAATGCCCGCAACCATGAGCGCAATCTGCAGTGGGCGCGAGTACAGCAGGATCTGGATGCGGCGCGGCAAATCCAGCGTTCACTATTGCCACAAAAGATGCCCTCTGTCCCGGATTTTTCGATCGCCGTACGCTCGCAGACTTGTTACGAGGTTGGCGGCGATTACGTCGACATCATCTCGCTTCCCGATGACAGCATTCTGATGGCGGTGGCGGATGTGGCAGGCAAAGGACTGGCTTCTGCGATTATGGCGACCAGTTTCCGGGCGGCTTTCCGGGCGATGGCGGTTACAGGAATTTCTCTGGATATGCTGGCAACAAAGATGAACCAGCATCATTGGCTTGAGGGCGAAGAGGCGCGCCGGCGCTATGTTACAGCAATCTTCCTGCGGCTCGACCCCATCCGCCACGAAGTGGAAATCGTGAACGCAGGGCACAATCCTGGCTTCGTCATTTGCCCCGATGGCAGGCAGCACCAGATCGAGGCTGCAGGCACGCCGCTCGGACTCCTGCCGGGAATGACTTACTCCAGTCGACATCTTGCAATGCCGCCTGGCAGCCGTCTTCTGTTCTATACAGACGGTTTAACGGAGGTCTTCTGCGGGGAAGAGGAATTCGGACAGGATCGCCTGTTACAGGAGTTTTCTCATATTCCAACAGGTAAGGCCGATGCTATTCTCGATGCATTATGGGTGGCAATCCAAGGATTCTCTGGCGGAGGACCCCAGGAGGATGACATGACCGCGCTGGTAATGTGCCATCTGCCGACAGGTCAAGACGATTCGCGAGGGGAGTCTCATTTGGAGATCCTGTCGTCTCCCGACTCGCACTGCGAGACTGTGGAGGTGTCTTCATGACTACCGCCGTAGCGCGAACCACCACCGTAGAGGTTCGCCTGCCATCCAGGCTGGGATTTGAGAAGGTTGCCATGAGCACAGCCTCGGCGGTAGCCAAACTGATGGGCTTTCGCGATGAGCGAATTGAAGATCTGAAGACCGCGGTTGCAGAAGCCTGCATCAACGCTATTGAGCACGGCAATCGCCTCAATGAAAAGCTTTCGGTGGGCGTAGTACTTTCAGCGGGAACCGACGCGCTCGAAGTGAAAGTGATCGACGACGGCAAGGGCATGAAAGCTCATCCTACAAAGCCGGATATCGACCGCAAGATGCATGGCGAGGAAGATCCCAGGGGGATGGGTATGTTCTTGATTCAGGCACTGGTGGACGAAGCCGAGTGGGTAGTGGGCAGTAACGGCAAAGGCAGCTACGTCCGCCTCGTGATCCGTCTGGACAAAGAAGAATAACAATGAACGGGCCCGCAGCGCCGGAGTCGGCGAACGTGCGACCGTTAGAGTAACCTGAGATTAGGGAGACAGAATTCAAGTGCAGACCGATACCAAGTCGCGAATTGACCAGCAGACATCGCCATCCGGCCAGCCGGTTACCGTTCTTCGATTTGAGGGCGATATCTCCTCGGCCTCAAAAGAGGCTGTGATCGGTTCTTATCATTCGCTCTCAAAAGAGACGGTGAAGACCGTGCTGCTGGATTTTACGAAGGTGGAATACATCAATTCGAGTGGCATCGCGCTGGTGATTCAACTCCTGATGGAAGCTGCCAATGCTGGGCAGAAGGTGCTGGCATTCGGGCTCTCGGCACATTTCCAGAAGGTTTTCACGATGGTAGGAATTACGAAATACGCGGGTTTGTTCCCCGACCAGAGTGCCGCATTGGCCACCGTCTAAAATCTCCAACACTGACAGACGCCTTCCGGCTTTCCCACCGGAGGGCGTTTTTCCGTTTAAGGTACTAATTCTTAGAGAGTTACAAGAAAAAGTCAAAATATGAGCGAAACCTGCTCATCATTTTTGAATCGATCATGCTATTGTTTAATCAGATTATGTGAGCGGCATGGACTAAAGAACACCGATCTGGATCCGTGCCGACACCATTCATTTAGAAACATCGAGGAGGATATGCCTTATGGCTATCAGTCGTTGGTACCCAATTCGTGAAGTTACATCCCTGCAGGATCGGATGAACTCGCTTTTTCAGGACTTTGCAGGAGATGGCTCGACAGTCACCGCCGCCAGTTTTTCTCCCGCAGTAGACGTCTTTGAGAATGACGAGAAGGTAGTGCTCAAGCTGGATAAGGAAGAGGATCTGGACATTCGCGTCGAAAATCAGACGCTGAGTGTGCGCGGCGAGCGTAAATTCGAAAGCGAGGGGAAGGAAGAGAACTTCCATCGCATCGAGCGCCGTTACGGCAGCTTCTACCGCTCTTTCAGTCTGCCGACTTCTGTCGATACCGAAAATGTACAGGCGACCTATGATGCCGGCGTGCTCAAGCTGGAGCTGAAGAAGAAGGCTTCCGCGCAGCCCCGCCAGATCAAGGTTGGCAACGTCGGCAATGGCAAGACTGTCCAGGCAGCTTAATTGAGCGACGTGGTTTACCTCGCCTCGGCGGATAGTTAAGGCCAGGGGCAAGGCTGGCGGTGAATTAGGTCCGCGTTTGCAAGTGCCGGGAGAGGGTATCGTCCCACTTCCGGCCTCTCACTTTGGAGGGCTAGAATCGATCCCTGACAGAGGGAAATCTAAAGAAAAGTAGATTCGGAATTTTCGTAAACGCTAAGGATTGCGAATCCAAGAGTAAGGAGTTAGATAGATGGCTATTCGCTGGGACAAACTGACCGTGAAATCGCAGGAGGCGATGCAACAAGCAATCGCGCAGGCCTCGGAGTTGGGGAATCCCGAGCTGCAGCCGGTGCATTTGCTGTTAACGCTGATTGCGGACCGTGAGGGCGTGGTATTGCCCGTGCTGGAGAAGATTGGTGTTGCGACAGAGCGGCTGGAGGCCGAGCTGCATTCGATTGAGGAGAAACTGCCTCGAGTATCGGGTGCGCAGGGCCAGCCGGGACTTTCGAACAGGCTGAACAAAGCTGTCGAACAGGCCTTTAAGGAAGCTGCCCGCCCTCGTCATAACCGACGTATCCCGAACAGGCCTTTAAGGAAGCTGCCAACTTCAAAGACGAGTACATCTCCACCGAGCATTTATTGCTGGGGCTATCGCGGGAAAAAGGCGACCCCGCCGTCGATGCGCTGCTGGCGGAGGGGGCAACACATGACGCAATCCTGAAGGCGCTGACGGCAATACGTGGGTCACAGCGGGTTACGGATCAGAATCCTGAGGGTAAATTCCAGGCGCTCGAGAAGTATGCCAAGGACCTCACGGAGCTGGCGCGTCGCGGAAAGCTGGACCCGGTGATCGGCCGCGACGAAGAAATTCGCCGTGTGATCCAAGTACTGAGCAGGCGAACGAAGAACAACCCGGTGCTGATTGGCGAGCCCGGCGTGGGCAAAACAGCCATCGTCGAGGGGTTGGCGCGGCGGATTGTCTCCGGCGATGTTCCTGATCTGCTGCGTGACAAGCGTGTCGTATCGCTCGACTTGGGTTCAATGCTGGCGGGAGCGAAGTTTCGCGGTGAGTTTGAAGACCGCCTGAAGGCAGTTCTGCGCGAGATCGACGAGTCGGGCGGCCAGATCGTTCTGTTTATCGACGAGTTGCATACGCTGGTCGGCGCAGGGGCAGCCGAGGGTGCGATTGACGCTAGCAACATGCTCAAGCCTGCCCTCGCGAGGGGTGAGCTTCGGGCCATCGGCGCAACCACGCTGAACGAGTATCGCAAGTACATCGAGAAGGACGCGGCGCTGGAGCGGCGCTTCCAGATCGTGTACGTCGGTGAGCCAAATGTCGAGGATACGATCGCGATTCTGCGCGGGCTGAGGGAGCGCTACGAGGCGCATCATAATGTCCGCATCAAGGACTCGGCGATCGTGGCCGCAGCGACGTTGTCGCATCGTTATATCTCCGATCGCTTTTTGCCGGACAAGGCAATTGACCTGGTGGATGAGGCGGCGGCTTCGCTGGCGATTCAGATTGGGTCTGTTCCGACAGAGGTGGATCAGCTTGAGCGCGAGGCCACTTCGCTGGAGATCGAGCGTGCTGCGCTGAAGCGTGAAACCGACGCCAACAGCAAGGCACGCCTTGCAGAGATCGAGCGCGAACTGTCGACGCTGAAGGAGCAGATCAACGGCTTGCGCGCCCGCTGGCAGCAGGAGCGAGGAGCCATTACACGCATCAGCGAGTTGAAGAAGCAGATGGAGGCTCTGCGTTTTGAGGCCGAGGAGCAGACCCGCAAAGGACAGCTCGACCGCGCGGCGCAGATTCAGTACGGCGAGTTGCCACGACTTCAGGCGGAGCTGCAAAAGCTGAGCCAAGAAGAAGGCACGGTTAGTCACAATCGTCTGCTGAAGGAAGAGGTCGACGAAGAAGACATTGCCAAGATCGTGAGCAAGTGGACCGGAATTCCGGTGTCGAAGATGCTTGAGGGTGAGGTCAAGAAGCTTGTTCAGATGGAAGACCGTCTGCGTGAGCGTGTCGTAGGACAGGATGCTGCGTTGATCGTTGTGGCAAACGCCATTCGTCGTTCACGGGCAGGCCTTAGTGACCCACGGCGTCCGATTGGCAGCTTCATCTTTCTTGGCCCGACGGGCGTGGGCAAGACCGAGACGGCGCGCGCGCTGGCAGAGTTCCTGTTTGATGACGAGCACGCGATGGTACGAATCGATATGAGCGAGTACATGGAAAAACATGCCGTGGCTCGCCTAATCGGCGCGCCTCCGGGATACGTCGGTTATGACGAGGGCGGGCAGCTCACTGAAGCCGTGCGTCGCAGGCCATATTCGGTCGTGCTCTTCGACGAAGTCGAGAAGGCGCATCCGGATGTCTTCAACGTGCTGCTGCAGGTGATGGACGACGGACGCTTGACCGATTCGAAGGGCCGCACGGTGGACTTTCGCAATGTGGTGCTGATCATGACCTCAAATCTCGGCGCAAACCTGCTGCACGCCGATCTGCTGCGCAACGAGCACGATTTCGAAAAGGCTCAGGAGCAGGTGCTGCGTGTGGTGCGAGAGCATTTCCGGCCCGAGTTCCTGAACCGCGTTGACGATATGGTGGTCTTCAGGCCTTTGGGTTCGGCGCAGATGCACAAGATTCTGGATATGAGGTTGAACGATGTGCGCAAGCTGCTGGAAGATCGAGCGATCTCACTCGAGCTTACAGAGCCTGCGAGCCAGCTCATACTCGCAAACGGATCGGACGCGGCATATGGTGCAAGGCCGCTCAAGCGGGCATTGCAGCGCATGGTGCAGGATCCCCTGGCGATCAAGATTCTCAACGGCGAGATCGAACATGGCGCGCACGTGAGAATCGACGTCGATCGCGACAGCAACCAGCTTCGTTTCGAAACCATGGGCCGCGAGGCGATGGCGTAATCAACGAAACAAAGCAGGCTGTTGTCAGGGGGTGAGCTTGAGCTCATCCCCTTTCTTTTTGGCCGCAGGCTACACGCGGAATGCCTTGATAGTCAGGCACGAAATGCACATTGCTATAGCTGTTCTCGATCAGCATCTGTTCTATAGTTTCTTGCTGATCGTAGCCGATTTCCATGATGAGCCACCCACCAGGTACAAGATATTCACTCGCCTCCGGGATCAGGCGCTTGTAGACGGATAAGCCATCTTCGCCAGCGAACAGTGCATTGTGCGGTTCGTGGTCTCGAACTTCAACGGAGAGGGAATTGCGATCCGCCAACGGTACATAGGGCGGGTTGGACGCGATGATGTCAAAGCTCTGTCCAACGAGCCGGGTTAACAGGTCGCCCTCGATGAATGTGATTCGATCTGCGACCTGATTATAAAGGGCATTTTCACTGGCAATTGTGAGGGCCCGCTGCGAGAGATCGACTGCAGTGATATGCGCTTGAGGCAGCGCGTACGCGAGTGCTACCGCGATCGCTCCCGAGCCAGTGCCCACGTCGGCGATGCGCGGCTCCGGAATTTGCCATGCGAGTCGCAGGACTTCTTCAACCAGGTGTTCAGTCTCGGGACGGGGAATGAGAACGCCGGGTGCGACGGAAAACGGAAGGCCGAAGAACTCTGCTTTCTCCGTGATGTACTGGATGGGCTCTCCCTCAAGGCGGCGCGACACCAGGGCATCGAATACCTCTGCCGTCTGCGCTTCGATTTCGTCGCTCCAGTGCGCGAGCAACCATGCGCGATTCTGCTTCACCAGATGCAATAGCAAACTCTCGGCATCGAGACGCGCACGCTCGGGATGCGGGCCGATACGTAGCTCAGCTTCAGCTTGCTCGACAAGCATGCGCAGCGTCATCGGCTAGGCTGCGTGGACGGCATCTGCTTTGAGCTTCTGCGCTTGATCATCCGCAATCAACGCATCGACGATCGACTGTAGGCGACCCTGCATGATGAGGTCAAGCTGATGCAGAGTCAGTCCGATTCGGTGGTCGGTGAGACGATTTTGCGGGAAGTTATAGGTGCGGATCTTCTCGGCGCGGTCGCCGCTGCCAACCTGCTGCTTGCGCTCCTTTGCCAGGGCGTCATGCTGCTTCTGCATTTCGACTTCGTAGAGGCGGGAGCGTAGAACGCGCATGGCCTTTTCACGGTTCTTGATCTGGGATTTTTCGTCCTGGCAGCTTACCACTGTGTTGGTCGGGATGTGAGTAATACGGATTGCGGAATAGGTAGTATTGACCGACTGGCCGCCAGGACCGCTGGAGCAGAAGGTGTCGATGCGGAGGTCTTTTTGTTCCACCTTAACTTCGACCTCTTCAGCCTCGGGAAGGACGGCGACGGTGATGGCGGAGGTATGCACCCGTCCCTGGGTTTCAGTCGCGGGAACGCGCTGCACGCGATGGACGCCGCTCTCGTACTTCATCTGCGAGTAGACGCGGTCGCCTTCGATGAGCGCGATCACTTCTTTGAGGCCACCGACGGAAGACTCGGACTCGGACAGGACTTCGACCTTCCAACGATGTTGCTCGGCGAAGCGCAGGTACATGCGAAAGACTTCAGCGACGAAGAGCGAGGCCTCATCGCCGCCTGTGCCAGCGCGGATCTCGAGGATGACGTTTTTGTCGTCGTTGGGGTCCTTGGGAAGGAGCATGATCTTGAGTTCGGCTTCGATCTCTTCAATACGTGGCTCCAGCGCCGAAAGTTCTTCCTGGGCCATGGCCGCGATTTCGGGATCATTTTCGGCGAGCATGGTTTTTGCATCTGCGACGCCCTGCGAGACCTGCTTGTATTCGCGGAACTTCTCAACCTGTTCTTCGAGGTCTCGATGGGCTTTAGCGGTCTTCTGGTAAGCTTCCCGATCGTTTTGGATCTGGGGCAGTGCGAGCTGGTTGCCGAGCTCGATGTAGCGGTCTTCCATCTGCTGTAAACGGTCAAACATGGGTCACGTCCGGTGTTTCTGCGCGGCAATTGGTGCACGGCGCGGTCAGTTTTATTGGATGAGGAATCTGGGAAGACGGCGCAAAGGAGTATTGGCGGCGGGAGCCGCTAGAGAAGCGCCGGGATGGGGTGGTGGAGAGCCATCGGTCTTCCCTTTATTCTAGCGCAGCTTTGGATTCCGGTACTTCAAAGAATAAACGTCCTGCCGACACGCCCATGGAATTTGCAGATTTACTGCATCGATTGATCAAGCCCCATTGAGGGTCTCCTTCTGCTGCCATGAAGGAGACGACATGAAGGCCATTACTGAGCATCAAGTCAATTTCGGGAAGTCTACCCATGAGTGAAATGGATGCCACTTTCGCATTTAGAAGCCTCGTGAACAAGCGCGGCGATCTATCAGCATCGCTTGAACTTCCACCCCAAATGAGTCGCTTTCCCTCGATTCGCCAATCCCCCTCGATTGCCAGAGTCCATTCACCAGTAGGATTGCCGACAGAACCATCTCTTCTCATGCGTGGCGGAAGCGATCCAAACTCCAAGAAGATCGCAGACGAGTATCTCCGCCATATATGGCTGAGAGGAAGTTCAATGAGTGAGCTCGTGAACGCCTTGAAATCTCAAGGGGGTGCAATCTGTCGCTTCATTTCACTACCGGAAGAGTCAGCTGCGAAGGGTGGTAGCTATCGCTGACGATGGTGACAGTGGCCGGTTTGTAGTCGCTGGGTTTGGCGGTCATGATGTTGGGCACGAAGGTCTGCGGGTTGCGGTCGTAGAGCGGAAACCAGCTGCTCTGAATGACGACCATCAACATGTGGCCTTTCTTGAAGACGTGGTCGATGTCATGCAGGCTCCACTTGAACTCGGTGACTTCGCCGGGCTTGACGGCTTCCGGTTTGCTGAAACCGTTGCGGTAGCGGCCCCGGAAGATTTCCATGTTGGTCGTTAGCTGGTAGCCGCGCATAGTCGGATCGGTGTCGTCATCGGGGTACTGGTCGATGAGCTTGGCTACGAAATCGCCATCGCTGCCCGTGGTGGAGGCGAAGATGTCGGCGATGACCTCGCCGGTGATGGTGAGGTCGTGATCGAGGACGGGAAGCTTGTAGACAGCGATATCCTTGCGGTCGGTTGCGAAGCGCTGGTCTTCGACCATCCACGTGCCCCACTTCGAGCCCTCCCCGTAGGTGGGCTGGATGGGCCGATGGCGATACGGGACTGGATTGGCCGGGTCGGAGACATATGTCATCTTGCCCTTGGCGCATTCTTTCGCAGCGCCGATAGAGCCGTCAGGGCAGAGCGTGTAGGCGGTCATTTTAGAGGCCTGTGGCGGGAAATGAACGTAGCGCTTCCAGGTATTCGAGCCGGTCTGGAAGCTGGCTGTGTCTTCGAGGTCGAAACCGGCTTCGTCCTTAAGGTACTTCGCAAAGAATTTTGCCTCAATCTGCGATCGGTACTCCTTACCGATAGACTCCCCATACTGCAGCGCGCCCAGATGTCGCGAAGACGACGCCCATGAGCCGTGCCGCCAGGGGCCGAGCACGAGGAAGTTCTGGTGAGAAACATCATGAGGCTCAAGGCTCGCATACTCCTCCTGCGGTCCCCACATGTCCTCCTGATCGTAGTAGCCGCCGACGGTCAGCGTCGGAACGGTGACAGCGGTCAGGTGATGCTCAACTCCGCGGGAACGCCAGAAGCTGTCATACGCAGGGTGATCGATGAATGCCTTCCACGTAGGCAGCTCTTTGTCTACGCCGGAGCGCTTCACATCTTCCTTAAATGAGCCGCGTTCGAGGAAGTAGTCATAGCCATCGCGCGGCTTGCCCGCTGAGTCCTTGCCGTAGTCCACCTCGGTCATTTCTTTGCTGACTTCGAGGCCGAGGGCATAGTCGTATCCGTAGGTCTGGCGGAAGGCGCCGTTGTGGAAGAAGTCATCTCCCATCCACGTATCGATCATAGGGGCCTGCGGCGAGATAGCTTTGACTGCCGGATGGGGATCGATACCGGCCATGATCGTGAGGAAGCCGGGATAACTCGTTCCGATAACCCCGACGCGGCCATTGTTATTCGATAAGTTCTTCAGCAGCCATGCAATGGTGTCGTACGCATCGGTGGTCTCGTCAATAGCCTTCGGATTGCTGTGATCTGCCAGCGGACGCATCATCACAAACTCCCCCTCTGATTTGAAGCGGCCGCGGATGTCGGCGCCGACATAGATGTATCCGGCGCGAGCCAGCTCAGGACGCTGCTGGAAGAAGCTGCGTTCGCTGGTGCCGTCAACTCCGTAAGGCGTGCGCTGGATGAGGATCGGCAGCGGACCTGCGACGTCAGTCGGAGTGAGGATAACAACGTGCAGTTTCACTCCATCACGTGCGGGAATCATCTCTTCGCGGCGCTCGTAGTGATGGAAGACATGATGTGCGGCTGGACCAGTCTTGGCCATGTCGAAAGGCTTCTGCTCACCCTCGACGACGGTCACCGAAGCGCCCGAACCTGTGTTGGCGAAGCGAAAAGTGACGTGCGCCTCCGGCATACTGAACTCGTTTGCGGAAAGGGCGGTCAGCGGGGTGGGGATCTGGCGCTCGCTCTCATAGATGAGTTTGCCGTCCTGCCCGTAGAAGCTGAATGGCGTGTCGGGTTCCACTGTCTGCGTGTATTCGCCCGATACTGCATCCAGCTGAGACTGGCTGAGCGTGAGGGGAGAGTTTTGCGCGAGAACAGGCAGGGCAGAAATCAGGAGAAAAGCAGGCAGAATGAGTTTCCGGAACAATTGAGCGAACCTCCAGGAGTTGGAGGTCAGATTAGCACGGCGCGCCGCAAGTTCTGCGATGGTTAATGCGAGTGGCCGGCGTGGCTATGTGAGTGGGAATGAGCCGGCTCCGCTGCCATCTCTTCGATTGGCACAACGCAGCCGTGGATCACTTCGCAGCCGTCGCACTCGAACTGAATCGTGGTGTGGTGGATATGAAAACTCTTCCGCGCCAGTGCGCTGAGTTCGAGCAGAATTCGATTACTCTCTGACGGCGGAATGTCTTCGATCTGAACATGACAGGCGAGCGCATGCGAGTTCGATCCAAGGCTCCATACGTGCAGGTCGTGCACGTTAATGACCCCTTCGACAGCCTCCATGCCGGCCTGGATGCGGCTGAGGGAAAGACTGCGAGGCGTTCCTTCCAGCAGAATATTCAGGGTTTCGCGGACGATCTCAAATGAGCTCCACAAAATCAGCGCCGCGATCACCAGCGAGAGAACCGGATCGATCCAATTCTGGCCAGTTAACAGAATTCCAAAGCCTCCGGCGATGACGGCAGCAGTAGAAAGCGTGTCACCGGCCATATGAATAAAGGCGCTGCGCATGTTGACATCGCGCGCGACGCCCCATAACAGCGCGGCAATCACGCCGTTCATCACCACTCCGGCCGCGGCCACCCACATCATCAGTCGCGGCTGAACAACGACTGGAGCGCTGAGCCGGTGAACCGCCTCGACGCCGATCCACAGGGAAATCACGATCAGCGTGGCCGCATTAAGAAAAGCTGCAAGAACACCCGCGCGTTGATAGCCGAACGTCTTGCGATTCGTCGGCGGGCGGGTCTGGAAGTAGACCGCGACGAAAGACAAAGCCAGAGCAAGAAAGTCAGACATATTGTGCCCGGCTTCAGACACGAGCGCGAGGGAATGGGCGCGCAATCCGGCGATCAGAGTCAAAGCAACGTACGCAAGCGTCGCCAGCATGGAAAACCAGAGCACCCGGCTCGTCTTCCCTTGCCCCGCCGAATTGGCGTGAACATGCATAAATCAAGCTTACTCGCGTCTGTGAAATGAGGACTGAGAGATTCTAGCGGCTCAGGTCAGCGCGGGCGTCCGAGTCGTCGGGATAGCGGGGCCCCGCACCGTTATCGTTTTGGGCCGCTCCGCTCGATATTGTCCACATCATCGGTATGCCTTCGCGCAGGCCGCTCCAGCGTTCTGCGACCAGAATGCTGTTTTCCGGGCGACCCGGCAGGTAGCGAATCGAACAGGGCATGCCGAGTTTCACCTTCGAGGGATCGAGGATTTCACGGAGTAGCGTTATGTCCTGGGAACATTCGTAAATAACGCCAGATATCTCGTAGCCGTAGAGAAGCATATCCCTCGTTGTGCCGTCTTCGGCGCTAACCTGGAAGCCATCGAGAAGCGAGCCGTCGACGATGCGGCCGTAGCTCGAAAGCATCTGGCGCCGCTCAAACTCCAGCTCTTCAGGGGTGGGGCGTTTGCGGGTAAACCACCAGAGCGCCGCTCCAGCAATTAGGGCTACCCCGGCTGTGGCGCCGGCAATCTGCCACTCGCGAACAGAGATCTCAACCATGGTCAGGGAGGGATCCCGGAAGCCCCCTTTCCAAGAGAATACCGCAGCTTCTGAAGACCGCCCATCCCAACAAAAAGTTTTTCATGGTTGTTCCGAAATTGAAGCTCTCAAATACGACCATGCCATTCCAAACTAAGTGAGTAAACCTGCGCTATACTTGAGGTTGCGCGTCTTTTTCCGCCACGGCTGCATTCCGGTAGCCCGCTGAGAAAATCATGCAGCAAGAAGGATTATTTCTTGGCCTCAAGAACCGCAGAAATCGACCGTCCTCGAATAGCTACGACGAATTCACAGAACAATCGAAAGAACAGCAACCGGGCCGGTCAGGCGGAGTCCCCGTCACGCCGAATTCGGTCTACAACAGTGGTCTGTGTCCGCCGCAACGGTCACGTGGTCATGGCCGCCGACGGGCAGGTGACGCTCGGCGATCACGTGCTCAAGCATTCCGCAAAGAAGATTCGCCGGCTCTACCAGGACAAGATTCTCGCCGGGTTTGCTGGCTCTACGGCAGATGCGTTC
>Ga0206964_10068_pt1 | contig 29036 bp, 28 predicted proteins | sample Alteio_BWOrgHeat_25_FD_152980 | JGI IMG/M metagenome (GOLD analysis project Ga0206964, IMG submission 152980) | Enriched cells from forest soil in Barre Woods Harvard Forest LTER site, Petersham, Massachusetts, United States -... | ecosystem: Environmental > Terrestrial > Soil > Temperate forest >...
TTGGGCGAGGTCAACAATGCTCACGGTTTCACTTTCGTTGTAAAGGCTGATAACCGCAGCTATTACCGGGGTTTGGCCGGGATAGCGGTCCCTTTGGGCAGGGCGTAAATGACTTCGTTGGGGCGAGCGTAGTGGAGGCGCTCTCTGGCCTCGTGCTCGATGGCGCCGGGGTCGGACTTGAGCCGGTCGACGTGCTGGCTCAGATGAGCGTTTTCCTCAGTAAGCTGTTCGACCTCCTGGGACAACGCTTTGTCCTCCGCGCGCTTTTGCTGCCAGCTCGTGAGACCATTGCGTCCATTCACCACATGCCATGCCAGGAAAAGAGCGAAGGCCACAGCCGCGACCGTGCCGAGCCGCCTGCGATTCGAAAGATACTGAGACCACGAGCGACGCAAGAGCGATACGCGGGCAGCTGGCGCGGTTTGTGATGGCTCTGGCATGCTTCCGGCTTGTGATCCCTCGCGACTTCTGCTCCGAAGAGACTTTTGTTCTTATCGCCCTGTTGCTACAGAGTAATAGTTCAGAGTCAGATGACCACGGTGCGTATTGCACAGAAGAAACCGATCCACTTTCAATTCTTCAGTGAATCCGGTATTGAGGGTCAAGCGAAAGTTCTGACAGTCAAGAGAGAAGGAACCTACTTTGACAAACAGCTTCCTTACAGATTGCCTGTTAACTGTCGATCGAATGCTTTTCTAGAAGCGGAAGAATGCGTCCAGATTTATGGTGCGGTTTGCCGATCCTGGGCCGAAAATGCCCGAGAGCGAGGTCGAAGTGCCGAACAATGGCGAACTGAGAACACCAACAGGAGGGCCAAGATTCACGTGATTAAAGATGTTGGTCGAGCTGATGCCAAGCCCAAGATTATACCGGCGCTCGATCTCCTTCTTGATCGGCTTGGCAGGGGGCTTCGCATCGGGCTTGGTTTCAGCCTTCCCATCCTTCGCTGCGGCAGCAGGCGAAGGTGCCGGTGTTTCGTCGGGGATGATGGGACCGAATGTGAAATTCTTCATCAGCCTCAGATTGGCAATGACGAGGCTAGGGCCTTTGCCGTAATTGATGGGAATGATTGTCTGGCCAGGAATGGGCTGCGCATCGAAGGTACCCCATTTCGTGCGGTAGACGCTGGGTCGCGTGAGATCGGTGGCAAAGGCAGGGCGGTCGTTGAACTGGGTGTCGCCGTTAATGTCCTGACCAATGACAATATTGAACGGAGCACCGGATTGGTAAACGATGAAAGGATTCAGCGAAAACTTCCAGGGTAGCCGCGTGAATCCACCCAGGAAGAGACGGCTGTGAATATCGTAAGAGGCGCGCCCGTAGTCCTGGTGCAGGTCGTATTGGTTCGAGGGGAAGCTGCCGACGCCGGAAGTGTTGGCGTCCGCCTTGCTGAACACGTAAGAGCCGAAGAGACCGAGGCTTTTCGCATGAAGATTGCCATTGACTACCAGGCGGTGGCGTCCGGATGCGCCTTCGGATTCGTATTGGTAAATGTTTTGATTTGTACCCAGCGGGCGCACGCCGCTGCTGGGGTCGGACGGATCATACGTCCCGGGCAAGGGCGCATTGATGTTTCGAGTCAGGAAGAGGCGCTCTCCGCGAGAGTAGAGATAATTCGTTGATATCGATGCGTGCTTACCGAGAGGCTTATCTACGCCTACGCCGGCGATCATGATGTAAGGCGAGCGCAGGTTGGGATCGATTTCGTAGATGGTGGACGACGTTTGGGCAACAACGTTACAGGCGGCCGCCGAGCTGCAGCCGTCCGGGAAAAAATCCGGAGAATTGACGACGACGGCAATCTGCGTTACACCGTTCTGGCGCTCCGCCTGCAGAACGTTGCCGGATGCGAAACGCTGGTAGAAGAAGCCGGCTCCTCCGCGAATCACTGCGCGAGGAGGTTTGTTTTTGCCGCCGCTGATTGCCCAGGATAATGCGGCGCGAGGCCCAAAATCGGCATGATCATGAATATCCGTTTGTGACTCGAAGCGCAATCCGCAACTTAGAGTTACGTCGGGCTTCAGCTTCCAATTGTCTTCGGCGTATAAGCCTACATCGATCAGCGACACGGCAATATTGGTCTTCCCGGCAGTTTGCGTGTACTGGCTTGCTCCTCCGCCTGCGGCGCGGATGGCTGCCTGGCTGAGGCCATCTCGAAGTCCCTGTTCAGTGATCTGATAGGCCGTTATGGACTCAAAGGTGTATTGGCCGTTGAAATTGGCTGTCGAGTAATTCGAGTCGCGCATGGCACGAAAGCGGCCGCCAAAATTCAGGTCATGTTTGCCTTCCTCCATCTGCATGTAGTCCTGCAATTCATAGTGGTCCTGATTGTCGTGGAGCACTCCCTGGCTGTTGCCTCCTCCAGTGAAAGCGCCCTGCACTGCGACGGTGGGATCCGAGGACAGCGAGGTCAGGTTGTTGCGATCGCGGATATATTGGAAGCGGGTCTCGTTGACTATCTTTGGGCCGTAAGCCTGAGTATCGCTCAACTGGATTATCTGCTGAGTATTCTCGCTGTTGTAAGCCTGCGAGGGGAGCGAAAACTGCCCAAGTCCGCCGTTGGTCTGTGTGGAGCGCTGGAGCTGATACCGCAGGCTCAGCGTCTGCACCTTGCCTAACTGCAGATCGATGCGCGGCGCAAAATTCAGGTTTCTTATTGGACTGGAGATGGCTTGCGTAAAGGGAACCTGGTTGAGCGATGAGTCCAGTACCACTGCATTCACGATGGATTGATTAATCGCGTTCTGGTTATAAAGGCCGGCGAAATAGGAGGCAGTCTTGGTGATGGGCCCGTTGATGTCTCCTTCATACTGATACGAGTAATACGGAGGCTGGCTCGTCACAAAGGGATTTCGCGCATTGAATGAAGAGTCATTGCCTTCCATCCAGAGATCGCCGTGCAATTTGTCTGTGCCCGGCTTGGTGAAAATCTCAATGCGGCCATACCCGAGCGAATCATACTGTGCGGAGTAGGGATTCTGGTTGATGCGTATCTCGCGAATGGATGATTTTGGCGGGAGTTTCCCTCCGGAAAATCCGTCGACAAAAAACTGGGTTCCCGTCTCCGGATCAGACCCGGCGATCGCCTCCAGTTGCATCTGCAACTCATCCTGATTGTCAGAGAGCGCATCAAGATCCTTACCCTTGAGAACAATCGCGCTGCCGTTTTTCTCCGGACTTGAATCGACGTCCGAACCAGACACCACAACCTGTTCCTGCTGGACCTCGATTTCGAGGATGAGCGTAAGCCGCTGAACGGCTCCAGCATTTACTGTGACGTCTTCTTTGCGTGTCGCGCGAAAGCCCGGCGCTTGCGCTTCGACTACGTAGCGGCCTGGCGCCAGGCCAGTCACGGAGTAGCGACCCAGGTCATCGGCTGGCACCGTTGCCTGCGTGACATCGGCGCCCATAACCGTAACGACAGCTCGCGGCACGACAGCGCGTTGAGGATCTACTACTGTTCCAGTGATCGAACCTGTCTGGGCTGCGACATCCGGAGTGGGATTGGCCAATTGCGCACTCACCACTTCGCAACTCAATGCGATCAGCGACAAACATGCAACCGCCTGCAACGATCGAGGCAACAAAGCAATAGAAATTCGCATAGAAGAGCAATCCACTCACGAGAGCAGCAAACAATACATGGTGTTCGTCGTACGAGTCAGAAGTAATTGATATGAGTCACGAACCGACTACAGTCAAACAGAAGCATGCATTCAAGTTGGTACTGTCATTCAGACGAAACAAAAAATAAAACCGCTCAATAAAAGATTGAACCGGCAGGTGAAGCTTTATAAGCACTTGCGTCGCCGAGTTGATGGCACGCGATGGTGGCGCGGCGTCCTGTTTCCTGTTTTTCGACAGGCGCGGAAGACGGGTACGGTGGTCTGGTATTCTTCCCCTTAGCCGTGCTGATACGTTGGTTGGTGATTGGGCTCCTTATTTCGGTTGGAGCGCTGCTGCTTGTGGCGGTTGCGGTGGCACGGCATGTTCGGCGCCAAAGGCGAAGGCGCGAGGATGAAGTGCTCGAAACAGCGGGGACGGATAAACGTTCCGGAGAATAGTACTAGCTTGGGGCATCCGCGATTTTAGGGGGAATGATGAATTTTCAAGCTGAGAATCGGAGTTCCGAAATAACGGCTTTATCTGCTGGACCGGCCAGTACCGCCTCAACACTTCTTCAAAGTGCAGGAATCGTATTGGCGGGCAGCGCGCTGGTCGCGGTTTGTGCGCATCTCTCTATTCCGCTGTGGTTTACGCCGGTTCCGATCACGCTGCAGCCCTTTGCGGTGCTGCTGCTTGGGCTTCTGCTTGGACCGCGATTGGCGGCCGCGGCAATGGTCGCATACCTTGTAGAGGGCGCGTCAGGGTTGCCGGTGTTTACGCCCAGTGGGCCGGGCGGCTTGCTGCAGCTGTTCGGTTTTACCGGCGGATACCTGTTGAGCTATCCGATCGTGGCGCCGCTGATTTCTGTGTTGTGGCGGCATGGGGCGCGCAGCTTTACACGCGGCATCGTGATTGCCGGTGCAGGAAGCCTCGTGACTCTTGGAATGGGCGCGATCTGGCTCGGCTTTGTTACCCATGCGACGCCAATCACCGTGATCAATCATGCAGTGCTTCCCTTCCTGCCGGGGGATGCGCTGAAAGTAGTGGCAGTTGCAGGCATCGCTGCCGGGCTGTCCCGTTTTCGGAGGCAGGACAGTTATTCTTCTTGAAGAATTAGAAAGCCGGCTGCTTGTCCTGCCGGCGATTTGCTTAACGAATGCACATTATCTCGACCGATTCGAGTCGCGAAGCAGGAAAGGAAGCACCCTCCAGTGAGCAACACTCAGGCCAGTAAAGGCCGTGCGGGTGAACCACGCACGATCAGCATTGCCCATAGCCCCGACTCAGATGACGCTTTCATGTTCTATGGATTGGCCACGAACAAGATCCGTGTTCCAGGCTTTCGTTTTTCCCACGTACTTTGCGACATCGAGACGCTGAATCGCCGCGCGATGGACGAAGCTTTCTTTGATGTAACCGCGGTCTCGTTCCACGCTTATCCCTACATCCAGGACAATTACACGCTCATGAGTTGCGGAGGAAGCGTGGGCGAGGGCTACGGGCCGATGGTGGTTTCGAGCCGTCAGCTAGCTACGGATGATCTCACAAAGATTCGTCTTGCCGTGCCCGGAACTCTGACGACGGCGTATCTGGCGCTGAAAATCTTCAATCCCGAGATCGAAACAGAGGTCGTGCCATTTGACAGGATTATCCCCGAGATTCAAGCGGGCAAGTTCGATGCAGGCTTGATCATTCACGAAGGGCAGTTGACCTACGCCACCAACGGCTTGCGCAAAGTGCTCGACCTGGGCGCCTGGTGGAAGGAACAAACAGGGTTGGTGCTGCCCTTGGGAGGCAATGCGGTTCGCAGATCATTAGGTCCGGAGGTATTGCATACTGTGACCCAGGCGTTGCGCGACAGCATCCAGCACGGCCTGGATAATCGCGAGCAGGCTCTCGAATATGCAATGCAGTTTGCCCGCGATCTGGACGCGAATCTCGCCAATCGCTTTGTGAGCATGTACGTCAATGAACGCACCCTCAGCTACGGACCGGACGGCCAGGACGCGATCCGGAAATTGCTGGAGCTCGGTCATGAGCGAGGCATTATCACGATCGAGCCTAAAGTCGATTTTGTGGACTAAGGCTGGTCTCGGATTCCCACGATTGCGAAACAGAACAGGGTGGCCCCAGCGGCCACCCTGTTTTCGTTGCGTCTCAGGGTTCGCCTGATAACTCCGCTTTGTGAGCCGATTCTCAGAATCTTTCCGTTCAGGTTAAGGGATTTTTACTTTCCTCCGATAAATGATAGGTGGGGGAAGACTATGCTTTCTGGACCGATGCTCGCTCAATCAGAGATTTTGAAGTCCGCGCCAAGGGCACTCCTGGTTTCGCCGGATTCAGCACTGCTATTGGATTTACACCAGATTTTCAGCTCGCTCGGACTGCGGACAGAAACGGTAACCAACGATGAAGCGGCTACCTCTGCCTTGGCTTCGATCAGCGGCTCGGGTGTCGGGATTATCGTACTGGATGTGCGCCTCCCCGAGATCGCCAATGGGCGCCTGCTGGCAAGGATAGAGGAATCGGGAGCGCGCCGGCACTGCGCAGTTGCACTGATTGCCGAAGAGGTTTCCGACGAATGGATTGCACGGCTCCGCGAAGGAGTAATCGACGATATTGTTCCGCGTTCCGCCGACGTTACTGCGTGGAATACCCACCTGAATATCATGCAACGTGGTCATCAGCTTCACTGCGAACTCCAGCAGTTGAAGGAGACGGCTCTCGAAGAGATCCAGTATGACCGCCTTACCGGCGCGTTCAACCGGGAGACCATGCTTTCGGTTCTGTTTCGCGAGACGGACAGGGTGCAGCGGCTGCGTGGCGAGCTGTGCCTGGTCGTCTTCGATGTTGATGATTTTGCCCATTGGAACAACGAGCTGGGACGCGATGCCTGTGACCGCTTGCTCCGGGATGTTGCGAAGCGAACCGGGCGAATTCTCCGCAGCTACGATCTGTTGGGAAGAACCGGCAAGGACGAGTTCCTGCTGGCATTGCCGGGATGCAGCACGATCAACGCTGTCATGTTGGCGGAACGGCTGCGGATGGACGTCTTCGGAGAACCCTTTGCGGTGCAGAACGGCCCGGCGGATGCGATGCCGGTGAGATTGACCGCATGTTTCGGCATCACTTCGAGCCGGGGACGTTCCCCCGTGGTGGTCCTGCGCGAAGCGGAGGAAACCCTGGCACAGGGAAAATTGCGCGGACCCGACTCGATTCTCTGCGCCAGCGAATCGCCTCTTTCAGCCGAATCAGCCGGGGACTGCCGGCATCTCTTTCCCGAGACACAGCACGTAGCGTAGGGGCGCCGCAGGCACCGCGGATGAATCTTTCCTGCATAACGGAGTATCTTAAAACTGTTGGCGGGGAAGATTGAATGACAGAAGTTGCTGCTCGAAGTATTCGGCTTCGAATCGAGGGAATGCACTGCGGATCCTGTATTCGCAGGGTCACGCAGGCGATCCATAGCGCGGGTCCATTCGCGGTAGAGCAGGTTCGTCTCGGTGCCGCGCAGTTTTATGTGTCTGAGGAGTCAGCCTCTGCCTCGGCTGGAGCCGCCATTGCCGCGCTGGCGAAAGCTGGATTCACGGCATTCGCGGATGTTTAAGTGACGAATATAGAGACTGGCACTAGGGAAGATAGTCGCCGTGCGCCAACTCTTCCTGACTCGAACCCGCTTAACGAGGCAGGCCTTCAAGAGTCCAATGGAAATTTGAACCAACAAACCATCACCTTGCCGGTGGTGGGGATGACATGTGCTGCCTGCCAGCGCCACGTTGAATCTGCGCTCAGGGATACTCCCGGGGTATTTGCAGCGCGGGTGGATCTGATGCGACATCAGGCATTCGTTGAGTTCAACGCCAATAGGGTTACCCCTGAACAACTGGTTCAGTCGGTACGCGATTCAGGATATGACGCCGCGCTGCCGCGTGTTGCAGACGCCGTTGCTCCCGTCTCAAATGCCCGCGATTCAAAGGCCGGGTGGAGGGCCACCGTAACAATCGTGGCCGGAGTTGCGGCGATGTTGTTTTCCATGCCGCTTGACGCGACGATGGACGCGGCCATGCACGCGCACGCAGGTGGGTCGGGTGGCGTCCTCATGCGGACGCTCCCGTGGCTTTATCTCATTCCCCATCCAGCTTTGCGTTGGACATTGCTGGTTACGACGGCGGCGCTTGCCGTGTGGGCGGGGGGCCCAATCTACAAAAGCGCGTGGAAAGCCCTCCTCCACGGCGAGACGAACATGAATACGCTGGTCTCGCTGGGGACAGGCGTGGCGCTCGCGTATTCGGGATATGTGACTGCCTCAGGAACCGACGGAAGTGTCTACTTCGACTCGGTACTGCTCATCCTGGGATTTTTGTTGCTGGGAAAGTGGCTGGAAGGCCAGGCGAGACGGCGAGCGCTCGCAGCCGTCGATGCACTGGCGCACTTGCAGCCGCCGACAGCGAGAGTACGTCGCGGAACAGATAGAAGCACGGAGTCTGTCGAAGCCGTCGAAGTCATAGTCCCGCTGGATCGGGTTGTGATTGGCGACCTGGTCGTCATCCTTCCGGGAGAGCGCGTGCCTGTCGACGGGACGATTGAGAGCGGCCGCACCACGGTCGATGAATCGATGCTCACCGGAGAGTCTCTGCCGCTTGAGCGCGCGGTTGGCGATCGAATGCTCGCCGGTTCAATAAACTATGACGGAGCGGTCGCGGTTCGAGTAGAGTCAGCCGGATCGGAGACAACCCTGGCCCAGATCGCCCGCCTCGTGGAACAGGCGCAGGGCTCGCGTGCTCCAATGGAGCGGCTCGCGGACCGCGCAAGCGCAGTTTTCGTGCCGGTAGTGCTGGGCCTGGCGCTCGTGACGCTGGCAGGTTGGCTGCTCATTGCCCACAGTCTGCCGCGGTCGATTGCTTCGACAGTCGCGGTGCTGGTGGTTGCCTGCCCGTGCGCAATGGGGCTCGCAGTTCCTGCGGCTCTGACAGTGGCGATCGGGCGCGGCGCCCAGTTTGGAGTCCTGATCAAAGGCGGGGAAGCACTGGAACGGCTCGCTGGCCTGCAGATCATAGTCATGGATAAAACAGGCACGCTGACCATGGGAAAGCCTGCACTGGTCGGCATTGCCGCGCTCGACGGGCATACCGAAGAAGCCCTGCTCCGCGCCGCGGCGGCGGCGGAAGATCATTCGGCGCATCCGCTGGCGCACGCCATCGTTTTTCATGCGCAGAAGCTCGGTCTCAGCTGGCCCGCGGCCGAGTCCGTGCAGGTCATTCCCGGGCGTGGAATAACAGCGCAGGTTGAGGGCAAACAGTACCTGCTCGGCAATCTTGAATTGCTGCGCGAGTGGTCAGTTCCCTTGCCTGAGCTCGCTTCCCCAGCAGCTGGAGTTACGCGGCTCTGGATGGCGCTTGAAAGCCCTTCTTCGCAGTACGAATTGGCAGGATGGTTTGACGCCAGGGACACTGTGCGACCCAGTGCAAAGGCTGCTGTAAGTTGGCTCACGCGTAACGGCCTCCGAGTCGAAATGCTGACTGGAGACTCGCAGACCGCCGCTGCGCCCATCGCTGAAGCAGTAGGCATCAGGGAGTTCGCGGCCGGATTGATTCCGGTTGACAAGGTCAGCCGCATTCGCGCACTTCAGCAGAGCGGAACTCGCGTAGCCATGGTTGGCGACGGAATCAACGATGCTGCGGCATTGTCTCAGGCAGATGCGGGAATAGCTATGGGAGCCGGCGCGGCGCTCGCGCAGGAGGCAGGAGACACCTTGCTGCTCAATAGCGATCCGCTCGGCGTTTGCACGGCGGTTGCGCTCGCCCGAGAGACCGTGCGAGTCATGAAGCAGAATCTGTTCTGGGCCGGCGGCTACAACGTGATCGGAATTCCGCTTGCTGCGGGGTTGCTCTATCCCGCTTTTCACCTTCTGTTAACGCCGTGGATGGCTGCAGCGGCGATGGCTTTCAGTTCAGTAAGTGTGCTGCTGAACAGCCTTCGTATGCGGGGATGGAACCCACCGGTTTTGTTCGAGTAAGTCGCACGCGCCCATTCCACCGCGCCTGGTACTCTCCGGATGGCTGTAAACTGATCGCAGGCCATCTTTTGTGCGCATTCTGAGTCGATACATCCTCGGTGAAATATCCTCGCACTCCCTGATCGGCTGCGCGCTCTTCACTTTCATTTTGTTTATGAAGGACCTGGGGCACATCCTCGAGATGGTGGTCCGGAACAGCTCAAGCTTCACCACCGTCCTGCAGATCTTTCTTTTCACACTCCCCAACACATTTCTGGTCACCATTCCGATGGCCGTACTCGTCGGCGTATTGCTCGGACTGAGCCGGCTTGCGGCTGACTCGGAAATCACGGCGATGCGAGCTTCCGGATTTGGCATCTGGTACTTCGTGCGAGTCGCGTCCGTGGTCGCGCTGCTCGGCACCGGACTTGGCCTGTTGAATTCGCTGTACGTTGCACCCAAGGCAAATCAGGCGATTCTCGCGATGCAGCGGGAGTTGGAAACCTCACAGGCTTCCTTCGAGATTCAGCCGCGGGTTTTTTATGAAGACTTCAAGAACACCGTGATCTATGTGCAGGATGTGCGTTCGGGGACCGGTGCGAGCAACTGGCGCCGCCTCTTCATCGCGGACGTGACTGACCCTTCAGCACCGAGAATTACAACATCTGAATCCGCCACAGTTGTGGCGGCAGGTGCTGAAGATGGCGAACAGGGGCTACTCATCCGCCTGCGCAATGCGTCCGTGCATGAAACCGTCGCCAGCCAGCCGGGCCAGTACAACATCTCAACGTTTGTGACGACCGACCAGCCCCTCGCGTTCAGCCCGCAAAGCGACGTTCAGTTGGGCCGTCTGGATACACCAATCTACGCGCTCGAAAATCGCGAAGTGCTGCGTCTCGCTGGCGGGCCTGACGGCAAGCGCTATCTGATCGAGATGAATCGCCGCCTCGCTTTTCCAGCGGCATGCCTGGTGTTGATGCTCATCGGAGTTCCGCTGGGAACCGCGGCGCGGCGCGGCGGCAAGAGCAGCGGATTTGTCTTCACCATTCTCCTGGTGCTGGTGTACTACCTGCTGTCAAACTTTGGCATCGCGTGGGCCAAGCAGGGACGTCTGTCGGCGGTAGTCGGCGTATGGCTCGCCAATGCTGTCTTTGCTGCAGCTGGCCTGTTTCTGCTCAGCCAGATGGCGACAGGAGGAGCAGTTCTGGGGTCGATCACCGCATGGTTCTCGCGCAGGAGGAAGCCCGCCGAAGAGAAGTTGGCGGAAGGCCCGGAAGAGGACGAGGACCGCACCTGGAAGACGACCGTGCGTGCGCGCTACCGAAGACGGTTCGGACCACAGTTGGCTCGATCCCTGCAGCGATTCAAACCGCGTGGATTTCCCTTGATTCTCGACGAGTATGTGCTGCGCGAGTTCCTGAAGACATTTGTCATGGTCCTGGCGGGTTGCGTGCTGCTGATGCTGGTTTTTACGTTTTTCGAACTCATCAACGATATACTGCGCAACCATACTCCGCTGTCGACAGTGGGCGCGTATCTCGTCAACCTCACGCCGAGCATGCTGTATCGCATCACCCCGCTGAGCGTGCTGCTGTCAGTGCTGGTAACCTTCAGCATCTTGAATCGCAGCAGCGAACTGATCGCGATGAAGGCCACCGGAATCAGCATCTATCGCCTGGTCATTCCGGTGCTGGTCATTTCAGCGGTCCTGGCGTGCGGACTCTTCGCCTTCGATCAGTTCTATCTGCCGCAGGCAAATCGCAAACAGGAAGCGCTGCGCAACATCATCAAAGGCCGTCCGGCGCAGACGACACTCAATCCTGATCAGAAGTGGATATTTGGACAACAGAATCCGGGAGAGCCCGAATGTATCTTCTATTACCAGTTCTTTGATCCCGATGAAAATGCTTTCGCCAACCTGAGCCTGTTTGAATTCGACCCGAAGACCTTTGCTCTCACGAAGCGAATATTCGCCGCCCGCGCGGTGTGGAATCAAAGCGCGCGTGGGTGGATCTTTCAGAATGGCTGGGAACGCAACATGCAGGGCGCAAGCCTGAGTAGTTTCCGCGAATTTCAGAACGCAACTTTCGCCGAGGTACATGAAGAGCCGAGTTACTTCAAGAAAGAGAGCCTGCAATCGCAGGAGATGAACTTTGGCCAGCTGCGCCATTACATCGGCGACCTGCAGCAGAGCGGCTTCGATACCATGCGGCTGCGCGTCGATCTCTATGACAAACTCGCGTACCCGCTCGTGACCATCGTGATGGCAGTGCTGGCGATTCCCTTCGCTCTTTCCACAGGGCGCCGTGGATCGCTCACCGGCGTTGCCGCTGCAATTGGAATCGGCGTGGGCTATTGGGTCGTCGCTGCGTTATTCAATGCCATGGGTACAGTGAACTACCTGCCCTCCGCAGTGGCAGCGTGGTCGCCGGATATCCTGTTCGGGCTGACAGGCGGATATCTTCTGCTCAGAACGCCTACTTAGAGAAGCCTCGTAAAAGCGAGAGCGCCGGTACAATGACATTATGGTTCGCGATTTGAAACCGCTGTTTCGCTACATGGCCCGATACCGTTGGGGCTACCTTTGGGGAACACTGGCGCTCACGGCGACCAATGTCATCTGGGTGCTCTTTCCCAAGGTATTGGGCCAGGCGGTCAATGATCTGAATGGCGTGGCAACTCGACAGAAGATCCTCTTCTATGCCGGGTTGCTGGTCGGAATTGCGCTTCTCAAGGGCGTATTTCTATACGCGTCGCGATGGATCCTGATCGGAATTTCGCGGGAGATCGAGTTCGACCTGCGCAACGATCTCTTTCGTCAGTTGGAGCAGCAGGATTCAGGCTTCTACCAGCGCTACCGCACCGGCGACATCATGGCCCGTTTGACCAACGACCTGAGCGCCGTACGCAACCTGCTGGGACCTGCAATCATGTACAGCGCCAACACCGTTCTGTTCTCTGTCGGCGCGTTGTATTTTCTGCTGCGGATCAGTCCATGGCTTACGCTGGTCGCCCTGGCTCCCATGCCAATCGCTTCTGTCCTGGTGCAGTACTTCGGAGCCAAAATCCATGAACGCTTTGAAAGAATTCAGGCAAGCTTTTCTGAAATTACTGCACACGCGCAGGAGAACTTCTCCGGGGCACGGCTGATCCGTGCATTTGCGCGCGAAGATTCGCAGATAGATTCCTTTGAAAAAGCGAACCGCGAATACATCGGGCGAGCACTCCGGCTGGTGCAACTTATGGGAATGTTGTGGCCTACACTCGAGTTCGTACTCGGCGTGGCCATGGTGATCACACTGCTGGCAGGCGGCCGCCTGGTCCTGAATCACAAGATCAACGTCGGCGATTTCGTCTCATTTAACACATACATGATTCTTCTCACGTTCCCTATCATCGCGGTGGGCTGGGTCATTAATCTCTTTCAACGCGGAACAGCATCCATCAAGCGAATCGACGAGATTCTGCAATCGCAACCGGCGATTGATGACAGCCGCGCCGATCCTTCCGTTCCCGGTGACCTGGTATTGCGCGGAGAGATCGAGTTTCGAAAGCTCCGTTTCAATTACGGTGATACCAATGTGCTCTGCGATATTTCTCTGAAGGTGCCGGCCGGCTCGACGCTGGCCATCGTAGGACCTACAGGCTCGGGAAAATCAACCCTGATATCGCTGATTCCGCGTCTTCTGGATGTGAACGAAGAATCGATTTGGATTGATGGCCGTCCGATTCGGAGTTATTCATTGAAAGTCCTGCGCTCGAATATCGGCGTCGTGCCCCAGGAGACTTTCCTCTTCAGCGAAACGATCCGTGAGAATTTATGTTTCGGAGCGCCTGACGCGACCAACGAAGAGATGATGGAGGCCGCCGAAGCAGCGTATATCCGGCGCGAGTTTGAAGAATTCCCCGAGGGATTCAACACGATGGTTGGCGAGCGCGGAATGACTCTGTCCGGCGGGCAGAAACAGCGCACATCGATCGCGCGGGCGTTGCTCCGGCATCCGCGAATCCTGATCCTCGATGACGCGCTGGCCAGTGTGGACACCTACACAGAAGAGCGAATCTTGCGGGGACTTCGCCGATATTCGCACGGCTGCACCACGATTCTGATTTCGCATCGAGTTTCGACAGTAAGGGACGCGGATCAGATCGCAGTGTTGGTGAACGGACGCATTCTCGAGCTCGGAACCCACGAAAAGCTGTTGGCCCTGGGTGGCTATTATGCGGGCCTTTACGAAAAGCAGCTGCTTGAAGAAGAATTGTCGGTCGCTGGTTGAGCATTGACGGGTAAGGGATAAGAGTAGCGGCGATGATGCTCCTTCATGCCGTCCAGCGAGAGGCCAGGTCACTGTCTGGAGCGGGCTGGCTCAGACGTGGGGGACGTGGGCCGGCAGGAGGCGTGAGCGCCTGATCGGCGGCGACCTGCCGCCATGCGTCGCGAATCGTACGAACAGAGCTTATGACCTCTTCAAAGCGCCGCGGAGAAGCGGCAAGAGAAGCCTGCAGCGTCAAAGCAAACATGGAGGCGTAGAACTCGCTCAGCACCTGCGCGGGACGGCCTCCTATATCCATGCGAAGGCGCGCCTGCAGATGGATAAAGATAGCGAGAGCCCGCTTCACCGCTGCTCTGCGGCCTGCCACGTCGCTGCGCTCAACGGCGGCTATCGCAGCGTACAGAAAGCGGATGATTCCGTCATAAAGAGCTACTACCAGATCGACCGGCGACGCTCCGTCAAGCACGCGTTCCTGATAAGTTGTCATTCGTCCTTCCACTCCTCAATTTCTGATCGACACTTAGTATCGACATTTAGAGCCGATACTTAGAACTTCGGCGCCTGGTATCCAGTGATCGCTGAATAAAGCTCGGCTACGTCATTCAGATTGGAGGGAATGGACTGGAGGATCTGATTGGCAGTGTTGAGCTCCGCCGTCAAACTCGCTTGTTGCGCTGTAATGAGCAACTCCTCGTTGGAAATGTCGGTGTTGAGTGACGTTTCCGTGGCGCTATCTGATTTAAGCGCAAGAGCGAGACTGCCTGTCGAACTGGAAGTTCCCAGATTGTTGAGCGCCGTCGAGAAATTCATGCCCCAGCTCCCCGAGTTCTGAAAAAAGCTCACCACTCCGGAATAGTCGTTGTTCAACTCGCTGTTGAGCGCGTCGGAGTCAAGCGTGAGTGTTCCATCGTTGTTCACGCTCAGGCCCAGTTGAGTGAAGCTGGTAATGTCTCCCTGGCTGTTGACACTATTGATCGAGTCGACCAGTTGTTCCTGCAACAGCGTCAACGTCGGCGTGCCAAACAGAGGCTCCGGAGTTCCCGAACTGGTGTTCGCTTCCTGCGCGTTGACTGCCATGATCACAGCGTTGTAATCGGTGACGAACTGTGACACCGCGCTTACCACCGAGGAATTATCGTTGAGAATCTGTACCTGGATCTGCTCTGCAGATCCGCCCGTAACCGGCGATGGCGCAAGCAGCTGAAACGTTACGCCGGGAATCACCGTGCTGACTGTGTTCGATGCGCTCGAAATGCCGACGCCATCCACAGTCAGGCTTGCATTCAGACCTGTAGTGGCGGTGTGGTAAGCAAGCGCAGTGCTGGTAGTGCTGTCCGCGATGGATGAGCTGACCGTCAAATCGCCTGCTGTCCCTGAGGTTCCGGAAACCAGGGAAAGCCGCGCGCCATTCGTATCCGTGAGCACGCTGGCCGTTACCCCGATGCCGGCAGTGTTGATCGCAGCCGCCAGTCCGCTCAGCGTGTTGTCGGTCGAATCGAGAGTAATTGTCTGCGCTGCACCCGACCCAACCTGAATACTAAGCGAGCCCGAGAGCATGTCCGACGCGTTGGTGATCGCGTCCAGATAGCCCGACGAAGTCGCCGCCAGCGAATTCACCACGATCGTATGAGTACCGGCGATTGCGGCGGAGGATGCGGAGGTCAGCGCCAGTACATCAGGGTCGGAACTCGAGCCCTGCTTGCCGGCGAGGACTCCCTGAAAGTCAGTGAACTGACTCACATCGGTCGACAGCGTTGAGAGCAGTGTTCCAAGACTTGAAATCGCCGTGTCCTGACTCTGCAGGCTGGTCAGCTGCGACTTCCAGGGCGTCTCGATGTTGCGAAGGTTGCTGACGATCTGACTTACCGTCGACGTTACATCAAAACCCGTTCCGGCTGTTGGCGATCCAAAGTTGATTCCTACTGTGCCCATCTTCGCCCCCTTCTTCTGTGCCTCGCATCCCGAAGGCCAACCTCGGGGCGTTCACCCTAGAGAATCCTTATCTATTCGAGATATCGCGGTGGAAAACTCAGCGGAAACGAGGAAGGCGATACCGCCTTCCCCGCTGCTTTTCCGCCGTTTTCGGGTCGCTTACTGCAGCAGTTTGGTGACTTCCTGCTGCAGGCTGTTGGCCTGCGCCAAGGCCGAGATGCCGGTCTGGCTGAGGATTTCGAACTTCGACAGCGACGTGGTTGCCGCTGCGTAGTCGGTTGCCTGTACTGCGTTCTGTGCAGCGGTGATGTTTTCCTGCTGCGTGGTCACAACCTGCGAAACCGCGTTCAGGGTGTTGACCTGCGCACCAAGGTAGCCGCGCTGTGCAGCGACATTGCTGATAGCCGCATTCAAAGCTGTCAGCGTGTTTGCAGCGTTGCCCTGCGTGGTCAGATCGAGGCCCGCGCCAGCAAGATTTGTCGTCTGCTCGTTCGCGCCCTTCTGGTAGGTGATTGTCTCAACACCTTTGGTGGAAGCGAAGAGGCTCGTCGCGCCTTCAGCCGTTGTGGTATCGAGCAGCGTTGCGTCCGCAATAGCCACGCTGGTGTTGGTGTTGGTGATGAGAATGCCTGTGTCTGCAGCCGCGGGTGTAGCATCGCCGGCAGCTGAGGCCGTTGTGAGGCTGGCCGTGACGCCCGGAATGCCGTCCTTGTTGATCTCGGCAATCAGGCCGCCAACGGTGGTCGCCGTGGTGGTGAAGTTGGTCGTGGTGCCGTCGGCATTGGTAACGGTGAATTTGAGACCGCCCGAAACCGTATCTCCCGCCTGGCCAGCCGTGGTCAGCGTGCCGGTTGTGTCCTTGGACAAGTCAACGAACTGGCCCGAAGAGCTCTGCACAACGTTGCCGCCCGAGTCGCCCACCGTCGAAGAAGACAGCGCCGCGAAGTAGAGGTTGTCGATCGATGATCCAGAAGTTGAAGAATCGCCAACGTAGATGTTGATGCCCGAAGCCGAGCCGGTGAAAATCTGGTTGGAGTTGTAAGTCGTCGTCTGTCCGATGTTATTGATTTCGGAAAGAATCGACTGATATTCCTGGTTCGCCGCTGCTTCCTGCGCGGTGTTGAGGGTACCGTTCGCTGTTTCAGTGGCCAGCGTAACGGCACGGTTGAGCAGGTTCGTCACTTGCGAGAGTGCGCCATCGGCCACTTGCAGCAGCCCTACGCCCTCCGTTGCATTCGTGGCGGACTGCGTAAGAGCCGTAGAGTTAGCCTGCAGACCATTGACCAGCGAAAGTCCAGCCGCGTCATCCGAGCCGGAGTTGATCTTGGAACCTGAAGACAATTGCTGAAGAACTGTCTGCAGGCTGTTGTTAGTGTTATTCAGGCTGTTCTCCGCGTAAAGCGCGGGGAGGTTATTCAGTACGCCCAATGCCATGGGGTAACTCCTGGTCGATGCGTGGATTTGCGGCTCTTTCCGCCTAAGCCCCCACGAGAATTCATGAGTGCCGCGTGGGAACGTCCCCGCCGCATCTGCAGTCCCTATCGGCATGGAAAGGACCGACTTTAGCTCCGGCGAACTTCGCGAATTCAGACTCAAACTCACATCCCTCCCTTTGTTCGAGATCTCGCCGACCTTCGCAAATTAAAGTTGTTTTCTATCAAGTATCGAATGCAGGCAGGAGTTAGCCGACGACCTACTCTATTTATCAGAACGCTTCTATTGCATTCGCGGAACGCTGCCGATAGGGAAAGAGACAGGAGGTCCCCGCATGATCGAAGTTACTCGTCTCAATGGGAATCCCATGTTTGTGAACAGCGATCTGATCAAGATCGCCGAGGCTTCCCCGGACACAATGTTGACTCTAATCAACGGAGAAAAACTCATCGTACGCGAAAGCTGCGCCGAGATTATCGAAAAGGTGCTGGCATATCGCGCTCTGTTGCTTACAACCATTGCAGCGCGAACCGGAATGCCCGGCGATCTGCATCGTCTGGTCGCGCTGACTAGCGTGAATCCGGAGATGGGAGCCGAAGGGGCCGACTTTAGAACAGGTACGGGCGGCAAGAGTGCGGCAGTGCTGCACTTTGATTCAATCGAAAGGTAGCTGGCGAAAGAACGCGCCGGGCGGCTTGGGCACACGGGATTGGAATCGGGCATTGAATCGAGCTTTTACGAGTTATCCGCGAGGAACTGGCAATGGACAAGGCGAGTATCGGTGGAGTTTTGCTGGCGGTAGTGGGAATTGTCGCCGGATTGCTGCTGGAAGGCGGAAACCTCGGCCAGGTCCTGCAGCCGACCGCGGCGATGATTGTCTTCGGCGGGACGCTGGGTGCTGTACTGCTTCAGTACCCTCTCACTACTGTAGTGGACGCCTTCCGGCGTCTCGCGCATGTGTTCTTCTCCCCGGCTAAGCAGAATGTGAAGCTGTTGCAGACCCTCGTCGGCTTTGCCAACAAGGCGCGCCGCGCCGGTGTGGTCTCGCTGGATGCGGATCTGAAGACCATCGAAGAGCCGTTCCTGCGTCAGGCGCTCACACTCGCCGTGGATGGTACCGAGCCGAACGAGTTGCGCAAGATCATGTCCCTCAGCCTCGACGCGCGCGCAGAGGGCGAGGAGCGGCTGCCTGCTGTCTTTGAGTCAGCGGGCGGCTTTTCTCCCACGGTAGGAATTCTAGGCGCAGTGCTGGGACTGATCCAGGTAATGCAGCATCTCGATAAGATCGATGAGGTCGGTAAAGGTATCGCTGTGGCCTTCGTAGCCACCATCTATGGCGTCGGCGCCGCAAATCTCTTCTTTCTTCCGGCGGCCGGCAAACTGCGAATTCGTATTCGTGATGAACACCAACGCCGCGAAATGATGCTGGAAGGCGTGATCTCGATTCTAGAAGGGATCAATCCCCGCATGCTGGAAGAAAAGCTCAGCGGCTTCCTCGAAGAGCGCGAGCAGGAGACCAGGGAGCAGGCCGCATGAGCCGTCCCACATCACATAAATCCAGTGGTGGACACGAGCGCTGGCTCGTTTCCTATGCCGACTTCATCACCCTGCTGTTTGCTTTCTTCGTGGTGTTGTATGCCTCTTCGAGAGCCGATCTGAAGAAGCAGCGCCAGGTTTCGCGCGCGATCGATGCCGCATTTCACACGCTGGGATTGTTTCCCGATTCAACGCGAAAACCAACAGACTTGAAGAATGTCTCTGCGATCAGCCGCGATGAGCCGGTAACGCCGATGAATATCGTAATGGGCGAAGACTTACTGGCTCCAGCCAAAGTAAAGGAGGATCTCGACCAGGTTCAGAAGCAGTTGGAGAAGATGCTTTCCAATGAAATTGCTGCGCATACTGTCTCGATCCAGATGAGCAAAGACGGGCTGGTGATCAGTTTGCGCGAAGCTGGTTTTTTTCCATCCGGATCGGCAACTCCGCAGCCGGGGTCGCTGCCCGTGCTGCGAGAGATCGCTACGGTTCTCGGGAAGACTCCCTACGATCTTCGTATTGAAGGACACACAGACAACGTACCGATTCATAACATCGAGTTCGACTCCAACTGGGAGCTCTCCTCGGCACGGTCCATTCGAATTACACGCGTTTTTCTCGGCACTCACGACGTTTTGCCTGAGCATCTTTCGGCAGCCGGATATGGCGAGTACCATCCGGTCGCGACAAACGACACTGCAACCGGACGCGCTGAGAACCGCCGCGTGGACATCGTCGTAATGCCGCGGACAAGATTCAATCTCGCCGCACCAAAGGTCGACACTGCGAAAGACGCCTGGCGCAAGATCAGCGAATAGCACCATATCAAAACGCAAGAGCCCACCCGAACTTCCCTTTCTTCAACTTACATTGACCCACAAATGCATCTCAGGTAGTTATACTGCGACCGCAGGAGGGTGCGATGTCCAACGGTAACCCGGTATTTGCTCAACCAACGCCTCAGCCCGATCCCACCAACTTTCGCAACCCAGTCACCGATCAGAACGATCAGGACACACCGGGCGTGCAGCCAGTACCGCAGCCCGCGATGAACGCAGTGGAATCGGTGCTGACTCTGGCTCAGGTCTACGGAAGCCAGGGAGCGACGATCACGCAGGAAATTCATGATTCTGGGCAGATTGTCTTTCATAGCGTAGGCGATACAGGCAGCGCGAAAGGACCCGAAACACAGTCGCTGGTTGCAGACAAAATGGTTTCTGACTTCGATGAAGATGATCCGGCGGACGCGCCCTCATTCTTCTATCATCTCGGCGACCTGGTCTATTACTTTGGCGAAAGCGTTTATTACTACGATCAGTTCTTCGAGCCTTATCGCAGTTACCCCGCGCCAATCCTGGGAATCCCCGGCAATCATGACGGCATCGTCTATCCCACCGATCCAGAAACGACGCTGACCGGATATCTCGCTAACTTCTGCGCAACAGCCTTCACGCCCTCTCCAGATGCTGGCGGTCTTGTGCGAACAACGATGATTCAGCCCGGTGTCTACTACACTTTCGAAGCACCATTCGTGCGCATCCTCGGCGTCTACAGCAACGTACTTGAAGATCCGGGCGTGATATCCGATCAGGGCGGCACCTACCCAACGCTCGATCAGCGGCAGGTAGCCTTTCTCACCGCAGCATTGCAGCGTGTCAAGAGCGATAGTTTTACCGGGGCCGTGGTCATTGCCGTTCATCACCCGCCATTTACAGGCGGCTCCGAGCATGGAGGCAGTCCGCTGATGCTGGCCGATATCGACATGGCGTGCACAACCGCGGGAGTGTGGCCGCATGCGGTGCTCTCCGGTCACTCCCACAACTATCAGCGATTTACGCGCCTCGTAAACGGCTACCAGATTCCTTATGTAGTCGCAGGCTGCGGTGGCCACTCACCACTGAGCGCTATGCGAACAACTCTGCGCACGCCTTACCAGATCGATGACACGCTCACGCTCGAAAGTTACGATGACACCGATTACGGATATCTGCGTATCGTGGTAAATGCGACGACAATGAGAATCGAATTTCATCCCGAAGCAGATGGTGGAACAACCAAAACTCCGGATGACGATGTAACAATAGATTTGGTGAGCCACACCGTGAGCTGACCGAATTGCTATGCTAATCTCCGAACAAGTGTCCACCGACGTAGTTTCCATCTTTGAACAGGAGTATCGGGCGCTGCGGCCGCGTGCGCCAATGCCTCCGTTTCGCATTCGTTTCAGGCGATTTGTGTCGCTGAACACAACGATCCGTCTGCGCGAAGGCGAACTGCACGTGAGCCTTTCCGATCTACTGGAAGGCGCGCCGGAGTCGGTGCTGCGGGCAATCGCGCACATCCTGATTGCAAAGATTTATAAGAAGCCAATCGACCGCGCGCACAACCATCGCTATAAGCGCTTTCAATACAGCGAAACAGTCGCGCGACAGACAGAGCAGATTCGCAGCTCACGCGGGGCCAAACGATTCTTTGGAGCCGAGGGACGGTACTACAACCTGGAAGAGATATTCGATACGCTGAATGAGCGTTTCTTTCACGGCCTGCTTGGACGTCCGCAACTGACCTGGAGCGAGCATCACGCAAAGCGACTGCTGGGACACTACGATGCCGCGCACAACACCATCGTGGTCAGCAAGGTATTCGATCGGCCATCCAGCCCGCGGTACGCGATCGAGTATCTGTTGTTTCACGAGATGCTGCACCTGAAGCATCCTGTTAAAGTGCGTGGAACACGGCGCTGCGTGCACAGTGCGGCCTTCAAAGCGGATGAGCGAACGTTCCCGCAACTTGATCAGGCGCTGGCGTTCTTGAAGAGGCTGTAGACCGAGTTAAGCGTAAAAGTCTTTCGTTGCCGGTGCAATTGTGGCGATCTGGTCATCGGTCAAAGACGCGAGATGGGCGAATACTTCGATTTGTTCCGAATACAAGATGTGCACATAACGTTGCTCTTCGGCTTCCCACTCGAATTCATCGTTAAGACCAAATAGACACTCCAGCTCTTCAGTCGCAGCCTTCCGATTCCACAAGACAATTTCAATGTGGCGGGCTGCGGCGTACGGTTCTCGCTTGCCTGCAATCACTTCTCTCGCAATATGTCTCGTTACCACGAGGCTGGCGTACTTTTTACTAAGCAGATATGGAACACCGAGTTCCCGCAAGGCCCGCGCGACGAACGGTTCTGCATCCGCGCGATTCTGTATCTCATTTTCTGCGGCAAGACGCCGGAGACCCGGCGAGTCATACCCGGCTTCGAGAAGATCGGCTGCGATTTCGACCATGTCTTCTCCGTGCAGATCGCCCAATATCCATTGGGCGGCAATTAAATTCGGGGACAGACGAGGGTTCGGTAGTGGCGCATCCGGAAACTGCTCAGCGTACATATTCTGCCCGTCGAGCTTTAGCTGTAACAATTGGTCGTCTCTTTCAGGAACGATTCTCCGAAACAAACGATAAAGCGGAGATTTAGCCATAGAGTTAGTATGCAATAACTTCTATAAGCGGCTCAAAATGTCTTTGCGAGTGGTCAGGCACGATTCGCTTCAAGTGGTTATTGTGACTAGCCGCTTGCGGAAGCATAGTGACAACATGAGGACTCGCATCGCACCTCCTCACAACTCCTCCCGCCCCGCGCGATCGCGGGGCGCATTTCCATTGCTCACAATCGCCGCGGCAACGCTGGTCCTGGCTTCGCTCACGATGCTAGCGCAGAAGCAGCAGGATCACTCCAGGGACAGTATGCCCGGCATGGACATGAGCGGCATGGCGGACATGCATGACATGGGGCCAAGCATGATGGCGATGAACGGCCACATGACCATGACTTCGCTTCGTCCCGCGCAGCCCGGTGATGAAGAAAAGGCTAAGGCAGTCGTCGCGCAGGTGCGTGCCGCAATTGAGCGCTACAAGGATTACAAGAAGGCCCTCGCTGACGGATACGTAATCGCAAATCCCAAGCTTGATCAGCCACAGTTTCACTTCAACAACAAGGCCAATCTCGAAGAGGCTGAGCATCACTTCGATCCTTCGAAGCCGTCTTCTCTCCTCTACTTCAACACACCGAAGCAACGGTACAAGCTCGAAGGTGTAATGTTCACTGCAAGCGCAACGGCAAGTGAGGAAGAGCTCAACGCGCGATTGCCGCTAAGCATCGTGCGATGGCATGAACACGCGAACTTCTGTGCAGCACCTGCAGATCGCGTGAAGGAGTACTTAGGCGATCATCCTAAGTTCGGCATGTTCGGCTCAATCAAAACAGCGGACGCATGCAAGGCTGAAGGCGGTACTTTCTATCCGCATGTCTTCACATGGATGGTGCATGTTTTTCCCTTCGAAGAGAACCTGAAAGATGTCTTTTCGATGAACGACGATGTGCCGCATTTCGGTAACGAGTATCCGTAAGCGCGTATCCCTGAGTTAGAGACTTGTTTCTGCTTCTTAGGACGGGTGCATTGTTAGCAGGTTCTCAGCGACCTTTAAGGGCCGTTTGGTCCATTTCAACCACCAAAATAATTTCCACAAAAATCACCTAATTTCCACAAAATAAAATGTTTTTGACATCGCTTTTACACATGAGTTTGGGAGTAGTATCACTTCATCGGAAGAGAGATCTTCCAGTAGAAGTGAGCAGACGAGACGTCATCGAGGGAATCGGCAACGAGGAACACGAGGCCTGAAGGGCAACCGGAAGGTCTTGGATGGCGGCAAGAAAGCTTTACGGCGAGACGGATCTCGGATGAGATGGTAGAAGACGAGCGTGAGTTCGTTGGAAGCTGAGGAGTGCGGATAACGTCGCTGTAGTTTGGGAGCCGAACCAGAACTTCAAGAAATCGGATAGAAAGGGCGGTTTCTCGCAAGAGAGACCGCCCTTTTGACTTGTGCGTGAATGACCACCTTCGTACGGCCTATAATCAGAGCTCCCCAATGGTCGGAGCAAAAGCGATGCCGCCTGAAACACTCACGTCAACGGAGCAGTTAGACTTTGCCACCGCTCTGCGTGAGTATCGCGCGGAGTCGGGCCGATCACTGCTTGACCTCGTCGATCAGTCTCCGGTTCTTCTCATCTTCCTGCGCCACTTTTCATGCGCCTTTTGCGCGCAGTCGCTGGATCAGGTTTCGCAGCTCCGGGAGCAGATTGCAGCGAAAGGCGTGAATCCCGTCTTCGTGCATCTCGGTTCGCCCGAGCGTGCCAGGCCATACTTCGACTACTACCATCTCTCGGATGTGGAAAGGATCAGCAATCCTGATGCAATGCTTTACCAGCTTCCGATCTTTGCGCTGGGGCGCAGAAACTACATCCTGCACTCGCTCCACCCGGCGGTATTGCGTGCTTGGTTCAAGGGAGCGCTCTTCAAGTACGGCATTGGAGTTCCGAAGGAAGATGGCGATCAGATGCCGGGCGTCTTCTTTCTGAAAGACCGCAAAATTGTGCGCGCCTTCCGCCATCGCACCATCGCCGACGAGCCGGATTATCTAAAGCTGATCGGCTCAGGACGCTAACGCAGCCATTGATTCCCTCATCAACAGGTCCAACCTTTCCCTCCCATAACAGCCGGAGCACCTCAGGAGAATTAAAATGAATCGTGTACCAGATACAGAGTTGGTTCTTATACCGGGCGGAACGCTCATCACCGCAACACCAGAAGAAGGCCGCGCCCTGGCGATTACGATGGCTCGCCACATGATTCACAACATCCAGCCCGACCTCGACGTCCTCAAAGGCGGCCGGCCAAACTATGCAGCCAACCCCGACAGCCTCATCGCCGCCAGCCAGGTCGTGGCGATCGAGTTTCAGACCATCGCCGCGGCAAACAACTATTGGCGCATATAATCAGCATCTTCGCCTATTTCCTCTCTCTCACTCGTCGCGGAGTAGACTCTCTCCATGGTCTTCACCAAGCGGCTTCGCGAGCGGGTTCGCAGTGGGGAGATTACCTGCAGCGTGCGCTTTTGGCTGAGCCCTCGTGTAACAGTGGGCCGGCGGTATGAAATGGATGACGGCGAAATTGAAGTGGAGTCGATTGAGCCCATCGGCTTGCCGGACATCACTCCGGAGTTGGCGCGCGAGTCCGGCTTTCTAGGTGTGCTGGACTTGCTCAAAGTGGCCAAGCATGGCAAAGGCGAGAATATCTATTTGATCCGCTTCCACTATGTGCCGCGGGCAGGTAAGAAACGTCGCTAGCTGCGTGCCGGCCGTCAGGCGTTTTCGCAGACAGCAGTTTGGACGGTAACCGGGATTGGAACCTGCTCTACGATCTCGAGGCCGAAACCCTCAAGAGCCGGAATGTGCAGGTGAGTGTTCGACAGCAGCCGAATGCGGCGAATGCCGAGGTCGTAAAGAATCTGTCCGCCCAGTCCGACGGCGCGCAGGATGCGGCGATGATGGTCTTCATGATCCTCGACCGAGTGCTCGGCAGCGCGATGGTCTGAGTGCGTGATCAGGCGCGCGGGCGCCGTTGGATCCTGAGCATCGGGGACCAGGTCGAAGCCGCGGCTGGTGTTGTGCAGATAAACGATTGCTCCACATCCTGCTTCAACGATCATGCGCATCGATTGATCCAGGATCTCGCGGCACTGGCAGTCCGCTGCAAAGATATCGCCGGCTGTGCATTTCGTATGCACGCGAACCAGCACCGGTTTCGAGCTTTCCGGCTGATTGCCGCCGCACAAGTCGCCGTGAACGAGCGCCACGTGGCTCTCCCCGCCGTTCACTTCGCTTTCATACGCAATCATGCGAAAGTCGCCATAGCGGCTTCGGATCGTGCCCTCGCCGGCACGGGTAATGTATCGCTCGTGCTGCAGCCGATAGCGAATCAGTTCGGCCACCGTCAGCATTTTGAGATCGTGCTCTGCACAGAACTTCACGAGGTCCGGAACGCGCGCCATGGTCCCGTCGTCGTTCATGATTTCGCAGATCACGCCGGAGGGATTGAGCCCGGCGAGGCGTGCGAGATCCACAGAGGCTTCCGTCTGGCCTGCACGCACCAGGACTCCACCTCTGCGCGCGCGAAGCGGAAAGATGTGGCCGGGGCGAGCCAAGTCTGACGGTGTGCTCCCCGGCGCGATAGCGGTACGGATGGTATGGGCGCGGTCGTGAGCGGAAATGCCCGTCGTGACGCCTTCCCGGGCCTCGATCGTCTCGGTGAACGCAGTGCCGAACCTCGATGAGTTCTGCTGGGTCATCGGCGGCAGATTGAGGTGATCTGCGCGCTCCTCGGTGAGGGTCAGGCAGATCAGGCCCCGGCCGAAGCGGGCCATGAAGTTGATGGCCTCGGGCGTGACAAATTCGGCGGCAAGGGTCAGGTCGCCTTCGTTTTCACGATCTTCGTCGTCAACGACAATAAGCATGCGCCCGGCGCGGATTTCCTCCAGCGCGGCTGGGACGTCGATGAAAGGAGCTGTGAGAGTTCGATCTGGCATAGCTTGAACGGCTGTCCGTAATTCGCCTTATCGGATATCTTCAACAGATTTCATTGTCGCCGATGGACTTCGAAACAACCAAATGACAGCGGAACTCCGCGACCAATTTCCTTGATCAAAAGAGGTGGCCCACATCTGAACTTGAGATGTGGGCCTGGCTGCTCAGCAACCCTTAAACGAGATGAAGTCCCCAAGCGGATTCGGCAGGGTCGGATTAAACGGCTCGAAGGGATACGACTTCGAAGTGTCGAACCCGGCAGCCTTTGCGGAGTCAGCATCCACAAAGGGCAGCAGGGCATCGACGGCCTGGCTGATCTTCGTCCAGCACAGAGTCCGTTCGTAACCATTGTTGTTCGGCGGATCAACACTTTCCGGAACGCCGAGCACGCCTGTAATCATCTCGATCGGTCCGCCGTCCTTCTTCGCAACATCTGGTCCCACAACCCGGGCCAGGGTGCGGTGATCGCTCTCGATACCCATGATGCGCGCCGCCGTAACCCGGAGCGGAGTAGTGCTGAAATTTCGCACACCCACCAGGTAAGCAGCAATAAAAGCATCCTCCAGAGTTACAAGCGTGTTCAGCGTCGTTTGCGCATCTTCAAACATGTGGAACGGATAGTAAAAGGATGTGAACGGCGTTAACTCATCCGTCACAGACTGTTCCAATAAGTAGTGGGACATTTCTTCCTGAAGAGCCGCCGTTAGATAACCTTGATCATCGGATGGTATCCGCTTGAAGAATGGAGAAGTCTCGATAATGTTCGAGTAAGTCGTTACCGCCAATGCTTCGGCTATTTCCGCCGCAACCAGAATCGCGCGGTCACCAGCTTTGAGATTGCGCCTGTTAGGCCGCTCTTCTTCCTCATGCAACGATTCGTTATCCAGAGCCGAAGCCACGGTTGACAGCGCTCCGCCTGTTACAGCAGCGGATGCCCCAACCAGGGCAACGCGTTTGAAGAAAGATCGTCGCGACACGCCGGATGGTTGTCCGTCAACCGGGCCGAGAGGGGCAGGGGTATTCAACAGCTTCATAAGACAAGTCTCCTGGGTGGATCTTCAGGGAAGTTGAGACGCACATGGGAGATGCCGCAGAGTGCAGCTGAATGTTAGTACTCAATTTTCCCGTCTATTCCGATTACGAACGGAATCACCTCCCGGATTGACTTAGATAAGAAATATTTATTGCAGGCGCCAGCAATACAAAAAGCGATAACTTATCGGCTCCGAAGGAAAGATAGCTGCATTGATTGACAGGTCGGCTCAATAAGGTCGGAAGCAGGCTCGTATCTTACCCGAATCTCCGTTCGAACCGGCCTATGTGCCGGCATGCACCCGGCCGGCTTTAGCCATGCCTTGACGCCGATGATAGAATTGCGACCGGGCGGTTTCTTTTCACAGCACTCGCCTCGGTAGACAAATGCCAAAAGGTGACGAAACTCGACAACGCATTATCTCCACTGCAGCCCCTCTATTTAATCAGCGCGGCTACGAGGGTTGCTCGATCCAGGACATCATGGTTGCGACTGGCCTCGAGAAGGGCGGCATCTACCGTCACTTCGAAAGCAAGGAAGAACTCGCCGCCGAAGCATTTGACTACGCCTGGACGTTCTCATCCACCCGCAGACGCCAGAACCTGGACGCAATCCCCAACCACGCCGATCGCATCAAGCAGCACATTGCCAACTTTGTCACACGCACCGGCCTTCCGGGAGGATGCCCGCTGCTCAATACAGCCGTAGACTCCGACAACGGCAACCCCGTGCTGCGCGACCGCGTACGCAAGGCCCTCCGCAACTGGCAGACGATGCTGCACGAGATTATTCAAGACGGTATGAAAGCGGGTACGATCCGCGCCGGAATCGACGCGTCGGCCACTGCCAATCGGATTATCAGTAGCCTCGAAGGCTCAATGCTGATCAGCCGCATTGAGCGTACAGAGCAGGCCCTGCACCAGGCACTGAAAGAACTCGACGAATTTGTCGAATCTCGTCTGCGGGCACCGGCATCACGCACTCGCCGTAAACTCTAACTCACACGGACATTTCTACATATCTTCGCTGCAATAGCGCGGGGCGATTAATTGCATCTTTTTGGGACTGATCGGTCTCATATTTCGTAGCACAGGACATCGGCAAGCGTCCGGCAACTCATAAGTGAAAGGATTCCTGCGTGGCACAAGGCAGCGTACTTTCTGAACCGGAGCTAATCGAATCAAAATCAACTGCATCGACTCCTGCTAAGTCAGACGACACACCCGCGACCCCAGCGCGAGTCACGCAACTTGCCAAGCCGGCAATCAATCCCTGGATTGTAGCGTTGACGGTCACGCTCGCTACCTTCATGGAATTGCTCGACACGTCGATAGCAAATGTTTCACTGCCCTACATCGCTGGCGGCCTCGGACGCAGCTTCGATGAAGTCACCTGGATTCTGACCACCTATCTTGTAGCGAATGCTGTTGTGCTGCCGATGAGTGCATTTTTCAGCCGCGTATTCGGCCGCAGGAATTACTACATGGCTTGTGTAGCTCTGTTCACAGTGACTTCATTTTGTTGCGGCATTGCGCCCAGCCTCGGCATACTGCTCATCAGCCGCGTGCTGCAAGGAATTGGCGGCGGTGGCCTGGCGCCGGTAGAGCAGGCCATCCTGGTCGACACTTTTCCACCGGCGAAACGCGCTTCGGCCTTCGCGCTCTATACCGTGGCGATCGTGACAGCGCCTGCCATCGGTCCGGTGCTCGGCGGATGGATCACCGACAACTTCAACTGGCGCTGGGTCTTCCTTATCAACATTCCGATCGGGATCCTTTCGCTGTATCTGACCAGCAGATTTGTGCATGA
>Ga0206964_10078_pt1 | contig 28406 bp, 32 predicted proteins | sample Alteio_BWOrgHeat_25_FD_152980 | JGI IMG/M metagenome (GOLD analysis project Ga0206964, IMG submission 152980) | Enriched cells from forest soil in Barre Woods Harvard Forest LTER site, Petersham, Massachusetts, United States -... | ecosystem: Environmental > Terrestrial > Soil > Temperate forest >...
TTCCAACGATCCTACGATACGTTAATGCAACTGTATCAAGTTTCCGGTGCATTCGATCAATTATCTGCTTTGCTAATGCTCGACGATGTGCTCTCCCGATTACGCCGTGATCCTTCGCTCATGTCCAAGCCACTTACGGAACTTGAAGGAGTTTCCACTAAGCGTTCGCTCGTCGCGTGGGCGAAAGAAACGCTTGGTGTGACCGATCCCTCCGCCGCTCATAAGCGCCGCCTCGTCGAAGGCTTCCTGCAACAGGCGATTCCGCTGAACTTCGTAATGCCGGACGACAAGATTCATAAAATAGACAAGGTCGGGCGTTACCTGAATTTGATATTCGGGAACTTCGCCGCGGACGACATGAGCGGCATATGCAAGATCGTCATACCGAATTTTTTTCGGCGGCTCGATGGCATTGCCGAGATTTTTCAGATATTGCTGGGAGATCTTGTATTGGTAGAACGCATCTTTATCCGGATGGATAAGCGCCTTGAAGAGGAAACGATCAAGCAGAGCTTCGGTGATCTCGGAAAGCCGAAGATAATTCGTGGCAGCAATAACGGTGTGAACATTCGAATGCACTCGCTGCACACCCCGAATAAGTTCTCGCTCGTTCAAAAGCGAAAGCAATGCACGAAGCGTGTAATCGTTCGCATCGAAGATTTCGTCGATAAATCCGAACTCGCTTTCAACAAGGGAACCCTCCGTATTGTGAATGAGGCGGCCTTGCTTCAGTTCATCTAAAAGCAGACCGCCGAAATAGGTATCCGGCTGTTGCTCCTTGCTCGCCTGCACCTTGAAGATACGCGCGCCTTCGAACATCCGGAAAACTTGCTCGGCAAGGAGTGTCTTCCCAACACCCGTTCTGCTTTCGAGAAGGATATGCTCGCCCGTCAGCATCGCAAGGAAAATCTGCTCGACCACTTCTTCGCGATTGACGACACGCTCTTGCACGAACTCGATCGCATCATTAATTCCCGCGATGATCGCGGAGGTATCGCGCGCGGCGGCGCCGTTCCGCGATGGATTGGCGGATAGCTCTCGAATAGGTATGGTACTCGTTTTAATTTCTGACATTGGAAAATCGGTTTCTCAAGCGATATTAGAATAACTATCATGGGCGGAAAGTTGCGTTGCCCGATAGAATACTCCTTCAAATGCTGCGGACTAAAGTCCGCGCTACACCGTTATATTATTATGCTTGAACTCATAAAAACGTATTACGCCTATAATTCATGGGCAACGGATAGCACGTTTGCGTCCTGCGAGCAACTTTCCCTTGAAGAATACAACGCTCCCGGTTGCAGTGGCAATGGCTCGGTCGGCGGAACGCTATCGCATCTCATATTAGTACAGCAAGGCTGGCTCGCATGGTTCGAAGGAACAACGGACTTGCGGGATGCCGTGAAGATCATGGATTCAGCTCCGTTCGCAACGCTCGGCGAAGCCCGTGCTCGATGGACAAGCATCGATGAAGAAACAAATAGATTCATCAACACCCTGACGGACGCATCCGTGGAAGAAATTCGCAGCTTTACACGCATGAGCGGCAAGAAGGAAGCACATCCATTCTGGAAGTTGCTGATGCACGAGGCCAATCATGGGACGCATACAAGAGGGCAGATCATTGCGAGCATCCGCAGGTTTGGGCATGAGCCTGCTAATCTTGATTTTCTCAACTATGTGATGACAGCAGCATAATGCCTGAAGACCTAAAAACCCGTGCACAGCGCGAAATGGCCGAGCAGCAACAAGCCCTTCAGGAAACCGGGCCATATATGACGCTCGGAATCCAACTTGTGCTCACGATCCTCGCTTTTTTCGGAATTGGGTATTGGCTGGACCATCATTTCAAAACTGGCTCCCTTTGGACGGCTATTTTTGCCGGTTTTGGGGCATTTTCGAGTTTGACCTATTTTATTGTTACCGTTATTCGGCTTCAAAAACTGGACGATAAACGAGCCTTGAAAAAGGAATCCAAATAACGCTGAAAAAGGAAACGAAAGCACCATAAAAAACATTTGGTGCGCGCGCTCGATTGGTGATGGCATTCATTACCCGTCCAGCACTAATTTTTAGGGAAGAAAAAGTAACAAAATATTGGATTTGCCGTATTTAGGCACACAAATTGCTTACTGGGTCGAAACCAGAAACAAATCACACGAAAAAGAGACGAATTGAGCATTAACCACACATCCCGATCGACAACCAATACATCCGGTGCGGTTGCTGTACTCGCGGCCCCCAGAAGTGCCGCCGATCTTCTCCTTAGCCAGGAAGCAAGCCGATATTTTCTTCAGCGGTATTTCCTCATGACCGGAGCGCTCCTCTTCGTTGCTTCAACTTTAATGTATTTTTTCGCAAGTCCGGCTTTTATGAAGGCTTGCTACTTCGGGATGGCTCTTCCGATCGTCACCAGCTTCGTTAGTTTTCTCGTCACGGAATGGGCGTTCGAACAACCCACCATGATGTTTATGATGGTTGCGATCATGAGTATGATCCTGCGAATGTTTAACCTGCTCCTTGCATTTTGTGTAGGCTTTATTATTCTTAAAATGAGTCCTGCGGGAGTGATAATCGGTTTGCTCGCAACCTATTTTTCCTATCTCACGATCGAGATCGCATACATGCACAATAAAGGGAAAATTCTCGGACAGTAATGCCAGCTACGGACACACTTTCTTCAGCAGCCAGTTCTGCATCAGCGAGTCCGGCTGAAGCGGCAAAGCCGAACGTATTCAGTGAAATGTTCGGCGGCCTCGGCAATCATCATGTTGTGGATGTGATGCCATTCGGTGAAATTCCACTCCCATACATCTTTTTCGATCAAGGTTCGCTTCATGTCTTTGGCAGCGCAGAGTCGTTGAAAGAAAGCGGAGTTTATACGACCAATACCGATAAGCAGTTCGATCCATTGGGAACGATCGCTTCTTCACCGTTGGCGGAAAAAGGCAGTGTCGTTCGAATTGATCACAAGCCCACGGGCCTCGATCTTTCCATTACGTCGAATCTCTTTTTCTTCGGCCTTGCTGCTTTCATGATGGTTATCGTTCTTCGCATTGCGGCATCGAAGGCAAAGAAATCGCTGGTGCCAAGCGGGATAAGAAATCTTGTGGAAGTGCTGATCGTCTTTGTCCGCGATGATATTGTCGCACCGAACGTCGCGGAGCCTTATGGCTCCGTGCTTCTGCCCTATTTTTTGACTATCTTCTTTTTAGTGCTCTTCGCAAATCTTACGGGACTGTTACCATGGGCACACACGCCGACCAGTTCTATTGAAATAACTGCCGCGCTCGCAGTCTGCACATTCGTTATTACACAGTTCATTGGTCTGTGGACGATGGGGATCAAAACATTTCTTTTACATCTGACGGCAGGACTGTTGGAAATGGAAGTTTCGCCGTTTATGAAAGGCTTTCTGCTTCTCATTATGGTTCCCATCGAGATCATGGGGCTTTTCACCAAGCCGTTCGCTCTTGCGATTCGTCTTTTCGCGAACATGACGGCTGGGCATATCGTTATTTTTTCGCTGATCGGATTGGTGTTCTTATTCCATTCCGTTTTTGTGGGCGCATTTGTGACGGTTCCCTTCGCACTCTTTGTTTATTTTCTCGAAATTTTTGTTGCAACGCTGCAAGCGTATATTTTTACGATACTTTCCGCGTTGTTCATTGGTATGATGGCGCATACCGCTCACGAGGAGCATGTGCAGGATCACGATCTTCCGCATCCTCCGAACGGAGATCACCTCGTTGCCACAGCGCACGGATAATTTTTTTAACATCGACTCAATCACTTAATCAGAAAACAAACTAACGATATGAATCCATCAGGGTTAGCATTTTTGGGAGCAGGGGTTGGCGCAGGTATCGCAGTGCTCGGCGCAGGACAGGGTATCGGCAAACTGGTAGCTTCGGCCATCGAGTCGCAGGCGCGTCAGCCAGAAATGGCCGGCGGTCTCCGCACAACGATGATCATCGGTGCAGCGCTTATCGAGGGTATTGCCCTTTTCGCGCTCGTTATCTGCATTATTCTCGCAACCAAGTAACGCGTAATGTAGCGCAAACTTTAGTTTGCGATCCAGTTGGGGTCGCAAACTAAAGTTTGCGCTACAAATGAATCATTATGCTATCAATCAATCCCGGTTTGATGATCTGGACGTTCATCATCTTTCTGTTGCTTCTCGTTATTTTAGCGAAAGTAGCATGGAAGCCATTGATCGCGTCTCTTAAAGCTCGCGAGAACGCCATCGCGGATTCGCTTTCACGGGCCGAGCAGGCTCGCGCCGATGCCGAGCGGCTTATTGCTGAGAACAAGCAAGAGCGTGCAAAAGCAGAAGAAGAAGTCCAGAAGGCACTAAAAGAGGGGCGTGCGTTTGCTGAGCAAATGCGGCGCGATCTTGTCGAAAAAGCAAAAGAGGAAGCCCAGAGAATGCTTTCACAAGCTCATGCCGAGATCGAGCGCGATACACAGCGGGCACTCCGACAACTTCGTACCGAAGTCTCCGATCTTGCGGTCATGGCAACCTCGAAATTGCTCGACGAGAACATGAATGAAGAACGGCATCATAACGTCGTACATAAAATGATCGCCGATCTAACGGCGGTAGAAGCATAAGGAGAACGCATGAATCGAAGAGTGGCGGCACGTTACGCAATTGCCCTGATGGATCTGGGCGAGGAATTAAACATTCTCGATCGGATCGCGGAAGATCTTCGCGACATCGAGCTTACCGTTCATGGTTCCCGCGAACTTGCGCTTGCACTGATTAGTCCGGTCATCAATCCAGACCAAAAGCTGAATGTATTGACGGAAATTTTTGGAAAACGCTGCAGCGAGATGACGATGAAATTTGTCGCGCTCCTCGTACGAAAAGGCCGCTCGGAGTATCTATTGGGAACCGCTCAGGAATTCCTTGAGATGCTCGACAAGAAGAACAATGTTTTGCACGCCCGCATCGAGAGCGCTATCGGGCTTTCAGAAGAAGAGCAACGGCAGCTTGTGGCAAAGCTCGAACGTATGACCGGCAAGCATGTCCGCTCAGAATTTTCCCTTGACCCCACGCTTCGCGGCGGATTCATTGCACGCATTGGCGACCAAATGATCGATGCGAGCCTAAAGCATCAGCTCGATCTATTGCGCGAGCAGTTCTCCCAGAGTGGCTCGCCTGTTTTGAATTAAGATCGCTTTGTTCATTGAAAATCAGAAGGTGATGCTGATGTTAGCTGGAATAGCCGCCTTGGTGTTCATTCCGAGCTTGCTTATTGCACAGCAGCCTGCCATGAAGCCGAAGCCAGCAAAAAGACCTGGCGTCCATCTTAGTACTGCACCCACAGCGGCCTTTCGTCCGACATGCAATCTCGATTCGAATTCGGTCGGCGCGTATTTTTTTCCGGCGAATCTCGGTGCGAAGTGGACGTTTCGAACCATTTCCCAAACACTCGATGTCCATAATACTCTGTTGCAGAGTGATACAATGTTCAGCTTCGAGCGTGTGGTTTCCGATACCAACCGTAGCATCCAAGGCTTTCCCGTTTTGCGCTGCGAATCGTCGATGCCCTACCATGCCGGTGGAGAGGATACTGCAAAAGTCCAAACCGTAGAGTATTATGTCGATGACTCGGTGGTCATGACAGTGTTTAATCATTCACTGACGAGCGCAGTCAATCATGTCATGATCGTAAATCCTCTTCAGATGGGCGCTTCCTGGAAAGATGTTTCCGAGGATACAATACGAACAACCGTTATCGCCACAGAAGAGCCAGTCTCGACGCCGATCGGAGATTTTTCAAAGTCGTTAGTCGTTCGAACTCCGGCGGGATTTGGCGAGATGTCGAAGTATTTTGTGAAAGGCGTTGGAATTGTTAAAATTGTTTTTCGAGGAATTCCACCTCAGCAGAATGCGACCTTCGTTCACACATCCGAGCTTGTCGCGCTCGATCGCGGTGACCCGAAGCGAAGCATTAGGTATCGGTTTCCTGCGGTTGAACCCAAGAAACCGGCGACACACAAGTTGAAGAAGAATCGAACAAAAGTTACACAGTAAAAAAGAAAAACTATGTCATCCGTTCGTCCAGATGAAGTAAGCGCGATTCTGCGGCAGCAGCTTTCGGGCTTCGAAAAAGAAGTCGATATTTACGAAGTCGGCACCGTCCTCATGGTCGGCGATGGCGTCGCACGCGTCTATGGCCTGACGAAGGTCATGGCAAGCGAATTGCTCGAATTCCCGAATGGTGTGTTCGGCATGGCGCTGAATCTTGAAGAAGATAATGTCGGCGCAGTGCTCTTCGGCGATGAAACGCTCGTCAAGGAAGGCGATACCGTTCGCCGCACCGGGCGCATCGCTTCTATGCCCGTAAGCGACACGATGCTTGGCCGCGTCATTAATCCGCTTGGAATTCCGATCGATGGCGGGGCGGAAATTAAAACCGACAAGTATCTTCCTATCGAGCGCAAGGCGCTTGGTGTGATGCAGCGCCAGCCTGTAAAAGAGCCACTTCAGACCGGCATCAAAGCCATTGACGGCATGATCCCGATCGGGCGCGGCCAGCGCGAGCTTATCATCGGTGATCGCCAAACCGGAAAGACCGCTGTTGCCATTGATACCATTATTAATCAGCGATACACCCACACACCCGAAGCTGCGGCACGCGGAGTGCAGCCTGTTTATTGCATTTACGTAGCTATCGGGCAGAAGGCATCAACTGTCGCTGCCGTTCGCACAAAGCTCGAAGAACAAGGCGCGATCGGTTTTACAACGATCATCGCCGCAACGGCATCCGATCCCGCGCCGCTTCAATTTATTGCACCGTATTCCGGTGCGACGCTTGGCGAGCATTTCCGCGATACTGGGCGCCATGCACTCGTTGTGTATGATGATCTTTCGAAACAGGCCGCTGCCTACCGCGAAGTTTCGCTCTTACTTCGCCGCCCACCAGGACGCGAAGCATATCCCGGCGACGTATTTTATTTGCACTCACGCTTGCTCGAACGCTCATCCAAACTTTCGGCAGAATTAGGCGGCGGATCACTAACGGCGCTACCGATCATCGAAACCCAAGCGGGCGACGTATCTGCATACATTCCCACGAATGTTATTTCGATCACGGACGGCCAGATCTATCTCGAACCCAATCTTTTCAATGCCGGTGTTCGCCCTGCTATCAACGTAGGAATTTCGGTTTCTCGCGTAGGCGGTAACGCACAGATCAAGGCGATGAAAAAAGTCGCCGGAACGCTGCGCCTCGACCTTGCTCAGTACCGCGAGCTTGAAGCATTCGCAAAGTTCGGCTCCGATCTCGATAAAGCCACTCAGCAGATGCTTCGTCGCGGGGAGCGGCTTGTGGAATTGCTGAAGCAAGGGCAATATCAGCCGATGCCGGTCGAAGAACAGGTCGTCGTGGTGTATGCCGGTACGAATGGTTATATCGATGCGATTCCTGTCCCGAATGTTCGCCGATTCGAACTCGGACTCATCGAAGCAATGCGCTTGCGTCACGCCGATCTTTTAGCCGCTATTGCGGATAAAAAAGAATTGACTGCGGAAATCGTCGAACAACTTAAGAAAGCGATCGGCGATTACGCAACCAATTTTAAATAAAAGCAAAGTAGGATCAGCCTCTGCTTGATTCACATTGTTTTTCGCTACCTTTGAGCCGGTCGGGTGTTAATGAATAGGTAATTGAATACTTCAAATTGCCGATTTCCCATTTCGCCCCTCGTCAAAAGAGCGTTCGTTCTTTGGCAATTGACCCTTCTTTGCGTGATCGTCGGCATTCATCCGGCGCATTCGCAACAACCGGATAGCACCAAAGTGCTTTCAGCCACGAAAACCGATACAACACATCCAACGATGTTCTCGGCAACGAACACGGATGTGTTCAAACCGCCGCATCAGCGAACAGTCGATGTGGCAATAACCGGCGGCGCTGGATTTTATAGTCAGGGCACCATCACGCCATTTCAGGCAACAGCTAATGCCGATTTCTACGCGCAAACGAGCGACCTCGATCTTACTGCGGGATTTCATGTTGGCTTTTCCGATCCATCGACAGAATCTCTCTCGCTCGGCCTTCGATTTGCGATCAAGCAATCGGAAGATGGAATATCAGGTTTTTTTGCAGACGCAGGATTACTTTTCATTGACAATGGCAGGGATACCCAAGGTTTTGAGACCGGCTTTCGGGCTGCGCTCGCAGCACGAAATGGACCGATCGAACTTCGGTTCGCCACGGAGCTTCGGAAAATTACTTTTGACGGTCAGCCGTTCGAAGCATGGGGCGGCATCGAACTTGGTTTCGTGATAAATCTTCTTCGTGAAGATATTGCGCCGCCAACACCGAAAGATTCCCTGAAAGCCGAGTTGCGATATATCGCAACAACGGCAGAATTGGAAGAACTGGAGCAAACCTCCTCAAGCGCGGAGATCGACCGGTGGCTCGACAAATTTTGGCAAGTGCGAAACGTGACCGGCTCTGTGAAAAACGATGCACGGATCGAATACATGAATCGTGTTCAATTCGTGAACGAGAAGTATGGAACGCCGCGAATGATGGGCGTTAATACCGATCAGGGGAGGGTCTATCTGCTGTATGGAAAACCCGATCGCATCGAACGAACGAATTCGACGTTCTATGGGTCAGACCAAAAGTATGAACTCTGGGTCGATCAGGATCGCGTGAAAGGAAACAGTTCGGGACTTTTCCTCTTTGTCTGGTCGCAGATTATCACGGCGCGAGGCACTTACGAAGGACATGGAGAGTTTCGGGAAATCTATTCGAATGTCGCCGGTGAACCATCGGAGGGAATACCGACCGATCTTCCACTCTCGATGCAAGAGTATATTGAAGGATTTAGATAGTAAATTATAGATGGCTACATTACGTGAGATCAAGCGCCGCATTGCCGGCGTGCGTTCGACAGCTAAGATCACGCAGGCGATGAAAATGGTCGCGGCAGCAAAACTGCGGCGCGCGCAGGATTCGATCAACGCCGCGCGGCCCTATGCGCGCGCGCTCGAAGGACTGCTGAAAGATCTGCTTCAATCCGCCTCGCTCGAATCCGCACAATCCCCTCTTCTGATTGGCCGCCCCCAGGACGAAAAAGAGCGCGTGGTGCTCGTCGTCGTTACCAGCGATCGTGGGCTTGCCGGAGCATTTAATTCCAATCTATTAAAGTTCACCGAAGCAAGAATTCGCGATCAATTCGCCTTACATAAGAGTTCCGGTAGGATTTCCATTGTTCCAATCGGGCGCAAAGCTACCGAGTATTTTACAAAACGAGGATATTCTGTCGCCGGGAAATATCCCGGAATCTTTTCAAAACTGGAGTTCGATACCGCTCGAACGATCACCCTTTTTCTAACGAGCCTTTACAATCGCGGCGAAGCAGACCGCGTTGAAATTATCTTCAACGAATTCCGCTCTGTTGTTTCGCAAAAGCCATCTGCAGAGCGGCTTCTTCCAGTGCTCGATCCTTCGGGCTTCGTCGAAGGCCACAAAACGGAGCGCGATTATATTTACGAGCCGGATCCCATTTCCATTCTGAACGTGCTCGTTCCCCGACATCTCGAAACGATGCTATGGCGTTCGATGCTGGAATCCAATGCCGCAGAACAAGGCGCACGCATGACCGCGATGGACTCCGCAACCCGCAACGCGAAGGATCTCGCTGCTGCGCTCCAACTCTCTTTCAACAAAGCGCGCCAGGCAGCGATCACGAAAGAGATCTTGGAGATCGTTGGCGGAGCGGAAGCGTTGGCGAAGGGATAAGACCTAAGACCATTACACTGCTCCATTAAGATTCGGATCAAGACGGAAGGCACAAGAGTTACAGTTTTATGGTTGGATAATGAGAATATTATGATCCAGGAATACATGAAAGCTGCAATGCGGCACGCCAAGTACGAAGTCTTACCAGAAGATCAATCTTACTATGCAGAAATCCCCGAATGCAATGGAGTGTGGGCCAATGCCGACAATTGGGAGGATTGCCGTCAGGAGTTGCAGGAAGTTCTCGAAGAATGGATCTTTCTTCGACTTCGCAAGGATCTTCCCATTCCGGAAATTGATGGAGTAACGCTCGAGTTACATGAGGTTGTATAATGCCTCGATTTGGCGCGATCCGCCGAGATGATTTAATTCGTTCCCTGCGCCACGCTGGCTTTATCGGTCCGGAAGCTGGTGGAAAGCATCCGATCATGACGAAAGGGAGCCTTACCATTCATATTCCCAATGCTCATCGAGGGGACATTGATATTACGCTGCTCAAAAGGATATTGCGTCAGGCCGGTCTTACACGAGAGGAATGGGAACATCTCTAATCATTAAGTGTCCTTGAGCGCAATTCAACAATATCATCGAATACAAACATCTATCCATTCCGTCAGCTTACGTATTGGCCGAAAGCCGGATGTACTGCTTCTTCCTGTCTCAAAAACTCAATCCATAGAAGCGATCAAAGCGTTTTACGACTTGGGATTCCGCGATTTCGGCGAAAGCCGGGTACAGGAACTTCTGAAAAAACGCGATGAACTACCCTCCGACATTCGCTGGCATTTTATCGGCCATCTTCAATCGAATAAAGCGCGGCAGATCGCTCCTTTTATAGAATGGATTCATTCTATTGATTCGATCGAGACGGCCTTGGAACTATCACGTCGAGCCAAACAGGATCGTAGGATCATCAACATTCTTGCGGAAGTCAATATCAGTGCAGAACCTCAAAAGAATGGTGTTGAACCGGAAGATGCTTTATCCCTTGTCGAATCGATTCAAAAAGAATGTACCAATTTATCCTTAAGAGGATTAATGGGCATGGCTTCTGAAGAAGAGGATATAGAACGAACTCGCCCTCAATTTCGAAAGCTACGTGAGCTTCGAGATACCATCCGGGAACGCCATCCCGAGCTTACGAGCTTTACAGAGCTATCCATGGGCATGTCAAATGATTTTGAAATTGCTATTGAAGAAGGTGCGACGATCGTCCGCATTGGCAGTGCATTATTTGGGGAACGGGAATAATGACAAAAACTCGCGCTCTAAGAAATCGCACCGTTTCTCTCAATGAAATCGAGATCGAGCACTACAAATCAAAGCTGCTTAATCTTGATACTCCGACAGGTATCGAAACAATAAAGGATAAAACGATTCACGGTGACATCCTGAAAGTTGCTAAATATCTTCCACCGTCATTCGTTGATCTTCTCATTCTCGACCCCCCCTACAACATTAGTAAGATATTTCATTCGAATTCATTTTCTCAAAAGTCAGTTAAAGATTATAGTCAATGGTTTAAAAAATGGCTCGTTGCTCTGCTCCCGTCATTGAAGCAGAATGCATCTATTTACGTGTGCGCCGATTGGCAAACTTCCACAGCAATCCATTCCGTCCTCGAAAAATATACGATCATTCAAAACAGAATCACATGGGGTAGAGAAAAAGGACGCGGAGCAAAGGCCAATTGGAAAAATAGCATGGAGGATATTTGGTTTTGTACGATGTCAGACAATTATTATTTTGATGTCGATGCTGTGAAAATTCGTCGCAAAGTGATCGCGCCATACAAAACGAATGGTCAACCGAAAGACTGGACAGAAACCGCCGATGGAAACCATCGCATAACACATCCCAGTAATTTTTGGGAGGATATTACAGTTCCCTTCTGGTCCATGCCAGAAAATACGGATCACCCCACTCAAAAGCCGGAAAAACTTATTGCAAAGCTCATTCTTGCAAGCTCAGCCCCGGGAGCCATTGTGTTCGATCCTTCTTGCGGCTCTGGTACCACTTCCGTCGTGGCGAAAAAACTTGGTCGGCATTATGTAGGTGTGGAGATGGATGAGATGTATGCGTGCCTGACTGAGAAACGATTGGAGCACGCAAACGATGATACGCGCATTCAGGGATTTTCCGATGGCGTATTTTGGGAGCGGAATTCTGTACCAAAGTAGAAGAATCGCATTTCCCAAAAGTGCTGTTATAGTTTTTTTAAGCCATCAACCATTATGCCAGACCGATTAAGCGCCCTCGACATCAAGAAAAAAGTATTTTCGCAAAAAATGCGCGGAGAAGATCCCGATGAAGTACGCGCATTTCTCGATCTCGCTGCGGCAGAAGTGGAACTGCTAACAGTCGAGAAAATCGACGCGGAGAATCGCCTTGCCAGCACTACGGAGCGTCTGGATTATTATGTATCGCTCGAACAGATGATCGAAAAAACGCTTGCCGCTGCCCAGCAAACGGTTGTTAAAATGGAGGAACAAGCCAAGCGAGAAGCTGAACTCATCCTCCGCGAAGCTGCGCTCGAACGCGAGCGAACAGTCAGCGAAACCCGAGTGGAGTTAGACCGCATTCAATCCGATCTCCTCCGCGCACGAAGTGAATACCAGAGCATGGTCTCCCGAATGCGATCGACAATGGTAGGATTCGATTCGTTTATGCGATCGCTTGAGCAAGAAGGAAATGTCTGAACCGGGATTTATGGGATGCATAGGATTTTTGAGGATAATCGTACACCGGAATTCATCTCATTAATCCCATGCATCCCATAAATCCCGGTTCAGATATGATCAGTGTCATCATCATCACACGTAATCGCGTTGCCTACCTAAAGGAATGCGTCGATTCGATCTTGATGCAGGATCATCCAGACTTCGAGATCCTCATCGGCGACAATGGCTCTACGGATGGGACTATCGAATATCTTCAAGAACTTTCTCGAAATGAGCCACAAGTAAGTGCAACATTTAATGCTGAAAATCTCGGCTCGTGTTTGGGCAGAAATTTATTGCTCCAGCAAGCAAAAGGGGAACTCTGGTTTATCATCGATGACGACGCGACCCTTCAATTCAAGGACGATCTGCGAAAGGCCGCATTAGAATTTGATAAACATCCGAAAGCCGGAGCCATCGGATTTACCGTTGTAAACGCGAACGATCCAAAGACGCTGAATTTGTGGATGTATCAAGCTAAGCCGGAGTTAGCGCGAAATAAAGAATTCCGCTCGGCACAATTTGCCAGCTGCGCGGTATGCTTTCGGCGTGAGGCTATGCAAGATGCGAAATTTGCAACGGGAGAATACTTCGTCAACTCGTTCTTTTATAGTTGGGATGAATTCCCGATCGCGTGGCGCTTGCTCGAAACCGGATGGGAATGCTGGTACTCCCCTTCAATTGCTGTTCGGCATTATGGCTCTGCAACCATAGATACACCAACCGCACACAGGGTGAATCTCGATGCAAAAAGCGTAGGCCAATTTGCCGGATTAATCCTCCCATTTCCCTACGGATGGTGGAAATATGTTATCCATCTCAGCCTTTGGATGCTAAAGCGTGCATGGCGAACAAATACGATAAGCGCCTGCCTCTCTGGATTTTTGCAGGGCGTCCCCGCGTTCTTCTCCGAACGCCGAAAGCATATTAAGGTTAGACCTACGACAGTGAAGGCATTTATTGCCCTTGTCGAAGCCGAACGATCAGTTAAGAGTTAGGAATGAAGAGGTAAGAGTAATAGGCTCTTTCCTCTACTCGTAACTCTTAATTCTTAACTCAAAACTAAGCAATTGTATCCAGAACTCAGAACATCCGTTTCCCCTGACGAGCGCGAGCATCTCGTGCTCGAATCGTGGAAGGAAAAGAATATTTTTCGCCGCTCTGTTGAGGAGCGCGATGCGGAGCATGTTTTTTCGTTTTATGAAGGACCGCCGACGGTCAATGGCACGCCGGGAATTCACCATGTTTTTTCGCGTACGATTAAGGATGCCATCTGCCGATACAAAACGATGTCCGGTTTTCGCGTCGAGCGTAAAGCTGGATGGGACACGCACGGCCTTCCCGTTGAGATCGCAATTGAAAAGGAACTTGGATTTCGCCACAAGAACGAGATCGTCGAGTACGGCGTCGGGAAGTTTAACGAGAAATGCAAGGAGCTGGTCTATAGCAACATCAGCCGCGATGCCGGCTGGCGCGAGCTGACCGAGCGCATGGGATATTGGGTCAATATGGATGACCCCTACATCACCTGCACGAACGAATACGTGGAATCCGTATGGTGGGCGATCAAGAAGTTCCACGATGCGGGACTGATCTACAAAGGCTTTAAAATTCAGCCCTATTGCCCACGCTGCGAGACGGCGCTTTCCTCGCATGAAGTATCTTTAGGTTACGATACTGCGAAAGATCCCAGTGTATATGTAAAATTCCGACGCAAGAATGTTCCCGAAGAAGAATTTTTCCTGGCATGGACCACTACGCCGTGGACGCTGCTTGCGAATGTAGCATTGGCAGTGCATCCCGATGTAGAATATGTTACGGTCATCAATAAACGAAAGGACAAGACCGAGCGATTAGTGCTCGCCAAAGCGTTGATCGGCAAGCTTGAGGGAGAAACGGAAATTGTCGCTCGCACACTTGGGAAAGATTTGGCAGGACAGCGATATGAACCCTTGTTTGATTATCTAGCCAAATCTGCAACTCCCGTTTTTGATAGGAAGAAATTAGAACAAGCATATAAGATCGTTGTCGATACTTATGTTTCTACCGAAGATGGGACTGGAATAGTTCACCAGGCGCCCGCTTTTGGTGAGGATGATTATCGCGTAGCGCAACGCGAGGGTCTTCCGCTCGCCATCACAGTTTCGAGTAATGGAGAGATAAATCTCGATTCCCCATACAAAGGAAAGTTCTTCAAAGAGGCTGACCCCAGTATCATGGAAGAACTTAAAAGTAAAGGCTTGCTCTATCGCCGCGAGACAATAGAGCACACCTACCCTTTCTGCTGGCGATGTGATACTCCCCTGCTCTATTATGCCCGCGATTCCTGGTACATCCGCGTAACGGAATACAAGCAAAAGTTGATCGAGCAAAACCAAACAATTAACTGGCAGCCACCGGAAATACGGGATGGCAGATTTGGCAATTGGTTGGAAGAATTAAAAGACTGGGGAATTTCTCGTGAACGGTTTTGGGGAACCCCATTGCCCATCTGGGTGTGCGAAAAATGCAACGCTCAGAAGTGTGTTGGCTCGTTTGACGAATTTGCAAATGGGAAAGATAAGAATTTCGATCCGCACAAACCGCATGTCGATGAACTCACGTTCGTCTGCTCTTGCGGTGGTACGATGAAACGCACACCCGAAGTGATCGATGTCTGGTTCGATTCCGGTTCCGTGCCGTTCGCGCAGCATCATTTTATGGGCGAGACTGCAAAGCCGATAAATTATCCGGCGGATTATATCTCAGAGGGTATCGACCAAACGCGCGGATGGTTCTATACCATGCATGCGATCAACACGTTCCTGTTTGGCGAGCGAGCATATAAGAATGTGATCGTTAACGACATGCTGCTCGATAAAAAGGGGCAGAAAATGTCGAAGTCGAAGGGAAATATCGTCGATCCGTTTTCAGTTATGACAAAGCATGGCGCCGACGCGACACGCTGGTATTTGCTTTCTGCCGCAGTGCCGTGGAAGCCACGCGCATTTAATGAGGACGATCTCGGCGAGCTAGAGCGCAAGCTGTTTGGTACGCTCACGAATACGTATGGCTTCTTCGCGCTCTATGCGAATATCGACAGCTATTCTTACGATGCCAAAAAAATAATTCCGGTGCAAAAGCGCGCGGAAGTCGATCGCTGGATCTTGAGCAAGCTAAATTCGCTCGTTAAAGAAAGCCGGGAAGAATTGGATGCGTATGATCTCACGCGCCCTGCCCGCGCAATTCAGGAATTTGTGATGGAGCAGCTTTCGAATTGGTATATCCGCCGCAATCGCCGCCGTTTCTGGAAAGGCGAGCAGGGCGAGGACAAACAAGCAGCATACGATACACTTTACGAATGCCTGTTAACTATTTCGAAACTCATGGCTCCGCTCGCGCCATTCTTTTCGGATTGGATGTATCAGGCATTGTCGGGTTCCGGCGATTCTGTGCATCTCACCCCGTATCCAGAAGTGAATGACAACGTAATCGACGCGCCGCTCGAAAAACGCATGGAAACAGCTCAGATCGTTTCCTCGCTGGTGCGGCAAATGCGGGAACGCGCGAAAATACGCGTTCGTCAGCCTCTATCAAAAATTCTTATTCCAGTTGCGCGGCGAAGCGAAATTGATGAATTGCGAAAAGTGGAAGACGTGATCCGCGAGGAAGTGAATGTCAAGCGGGTGGAATACGTCGAGGCCGGTGACAGCGATGTCATAAAACTAAAAGCCAAAGCGAATTTCAAAGCGCTTGGCGCGAAACTTGGTGCTATGATGAAGGCTGTCGCCGCGCGAGTACAAAAGTTATCGCAGGATGAACTTCGCGCGTTTCAATCGAGCGGCAGCTTAACATTAGATATTGATGGAACCACCGCAACATTAGAGCATGGAGACATCGAGATCTTCGCAGAGGATGTCGAGGGCTGGCTCGTTTCGAGCGAAGGCGCGGTTACCGTCGCGCTCGATACGGCGATCTCACCGGAATTACTTAGCGAAGGAATGGCCCGCGAATTCGTGAACCGCGTACAAAACCTCCGCAAGGATTCTGGTTTCGACGTAACGGATCGGATCGCTATCTATGTAAATTCAGGATCGAGCGAGATCTTGAAGGCGGTTACGAAGTTCTCCGAACTGATCCAGCAGGAGACACTTGCGACGAGTATTTCAACTGATTCGCTCGGCCCGGCTGAATCCGCAGTCGCAGATTTCGATATACTCGGCGATTCTGCAACAGTAAGCCTGGCAAGAACCCGCTAAAACAGCCGTATTTGACCGATTATTCGAAGATCATCATAAATTTTCGAATAACCGGCATTGGGTGGATTCTTTCGGGGACAGGGTTGTTTTGACACATCCATTTTAAAAATTCCGCTCGTATAGAGCAATTTAACGGCTTTTGCAGGTAGGAATTTTAGGCTTAGGAAGTCAAAATAACCTATGGCAAAAGCGAAAAGATCAACCCAAGCGAAACGCTCCGCTCCTCCAGCGAAGCGTACTAAAACGCCAGCGAAAAAAGTGTCGCCTTCCAAAAGCGGCGCAATGGTTGGCAAAGCGGCAAAAGCACCGGCTAAAAAAACGGCCGCGAAGCCAAAGGCTTCACGCGCTGTAACGACTTCTAAGAAATCGGCAAAACCGGTTCGCGCTGCGTTGAAAAAATCGTCGCCGAAAAAAATCACGGCGGTGAAAACGCAAGCAACGACCGGCTCGAAAATTGCACCACCAAGAATCATTCCTCCAAACAATATCATCGCTAAAAAGGTAGTGGCTCCTCCCGCTGCCGCGCCCGCGATCACATCGCGGCCTATAGAAAGAAATTCAATAATGTCAAATAACACGAAAACGATTAAAAAAGAAGTAGCGCCCGGCGGAGGCATCGTCCAACCAGCGACGAGAAACGCCCCCGAAATGCGCCTGCTTGCCGATGACGCCGAGATCCTCGCTTCAGCCAAGGAACGCTATGGCCGCAAAGACTTGGAAGCATTCCGCAAACTCATCGTCGAGCAAGTAAAGGAAGCGCGGGAAGAATTTGAAATTTTAAGCCAGAACATTCTCGATACGTCCGGCGAATTCGAAGCCGATAATCAAACCTACTCGCTCCACACCGCCGAGCAGGGAACCGACGCCATCGAGCGCGAAAAAACGTTCCTGCATGCCCAACGCACCAGCGATTTTATCAAGAAACTCGATGAAGCGATCGAACGGATCGACCGGGGAACCTATGGTATCTGCGTTATTTGCGGCGGTCTGATCGAGAAGGAGCGATTGCAAGCAGTGCCGATCACGCAAAAGCACGTCGATTGCAAGAACCGTACGCAAGTCCGCAAACCCGGGAACGGCAACAGCGGATTCCGAGACGAGGAACCACCTCCCCACGTCGAATAAGTACTGAGCACTTTAGCGCTTCTTTCATGGCTGTTCTCTGGATCACCGCATTTGTCGTTTTGCTCGACCAGACCACCAAACTGATGGTCAAGGGTTCGCCGTGGCATTGGCTGCCGTTCGAAGGCATTCCTTATGGCCATTCGCTACCGTTCATCGACGACATCGTTCGAATTACCTACATTGAAAATCCCGGCATCGCGTTCGGAATAAACATTCCTGGCTTTAAGGTCTTCTTTGCAGTCTTTTCTATTGTTGCATCTATTGCAATACTTATCTATCTCAAACGCAATCTCCATCGCTTGCGCATGGGCGAACGCATCTCGCTCGCACTCATTTTGGGCGGCGCCGTTGGGAATTTGATCGATCGTGTGTTCTATGGCGTATTCTTTCACGAGCAACCGCTTTTTTATGGGCGTGTTGTTGATTTCATCGACTTTGGCATTCACCGAAATATGTTCCCGGTCTTCAACGTAGCCGATTCCTCCGTCACGATCGGCGTGACCGTCCTCATCCTTTTGATGATGCGGCACAAGCAGTCGCAGCAAACCCCGATGGAGAGCGTCTCGCTCGATGCGGAACACCAAGAGCCTCTTCACGAGGATTTCTCAGGCGAATCTTCTGCGGTATGACTCAAGAACACACTGGCGGGGAAACTCGGCAGCACGTTCTGGAGATCGCGGTTCCGAAAGGCGAGCATCCGGAACGCGCCGATCAATATCTTGCACGCGTTATCGCGAACAGCTCCCGATCCAAAGTTCAGAATGCCATTGAGGCCGGTGTGATCTTGCTGAATGGCAAACCCTTAGATAGAGCGTCCTATAAGGTTCGAGGCGGCGATCTTTTTCACATTACGATTCCCCGCCCACTTCCCACACACGCTGAGGCTGAGAACATTCCGCTCAATATTGTTTTTGAAGATGAAGCCCTAATTATTATCAATAAGCCAGCCGGGATGGTCGTCCATCCGGCACACGGATCGCGGTCTGGAACCTTAGTTAATGCGCTGCTCCATCATATTCGCGAGTTTCGTAAAGATGATCCCACGGGAGATCCAAACCGCCCTGGCATTGTACATCGCTTAGATAAAGATACGTCCGGCCTAATGGTCGTAGCTAAAACGGAAGAGGCACATCGAAATCTCGCGAAGCAATTTTTTCATCATACCGCACAGCGAGTCTATAATGCAATAGTCTGGGGAAACTTCAAAGAACCATCCGGTCATATCGAAACGCTTATTGGCCGCCATCCTCGAGACCGAAAGAAATTTGCCGTTATCAATGAAGCACCACTTTATCTGAAAGAGAAAGAAGGCGGCGGTGGTAAAATTGCTATTACCGACTATGTGGTGCTCGATGAATTTCTCGGTTTCTCGCTCGTCGAATTACGATTACAGACCGGCCGCACTCATCAGATCCGCGTTCACATGCAGCATCTTGGACATCCTGTATTTGGCGATGAAGTGTATGGTGGCCGCGCGATGAATGTAATGCGTCAGGATATTCCGCAATGGAAGTCGAAAGCCGAGCATCTTTTATCACTACTCCCGCGACAGGCGCTTCATGCGCGCACGCTGCGGTTGAATCATCCCACGACTGGTGAGCTTATGGAGTGGTCGGTTCCATTGCCTGAGGATATGGAGAGCGTGATAGTGGGAATGAAAAAAATCGAAAAAGATTAAGCTAAACCCGTCACGATCTTCCACTCTTTCTCCGTCACAGGAGTGATCGAAAATCTGGAGCCTTTTTGGAGAATACCCATTTTTTCGAGGCCTTTGGTCTTGCGAAGCTCGGCCAGCGTGATGGGCCGTTTCAAGTGCTTGACGTATTTTATTTCCACGCACATCCAGATCGGATTTGCCGGAGTCGATTTGGGGTCGTAGTGGCTATCCTTGGGATCGAGGGCAGTTTCATCGGCAATAGGCCCACTGGCCACTTCGCAGATGCCGACGATAGCAGGCTCAGCAGTGCTCGAGTGATAGAAAAAACCTTTATCGCCAACTTTCATCATATCGCGCATGTAATTTCGCACCTGGTAGTTGCGAACACCCGTCCAGGCAGTGGTGCCATCGCGTTTCAGGTCGTCGATGGAGTAAGATTCAGCGTCAGTTTTTAAGAGCCAGTATTGCATTTGAGTAACGAGTAACGAGTAACGAGTGAATAATAACAAAAACGAGTAATCTTCAGGAACATTCCTTGCCACAAATGCCTATCGTAATCGATGTATATCCCTCCATATCGAACGCTTTTCGCCTCCGGTGAGCTTGCTCGCCGAGCTGAGCAGCTTACTGCCATGCTTGCTTCGTGCAATATCTGCCCGCTCGATTGTAAGGTAAATCGGTTGGCAGGAGAAATTTCGCGGTGCTATTCCGCGAAGTTCCCAATCGTCTCTTCGTATTGTCCGCACTTTGGCGAAGAACCCGCACTGGTTGGCACAAATGGCGTGGGAAATATTTTTTTCGGGAATTGCAATCTGAAATGTAGTTACTGCCAGAACTACGAGATCAGCCAGCGATGGAAAGAGGAACGCAAGAACGAAGTGACCATCGAACGGCTCGCGGAGATGATGCTCGAATTGCAAGATATTCACGGTTGCCACGCTATCGGCTTCGTTTCTCCGACGCATTTCGTTCCACAGATGGTCGAAGGGATTCTCCTGGCATGCAAACTCGGACTGCATGTCCCAATTATTTATAATACGAATGCTTATGATTCTGTCGAAGTGTTGCAATTGCTCGATGGCATCGTCGATATTTATTTGCCGGATATAAAATATGCCGAAGATGAAACGGGCTATCATTATTCCGGCGTGAAAGAATATGTTCGGCATTCCCGCGCCGCGCTCACGGAGATGTACCGGCAAATGGGCAATAAACTTGTCATTGGAGAAGATGGTCTGGTTAAACGTGGCCTTATCATTCGGCATCTCGTACTTCCCAACGATCTTGCCGGCAGCCGTGAAACTCTAGAATTTATCTCAGGTAACCTTTCAAATCACGTAACGCTCTCGGTGATGTCGCAATATTATCCTACCAATAAGATCACCAATGAGAATGCGGACAAATTCGAATCGCTGCAACTCCTCAATCGCCGTATCAGGGAACGCGAATACGACAAAGTGCTCGATCTGCTCGATGAATTCGGTTTCGAGAATGGCTGGGCGCAGGAATTCGAGAGCCAGGATTATTATAGGCCTGATTTTTCCAATCGGATGACACCCTTTTCCTTGTAGCCGTGACCTTTAGGTCACGGTATGTTATACACCGTAATCTGAAGGTTACGGCTACTTTCGTATTTCGCCCGTCTCCATACTCCAGAACAAAAGATCAAGCTCATCGATAGAAATATCAACACGCTTAGCAAATCGCTTCCATTGTTTTTCGATCTCGAGATAACGCTTCGTGGTCAGGCTTGTGGGTATTTCTTTTATCACGCTTAGCCTGAGCAAATGTTTTAAAATATGCCGATCGAGAATTGCCAGACCTCGAACTCCGATGTTGCGGAGAAAATGTGACGATTCTTTCAGGCCCAATCCTTTCACCAATTCAAGCATGATGTCGCGCTTTTGTTCTGCCAAAAGTGTAGTGTTAGTAAGATGGCTCTCAAACTCCGTAAAAGATTCACGTATCACAAGCAGCCGTTTTGCTTTGGTATTGTGAAAACGAATATAATGTTTCGAATCTCTTAAATAGGATGTCGGATCGAATCCACTTCCGAAAAAATCATCGCGTTCCAGTTCTATGATCGTCTTCTCCGCATTTATTGCGCTCGATTGGGGAGTAAGAATACAAAAGGCAAGTTCGTAAAAATATTGTGAGGGAGGAACGGCAGCGAAATCATTGAGCCTTTTGCGGATTGCTTCGCTGCGCTCAGCATAGGTGGTATGCCACGGCTCGGGGAGCTTAGTCTTTGGCAAGCGTGATAGCTCCTTTCTTGGATTGGGTGATGAATCCTTCTTCTGTTAGTTGAGATAGGACGGATGTGACGAATGGGACAAATGTTAGCTTGGCTATTTTATGATTTTCTTTTAAATCTGATAAAAGTTTGTGTTTTGTTACGGTTTCATTTTTTGAAATGAGATGAAGAATTCTTCCACGCCAAATTCTGCGGGGTTGACCAAAATAAAGTTTCTCTAATAAGCTGCTTTTCTGGGAAACTGCTGAAGATATCTTTCTCGCACTTTTGCAATACCCTTGAACTGGACATTCGGAACATTTGGGAGACTTTTTTGTGCAGATCGTTGAACCGAGATCCATCAGTGCTTCATGCCATTGGGAAGATTTCCCTTTGGGAAAGATAGCAGCATCCAGTTCATAAATGTCCTGCATGGGAAGTTTCTCATTCGAATGTTTCATCGGCTTCCACCATCGCGAAAGAACGCGCTCAATATTGACATCGACAACGGGCACATCCTTATTATACGCGAAGGCAAGCACAGCATTGGCTGTATAACGTCCCACGCCTGGAAGAGACTGCAAACCCTCCAATGTCTTCGGAAAGGCTCGCATCGAAGCAATGTTCTTCGCTGCTTTGTGGAGATTTAGTGCACGCCGATTGTATCCAAGTCCTTGCCAGGCACGAAGTACATCGGCGCGAGAAGCCGAAGCAAGTTGTTTTACATATGGAAATTGCGATAAAAATTCCGGAAGTTTTTTCTCGACCTGCTTTACGCCGGTTTGTTGCAGCATGAACTCGCTGACCAATACCTCATACGGAGACCGCCGAAGCCCACGCCAGATAAAACTCCGTTTGTTAGCCTGATGCCATTTCAGTAGCATCGGTACGACCCGAAGTAATCGCGCACGAGTAGTAGGATGAACCATAAATTATCGGGGGATTCCCTCGCGCATTAACCGGGCTAAAACTGCTTTATTGCCGGAAAGATGTATCAAATTTGGAAGCGCCGCTTCTGAGATCCATTCGACACGATTGAATTCCAAATTCGAGATTTCTTCTTTCCATTGTCGAACCAAGAAATAAGAGATGGCGTAAGTCATTCCATTGGAATAGGTCGCGGTTTCTGAATCCCATAGTTCTGCACCCGCAATTTCGATTCCAAGTTCTTCGAGCAACTCACGCTTAATTGCCTCCAATGCAGTTTCTCCTGCCTCGATCTTGCCACCGGGAAATTCCCAATGGAGCGGATAGACCTTATCTGGTCGCCGCTCGCCCATGAGAACGCATCCATCTCGAAGCAATAACGCAACAGCCACGCCGACGGAGGCGCTACTCATGCGAACTTCAATGCTTGAAGTGGCTGCATCTTAGCTGCGATACGGGCAGGAATGAGCGTTGCGGAAAGCGCGAGCAATAGTGATATAACAGACACAAGCGCATAATGCTGCCACTCGATCGAGACGGGCACCGACGACATAAAATAAATTTCCGAGCGCAGTTTGAAAAAATGAAAATACGCTTCGGATTCGCAAAGAACAAATCCCAACAGATCTCCGAGCAACGTTCCCACAAGTGCGATCGTCATTCCCTGCGTAATAAATATATGCGAGATCCCGGGTGTACTTGCGCCAAGCGATTTAAGAATGCCTATCGAACGCGTCTTTTCAATTACGATCAGCAGCAGCGTCGAGATCATGTTAAATGCAGCGACAAGAATGATAAGGCCTAAAATAATCGGGATCGGTTTTTTTTGTAAGTCGATCCACGCGAAGATCGTGGGATACACGTCATAAACGCTGCGCGCAATGTAGGGATAGAACAACACATGATTAAGAGAATCTGCAACGGGGCGGGAAGATTCGATCGAACCTGTTCGAACGTCGTATCCACTTACCTGCGTAGAGCTAAACCCATTAAATGCCTGCGCGGCATGAAGGGTCGTGTAGGCCAGCATATCGTCATATTGGGACATGCCGGTCGCATAGGTTCCCACGATCCGAAAGCGATGAAGATTGGCAAGAATATCCTCGCGTGTACGAAGCCGTTCGTTGAATCGGATCGCCGCTATATTCTTTCCAATGCCAGTGGAAAGCTCCTTGGCAAGACCCTTGCTTATCACGATGGGATCGACGGAATCCGGAGCGACTTCGGAAAGCGCAAGCCCACTTTCGATCCGTTTCATGGCGAGTACCGAAGTATCCGTTGGAAGAACGCCTCGAAGTTCCACTCCCACCACACCGCGGGGTGAGCGAAGGATCGCCTCGTGTTCCACAAACGGGCTTAGCTGAACGATCCCGCTAACTTTTTTCAGCAAAAATCGCGAAGTCCCCTGATAATCCGGCAGCGCACGGTTGCCGTAGGAGGATATTTCCACATTCGAAGTAAACCCCAGCACATTTTCGGTCAATGTTTTTTCAAAACCGCTCAAAATGGAAAGAGTAACTACGAGTGCGGCAGTTCCCAGCATAATGCCGCCAGCGGAGATAAGAACAATTCCCGATATCCATCGGCGTTTGGACGCCCCATCTCCCCGCTCGCGTTCGCTGCGGCGGGAAAGAAGGTAGCGGGCTGCTATGAAACGAGAGTATCGGATAGTATTAAATGAATGTTGAGGAAACGCCTACTCCAGATCGATTCCGATCGTTCCGCCGACAACAGAACCTGTTGCATTCACTGTATAATACCCCCCATCTGCAAAATGGAAGTTTTTTGAGAATGGAACTTGTGGATTTGGGTCATTTGGATTATCGACACGAAGGAAAATAGTGTGTTGTCCCGATGGGATCAGTGTGTAATTACTCATGGTATTGTTGGGAACCGAAGGCGTCTGTTTCGGAGGAAAGCTAATGGGGTGACCCACCGTATCAAGATCGACAAAAAGCGGACCTGCTGCGTCTGCTACGCCATTGATAAGCCGAATGTAACAATAGCCTGGGAGTGGCGAGGTAAATTTTTCCGAGTCAATGTTTCGGAATGGATTAAAGATGCTATCGTTTCCAGAGACCGAGAGGAACAGTGCAAAGGTATTCATTGTATGCCCGAGAGCAGCAACAGGCAATAACTTAAACCCTCCTAAACTAGGGATGAATGCATAAAAAGTGGAAAATTTATCCGAAGGGATCGGAATATAATTGTTTGGGCAGGAGTTCCCAGCGATAGTGAGCAACGTGCTGGAGTCGGCCTCATAAATGGGAATTTGAAGCCCTCCAGGGAACATAGAGACAAACCGGATCAAGCCTACCCCAACCGTATCCCGCACCGAATCCACCACGGTTTTGGTGACCGTGTTGTCCTGCACAACGGTCTTGGTACAGGAGTTCACGGCGAGAGTGACAATTATTCCAAAGAGGAGTGGCCAAAAACGATGAATTTTCATGGTAATCATAACACCATCCGGCTGAAAAGATTTTTCTCCGAATCAGGTATTTTCTTGTGACATTCTGCCACTTCCGCGTGTCTTATAGTTGATGGGGATGAAGGGAAGGAGCTTTGGCGGGGTGATACTGCTCGTTCTGCTGACGGCGCTGAATGCGCCGGCGGCGGGTAACGTGCGCGTTGCATTCGATTCGACGAGCCTCGATTTCGGGAGTGTTGCTGTGTTCGGGTCACGAGATCTGGTGATCGAACTATGGGATACGGCAGCCGTTCCGATCAAGATCAATCAACTTTCCATTGGTGGGCTTGAACCCGGTGATTTTAGCGTGGTGGCCCCGACTTCGGCCGTGGTGCTTTCACCAGGTTCGGTTCATACGAAGATCATCGTCCAATTCAGTCCACAATTATTTGGGAGTCATTCTGCATTACTCGTGATCGCTACGAGCGATGGAACCGTCAACATTCCGCTGACAGGATTTGGAGCCGGGGGTCCAGAACTAACGTGGTCAGCGACGAACATCGACTTTGGAATGATCGCACCGGGCGGCGAACGCGATACCGTGATAGAATTACGCTCTTCGGGGGCGGACACCGCAATTATTTCCTACCTCGATGTGGGAGGATCGGATACTTCTTTCAAAGCAAATTTTTTGAACGGCATTCAAACTCCTGTCACGCTTGCGCCCGGGGATTCTATCGCCGTGCAGATTGCATTCCGAGGTCTTCCTCTTTTGGGAATCAAGAACGCGCAATTAACGATCGTTGGCAACATGCAGAACAACCCAAACTGCGATCTTAGTGGAGACGACGAATTAGGTTCGTTCGCAGTTCTGCCCTCACCTGATATTGATTTCGGCGTTATGTATGCTGGCCAGGTATTCGATTCGACCATCCTGCTCATTAATTCCAGCACTGTTGACTTGACGTTTGACGATATGAGCCTATCGCCGTCCGGTGTTGATTTTACGATCTTAAATCCGCCCATCCTCCCGTTCACTCTTGGTGCCGGGGACACCCTATTCGTCGCGATCCGGGCAAATCCGGGAATAGCGACTTCGCATTTCGCTCAGTTGCAACTCGTATCGCAGCAAGCCTTACCAAACTTCGAAACGGATAGACTCACCGTTTCCGTCATTCCGCCTTCTGTCATTGCACCAGTACAGCAATCGCTTTCTTACTTTTGTGCAACGTCCGCGCCGATCGCCGATACCATTCCGATTTCGAATACCGGCCTTGGGCGCGTGGTAATAACGGGTGTCATGACTAACCATTCGGGCATTGCTCTCCAGTCCAGTGTATCATTCCCCGACACGCTTTTACCGGGCAGCACCAGGCCGATCATCCTTCAGTTCACCCCATCGAGTCCCACAACGGATACGCTTATAGTTTGGATGATAGGAGGTGAGCAAGTAATGCTGGCCGATACGCTTACTCTTCATCCATTGCCAACGCAAGCCGCCACATCCGTTGCAGCAACTGCAGTGTCGGGAACAGCTCCGCAGCATATCGTGGTGAGCGCCGTAAACGGAATCGCTGCATTTGATCTCGATTCCATCATCGTTCATGTGTCCGTGCAAGATCCGAACGTGGTAACTATCGATCCTTCAACGTTCGCGCTCGCATCTGCACTTACAAATGCCTCCATCGTTTCAACACTGCCTGAAACAGGTGGATATGCTGTGACGATCACTTCGACATCTCCTATTACTGTCACGGCTGGAAGCCAGATCGTCACGATGGATCTGAACCGCTATGTTTCGAAGTCCGATGCTACCGACGTGATCGCTGCTATCGAAACACCGGAACTTACCGGATGTCTTTTCTGGACAGCAGACACTGTTAATGTTAGCGGCCTTACAACCTGTGGTAGCGCTGCACTTGGAAAGATACTTTCAGGCGGTTTACCCAGCATGATAGCTGTGCTGCACAATAATCCGGTGCAGGGGCAAATTGCCGATCTCTCCGTTACGTGCTTTGCGGCAAGCGATGTACGGTATACACTAATAAATGCTCTTGGACAGGTTTGTGCGGAGGGTTCCCTTCACATCGTCACCGGTGAAAACGATTGCACAATTTCGACCTCTGCAATTCCCTCAGGCATCTATACGCTCCGCCTGATCTCGGCAGCCGGATATGCCACCGCACTACGTTTCGTAAAGACTGATTGAAAACCCTTTTGATCTCCATTGATGGCCATTGTTGACGCGATAGAGCAAGAGGGCTTCCGGGCTATTCGGCAGAGTATCCGTAAAAAAGCGATCTCGGAACGCGACGCGATCACACCCGACGTACGGCATCACTTTAGTAAAGAGATCATCGATCGATTAAGGAAGTATCTTTCCGAGAAGCGGGCGCATTCTATTCATTGCTATATCAGTTTTCGTTCCGAGGTCGAAACCCATGAATATATTGAACATGCTCTGCGAGAAGGATTGCGTGTAACGGTTCCCATCGTTGAGGGAACCGGTGAAACGAGCGGCCTTGCTCACACCGTGATCAGCGGGCTTTCCGATCTCGTAGATGGCCCACTTGTTATTAAAGAACCACGGACGGGCAAGCCCGCTTCCCTTGAATCGCTCGATGCTGTGATCGTCCCGCTTGTAGCGTTCGATCGGTTCGGCACCCGGCTCGGATATGGCCGGGGGTTTTACGATCGATTCCTGCACGAACTTCCTCGACGGATCGAGCGGATCGGGCTGGCCTTCAGCATTCAGGAAGCGGATCGCATCCCGGCACTTCCGCACGATGAACCACTCGATACGATCGTGACCGAAAAAGCGATCTTCCATGTTCCTTCGTAGTGCGCATAATAATCAGACCTCGTTCTAACCGCATGGTATGCGGAGTTGCGAAAGGGCTTGCCGAACGGATCGGCGTGCCCGTTTTGCTTCTGCGGACGATCTTTGTGGCGGCGTTCATTGCATCCCCGCTCAGTGTGCTCGTGTATTTGCTTCTTTCGATCTCCATCCCATCTGAAGTTAAGGTCGTGAGTAATCTTCGGCTCCTCAATGCGAATGAGAACCTCCAGCCACGCGAGCGATTTGAACAATTATCGCAACTGCTTTCGGAACGAATTATTGGGAACCAGCCGAGGCGCCCCGCCCTGTTCGCGATCGGACTGTTCGGCTTTGCGATGCTACTTGAATTTCTCGGAGTGAGCGGACACTCCTTTTATCGAGCGCATCCTGTCCTTGCTTCATTATTCAATGAACTATCCCGCCTTGGCTATCCCGCGTTCTATGCCGGGATCGCGATGCTTTTTCTTACATGGCGAAAACAACGTGTGCC
>Ga0206964_10080_pt1 | contig 28083 bp, 23 predicted proteins | sample Alteio_BWOrgHeat_25_FD_152980 | JGI IMG/M metagenome (GOLD analysis project Ga0206964, IMG submission 152980) | Enriched cells from forest soil in Barre Woods Harvard Forest LTER site, Petersham, Massachusetts, United States -... | ecosystem: Environmental > Terrestrial > Soil > Temperate forest >...
GCCAAAACAAATTTGTTTAAGCATGATATCCCGGCCGTTTATGCCGCTAAAATTGAGGGTTTGACCATCAAAGACCTCAAAATATCATGGGATGCCTCACTGCCCGGCTATTTTACAAACGCCTTATGGTGTGACCATTTTAATCATTTGACTATTGAGGGCCTGACGGCCTCCGCGGGACCGCAGGCAGCAGCCAGCGAAGCCATTGTTTCCCTGCACGATGGCAGCGATGCCCACATCACCGGCCTAAAAACTGACGCTAAAGGCCCGGCAAAACACCCGCTTATTTTGCAGAAAAATGTAATAGCGCCCGAAAATCATAAGTAGCTATTTTATTTAAGCCCGGCGGATAACAACAAAAAGGCATATACTTTTGAAAGCATATGCCTTTTTTGATTTTTAATAATACCAAAATCCCAGACTCGACTTATTTATCGTCTAACTTTTGCAAAGTGCGTTTATTTGCCGGCAAAGCCAGGTATTTTTTGTAACTGTCGTTAATATAAACCGCCATGGAAGCGCCGTTGTTGTTGGTTACAAAAGCATAGCTAGGGCGATATAACATCATAAAGTTTTCCAGTTCCTGTCCCTTAAGCGGAACGATACTACCCACGTATGCGCGGGTGAACGCCGCGTCGATGCGGCGTTCCTGCTCTTCCGTTACAAAATATTTCTTAAGCCTGCGCGCATCCTTCCCTTCCTTGCTGAACCATGTGGAGGGCGACATCACATAAACCTTACTTTTTTCATATATCTCCGGGTATTCTTTATGCGGATCGAACATTTGCCGGGTTGAATTGATGTTCACCTCCCGCAATGCGATGGTTTTCACCACCAGGTTGACCTTTTTTGGCGTAAGGTCTACCACATAAAGCGTATCCGAAATATAGCCCGGCGAATCGAAAATGAGCAGGTGCCCGGCTTCAGTTTTTATCTCGAAAACTCCATTCTTATCAGTGATCGCGTATTGTTTGTTATTCTTATCCCTGATGAAAACATTATCCAGTCGCGTATTGCTCCCGTTTTCGTAAACGGTACCTTTTAATGTGGTTTGGGCTTTAACAAAAAAAGCCAGGCTAAGCAGCATGGCGGTTAACAAGTATAGCTTTTTCATGGGGTAGCAAATTATCCTGTTAATTTAACTCTTTTTGATGGAAATAGTTTGGTTTTTTAGTCCGAAAAGTCCGAAAGAAAGAATGGGAAACATCTCCACGATAATATGTATCGAAGCGATGCAGCTTCTTTCGGACTTTTCCGACTTTACCGACTTTTCGGACTCAATTATTTCTTCCAAACGTTATTATCCGGGTTCATGTCCGGGAAAACTTTGTCGGGATCATAAGTAACGGATTCAATTTCTTCTGTCGAAGGGTATTTAAACGTCCACGTGCTGTTACGCTCCCAAATTTCAACCGGCAGTGTGGTGCGCGTAACTTTACCGCTTACGGTTTTAATTTCCAGTATTACCGGCATTGCCATTTTTTGCAGGTTATCAATAGTGATCATCGCGCCTTTGGTAGCATCGCCATCCACATATTTCACTTCGCGAACAGCTACATCCAGCTGCCAGTTATTCAAAAACCAGCCGCGCCAGAACCATTGCAGGTTTTCACCGGCTGCATTTTCCATCGACCTGAAAAAGTCATCAGGCGTAGGGTGTTTAAAGGCCCATTTGTCAATATAATTCCTGAAAGCGAAATCGAAACGCTCAGGGCCTAAAATTTGCTCGCGCAGCATTACCAAACCAATGCTCGGTTTAAAATAAAGTAGGATGCCGGTGTTTTTTTCCTTAAGGTTAGCAGGTTGACTTAATATCGGCTCAAGGGTTGGCCCGGTTAACACACCTGCTATCTTGTGCAGATCGGTCGGTCTTTTATTTTTGTACTCGCCGTTATTAAAATCCGCGGTCGAAAGGGTATTGATAAATGTATTAAAGCCTTCATCCATCCAGCCGTACAAACGCTCGTTCGAGCCAACGATCATCGGGAACCAGGTATGGCCAAACTCGTGGTCGTTTACGCTCCATAAATTAGCTTTTTTTGCTTTGTATCCGCAGAAAACAATCCCGGGATATTCCATACCTCCGGTAATACCCGCAACAACAGTTGCATTAGGGTAAGGGAACTCAAACCATTTGGCCGAGTTAAATTCTATCGATTTTTTAACGTATTCGGTTGATCGTCCATAGGCATCGTTGCCATCGCTTTCAACCGGGTAGGCTGAAATAGCCATCGTTTTTTTGCCACTGGGCAGGTCCATTTTGGCCGCATCAACAATAAAGGCGGCAGATGCACCCCACGATGCGTCGCGCGCATTTCTTATTTTAAAATGCCAGGTCAGTTCTTTTTTTCCTGCGGGACGTGATGCCGGATCAGTAACCTCGCTTGCCGAACGGATAATTACCGTTTTTTCGCTATTAGCAGCAGCAGCCCAGCGTTTTTGCTGTTCGGGTGTGTAAACATCCTGCGGATTTAATAATTCGCCCGAGGCAACTACAATATCTTTTGCAGGGGCCGTAATGCTCAGGTCGAAATCACCATATTCAAGGTAAAACTCGCCGGGACCTGTGTAAGGAATGGTGTTCCAACCGGATATGTCGTCATAAACACACATCCTGGGGTACCATTGCGCGACCTGGAATATTTTTCCGTTTTTGGTATCCTGTATGCCCATACGGTCGGATCCGTAATTGGGAGAGATAAACGAATATTCAATTTTTAATTTGATAACGCCGCCATCAGCGTTAAGCGCCTTTGGTAAAAAAAGCTGCATCCGGGTGTCCGATACTAAAAATTTAACATCGGTTTCGGCGCCTTTAAGGCCAATCATTTTAATTGATTTTATCTTATAACCAGCATCAAAATCCTGGCCGCGGCCCCAGTTACGGCTCCCCGCCGGCGGAACGATGGCTGTCCCGCGTGAATCAAGTTTAAACAGGTTTTGCTCAAGGTTCATCCATAAATAACCCAGCTTTTGCGGGCTGTTATTGGTATAGGTTAACGTTTCCGACCCTACAATCTCATTGGTTTCATCGTGGAGTGTTGCCGCCAATTGGTAATCAGCGCGATTTTGCCAGTATTTTGGGCCGGGCGCACCGTCCGCAGCGCGGTATTCCGTACCATTTTTGGTATAAAACGGCGGGCCGAAAGTTTCGTGGTAATCATAATTGGTAGCTGGCGGGGGGGTGGCTGTTGTTGACGCTGGTTGCTGCGCCTGGCTAACACCGGTTACCGCCATAAAAGCCAGTGCTAAACCGGCTACGAAGTTTAATTTCATTTTTTAATAATTTGGTCAGTTACAAGAAGCAAGTATAGTATAAATTGCGAGAAATGGTTTAATCGGTAAAATAATTGTTACGTAGGTGGGTTGATTGGTTGATTAGGTTGGATAGAGTTGATTAAGTTAAAAAGCACCTATAACTTAATCAACCCACCCGATAGCTATCGGGTCAACCACTTACTTAATCAACTGGCCGTAGGCCTCCTCATCAAACCCAAAAAACAAAAAGCCGTCTTTTTCAATAACGGGGCGTTTGATCATGCTGGTTTTTTGTTGAAGCAGTTTCAGGGCATCTTCTTTGGTTTTGATGCTGTTTTTTACATCCTCATCAAGGTCCTTCCAGGTGGTGCCCTTTTTGTTCAAAAACTTTTCGTAGCCGGCTTTGCTGTCCCACTCCTGCAGTTTTTCGGGGCTGATGCCCAGTTTTTTAAAATCATGAAACTCATAAGCCACATGGTTGGCCTTTAGCCAGTCGAGCGCTTTTTTTACTGTATTGCAGTTGGTGATTCCGTAAACTTTCATGGGTGCTAAGATACTACAAGCTGCAATTGGCCGGACAAAAATTGAAAAAGTATTGCCGGAATCTTTACATTAGAGTTGAAATTATGAAAACCTTCACTTTCGCCGGATTGTTATTTTTATGCCTTGCGGGCGTAAAAAGTCATCATAATGCATTGACGATCTTAAGCCATGTCGATAAATCAATTGACACTATGTTTTTGTTGAAAGAACATCACGCCGACTACTACCAGGTCGCTTATATCGAAAACAACAGAAATTCAGCCGATTATAAAAACTTACTCGATTTCAGATTGGATTCCGACGAAAATGAAGAATACCGCGAAAATTGCAAAGCTCTTTACAAAAACGCTGTCAAAGGTTTCAAAAAATATAAAATGACCGGCTTGCCCAGGCAATGGTTGCCGGTATACAAACATGCAAGCAAATATTACCTCTACTCGCCCAGCGAAGAGGGTGCTGAGGGCAGGCTTATGATAACCGATACCGCCGTGTGCTTTATGTACCTGGACGGCTATTACCCCGAACAAATTTTGTCGGCAACAAACGAGGGTGCCGGGAAATGGAGATTAAGTACTTTTTCAGCTACTTACGGCAGGCATCCGATAATAGTTCATACCATTGACGCTAAAACGCATCTTGCTGTTTGGGGTAATTTATATAAGGGTGATCATCGGTATAACCTATACGTTCCGAGGGAATATGCCTATAATTTTGACATGGTTGTTAATCGCGGCAGAGGCAACGTTAAGGTGCGTGAATTTAATTTTGATAAAATAGATTTCCAAAAGATCTCGAAAAATCGCTGATATGTCGGCTATTTGCAGCAGGAAGTAATCCTAAATACCGGTCCCAAACACTACCCTCCCGTATTTCCGGCTGATTTCCCGCTGCCTTTATTGTCATCGTTCTCAATACCGCGCTGGTTCTTTTTAATTTCTGCCTTCAGCTTGCCAAAGCGATAGCTTAAACCCAAATTAACACTGCGGTAAGGGTTTTGCGACGAACTGGTTTGATAAAAATTTACATCGCGCGTGTAGCTGTTATAAGTGCGGTATTTGGTAAACGGATTGTTGCAGGAGGCGAATATGGAAAACTTTTTATTGAAGAGATCTTTAGAAGTGCTGACCGAGCTGAAAAAACTGGAGCTTGACCGCCCCTGCAGCAGCACGTTTGAACTGTAAAACCCGCCGTTGATACCCGCCCGCCAGGTATCGGTGAATTTGTAACCCGCATAGGCAAAGGTATATCCCTGTATGCCACTGTTGTTGTACAGTTCGCTGTTGTAATAGCCGCGTAACACCACGTATGATATCCGCGCATTTACATTCAGGTTTAGTTTTTTGGTAATGGGATAATTAATGCCTGCATTAAAGCCCAGGTTTTTATCGCTGCCCACATTCTGGTTGGTGGTATAGGTTACCGTATCAACCAGTTTAGTTACGCTTTGTATGGCATTGTTGGCAAATGCATAGCTAAGGCCAAGGTTTACCGACCCTTTTGAAAAGTGACTGTAACTTAATTCAAACGTATGGTTCACCACCGGCATCAGGTCCGGGTTGCCTGTTGATATAAACCTGGGGTTCGACCTGTCCACAAAGGGGTTTAGTTCATAAATATCAGGCCGCTGTATGCGGTTAGTAAAACCAAAATTGATGCTGGTTCCATCCTTAAATTTGCGCTGCAGCGAAACCGAGGGAATAAAATTGCTGTAATCCTGGTTAACCTTGTCGCCGCCCGATAAAAAATCCGCATTAACCGTTGTGGTTTCCACCCTGGCGCCGGCTTTGATGGCCCAGTTAGTTAAATTTAACTGGTAGGTATTGTACAGGCTGTAAATATCCTGCTGGTAGTTAAAATTATTGACAGAGTTGGGATCAACCAGGTAGCTATTTGTCAGGCTGTCCAGGTCGCTGGTCGAGAAATCGCTCGTAGCCGTTCTGAATATCCCTTTCAGGCCGCCTTCAATATTTAATTTTTTTAGGGGATGAACATAATCCACCTGTGCCGTTTGCTCAATCAGTTTGGCGTTATTTTGCTGGATAAAACTGGGCAAACCATAATCAAACCTATCGGATATCAGTTCGTCATTTTCGTTTGTGTTGGGCTGCTTTGAGTATTTATAGGATAGTGTGAGCAGCCTGTCCTTATTGTGTTTAAAGCCAAGTTGGTAATTGATGCCCAGGTCGAGGCCGTTCCAGCCGTTATTGCCCGTGTTTTTTACCCGGTAGCTTTGGATCAGTGCATTTGCAGCGTCAAATTCCTGCGAAAATTGGTCGCCTTCGGAATTAAAGCCGCCATGGTTGATATCGAAAGTTGCGGTGATCAGGTTTAAGCTATCTATCTCGTAGCTCAATTCTTCGCTGTTATACAAAAACTTTCCCCAGTTGGTATTGGCATTGGTTTGCTGCAGGTTGGTAGCATCGGTACCAAAAGTTTCCAGCCCGCTTTGTGAGTTATTGTAACGCTTTTTTTGATCGCTTGCACCGGTGTACATCGACAAGCCGAACTTGCCTTGCTTAACCGTAAATGACATGCCGCCGCCCGGCCCATAAAGTGTATTATACCGCGTATTGATGCTGCCGTTATAGCCCTGGTCCACCTTTTTATTGGTGATGATATTGATGATGCCGGCCAAACCTTCCGCATCATACTTGGCCGGCGGCGTGGTGATCACCTCTATTTTCTGGATGCTGCTAGCCGGCATGGATTTAAACACGTCCGACGGGTTATGCGCCACCAGCGACGAGGGTTTACCGTTGATCAGGATCTTATAATTGCTTTCGCCCTTTAGCTGTATGTTATCGCTGGCGTCCACTGTAATAAGGGGCACTTTTCGCAGCATATCCAAAACGTTTTGCGTCTTGGTTTCCGGGTCGGCCTGTACATCGTAACTGATGCGGTCTATTTCTTGTTTGATCAGTGGTTTAACCGCCGTTATCGAAACACCCTTTAACTGGTTGCTGGATGGCGACAGCAATATATTGCCGACAGGTATGATGCCGGTTTTAGTTTTCAGATCGATGGTTTTGGTTTTGTAGCCTATAAAAACGAAGGTGAGCTGGTATAATTTGCCTTGCGGCGCCTTTAGCTGGAAAGTGCCGTCATCTTTACTGAGCGCACCTTTTACGGACGTTTTTGTGGTTGGATCGACGAGCGCGACGGTTACAAACCCCAATGGCTTGTTAATGGCAGAATCGATAACGGTACCTTTTATGGTTAGGGATGGAACGGGTGCGGTTTGCGCAAATGTTGCAGAACAAAGGCAGCAAAAAACAAAGCCAAGTAATAGTTTATTCATTCAGGGCGAAAAGTTAAGGCGGCGAATTTACCCCGTAAGTAACGGGCGTCAAAACTATTTAGTACAAAATAACTAACAAATTAGTTACCGTAACAGCATTGTTGCGGAGAGCGAAAGAATTATAGAGCCAGGAGTCAAGAGCCTGGGAAAAACGCCGTCGGATTATCCAGGAAATTTTTAAATTCGACTAAAATTATGAAAACCTTAACTTTTATCGGATTACTACTTTTGTGCTTCATCAGTACAAAATATCAAAAGGCGACCCTGCCTGTTTCAGCCCGCAATAAAAAATCAACCGACACTATTTTTCTGAGGCGGGAACGAGGTAAAGATTTCTATCATATTATCTACATTGAAAAAAATCGGCAGTCAACATTCTACACCAAATTGCTGGATTTTAAGATGGACAAACAAGACACAAACGCCTATATTCAAAATTGCCGGGACTTGGACGAGGATTTACGTAAATCTGTAAAAAAATTCCGGCTTTTTGGTTTTGCACGTCAATGGCTGCCTGTTTACAAATACAAACACAAATATTATCTCTATTATCCTGGCGACACAGGAGTGGAGAACAGAAAGATGATAACTGACAGTACAATTTGCTACTCGTATATGGACGGTTGGTTTCCGTACCAAATGCTGTCCGTAAAGCAGCGAGATAACAAATCCTGGACTTTTGGCATGTCTTCCTTTGGCAAAGCAAAATCAACCCTCAATATCCATATTATCGACAATAAGACCAAACTTGCGGTTTGGGAAGATAATGCCATGAGTACGCAATACTTCTATGGCTTATATATACCACGTGAATATGCCGCAGAGTTTGATATGATCGTAAACTACACCAACGGTGACTTACCTGATGAATTTGAATTTGATAAAATTGATTTTAAGGCACTTTTAAAAGGGCGACAATAGGTTCCGGTCCCCTACTTACCCACCCGAATTTCCGCCTGATTTTCCTCCGCCTTTCGTATCATCGTTGTTAATACCGTGCCGTTCCTTCTTGATCTCGCTGTTCAACTTGCCGAATTTGTAACTGAAACGAACGGCAAAGGTGCGGTAAATGTCCTGGTTATACGAAGTTTGGATGTATTGTGGCGTAGTAGTTGTTGAAGTATTGTTATGATATTTGGTTTCAGGGTCGTTGGCTACTAAGGATATGGTGGCTTTCTTCTTTAAAAACTCTTTTGTCAAAACCAATGAGTTGTAAATAAAATCGCTCGACTTTCCCTGCAGGTTCACGCCGCCGCTAAAATAACCTGCATCTATACCGATGCGGTAGCCGGAATCAAATTTGTAACCTGCATTGGCAAATGCATTGCCCTGGAGACCGCTATTTTGATAAAACTGACCGTTATAGGTTCCTTTAAGCCATACCTTCGATACAAAACCATTTAAACTGATACTTAGTTGTTTGGTAATGTTGAAATTAGCGTTAACGTTCAAACCAAACGTGCTGTTGCTGCCCAAATTCTGGTACGTTGTTTTGGTGACCGTATCGTGCGGATTGGTAGCAGTGCTGTCCACAAATAAGCTCGACACATTCTGGATAGAATTGTTCGAAAACGCATAACTCAACCCTGCGGTAAATGAGTTATTTGAAAAATTACTATAATTAAGTTCGAAGGTATTGTTTAACTCCGGCCGCAAATTGGGGTTACCAGTACTGATAAATTTCGGGTCCGAATTATCTACAAACGGGTTCAGCTGATAGATGCCCGGCCGCTGTATGCGCTGTGTGAAGCCTAAATTAATGCTGGAAGTTTTAAAGCTGCGCTGAATAGAAACGGAGGGGATCAAATTATTATAATTTTGACTAACCGTGGAATTAGCCGAAATAAAATTACCGTCAACTGTAGTATGCTCCAACCTTAAACCAGCTTTCCCGGTCCATTTATCCATTTTTAACTGGTACGAGTTGTAAAGGCTGTACACATTTTGCTGGTAATTAAAATCGTTGGTGTAATTGGGGTTTACCGCATATGCGTTGGTGGCCGAGTCGAGGTCTGACCGTTGGAAATTACTAAAATCACTGCGCAGGATAGCTTTTCCGCCCGCTTCCAGCGTTATGGCTTTAAACGGCTGGGCGTAATCTACCTGTATCGTATGCGACCGTTCGCCTGCGCTGTTATTCATAAAAAAGTTCGGTTGCTGCGATTCATAATCATTTACCCGTTGCGAGAAAATATCGTTATTGTATTGCGAATTGGGTGAAAAGCTGAACTTGTAGGATAATGTAAGCAACTGATCTTTATTGTGCTTAAAACCTAACTGGTAGTTTAGGTTTACGTCCAGTCCCTGGAAACTGCTGTTTGCTATCGATTGTTGTTCATATTGCTGCGCGATGGAACCATCAAAATTGCGGGTATCGGAAAACTGACTGCCTGCCTGGTCGCTGTTGCCATGGAACAATTCAAACGAACCGGTGAGCAGGTTCAAACTATCAATTTCGTAACTCAACTCTGCACTGCTAAAATAATTGTGAAACTGGTTGCTTCCTGAGCCGGATTGGGTGGTTGATTGTCCGCCGAAAATAGTTTGCGTATTACCCGACCCCGCATTAAAGCCATTATTGTGATTGACGCCAAGGAAGAATGATACCCCCAATTTGCCTTCTTTAACGCTGGCATGACTGTATAATCCCGGGCCAAAAACGCTGTTATAGCGCCCACTGATATTGGCATTATAGCCCTGGTCAGCGTTTCTTTTGGTGATAATATTGATAATGCCCGATAAACCTTCCGCATCATATTTGGCCGGCGGGGTAGTGATCACTTCGATCTTTTCAATGTTATCGGCAGGCATTGCCTTCAGCACATCAGATGGGTCCTTAGCCACCATAGCCGATTCGCGCCCGTTGATCAGGATCTTATAATTGGCGCTGCCTTTTAGTTTAATGTTGTCATTGGCATCAACCGATAATAAAGGCACTTTACGCATCATATCCAGCGCGGTAAGCGCCTTGCTTTCGGGGTCGGCTTGTACATCATAACTAATGCGGTCAACTTCCTGCTTCATAATGGGCCTAACCGCTGTTACCGAAACTTCGTTCAATTGCTTGCTGGATGTTTCCAAAAGGATCTTCCCGGTATTTACTTCGGCATCTTTCCCTGAAATATTGAATGTTTTGTTTTTATAGCCCACAGATGCCAATACCAACTGGTAAGGCTTGCCCGCAGGCGCTGTTAGCTGGAAAGTTCCGTCATCTTTACTCAGTCCTGCTTTTACTGATCTTTTTGTGGTGGTATCATAAAGCGCCACAGTAACATAACCCAATGGTTTATTGGCAGTTGAGTCAATAGCAACCCCCTTTACCGTTACCGTTTGAACGGGGGGTTGGGCCAACAGCATGGCCGGCAGGTAGCAGCAAATCGCTAACAGTATAAGTTTCCTCATGAGAAATTTTTGGCTAATTGACATAATAAGGCATAAATGTGTGACAACTATCAACGAAGATTTAACACTTTTAACATAATTTAACTAAAATATTAGTTTCTGTAACAGAAATGTTGCAATTGTGCAATAAACAGACTTAAAATAGAAATTGCCTCATAAAGTCCGCCGCAATTGGCCCCTGATCCTTTAACGCATTTTGAAGGGTAGCCTTAAAATCCTTACTGCCGGTTTTTTTGCCTTTTTTGGGTGGAACGACGGCATTGTCGGGCAAAGTAGTTTCGGTAACCTTAGTGGCAAACCAGGCGATGTTTTCGTGCGGCAGAGCCACACCCAGTATCATGCCCGGCAGACCATTGAACGATTCGGGGCCGCCCGGCACAGGGATCCTCGTGGTGTAAAAGGCAACTACATAAATAGAATCGAGCATAAGGCCGTTTGCCCTGCGGCAGTGATAGCCCGCAATATCACGCGTTTCATCGGTGATCTTCCATTCTATTTTGCGGGTACTGTCACTTACCAGGAAGTCGTCGCCTAACACCTTTCTTTGGGCGATAACCTTTTTATCGTCCAGGTCACTATAAATGGTGTTATTTTGCGTCATCAGCGGCATGATCGAAAAAAACATGATGTTACTTGCCGGTTCGGCCTCGATGGGTGTAAAAAGTGTTTTATTGCCGGTAAACGAAAGCGTACTTTTTAATACCCTAAACTGGGGGTTGTTTTTCCTATAATTATCCAGCGCAGGCGCCACTACCGCTTCATTATCTTTATTGATCTCCTTTTTTAACACGGCCCAGGCATTGGTTTTTCTTTCAAATTCAATGGTGCCCGACCTGGTGAAATGCGCATGTTGCGCCCGAAGGCTTGTGGCCACGCCAAATAAACCAATGAATAATATGATCGTCTTTTTCATGATATTATTGTTTTGACACTCCTGCGGCCATTTTTGTAAAATCGTAATTGATGGTAAGCATAAAATACCGTTTCAGCGTGTTATTGGTGGTTTGGGTGATCAGGTTAGCCTGTGCAACACGCGAAAAACCCGAATTTTGGTTAAAAACGTCGTTGACCCATAATTCGGCCGACAAATTATCATTCTTTAGGAATGTTTTAATGATGAAGGGGTTGAAGATAACCTGGCTGAAATTTTGGTGAAATGAAGCCGTAGCAGCATTGTATTGATAATTACTATAAGTGCCCACCTGGAATTTTCCCGGCAGATAAATGGTGCCATTTAGATCGGCCCGCGCCCCCCATCCGTTGTTATTTACGTTAGGTTGCAACGATGACTCACTGATGGTATAGGTAGGGCCGCCCTGGAAACCAAGCTCGATCTTTTTCATTTTAAACATACCCAGGTTGATCAATGGGTTAAGCACATAGTTTTTCGACATGTTGAGCAAATCGTTGGTGTAGTTATAAGAAGTATTGCCGTTAATGTTAAAGCCAATGGCCGCATTGATGCCGCCCAGGTTTTGGAATTTACGGCCGAAGTTGCCCCCGCCATAAAAACTGGTAGTTGCGTGGCCTGGCAGATTAAAATACTGGCTAACGCTTTGACCCACGGAGTTGTAATTGATATGATTGACAATAGGGTTATCTACAAATGAATAATTGCCGTAGAAACCGAAAAACTGGTCGGTAAGTACTTTATACGACCTGTAATTCATATTAAACGTGTTGGTAAATGACGGGGTTAATTGCGGGTTACCCACAATAATGTTGAGCGGATCGCTGTTTGAGGTAACAGGCTGTAATTGTTCAAGCGTAGGTTGTGTTGTGGTGCCGTTATAACTGAAGGTAAAGCTTTTTTGAGGCGAAAAACGATACTGGAACCTGGCCTGCGGCGCCCAGTCGACAAATGTACGGTCATTTAAATTCCCTGTAAAATCATCTATCTGGTGAAACTGGTCATCAGTTACACGGGTGCCGAAATTGAACGTGAGTTTTCCTTTTTTATAATTAAGAATAGCGCCGGCGTGGTTTAAAAATTGGTTGAAGGTATAGTCGCTGCTCAAATCCGCAATAGGCAAACCAAAAGTGCTGCCTGGCACAAGACTGGCCGTAATCCGGTCGGCACTTGCATGATTAACGCCGATGCCGTAATTAAACACCAGCTCCAGTTCCCTGGTAAACGGCTCCGAATAAGTAAGATTGGTATTAAACAGGTTACTTTGCAGGTTATTGGTTTTGGATTCATTAATGTTTTGCGTACTGTCAACCTGCTGCTGCGCGTTATAAAAGTCGATATTTGATTTCAGGGAACCGTTTGCCTGGCTCTGGCTGTACGATTCACTTACCAGTAACGACAACGTGCGCCCCGGTTTATGGAATTTATGGGTATAAAAAGCACTGCCGTTAAATGCCCGCTGGTCAACGGTATTATTCAGCTGCCGCGTACCGCTGTTTACCAGCGCGTTGTTCAGCGAATCGGACGAAGTGTAATTATTGTCGGTAATAATATGTTTTAGTGTACCATCTATCGAGATCTTGAGGTTTGAGCTGGTATCCAGCCTGGTCTCGTAAACCGTACTCAGCTTTTGCCTGAACATGGTATTGTGGTAATTTTGGTTCGACCGGCTGTTAAAAATACTGTCGGGGATATTGTTTTGACTAAGCACATTGGTTGTACCGTCGATACTGATAAAGCCGAGCTTATAATTGGCATTTACCGACTTCTTGTCATCATCCCACTTGGCATCATAATGTACGCCGGCTGTTTGCGCCAGCGGAAAACCCTGCCCGCTGTAAATTCCGCCGAAAACATCCAGGTCGTCGCTGCTTTGGGTGTTGATGTTGATCCCGTTGTCGGTAAAATCCAACTGATCGCCGGTGCCGTATTTCTGTTCATCCTCAAAGCCCAGGCCCACTTTGCCATTATTGCCGATGGTGCCGAAAACGGAAAATTTCTCTTTGTTTTTAAAAGCGTTAAATAACGCTTCCCCCTGGTAAACACCTTCCGGGCCATCGCCCGCCTGGAGCTTGCCAAAAACACCTTGTTTCTTGTCGGCCCTCAGCTTCACGTTAATGGTTTTCTGCGTTTTGCCATCGTCCACCCCGGTAAAAGCCGCCTGGTCGCTTTTTTTATCGTACAACTGTATTTTATCCACCATATCGGCCCTGATATTCCGGGTCACCAATGTGGGGTCGTCGCCAAAAAATTCTTCACCATCAACCAAAACTTTATTCACGGCCTGGCCTTCGGCAGTAATCTTTCCGTCCTTATCAACTGTGATGCCGGGCAGTTGCTTCAGTAAGTCTTCCACCTTTGCGTTGGGCTGAATAACAAAAGCTTTGGCATTAAACTCGGTGGTATCGCCCTTAATCTTCATCTGTGAGGCGGTCCCCTTAACAATTACCTCCTGCAACAGGCGCGACTTAAGGGCCATACTGATGTTCCCAAGATCGCGCACCTGGTTTAGTGAATCAAGGCTAAACTCTTCGGTGTAGTCCGCATAGTCGGGGTACGAAACTAACAGGATAAATTTTCCCTTTTTAAGGCCGGACATTGAAAAAGAACCATCGCCGGTGGCATACGTAAATTTAACCAGGATGGAATCCTTTGCCTGCAATACCGCAACCGATGAAGTGCCCAACTTTACATGCTCAACGCTGTCGGCTATCACGCCTTTTACTGTGTAGCCTGCTTGGGCCGTGGCTGCTCCATAAAAAATGAAAACAAAAAAACCAAGTAAAATAGCGTGTTTCATGCGTTTGGGTAAGGTTGAATATGGATGATGTTGTTGGTTTTAACGTAATTTTTTAAAAATAATTCAAAGCGCCGCCCATTTCGTCGATCCGGCCGTGCTATAGACAGGTTGACGAACAATTTCGTTGCAGTGGCTGCATTTTTATTTCAGCAGCGCGCAATATTTTGCTTACGTTAATTAAATATCAAGGGCTGTCCGGTCCGTCGGTAATACCCAGGCCCATGGCGCCGTTTTGGGCATTAAAGTGCAATCCGAAATTAGGGTCTTCGGTAACACTAAATTTCATTGCGTAGTTTGGCTGTTCAAGGTATTTTAGTTTTAACCGGTCATGAAGTTCTTCGGGCTGTTTTTTGCCGTTTACCATGAGTGCGGAATTGGTCAGATTAAATTTAATTAAGTCGCTTTTGTCACTAATGACGTTGGCATTCACCAGGTCGGCAATAATGCCTGCTATAGGCGTTTGCAGGTCGATGCCTGGTTTAAAAGGATGTTGCTGCCTGAACTTTGAGTCCTGTTCTGCGAATAATGTTTGTTGCTGCTGAAAAATTCTTGTCCGCTTTTCATCCTGTTTAGTTGCAAAATCTCCCTGTTGCTTGATAAGTTGCTGACGCTTGTGGTCCTGATCAACAGCAAAAGCCTGTTGTTGATTGATGAGTTTCTGACGATTTTGGCCTTGATCGGCCACAAATGCCTGGGTAGGTTGTTGATAGTGCAATTTAAGGTCATTAGCTCTTACCCGCTGAAAATTCAGCATCCGCGCGTGGGGGTCGTGGTTATCAGCGTCAATAAATACCCCGGTACCGGTCATCTGAACCGGGCCATAATATAAGCCGTAATTTTTATGAACACCATATTTGGCCATTAGTTTTCGCTGCAGGGCGTCGGGTTGCTTTTGCCCGTTAACGATCAGTTCGGTGTCGGTCAGCCCAAACCATTTTACCGAGGCCGCATCAGGCACCACTTTTTCGTTCACAAGATCGGCAATTACGCCATGTGCCCGTTGTTCCTCCGCGTCGCGGCCGATACTATCGTCGTGCATTCTTTTGCGCATGGCTTCGGTTTTCATATACCTTGGCTCAGGCGACTGCCCGTCGGCGTATCGCTGTTTGTCATAAGGTTTTGGGTGTACCATATCCGCCGACTGACCTTTCGTAATATATTTTCCTTTATTATATCCTGCGGTATCCTTGTATTTAAATTTAACTGCCGGCGCATTTGCTTTGTAAGCAGCAATATCCTCAGATCTTATCCTCCGTTTCGTTGCAATTTCCTGGTCGATATAACTGATCATATACTGGAAACCCGCCAGCTTATCGTCCGCTATCTTTACACCATTCAATTCCATTGCCACTATTTTATTATTAGCTACAATAAAATGATACTTGTTGCCCTTATCGTCCATCGCGCTGATATCGTTATTGGCAAGGTCCTCATCGCTATGTTTAAATAATACACTTGTAAAGCGTAATGCGGTATCGGTTACCATGATGGTATCTTTTTCGCGCGCTCCCGGTTTGCTGTCGTTCTTGCGGCGGCCTGCAGGCAAAAGATGCATCGAAACGGTCATGGTTTTAGTAATAACCTTGCCTGACTTATTGGAGTATTTGATAGTCAGATGCCTGATTATTGGGTTATCTTTTGATATGGTGGTAAATGCCGTTAAAATGACCAATCCCACCGCCAGCACTGATTTTTCAGCAATGCTCAACCGTTTATTTTCCTGGCTGATCATCCGTCTGAGCCGGTCGCGCAGCTGGTTGCCCGAGCCAATGCTCATCGCATAACGTGCCTGGCTAAACTCGCCATAGCCGAACGAAAGTAACGCCTCCAGGTAATTGGCTTTGCGGTTCATACGGCTCAGTACCATATCGTCGCAGCATGCTTCGCGCTCGGTGCGGATAAGTGAGGATAGCCACAGCAGGCCGGGGTTAAAGAAAAACACGGTCTCCACCAGCCCTTGCAAAATATTCACCAGGTAGTCGCGGCGGCGGATGTGCGCCAGTTCGTGCCATAAAATACCATCCAATTGCTCCGGCGTAAGTTGAAATGCTATGCCTACGGGTAAAAGGATCATCGGTTTAAGCCAGCCCACGGCAACCGGCACCTTTACCAGTTCAGACTGCACCAGGCGGACTGCCCGCCCGATCCCGATCTGGCTGCTAAAAAGCGATAGCTTATGTTTAAGTTCTTCGGTTACATTACTGGTTTTATAATTCCGGATACGCTGGATGTACAGCAGGCCGCTAACCATTTTCAGGCTTTTCAGCACAAAAAACAGCAGCCAAACCATAAAGATGACACTCGTATTCTGGTTAAGGAATGCCTGCGCGGTGCTGAGTAAGGTTTCCTTTTGCGGCATACCCACCCCGTTAACAGCAATATTATGCTGAACATTTATTACCGCTGGCCGGCTATTAAACGTTACAGGCGACGACGCTGCTGAACCCGCTTCAAGGTAATAAGTAACGCCGATGGCGCACACAAATACTACCAGCAGGCTGCATAACAGGCGATAACGCAAGTTAGCTGCCGATTTGCGCGTGGTAGCGATAACAATGCCGCACAGCAGCGCAACGACCATCCCTATCCACAGCGAGTGGATCAGCGTCCAGCAGATGGCTTTCACTGCGCCATCAGAAATATATGGGGTCCATAATGAAGTATTCATCGTCTTATTGTTTTTGGTCCATTTTTTTGATCAATTCTTTAAACTCTTCCATTTCTTCGGCAGTAAGCTTTTTATTGCCGATCAGCTGCATCATCAGGTTGCTGGCCGAGCCGTTAAACAGGTTCTCAACTACCCTGTCCAGCAGGTAGCCTTTGGTTTTACCTTCTTCAACAGCAGCCTGGTAAATGTGGGTCATCTGGCTGGCGTCTTTTTTCAGCAACCCTTTCTCCACCATTATCTGCATCAGCTTCAGTGTCGACATATAAATTACCTGCCGTTTTTCGCGGTTCAGGTTATCATTCACAAAACGGGCTGTCGACGGGCCAAACTCCCAAAGTACCTGCAAAATCTCTAGCTCCGATTTTGTAGGTTCGGACGGAATGTTGTTTTGGCTTTTTGACTTATTCATAAATCAAACATAAGAATTAATTCTTATGTTCCAAATTTATTTAAGGGGATTATTTATAAGACACTCATAATGAGGTAAATAAAATAAGAAATATTTCTTATGATGGAGATAAATAGAGGTTTGGGTCGAAAAAGATGAGAAAAAAGGGAAATATTACTTATTATACCTCGTCATCGTCAACTCGCTCCCCACGGTCACAAAACTCTTCACCATTTCAATTGAGCGGTCGATCAAGGCAGGCAGTTCAGGCAGTTCCTCTTTATCAAAGCCATTCAATACATAATCCACCTGGCGGCCTTTGGGGAAGTCGCTGCTAACGCCAAAACGGAGACGGGCATATTCATTATGGCCAAGGGTGGCTTCGATATGTTTTAAACCATTATGGCCGGCCGCGCTGCCTTTGGGCTTTAACCGGAGGGTGCCAAAAGGCAGGGCAATGTCATCAACCAATACCAATACGTTTTCTGCAGGTATTTTTAGCATTTTCATCCAGTAGCTAAGCGCCTTGCCACTGTTATTCATATAGGTTGTTGGTTTGATGAGGTACAGCGTACGCGCTTTATGCTTCACCTCGGTATAATACGCCAGGCGCTGCATGTAAAACTTCTCGCCTTCCTGTTTGGCCAGTTCATCCAATATCATAAAACCGATGTTATGCCGGGTATCGGCATATTCGGGCCCTATGTTTCCTAAACCAACTATCAGATAATTCATGCCCCCTGGCCCCCTAAAGGGGGAATTTAAAAAATTTTAACTTTTATAGCGATCTGTTTTAAACTATCAGTGTTCGAAAGACCCAAAAAACGTCTTTTGTCATTCTGAACGCAGTGAAGAATCTTCTACAGTCGACAGGTCAGCAGTATACTTATCGCGTTTAGAAGATCCTTCGCTATCGCTCAGGATGACAAATAAATAAAATTTTCAATCTTTCGAACGCCCAATGTTTTAAACCCATCGTTATTATGATGCGAAGATATTACTTTCAAACAAAAACAGCGATAAGTATAAACCTATCGCTGTTAATTTTTTAACCCGTTGTATTTCCCCCTTTAGGGGGCCAGTGGGTTTATTTTTTACCACCTGCAGCAGCTTCCTGCTCAGCCTGGCGCAATGCACGTGAAGTAGTTACCGAAACAATGGTATCTTCTTTTGCATTGGTGATAGTCAGTTTGTCGACTTTCAATTCGCCAACTTTTACTGATTTACCAACTTCCAAAGCTGCAATGCTTACTTCAATAGCATCCAAATGATCTTTTGGTAATGCCTTGATACGCAGCTTGCGTAATTTTTGTACCAGTTTACCACCGGTTTTAACACCTGGCGAAGTTCCGGTTAATTTAACAGGGATCTCGATGGTGATCGGTTTCTTTTCGTCAAGTAACAAAAAGTCAACGTGGATGATCTGCTCAGTTAATGGATGGAACTGAAGATCTTTAATGATCGCCTGTGATTTTGCACCGGCAATTTCTAAGTTGATGAAATGAACAACCGGTGTATAAACTACGGCTTTCAAATCAGCTGCGGACACTGCAAAGTGGGTTTGGGTAGCCCCACCGTAAAGTACTGCCGGCACCAGGCCCTGGTAACGCAGTTCTTTAGCGTCTCGTTTCCCTACGTTCTCTCTTGGAGAACCGCTAATAGCAATTGATTTCATTTATTTGTTTAAATTAAGTCCATCGTCCAAAGACCATGGTATTGTATATATTACTTGTATTATTTCAATTCATGCCATGGACTATCGACCATGGTCCATGGACCAATTAGTCCACCTTAAACAACTGGCTTATCGAGCCATGTTCGTTTACGTTCATTATCGCTTTGGCAAACAGGTCGGCAGTACTTAACACCCTGATCTTGCTGCTTTGATGCTTTAGCGGAATGGTATCTGTAACGATCAATTCGGTTAATACCGAGTTTTCTAACGTTTCGTAAGCCTTGCCTGACAATACCGGGTGTGTACAAACCGCGCGAACGCTGCGTGCACCACGCTCCATAATTAACCCGGCTGCTTTGGCCAATGTACCTGCGGTGTCGCAAATGTCATCAATCAGTACGATGTCCTGGTCGGTAACATCCCCTATCAATGTCATCGATTCAATTTCGTTGGCGCGTTTACGGCGTTTGTCGCAAATTACCACTTCGGCATTAAAGTATTTGGCGAATGAACGAGCCCTGTATGAGCCGCCCATATCCGGCGAGGCAATGGTTAAATTACCCAGGCCAAGGCTTTTAATATACGGCACAAATATGATCGACGCATCCAGGTGATCAACCGGGATATCAAAAAATCCCTGGATCTGCGCAGCGTGCAGGTCCATGGTCATAATGCGGTTAATGCCTGCTGCAACCAAAATATTGGCTACCAGCTTTGCACCGATGGCAACACGTGGTTTATCTTTCCTGTCCTGGCGGGCCAAACCGAAATAAGGGATAACCGCAGTTACATAATGGGCAGATGCACGGCGGGCGGCATCGGTCATCATTAATAGCTCCATCAGGTTATCCGTGGGCGGGTTGGTGCTCTGGATCAAAAAAACATCACATCCGCGTACCGAATCGTTAAAATGCGGCTGAAATTCGCCATCGCTAAAGCGCGAAAGAACAACGTCACCCAGTTCCTGCCCATAATGTGCAGCAATATTTGTCGCCAGTACCGTAGTGCCGGAACCCGCAAATAACTTAATGGGATTAAATTGTAAAGGCATTTTTTTGATTTTCGATTTCGGATTTTGGATTTCGGATTTGGTTAATCTTCAATCGGATACTCCGGGTTGCCAGTTATTATAAAAACAATTTCGGATTTCAGTTATTCAAACCAGACATACATCCGAAATTGAACATCCGAAATCCGAAATAAATTCTTGTTGCCCGACCAGGATTCGAACCTAGACAAACGGTACCAAAAACCGTCGTACTACCATTATACTATCAGGCAATCTCCTCAGGACAGTTAGCCTCTCCAAAAAGGAATGCAAATATAGGACGTTTTTTGAGAAGTTAAAAGGTTTTTTTTAAAAGCGCAAAAATGAGATAGCAACAGCGCCCCTCCGGGTATTTTTATTGTGTTTTTTTAGCGAATTTAGTGTTTCTGCAAAAACCATTAAATGTGCACGTTGTTTGTTACCAATTGATCATTTCAAACGATATGATGTAACTTCTATTAAATTAACCAATAAATTTTAAAGCTATGGGCACCCAGGATGAAAAAAAAACTGCGGGAGAAGGCAAAGAAAAACATTTGAAAGGAACACGTGAGGAATGGCTGGCGGCCCGGCTTGACCTGCTTAAAGCGGAGAAGGAGCTTACGCACCTTGGCGACGAAGTAACAAAGCGACGACAACAGTTGCCCTGGGTGCGGATTGACAAAGCCTATAAATTTGATACCGCTGATGGCAGCGCCTCGCTGGCCGATCTTTTTAAGGGACGCTCACAGTTGATCATTTACCACTTTATGTTCGGGCCGGATTATACGGCTGGTTGCCCTCACTGTTCGGCAATTGCTGACGGGTTCGACGGGGTCCATATTCACCTGGCCAATCACGACGTTGCGTTCTCCGCCGTGTCGCGTGCGCCTTTAAACAAGCTGCTGGCCTACGAAACACGGATGGGCTGGACATTCCCCTGGGCTTCTTCGTTTGGCAGCGACTTTAATTTTGACTTTAACGTATCACTCACCGAACAGCAACAAAGGGACGGTAATGTTGAATACAATTACCGGCGTGAAGCGCCAATGCCGGCAAATACTACCGGTGGCGATATTATTAATGAAATTTCTGCTTCGGCAGGTACAGATATGGCTACATTCATCCGCGAACGGCCGGGCATGAGCGCATTTGTACTTGAAGACGGCGTGGTGTATCACACTTATTCTGCCTATGCGCGCGGGCTTGACGTACTTTGGAACGTTTACCAATGGCTTGACAGGGCGCCAAAGGGTCGAAACGAAAAGGGCTTCTGGATGCACCGTCATGACGAGTACTAGCGCATCCGCTAAATAGGATAAAAGTCGGACGCGCCGCCCAAAAAGTAAAGTCGTGCGCTAACAATAGTACTGGAAAAACTAAAGGGTAATTGGGGATCTAACAATGAAAACACCGAAAAATATCGACATATTATTTGTCGCCGGTTTTGGGCCGATCGTTCAGGATCCGGCCGCAAGCCGCAAGTTCTATGCTGAAATATTGGGAATATCGTTCGAGGAAGATGCCAGCGGCTACTTATATACGGCCGGGTTAGATGGCGTGAAGCATTTCGCCCTTTGGCCCGTTTCACAAGCGGCTCAGTCGTGTTTTGACACAGATCACTGGCCCGATGACCTGCTCATTCCGCAGGCATGGATGGAATTTGACGTGGCGGACATTGAAAAAGCCACTGCCGAGCTGAAGTTGCAGGGCTATAAGTTGTTGGTTGCGACTCGAAAAGAGCCCTGGGGCCAGATCGTTACGCGGCTGTTGGGACCGGAAGGCCTGCTGGTGGGGATAACCCATACGCCGGCGATGCGGAAGTGAATTCCGGCATGTTCCATGGCTGGGGTTGGTGTGCGGATGCTAGCGGCGCGACCTGGTGGGCTGGCCTTCCAGCCATCGGTTCATCAAGCATAAATAACATTTAACAAAGTATGGTTTCAGAAACCGCTTCCAAACAAACTTTTTTTGGCATCGCCACATTGCTCTTCGCGGCAAGCGTGGCAGTCACGATTGTGTGGGGCATCTCCATGTCTGCCATGGACGGAATGCCGATGCCCGGCGGATGGACAATGTCGATGACCTGGATGACCGGGCCAGGCTGGCTAGGTGCTATGCTGTCGTTTCTCGGGATGTGGTTTGTGATGATGGTAGCAATGATGATGCCTTCGCTTGTGCCTACGCTGTGGCGCTACCGGCAAGCTATCGGCGGTGCTAATCAAACACACTCGGGCTGGATGATCACCCTGGCGGGCTTGGGGTATTTCGCCGTGTGGACAGTGTTCGGCATCGTAGCCTACCCACTGGGCATCGCGTTGGCAGTACTCGAAATGCAGACCCCAGCGTTGTCGCGGGCCGTCCCCATCGCAATCGGCTTTATTATTTTAATTGCGGGCGCGCTTCAGTTTACCCAATGGAAAGCGCATCACCTGGTTTGCTGCCGGGAAACACCCACGCATAGCTGCACCTTGCCGGCGCCTGCAAGCTCTGCATGGCGACACGGACTGCAACTCGGCTGGCATTGCAGTCGCTGTTGTTTCGGTTTGATGGTGATCCTGTTAGTGGTTGGTGTAATGGATCTGCGTGCAATGTTCGTTGTGGCGATAGCCATCACGCTGGAGCGCCTGTTGCCGGCCGGCGAGCGCGTCGCCCGCTTTACTGGCGGTGTTGCTATAGCCGCTGGGATATTTCTGATCGCCCGGGCAGCCGGGCTTGGGTAGTGCGGCTAAAAAATCCTGCAGCATTAGTTCAGCCTTTTTTAACAGAAATTTAACGCCCCTGCAAAAACCATTAGACGCTGCAGCTGTTTTCCTATTAATTAACCATTTTAATTAACATATAAAATTCAAAGTTATGAGTACCCAGGTTGAAACCATGAATGCACAGGAAGTTGCAAACAGGCTTGTACTGTTGTGCCGCGAAGGGAAAAATGTTGAAGCTATTAACGAATTGTACGATGACAATATAGTGAGCCACGAACCCAAAGGTTCGCCAATGAAAGAAAAAGTTGGTAAAGAGGCGGTTTTAGACGCCACAAATCAGTGGTTCGATTCGCTTGAAGAATTGCACAACGTTTATATTTCGAACCCGATTGTTGGGGATACATTTTTTGCTTGCACCATGAAGATTGATGCAACCTATAAAGAACATGGCCGGAATGAGATGAACGAGCTATGTGTGTATGAGGTTAAAGACGGCAAAATTATTAGCGACCATTTCTTTTATCATACGGGAAATTAATAGTGCTAAAGATAAATATCAAAGAAAGGGGTCCTGCCCCTTTCTTTATTTCAGTTATGTGGATATTGAACGGTTCGGTCCTCTCCAAAACATCATTTTTACGTGATATGTTTATGTTTAGGTCTTTAACTAAACCTGGTTTACAAAAATTGATAACCCACCGATAAGCTAAGCGCCCTGTTTTTTACTTCCGAATTGTGCTGGTTATAGATATTTTTCAAGCCAAGGACATAATCAACGCTAAACAAAAAACCATTTTTAAGGCTGAAGCCGGCCAACGCGTTTAAGCCTAAATCTGTCCCGCTAAAATCATCAGCACTGCCGAAGTTTATTTTGCTGGATCGGTAATCAGTAACCGCTCCATCTGTGACGGTAATTAGTCTTCTTCCACCCGATATGGCAAGCCCGTAATAGGGTCCGCCGCCAAAAAACAATTTAACCGACCCTAAAGGAATGTGATACAAAAGATTTACGGGCACCTGCAGGTAGTTATATGTTGCCTGACCCTTAAGCGTAACGACCGACGATTGCGGCTGGGTTTGTGTAAACGTTGAACTGGTGTTATAGCCATATGTGGCAAAAAAAACGCCAGGTTCAATAACTATTTTATTAAATCCAAAATCGGCAAATACGCCACCTTTGAAGCCTGAATAATTTGAAACGGTTGAAGTTGTGGGACCAAGATCGGCAGTTGACGCATTCCATCCGGCATTGATGCCAAATTTTACTGTTTGTGCTAATAGTTGCTGCATTGATGCGCTCAAAAAAATTAAAAGGAATATTTTTTTCATGACAAGTTTTATATAGCACTAAAACAGTACAAAATCTCTTTTATTATTTAAAACTAAAAATTTAGTTTTATTGAAATTCCGAACAAGGAAAATTATTGCGATCCGGAAAACATGGCCGCATAAAACCTGCGGGCATAAAAAAAACCGCCTTTTAAAGAGACAGCTTCCTTTTATATAAGGCAATTCTTAACCCTCAATCACCACGCCCATCGAGCAGAATTTGTTGATCCGTTCTGTTACCAGTTCATCAACATTCTTTTCCTTTAATATTTTAAGGTCTTTTAACAACTGCTTTTTTAGGGTGGCGGCCATGGCAACCGGGTCCTGGTGAGCGCCGCCGAGCGGTTCTTTTATTACGCCGTCGATCAGCTTGTTTTTATACATTTCGGTCGAGGTGAGCTTTAATACTTCGGCTGCACGTTCCTTATTTTCCCATGTTTTCCATAGGATGGTGGAGCAGTTCTCAGGCGAGATCACCGAATACCAGGAGTTTTCGAGCATCATTACCTTGTCGCCGATAGCAATACCCAACGCGCCGCCGGATGCACCTTCACCAATAATTACGCAAATAATGGGTACTTTTAAAACCGACATTTCCATCAGGTTACGGGCAATCGCCTCGCCCTGCCCACGTTCTTCTGCTTCAAGGCCAGGGAAAGCTCCGGGAGTATCTATCAGCGTAATAACCGGTTTGTTGAATTTTTCGGCCAGTTTCATCAGCCGCAAGGCTTTACGGTAACCTTCGGGATTTGGCATACCAAAATTACGATACTGCCGGTCCTTAGTATTTTTTCCTTTTTGGTGGCCGATAAACATGGCAGTTTGCCCGTTAATGGTACCGAAGCCGCCCACTATCGCCTTATCATCGCCAACAGTCCTGTCACCATGTAATTCGATAAAATCATCGCACATCAACTCCAGGTATTGTAAAGTATAGGGCCTTTCGGGGTGACGGGAGATCTGTACCTTTTGCCAGCCGCTAAGGTTGGCATATATTTCGTGGCGGGTTGTTTCGAGTTTATTTTCCAGTTCGGCGATAGTTGCCGACATGTCCAATTTATTCTTGTCTTCAACCTGTTTCACCTTTTCGATCTGCTGCTGCAGGTCGGCAAGGGGCTTTTCAAAGTCAAAAGTTATCTTCATGTATTTAACTTTATTAGGGGGCGCTAAATTAACTAAAACTAATGTTATTTTTCAATTAGCTTTATGTAAACCTTTATACCGCTTTAATTGCTGTGGTGTCAATAGTGTTTTTGTAGCTAAACATGCTTGTAATATAGCGTTCCTGAGTTCGCCCTGGTACAACCCGTAACGGTTAGTATAAAATATCAGCGAACCGTTATCCAGTCGGTTGTATCTAAAAATACTATCTAAAGTACGCTCGTTATTAATGATAATAAGGCCCATTTCCAACTTTTTGCGGCGTAATTCTTTGGCCATCGCTGTCAGTTTTGTTACCTGCTCTTTATTCAAACCCAATTCGTCTTTAAATTTCAGCGCTTTATCGGGCAGTGGAAAACCATTCATCTCGCCCGCTAATGACATGCCCGAAAGATCCTCGCCGTGTAGTAATGCACTGTATTCCACATCGCTTAGCGTTTTTACTTGGGAATTGACGATTGCAGTATCGGGCGTGGTTTGGGCGCCTGCTTTGCAACAAAAGATCAGCATGATGCCAGGCAATAACAATTTCTTCACAGTTATCATGTCCAAATGTGCAATTATTGGGGAATTAATCAACAAATTAATTAAAAGCCTAACAACCGACCGGTGCCGATGTTTTTGATCATACCACATGAACGCGCGATATAATTTTTTTTCGTTTATCCGCTTTTATCAATTAAGACATAAATATGAGATCAGTGCCAAAGTATATCCATTTCCCATTTTCCTTTTCGAAAAATATCACTGAAGTATAGCCCGCCTTACCACCCCATGCCCTGGAAAAATAAAACAGCGCTCTTTTTCCGTCACTCACCACTGCCGACAAGTCGATAAGGTAAGCCGGGTCCCGGTATTTTGTTTCGAATTTACCCCACGCCTTTGTTAATGATCCGCGGCCATTAAAGATTTTGTGGTAGGCCTCGTCGCTGATAAGCGTTACATGAAGATCGGGTGAAAATTGATTCGCAACAACGAATCGCTCGCTCATTTTTTCTTCCAACTGTAGCATCAATCCAAGCCACGTTGTGTCTGCCTTTATCTTCTGCATGATAGAGTCGTATTGCTTATTACCAGACAGTAACTTATTACCGCCCTGGTACCAACGCCTCAGAATTTTCACCGAACGGGAAATGCCCGGATCGATTGTCCGGCCGTAATCTGTTGACGCGCGGACGACGAAACTTGCGCCCCCATCAACTTCCGCTTTAACAGAATGAAGATATTGGGCGTACATTTCGTATTTCTCCTGTTCAGTTTGAGCGAATAACCACGCCGGTGCAATAAACAATAGTAACCCGATGATTGCTTTTCTCATAGCTTAAAAAATATTTTTTTCTTATACAAAAAATAACACATAAGCCATTCCAAACCAAAAACACAAGTGGCGGCCACCAGTGCTTTTATTAATTCACCTGCATTTACCCAACTTAAAACCCCGTTCGATATAAAAGTGATATAGCCGGTAAACCACCTGTCGCCCACAATTTCGAAAAACAGGTAAATAAAAAGGGAATTCATACCCACGACGGTAAAAAACGTTAAGTTTTTGCGGTGGCCCTTTATGTCAACCCACCAATACGCGAGCGCCAAAAACCACAAACACCAGCCTAAGGATACTATGGTGAACGATGTGGTGGCTATCCTTTTGATGATGGGCGTAATGCCAAATTCATCCAGACCAAAACCGATAACCAGGCAGATGAGCCCCAATATCATTAAAGTTCGTAATTGATTTTTACCGTTGATCAATAATTTCCCCACCAGCGCACCGGCAATAGTATGCACCGCTGTGGGGATGCAGTTAATGGCTACCCAGCCGCCTTTGTTAATTTTATTCATCAGGATAATATCTACATAATTGCCAAAGTTATGCTGATCGGTAAATGGCATATTAAAACCCGGCATATTGGTAAAGCGATACAAAACTTCTGTAAGCAGCAATAATCCTACACAAACGCCTACCTGCGCCAGGTTGCTCCACCTGAAGATGAGAAACGCAACCAGGGTGGTAAACGATAGTTGCGTAAGCACATCCCATAACTCAAAGCTTAAACCTTTTGGCCTTACCGCATAATCAAATACTCCCCAAAAGAAAAGCAAGCCGCAGCGTTTCAGTATTTTTTTAAAGGATTGCTTCCATGTTACGCCATTTTCCCATTGTTTTGTGAGCGAAAATGCCATAGCCACACCCGCCATAAACATAAACGCCGGCTGCACCAGATCCCAAAAGTGAAGCCCATGCCAGGGATGATGGGTAAATTGTATGGTGAAATGGTTAAAGACCTGTCCTTTTGAGTGATCGTTTAAATAATCATAGATCCCCGTTGATTCAATTGCCAGCAGCACCATGATAAAACCGCGCAAAAAATCAAGCGAAAGCAATCGCCCCGTTAAAGGTGTTGTTATTGGGGTTGCGGGCATTGTAAAGGAGATTTTTAAATTTAATTCAAGGTAGGAATTAATTTTAACCTATTGTCATTTCGACAAGGAACGAGGAGAAATCTATACATCTGCCATTCCGTATCCAAGCGAAGATGTTTATGTATAGATTTCTCGCTTTCGCTACCCATGACAAGTTTTTATTCAATTCAGGATGTTTTTACCTCGTCCCCCCTCAGTTCCCAAACCTTTTCAGCGTAAAATAAAACCTGCTGCCTCCGCCAATTTCGCTTTCAACGCCTATTTTACCGGCCTGGGCCTCGATAAAATCTTTGGCAATGGCCAGGCCGAGGCCCGTGCCGGTTTGTTCGGTTGTGGCGCCGGGCACCTTAAAATACCGGTCGAAGATCCTCGATAAATATTTTCTGTCAATCCCCCGGCCATGATCCTGCACCGAGAATTCGATCTCGTCTGCTTTATATATCTTAACCACCAAATCAACTACCGATTTCTCGTGACTGTATTTTATAGCATTCG
>Ga0206964_10081_pt1 | contig 28010 bp, 25 predicted proteins | sample Alteio_BWOrgHeat_25_FD_152980 | JGI IMG/M metagenome (GOLD analysis project Ga0206964, IMG submission 152980) | Enriched cells from forest soil in Barre Woods Harvard Forest LTER site, Petersham, Massachusetts, United States -... | ecosystem: Environmental > Terrestrial > Soil > Temperate forest >...
GAGTTTTTGCAAGGATCGTTACTTTCGGTAAAGCGCTGGGCTGCCACGGCGCCATTGTTTTGGGGAGTACTCTATTGAAGGACTACCTGGTGAACTTCGCGAGGTCGTTTATTTATACTACGGCTGCATCGCTTCATCAGTTGGCGTCTGTAAAAATGGCTTATGAATTATTAGGTGAGTCCTCGCCGGCCATTAAACTGCTGAGAGAAAACATTACCTATTTCAAAGCAAATATAACGGAGAGTGAAGAATTTCTCTTGATAAAAAGCGACAGCGCGATCCAGTGCATCGTATTAAAAAGCAATGAAAGGGCAAAACAACTGGCCGGTATACTTCAAGGTGCCGGTTTAGACGTCCGGGCTATCCTTAGCCCAACAGTCGCGGTTGGATTTGAACGAATAAGGATATGTTTGCATTCGTTTAATACCGAAAATGAAATAACTTTGCTGGCCGATAGGATCAATGGTTTTATAAATGAACAATAAACCCTTATTTGTAACAGGAATTGGTACCGGGATCGGTAAAACCATTGTATCGGCAGTTTTGGTGGAAAAACTGAAAGCCGATTACTGGAAACCTGTACAATCGGGCGACCTTGAAAATAGCGATACCATAACTGTCAAAAGTTTGATATCCAATACAAAAACGCATTTTTTTGATGAAGCGTACCGGTTAAGCCAGCCATTTTCGCCACATAAATCCGCCGCCATTGACGGGATAACTATTGATCCGAAAAATATTATTCTCCCGCATACAACCAATAGCCTGATCATTGAAGGCGCAGGAGGTTTAATGGTGCCCTTGAATACAGACTTTTTGATGCTCGATCTGATCAGGCAACTGGGCGCAGCGGCCATATTGGTTTCTCAAAACTATTTGGGGAGTATCAACCATACGTTATTATCGGCATATGCTTTAAAAAACGAAAACATTCCGGTACGAGGGATTATATTTAATGGCGTAAAGGACATCTATTCGAAAGAGTTTATATTGGAGAATACAGGTCTCGAGCTGATTGGCCATATACCCGAGTATGTTCCACTTGATAAAAAAGCGATAATTGATGCGGGGGATTATATTGACGGGTTGTGAAGGTTGAATTAGTGAATTATTGAATTAGTGATTTAGCGAATGGCTAGTAGCAATAGCTTGCCGCGGAAATAATACGGTTATCAGTAAATTGATAATCTTAATAATAGATAGATGAAAAATGTTACAGTAATAGGCTCCGGTACAATGGGCAATGGTATAGCACATACCTTTGCACAACATGGTTTTGATGTGGCTTTGGTTGACATCAGTAAAGAAGCGTTAGACCGGGCTATTCAAACTATTGCGGGGAACCTGGACCGGCAGTTAAAAAAAGGCGTCATCGACGAAAACCTTAAAACAGCCACACTTGGCCGGATCAGTGCCTTTACTGAGCTTGAAAAGGCAGTTGTCCATGCTGACCTGGTTGTAGAAGCTGCTACCGAAAACCGCGAAATCAAATTGAACTTATTTAAACAATTAAGCGGCTTTTGTAAAGAAGATGCCATCCTCGCTTCAAATACTTCATCGATCTCCATTACACAAATAGCGGCTGTAACTAAAAACCCGGGGAATGTTATCGGGATGCATTTTATGAACCCGGTGCCATTGATGAAATTGGTAGAGGTCATCAGGGGATTTGCGACGGCTGATGAGGTTACCGCAAAAATCATGGCGCTTTCAAAGCAGTTAGAAAAGGTTCCGGTGGAGGTAAATGATTATCCGGGCTTTGTGGCCAACCGTATATTGATGCCCATGATAAATGAGACTATTTATACTTTGTATGAAGGGGTAGCCGGCGTTGAAGAAATTGATACCGTAATGAAACTGGGCATGGCACATCCCATGGGCCCTTTGCAATTGGCCGATTTTATAGGTCTTGATGTGTGCCTGGCTATATTGAATGTTTTGTACAATGGTTTTGGCAATCAAAAATACGCACCCTGCCCGTTATTGGCAAATATGGTTGCTTCGGGAAACACAGGGGTGAAATCCGGAAGTGGATTCTACAAGTACACGCCGGGCGTTAAGGAATTAGTTATTGCAGATAAATTTCAGAAACGCGGCTAATAGAGTCGGTCCGCCAATTGCTAATTTTTTGCAGCTTCTTTACGCCACTGCTAAAGCTAAGGCGGCACGACGTCGGATTTTCATGCTGTCATACCTTATCTATAAACAAAAAAATTTAAACCTTTTTTCCGATAGTTTGTCATAAAGTATTGTTAATTAAAATCATTTACCGATGAAAACATTAGGAAAATTAGGATTGATGCTTGCGCTAGCAGGCTCATTATTTATGTCGTCGTGTGCCGGAACATATTATGTTACCGCACGCCCGGTTGAACCGGTTTACGAAAGGCCCGTTTCTCCGTACGCAGGAGCGATTTGGATTGACGGCGATTGGACCTGGAGCGGCGGCAGATACGTTTACGTTCGCGGCCATTGGGACCGTCCACGGTCAGGGCGTGTCTGGGTTCGCGGAGAGTGGGAAAGCACCCCACGCGGATACAGGTGGCACAGAGGCCATTGGGGCTAATAAGTTTGCAGTTATTAGTTGGCAGTTTGCAGCATTAATCATAGTCTTGCAAACTGCCAATTGAGAACTGCCAACTGAACTCACATCCTTTCCGGCACTTCGATGCCCAATAAGTTCATGGCTTTACTGATCACTTTACCGGCGCCTGCTGAAAGCTGCAGCCTGAACTGTTTTGACGATTCATCCTCAGCTTGTAAAATAGGGGTTTCGTGGTAAAACTTATTAAAGTTTTTAGCCAGCTCGTAAACATAATTGGCTACCAAAGCCGGGCTGAATGCTTCTGCCGCCTCCTTTATAATATCCGGGAATTGGGTTAACGCAACGATCAGGTCGCGTTCTTCGGCGGTTAATTGCTTATATTCTTTTGCCTTATCGACCGACATTACACCTGCCTTTTTTAACACCGAACGGATCCTTGCATGTGTATATTGGATAAACGGCCCGGTATGGCCTTCCAACTCAACCGACTCATTGGGATCAAATAATATCCGTTTTTTTGGATCGACCTTAAGTAAAAAGTATTTTAAAGCGCCCATACCGATAATATGGTATAAATGCTGCTTTTCGTCGTCGCTAAAACTGTCAATTTTTCCTTTTGCAAGCGCCTGTTCTTTGGCAGTTTGCTCCATTTCGGCCATCAAGTCGTCAGCGTCCACGACGGTTCCTTCGCGTGATTTCATTTTACCCGAAGGAAGATCAACCATACCATAAGATAAGTGGAATAAACCAGGCGCCCATTCCTTCCCCAGCTTTTTCAGGATGAGGAACAGTACTTTAAAGTGGTAATCCTGCTCGTTACCCACTACATAAATAGACCGGTCCATACGAAAGTCATCGTGCTTCAATTGCGCCGTGCCAAGGTCCTGCGTCATGTAAACTGATGTGCCATCGGATCTTAGCACCAATTTCTCATCAAGCCCTTCGGCAGTAAGGTCAATCCAAACTGAATTATCATCCTTCCGGAAAAATATCCCTTTTTCAAGTCCTTCATCAATAATGTCCTTCCCTAACAGGTAAGTATCCGATTCATAGTAAAATTTATCAAAACTAACGCCAAGGTTTTTATACGTTTCGGCAAAGCCGGTATAAACCCAGGTGTTCATCTTTTCCCAAAGTGCCTTTACGTGTTTGTCGCCCGCTTCCCATTGCAGCAGCATTTGCTGTGCTTCTTTAATTAGCGGCGCGTTCTTTTTAGCTTCTTCTTCAGTTTGCCCTTCGGCTTTTAAAGTTTCAATCTGGGCTTTGTACTCCTTATCAAACAGCACATAATATTTACCCGCAAGATGATCGCCCTTCATCCCCGACGACTCAGGCGTTTCACCCTCGCCCCATTTTTGCCAGGCCAGCATCGATTTACAGATGTGGATGCCCCGGTCGTTAACCAGGTTTGATTTAATTACTTCGTAGCCTGCTGCCGCCAGTATCTCTGCCACGGAAAAACCAAGCAGGTTATTCCTTACGTGCCCTAAGTGCAAGGGTTTGTTGGTGTTAGGCGACGAATACTCGACCATCACTTTTTTGTCATTTGGCTTAAACGAGGCAAAATCATCGGGTAAAATTTCGGTATACAATTGGTTTACCCAATAAGTGTCGGCGAGTGAGATATTCAAAAAACCTTTGATCACGTTAAACGCAGCAACTTCAGGTAGTTCATTTTGCAGGTAGGCGCCAATCTCGTTCCCGGTCTGTTCAGGTGATTTTTTGGAGAACCTTGTAAACGGGAAAGTAACAATAGTAACCTGTCCCTCAAACTCCTTACGGGTTTCCTGCAGGTTGATATCGGCTGCTGCAATATGCGTATTATATAGATCCTTAACGGCTTTAACGGTAGTTTGGGTAATAAAATCCATTGCGCAAAAATAGTGAAATAAGTCCGAATCCCGATAGCTATCGGGACGGGAAGACCGAAAGTCCGAAAGATGCTTTTGGGATTGAATACGAAATTTTTGAACCCCAAGACGCTAATACTTTCAGACTTCCGGTCTTTTCGGACTTTCGAACTACAAACATTATCTTTGCCACTTCTGTAAACCATTTATGAAACTCAGCAACAACGATTTTAAATTAGATGTAACATCCGAAATTGGTAACCTGCGCGCCTTATTGATCCACAGCCCGGATAATGGCCTCGGCAAAGTTGTGCCCTCCAAAGCACAGGACTGGCTTTTTGAAGATATTGTTCACCTGGAAACAATGCGGAAAAATGAATACGATTACTACATTAAATTGTTGATGTATTTTTTGGATCCGGGTAAGATCAAAGGTAAACTTGCAGAGATTGATGCGGAAGGTTCAAAACGTGCCTTTTATAAACCTGACAATAAAAACTTCCACTGTTCTAACAAGGTGATCGAGATCCAAACCCTGCTGGAAGATATTTTACACGAGGACGATATCCGCAAAAAGCTCGTAGCATCGGTTTGCGCAATTGAAAATTGCAACTATCGCCTGCAACTAAAATTAATTGAAACCTCACCGGCTGAATTGGCCAAGATCATTATTTCAGGATCGCTGAATAAACATGAAATGATCTTCGCTCCTATTCCTAACCTGATTTTCTCCAGGGATATCGGCATTGCGGTAAATAACTTTATGCTGCTGAATAAACCTGCTAAAAAGGCCAGGGCGCGGGAGACTTTGCTGGCACGCTATATTTTCTTTAATCACCCTTTGTTTGCCAACTACCGTGATAATATTCTGGAGATTCCCGAAACCGTTCAACATTTTTTACGCCCGGGCGAGGATAATGAACAAAAAACCACCCTTGAAGGCGGCGATGTAATGATGGTGAGCCCGCAGCACCTGATCATTGGCTGCAGCGAACGCACATCAGTAAGCGGCGCCAACGAAGCTATAAAATTATTGTTTCAAAATGATGTGGTAAAAAAGGTAACCATTGTTAAAATACCGCACAAACGCGATTATATGCACATTGATACCGTTTTTACGCAGGTAAAACGCAATACCTGGGTGTTGCTGCGGTCGCTGGCCATACCGGATGGCCCGGGCGAAACAGATGAACCGCTTGGTTGGTTCGCCGATAAAAAGAGTAAGGACAAAACTGAAATTGTGCAGTTTGAAAAGGGCAAAAAGCCAAAAACATTTAAGCGACTGGAAAGCCTGCTGACCGATGTAAGTAAGAATGACCTTGGCAGCACTGAAGATATCGAATTTATCTACTCCGGGGGCGATACTTTCCCATACGATGCCCGTGAGCAGTGGACCGACTCGTGCAACCTGCTTGCTTTGAAGGAAGGCGTTGTTTTAGGATACGACCGCAACGACAAAACGGTAGATGCCTTTAAACAAAAAGGATTTGCCGTCATAAAAGTTAAAGATCTTTTGCAAAAATTTGAAAACAACGAAATTGATCCGCAACGTATGGAGAATACATTGATATTAATGCCGTCTGCAGAGCTTTCGAGAGCACGAGGCGGCTTTCATTGTATGAGTATGCCGCTTTTTCGGGATAAGGTATTATAGGAGGTCAATGGTCGATAGTCCATGGCCCATGGTAGGAATTTTTCGTGATGGCTATGGACTATGGACCATCGACTACGGACAAAAAATAAAGTATGAACAACAATCAACAATCCACCAACCACATATTAATGATCCGCCCGGTTAACTTCGGGTTTAATGAGGAAACTGCCGGGAGTAATGCTTTCCAAAAACGAAATGCGGAAAAGGCTGATGCGAATGAGCAAGCACAGCGGGAATTCGATGGTATGGTAGGTACCCTTCGTGAAAACGGTGTTGACGTTACCGTTATTGATGACACGCCCGATCCGTACACGCCCGACTCGATCTTTCCGAATAACTGGGTATCGTTTCACAATGACGGGGGGGTGTTTTTATACCCCATGCAGGCCGAAAACCGCCGCCTGGAACGCAGGGAAGATATCATTAGCGATCTTGAAGATCACTTTTCGGTTAGGCATGTGATCGACCTGAGTCGTTTTGAACAGGAAAATAAATTTTTAGAAGGCACAGGCAGCATGGTGTTGGACAGGGTGAACAAAATAGCCTATGCCTGTATCTCGCCAAGGACCGATCGTGAAGTATTGGCCCTGTTTTGTGAGCAAGCCGGTTATAAAGAGGTAAGCTTTCATGCGTTTGATGAATATCACATGGCCATTTACCATACCAACGTGCTGATGTGCATCGGCAGCGGATTCGCGATTATATGCCTCGATAGCATTACTGACGCTGAGGAAAAAGCCGCAGTGATATCCATCCTGAAATTAACCCATAAAGAGATCATCAGCATATCCTTTGCCCAAATGAACCAGTTTGCAGGCAATATGCTGGAAGTGAAGAACAATGGCGGAGAAACATTGATCGTGATGTCGCAAAATGCTTATAACGCTTTAGGTGAACAAAAAGCCACCCTTGAAAAATTTGGCAAACTGGTTTATGCAGACATTACTACCATCGAAACAAACGGCGGGGGCAGCGCACGGTGCATGATGGCCGAAGTACATTTGCCGGTTAGTTCATAGTTGATGGTTCTTAGTTCATAGTCGAAATGATTGGTAATATGGGATAAACAATCTGATTACGAGGCCCTGGACTATGAATCTACCCCGAAGCTGCCATGAACCATGAACTACCAACCATGAACTAAAAAAAATGTCCAACCAAATAGCCCATATTTCCATTTAAAAATTACATTTTTGCCACAAATTTTAAAAAATGCAGAGTTACGAAGAGTTTCTTGATCTGAGTGTTGGTTTTCCACAGGAAGGTTTTGAGATCATAGAGGATGAATTATATTTTCACGACCTCAACTTAATGGAAATGATTGAAACGTATGGGACTCCCCTGCGGTTCACCTATGTCCCGATGATTTCCAAAAAGATCCAGCAGGCAAAGCTATTGTTTCAACAGGCGATCGTCAAAAATAACTATCGCGGCAGCTACAAGTATTGCTACTGTACCAAAAGTTCGCATTTTAAGCATGTTGTTGAAGAGGCTCTTAAAAACGAGATTCACCTGGAAACGTCATCCGCCTTTGATATGCCGATGATTGATATCCTGGAGAAAAAAGGCGCTGTGAGCAAGGATATTACCGTGATTTGCAATGGCTTTAAAACCTTTCAATACAAAACCTATATTATTGATATGCTGCACGATGGCTTTAAAAACATCATCCCGGTATTGGATAATAAGGAAGAATTTAACCTGTATGATGACGAGGTTGAAATGGATACGCCTTGTAACCTGGGTATCCGTATCGCAGCGGAAGAGCAGCCGGATTCGCAGTTTTATACCTCGCGCCTTGGTGTGCGCATGGAGGATATTATTGATTTTTATTATAACAAGATAGAAGGCAACCCGAATTTCCAGGTTAAGCTGCTACATTTCTTTATCAACTCCGGTATTTCCGACACGCCTTATTACTGGAATGAGCTTGAAAAATATGTGACCTTATATTGCAAGTTTAAAAAGATAAACCCGGCTTTAGATACGCTGGACATTGGCGGTGGCATGCCATTTAAGGATTCATTGGTTTTTGATTTTGATTATGAATACATGATCAACGAAATTGTAAGTCGGATAAAAGAGATCTGTGCCGACAATGATACCGAGGAACCGGATATTATCACTGAGTTTGGCAAATACACCGTTGCTGAGGCTTCGGGTATATTATACAAAGTATTAGGCCGTAAGCAACAAAACGACCGTGAGAAATGGCTGATGCTGGATGGCTCATTTATTACCAATTTACCCGATGTATGGGCGCTTAACCAAAAATATGTATTACTGCCCATAAACAACTGGGACTCGGAATACGAACGGGTTAACCTTGGCGGAATTACTTGCGACGGGCAGGATTACTATAACCAGGAGGCACATATGAACAGCGTTTTTATGCCAAAAACGCGAAAGGTACAATACCTCGGATTTTTTAATACCGGCGCTTACCAGGAAGTATTGAGCGGGTATGGAGGCATCCACCATTGCCTGCTACCCTCTCCAAAACACGTGATCATCAGGCGTAACCGCGATGAAACGTTCAATTTCGAGGTGTTTGGCGAAGAACAAAACAGCAAACAGGTGATGAAATTGCTGGGCTATACGACATAAGCCAACGGTCGATCTTAACTGTAAAAGTTTAAATATTAACAAAAAGCCCTGAAAAAGTGTTGCAAACTGTTTCAGGGCTTTTGTGTAAATAATTGTCTGTTAGAATTTTATGAAAAATTTCGATCCGCGTGATCTACCTGGCACACCGTTTTGCGGATCACTCGGATAAGCTTCAACCGGCAAATCAATCAGCCTTTGTATAAAGGTCCCCTGCTTTTGCTGCGGATAATTTAATGCCTTTGATCATGGCGGAGCTAAATCCGTTATGTTCCATTTCATTTAAACCGGCGATGGTACAGCCGCTAGGTGACGTAACCTTATCGATCTCCTGTTCGGGGTGAGATGAAAGCTGCAACAACAGGTCGGCGGCGCCCTTGGCAGTTTGAGCAGCCATTTTCAGGGCATCATGGGCATGGAAACCGATCTCAGTTCCTCCTTGTGATGCTGCGCGGATTGATCGTAAAAAGAAGGCTATACCACACGCACAAAGCGCGGTTGCCGATGTCATCAGTTCTTCGTTGATCTGGATGGTAACACCCACGGTTTCAAATAGAGAACGCACAAAGTTGATATTTTTCGGAGTGCCGTTATCGGTGGCAATGCAGGTCATGGATTGACCAATTGCAATTGCCGTATTCGGCATTGCGCGGACAACCTGAACGTTCAGGTCGAGTTGCTGGCGGATGTCAGCACAGCTTACACCAGATACCACTGATATCAGCAGTTGTTTTTCCGGCCTGATCGATGGCCTGATCTCGTCCAAAAGCTTATTCAATTGCTGCGGCAGTACTGCAAGTACCACAAAATCAGCCTTGCGTACGGCTTTTAAGTTATTGTCGGTAGTATAATAACCTAACTCGGAATAGGCCGACAACGCGCCGGCATTCCGTCGGGTTAAAGTAATTTGCTGGGGTTTACAAATTCCGGCCTTAACAAGGCCTTTAGCCAGCGACAGGCCGATATTGCCACTTCCTAATATTGCAATATGCTGTTGTGAATTCATAATCTATTTATTAAATGTGTTCCAAATGGTTGATCGTCTTTCAATTGTCCCAGGTCGTTTGAATGGCCTATGATCACCTTTTTAACGCCGCAGGCAATGGCGGCAAAAGCATTATCAAGTTTAGGCAACATTCCGCTGTGTATAACTTGTTCCTTTTTTAATTCGTCGTAATAATCCGGGCCGATTTCCCTGATCAGTGAACTTTCGTCGTTAATATCTTTTAAAACCCCTTTTTTCTCAAAACAATAGATCAGGGTGGTATAATAGTGCTTTGCCATAGCAACCCCCAGGGCTGAAGCGATCGTATCGGCGTTGGTATTCAGCAATTGCCCCTCGCCATCGTGCGTTAATGCACAAAAAACCGGGGTAAAGCCCGCCTCCATCAAATTAACAAGGTTTTGTGGTTTGATGGAATTTTCGTCAATATCCCCAACAAAGCCATAGTCAATCGTTTTTACGGGTCGTTTTTTTGCCCGGATAAAATCGCCGTCCGCACCCGTTAAACCAATAGCATTATTACCAAACCGCTGCAATTGGGCTACAATATTTTTATTGATGAGCCCGGCATAAACCATTGTTACGACTCTAAGTGTTTCTATATCAGTTATCCGGCGACCATCCACCAGTTTAGGTTCGATGCCCAGTGTTTCAGAAAGCTGCGTTGCCACTTTGCCCCCGCCGTGTACCAGTATTTTAAAACCCGGCAGGGCATTGAAATCTTTCAGAAAGCGATATAGGTTTTCTGAATTATCGATAACATTTCCGCCTATTTTTATAACATAAAGAGTTTTATCCCCTTTATTATGCTCATGCTTAGCCGAAACAGTGGCAATTTTATTCATATTAACCCCGCCGAAGGCAAATAAAAGTGAAAAATGTATAATTATACGCCCGTTGCGGTTAAAAATAATAAAAAAATGGCGGATTTTTAATTATATGTGTTAAAAATGGTATAATTTGTTACCAAAATGTTTTCCTGGCGTTAAATTAATTTGAAAAATTTGGTGCCGGAAAGTTGTTCGTACACAAAATTGAATCGCTCGTAAAAACCTAATGCGGCTGAGAATGTTGAAATATTGCCATGATCGATAAGTTTACATCCGGTTAATGAAAGATTATGTATTATTGAATTTTATAAGCACACATGTTTACTATTTCACAGGAACAGAAAAAAGGCTCAAAACCACGCGTCGTTATTATAGGGGGAGGATTTGGGGGGTTATCCTTAGCCAAAGCGCTAAAGAAGGCCCCTGTTGATGTTTTGATGATCGACAGGCACAATTACCACACCTTTCAGCCACTGCTTTACCAGGTGGCCATAGGCTCAGTAGCAGCCGATTCTATCGCGTTCCCTATCCGCAGGATCTTCACCAAATATGAAAATTTCAGCTTCGGCATGGCTGACGTTAAACAAGTTGATCCTGAATCAAAAACCATAAATACAAGTATCGGCACGATATCATACGATTACCTGGTAATCGCAACCGGATCGAACACCAATTTTTTTGGAAATAAGGAGATCGAGCATTTTGCGATGCCGATGAAAAATATCCCGGAAGCATTAAACCTGCGGAGCCTTATCCTTCAAAACCTTGAAACGGCGCTGGTTACAGCCGATATGCGGGAAAAATTTGCCTATATGACATTTGTAGTGGTAGGCGGCGGCCCGACGGGTGTTGAACTTTCGGGCGCCTTAGCAGAAATGCGCCATTTAATACTGGCGAAGGATTATCATGGCCTAAGTAAGTACGATATGCGGGTTTATTTGGTTGAAGGTAAAGACAGATTACTGGCCGCTATGTCGCCGCAGGCCTCGCAAAAAGCAAAAGAATTTTTAACAAAAGCTGACGTAACGATCTATAACAGTGCACATGTGCAAAGCTACGATGGCTTTTATTTAAAAATTGACAATGGCAAAACCATAAAAACCCGCAACGTACTTTGGGCCGCCGGCGTAAAGGGCGAAATGCCCGAAGGATTGCCAGCTGAAGTCGTGTCGAAAAGCAATAAGTTGCTTGTAGATGAAATTAGCAGGATAAAAGGCTACGAAAATATTTTCGCAATTGGTGATGCGGCCACGATGATCACCGATGAATACCCCAACGGGCACCCGGGCGTGGCGCCCGCTGCCATACAACAGGGCCAAACATTGGGTAAAAACATTGTACACCTGGTAAAGGGTGAAGCCACAGAAGCTTTTAAATATCATGATAAGGGTTCGTTAGCCACTATAGGCCGTAACCAGGCTGTAGCTGATTTGGGGAAACTGCATCTTTCGGGTTTTGTGGCCTGGCTATTGTGGGGCGTGGTACACCTGATGTCGCTGGCTGGCTTTTCAAATAAGGGAATTGTATTTTTTAGTTGGGCGATGAACTACTTTACAAAAAACTCAGATAACCGGCTGGTTGTAAGGTATTTCAATACAGAAACGAGGATGACGGAAGTGGACTGCAAGTAGAGGCGCAACATTTTGCGTCTCCCAACACGATACATTGAGACGCAAAATATTGCGTCTCTACATTTTCAGGGATTTCATGTACTCCGCAGTTTCTTTTTCGGCGCTATTTTCGGATTGATCCAGTTCGCTGACAATATTTTTTCGTTCAGTTTCAGTGCGGTTTTGGCTCAATTTTGCTTTTGCCTGCAGGTCATCCACCACAATTTCAAAAGCGACAATGCCCTTCATCATGTTTTGTTTATATTGATCGGGCAGGCTTTCCCATTGCTTTAAGTAATTCGCCTCGAAATTCTCTATTGTGGCTTTTAGCAATGTGGCTTTGGGCTCTTCACCATCCAGTAATTTACATTTGCCATAGGCGTGTACAGCCAGGTAATTCCAGGTGGGCACGCTTTCAACCTTTTCGTAATGTTTTGGTGAGATATACGCATGCGGTTCGGTAAATATTACCAGCACATTCGTGTCAATACTATCTTTGGCCTGTGGGTTTACTTTAGCAAAATGCGATCTCAGGATAACTTTATCATCTTTCTGCTCCACTAAAAACGGCAGGTGTGTGGCTACGGGCAGCCCCTCTTTTACCGATACAATAGTGGCAAAACTGTAGCGCTGCATAAAAGCTATGGCTTCCTGCTGGTTTTCGAATTTGTTGAAGGAAGGGATGTACATGGGCTAAAATTAGTTAAATGTTGATTAAGTTGGATTACGTGAGTGGTTTATTTGATCGCTTTTAACCTAATCAACCCAATCCAACTTAATCAACCCAATCAACTAATCGCCTCCAGCATTCGTTTTATAACAGCCTGCGCGGCCCATACCCTATTTCCAGCCTCGTGAACGACAATCGAGCTTTTGCCATCCAAAATCTCAGATGATAACTCCAGGTCGCGCCTTACCGGCAGGCAATGCATTATTTTGGCGTCGTTGGTTATGGTGAGTTTGTTGTTTGTCAGCATCCAATCCTCATTACCCGGTAAAATTTGGCCGTAAGGCTCGTATGCCGACCAGTTTTTTACGTAGATAAAATCGGCATCGGCTAAGGTCTCGTCCTGGTTATGGGTTATGGTTGCTCCGTTTGTAAAATCAGGACAAAGTTCAAATCCTTTTGGGTGGGCGATGGTAAAATCCACATCCGCCCGGCACATCCATTCGGCAAAAGAATTCGGAACGGCCTGCGGCAATGGTTTTATATGCGGCGCCCAGGTTAAAACAACTTTCGGGCGGGGTTTTGTTTTTAGTTCTTCAATGGTGATCAGGTCAGCCAAACTCTGCAGCGGGTGGCGCGTAGCAGATTCAAGACTAACCACCGGCACACCGCAAAATTCAACGAACTTGTTGAAGATCATTTCGCTATAATCCTCTTCCCTATCCTTTAAGCCTGGAAATGAACGTACACCGATAATATCTGCATATTGCCCCATCACTGCCGCCGCTTCGCGGATATGCTCTACGGTAGTACCGTTCATGATCACATTGTCGCGCAGTTCAAGCGCCCAACCTTCCTTATCCATGTTCAGCACCATCACGTTCATGCCCAGGTTAAGGGCCGCCTTTTGGGTGCTCATGCGGGTGCGCAGGCTCGGGTTTAAAAAAACAAGAGCCATCGTCTTGTTTTCGCCCAAAGCCTTGTGGGCGTAAGGAAATTGTTTGAGAAGCAATGCCTCTTTTACAAGTGCATTTACATCCGGAACATCGTGAACAGAGGAAAATAGTTTCATAAGGCCCCACACCCCTAAAGGGGCTTTTAAATTTAAATTCTAATTTACTAAGGTTGCAAATGCCTCTAAAAACCTGTCGGCATGTGCTTTGGTTAAGTTTAGCGCCGGTAAAAGCCTTACCACGTTTGGTTTTGCCTCGCCGGTAAAAATATGATGGCTGAACAGCAATTCCTTACGCACATGTGCTAATTCAGCAGGTAATTCAATGCCGATCATCAAACCACGCCCCCTCACCTCTTTCACTTGTTTGAATTTTTTAAGTTCAGTTATCAAATAACCGCCAACTTCGGCGGCATTTTGCATTAAATTATACTGCTCTATCTCCTCTAAAACTGCTAAACCCGCGGCACAAGCTAAGTGGTTTCCACCAAAAGTTGTCCCAAGCATACCATAAGCCGGCTGAATTTTGGGCGATATAATGATGCCGCCCACCGGGAAACCATTACCCATACCCTTGGCCATGGTATAAATATCGGCATTAATGCCCGCAAAATCGTGCGAAAAGAATTTACCTGTCCGTCCGTAACCGCATTGTACCGAATCAGCTATAAAAACAGCATTATTGGCATCGCATAGCACCCTTATTTTTTGCAGGAAGGTTTCCGGCGCAACCTGTATGCCGCCAACGCCTTGTATGCCTTCAATAATTACGGATGAAATTTCATTATTTAAAAATGCCCGCTCCAAAGCAGCGTCATCACACCATGGTACGAAGATTACATTATCAGTTTCGTTTACTGGGGCGACAATCTTCGGGTTATCGGTAACTGCAACCGCCAACGATGTACGACCGTGGAATGCCCCGCTAAAAGCAATCACCTTCTTTTTACCGTTATAAAATGATGCCAGTTTTAAAGCATTTTCATTAGCCTCGGCGCCGGAGTTGCAAAGGAATAACTGGTAATCCTCTTTCCCTGAGACGTGGCCCAGCTTTTCCGCCAGTTGTTTTTGTAAGGGGATCTCGATGGAATTGGAGTAAAAACCAATCTTGTGTAGTTGGTCTTCCAAACGTTTAACGTAATGAGGATTGGTGTGCCCGATGGAAATTACAGCATGGCCCCCGTACAGATCAAGATATTCCTGCCCCTTATCATCATAAACAAGACTGCCAACACCTTTAACTATATTTATTGGATTAATTGGATATACGTCGAATAGTTTCATTTGCCCCAAACCCCTAAAGGGGCTTTAAAAAGTTAAAAAATAAAATTAATAATCGCCTCCCCGCTTCCCCCTTTAGGAAGTCAGGGGGCTAAAATGCTGCGGCCTTTAGTCGTAGCCCTGCCTTCTCATCCAACCCAAACATCAGGTTCATATTCTGCACAGCTTGTCCGGACGCTCCTTTAAGTAAATTATCTATAATACTGACAATAAACACTTTATTACCATGTTTTTTAACCTGGATAAAGCATTTATTTGTATTAACTACCTGCTTCAAATCAATATCGTGCCGGGTTACATGCGTAAACGGATGCAACTCGTAATAGTGCTGATAAAGCTTTAATACCTCTGCATCGCTTAGGCTGCATTCGGTGTACATAGATGCAATTATTCCACGGGTAAAATCACCGCGGTACGGAATAAAATTAACACCACGTCCCTCTGCGGGCGGATTGAAATTAGGCTGTAATTGGTGTAGCGACTGTACAATTTCATTTAAATGCTGGTGCTCAAATGCCTTATAAACGGACAAGTTATCATTGCGCCAGGTAAAATGAGTTGTCGGCGAAAGGCTTTGCCCGGCTCCTGTTGAACCTGTTGTTGCCGTAATGTGCGTTTCGCTATTTAATAAGCTTTGCGATGCCAACGGCAATAATCCCAACTGCAGGCAGGTGGCAAAACAGCCGGGATTTGCAATATTGTTTGCTTCTTTTATCGCTTCCCGGTTTAATTCGGGCAAGCCGTAAACAAAGCTTTTTGTTTTATGCTTTAAAGATTGGGTTAAACGAAAATCCTGGCTCAGGTCGATGATCCTGATATGGTCCGGAATCGGGTTGGCATCCAGAAACTTTTTGGCATCTCCGTGCCCTACGCATAAAAACAGCACATCTATATTGTAAGCCAGTTCCGAAGCGAATTTGAGATCCGTGTCGCCGAATAGATCGGTATGCACTTCGTAAACATGCTTGCCGGCGTTGCTCGTGCTGTGTACAAATGCGATCGCCACATCGGGATGATTGATCAGGATCCGCAGCATTTCGCCGCCAGTGTAACCTGCGCCGCCTACTATCCCTGCTGAAATCTTTTTATTTATACTCATCTTTGTTCACGTTTAAGAGCCCTGGTTAACTTTATGATAAATCATCACCTGGTTACCAAATATTTTTGAAAAACCTTTTACATCCTCACCTGACCACGAGTTGTTCATCTCGCCATAAGTACCGAATTTATTCGACATCAGGTCGTGTGACGATTCAATGCCTACCACCTGGAAACGATATGGGTGCAGTTGAACAAACACCTTTCCGCTCACATGATGCTGGGTATCGGTTAAAAACGCTTCAATGTTACGCATAATTGGGTCGTGGAACTGGCCTTCGTGCAGCCAGTTGCCGTAGAAGCTGGAAAGCTGGTCCTTCCATGATAGCTGCCATTTAGTTAACACATGTTTCTCCAATGTATGGTGCGCTTTAATGATGATCATCGGCGCGGCTGCCTCGAAACCAACGCGCCCTTTAATACCGATAATGGTATCACCCACGTGAATGTCCCTGCCAATGCCATAAGGCTGTGCAATGGCCTGCAGCGCCTGTATTGCTTTTGTAGGATGGCTGAATCTCTCACCATCAATTCCTACCAATTCTCCTTTATGAAAAACCAGTTCAAGGTTTTTTTCTTCGGTTGACGTAACCTGGGTCGGCCACGCTTCTTCGGGCAGGCCTAGGTTTGACGTCAGGGTTTCCTTGCCACCGACAGACGTGCCCCAAATGCCTTTATTGATAGAGTATTTTGCCTTTTCAAAATTCATATCCACACCATGATCTTTCAGGTATTGGATCTCTTCTTCGCGGCTTAATTTTAGGTCGCGGATCGGGGTAATGATCTGCACTTCTGGCACCAGGATATTAAAGATCATATCAAAACGCACCTGGTCGTTACCGGCACCGGTGCTGCCGTGGGCGACAAATTCGGCACCGATCTCTTTAGCATAATTGGCAATTGCAGTAGCCTGGCTAACCCGTTCGGCACTTACCGAAAGCGGGTAAGTATTGTTTTTTAACACGTTACCGTAGATCAGGTACTTTACACAAGTATTATAGAAGTTTTCGGTTTCATCCACCACGTGGTGAGAGGTTACGCCCATTTTGTAAGCGCGTTCTTCCACACTCAATAACTCGTCGGCACTAAAGCCGCCTGTATTAACGATTACCGAATGAACCTCGTAACCTAAATCTTGCGTTAAGTAAATGCAGCAGAATGAAGTATCTAATCCGCCGCTATATGCTAAAACAACCTTCTTTTTCATCTTATATTTGTTTGGTGGGAGACGCGAAGCATCGCGTCTCTACATTGTCTTTATCGGAACATCTGTTAGAGACGCGAAGTATCGCGTCTCTACATTTCGTTTAAAATATCTTTAACTCCTGGCTAAAGCTCTTGATCGCATTCTCGATGCGCTGAAACAGCGTGGCTTTGCGGGACATATCTTTTGATTTTTCCTCCTGTTGTTTCGCCTTTTCAACCGGGTCGAACAGCATTGCGGTGCACATACAATTTTTGCGGCCCTTGCTCATCAGGATATCGTAGTTAACGCAGCTTTTGCACCCGGCCCAAAAATCTTCGTCCTGGGTAAGTTCCGAATAGGTTACCGGTTCGTAGCCAAGATCTGAATTTATCTTCATTACCGCCAAGCCAGTAGTTAGCCCGAATATTTTGGCATCCGGGTATTTTGTGCGCGATAATTTAAAGATCCGTTCTTTTATCGCCTTTGCCAGGCCGGCTTTTCTGAATTCTGGGTTAACGATCAAGCCCGAATTGGCTACGAAATCGCCATGGCTCCAGGTTTCTATATAGCAAAAGCCTGCCCAGGTGCCATCCCGGTGGAATGCGATAACCGCCTTGCCTTCGAGCATTTTATTAGCCACATATTCAGGCGAGCGCTGCGCAATGCCGGTCCCACGGGCCTTTGCCGACTCGGCCATTTCGTCGCAAATCTTCTCGGCATAATCAATATGCTGGGCGCTTGCAACCTGTATATCAAAATCTTGTATGGTCATTGAAATAGAAAAATTACCGTTAAATCATTGGCCTTTTACGGCGTTAATAATCTGATGATCTTTTGTTTGGGCATAACGGCTAAGCATTGCACCGTTATCGGGGGTTGAGGATGAGAATAAATCAAGCCCGGGGCATATACGGCCTTCGTCGTGAAGGAGAAAATAAAGCAACAGTTAAAACCCAGGCAGCAGCAACCGGGGCAAATATTACCCTGGTAATTGGCTTATTTAAGCTTTGCTGGTTCATTTTAGCGGTGTTTTTATTGTTTTTTAAAATTTGTGCAAAGTATCGCATTAATTTTTATTTATGCAAGGAAAAAGTGAATTAGTTAGGTGGTTGATTGGGTTGAATGAGTTGATTATGTTGGATTAAGTTATTTGCTTTCAGCTTTGTCGACAGATCGCCAAACTCAATCAACCTATTCAACCCAATCTAACTAGTCAACTCCTCCCGCTATATCCCCAATGATCATATCGGCATGGATGCGCGAATTCTCAATAAACCACAAATGTGTGTCCATCCCTCCTACTACCACGCCGGCTAGATATAATCCTTTCATGTTGGTTTCCATTGTTTCGGGGTTGTAGTGCGGGATAAATTTATCCTCAGTCAAAGTTATGCCAATTTTTTTCAGGAATTCAAAATTGGGGCGATAGCCTGTCATCGCCATTACAAAATCGTTGGGGATGGTTACCATGCCTTCAGGCGTTTGAATATCAACTTCGTGCTGGCGGATAGCCTGCAGGTTTGATTTAAAATATGCTTTTATGCTGCCTTCCTTTATCCGGTTAATGATATCGGGCCTTACCCAATATTTTACACGGTTACTTACCTCTTCCCCACGGATCACTAAGGTGACTTCGGCCCCTTTGCGATAGGTTTCTAAAGCGACATCAATGGCCGAGTTGCTTGAGCCCACCACCACTACCTTTTGCATGGCATAATAATGCGGATCTTTATAATAGTGCTTTACTTTGGGCAGGTCTTCGCCCGGGATGTCCAGGTGTACCGCAATATCGTAAAAGCCGGTACACAGTATCACATTTTTTGCATGGTAATTTGCTTTGGACGTGGTAACCTTAAAAATATCGCCCTCCTTTTTTACATGGGTAACTTCTTCAAATAAATTTATGGGTAAATTATTCGATGTGGCTACCCTGCGGTAATACTCCAACGCCTCGGCACGTACAGGTTTATTACTGATGGTAACGAACGGGATTCCCCCGATCTCCAGTTTTTCCGAAGTAGAAAAAAAGGTCATGGTTGAAGGGTAGTTATACAGCGAGTTTACCAGGCAGCCTTTTTCAACAATTAAAAAACTAAGACCAGCCTTTTGAGCTGCCAGACCGCAGGCAATGCCTATGGGACCGCCGCCTATGATGAGGATATCGAACATTATTAAAGTAAGTGATGCAGCTGCTAAGATAGGCAGATTTAAGGGTATATTCCGTCAGTGAATTGTGATTAGAACATGTTGATCGGTTTATTTCCTGGATTTTTCAATCTCAATTGCCTCGTCGCTATATTCCTCAAGTATTTCCAGCAATACATCGGCGTTGATATTAACCATATCGATATTAATTCTGAACGACTCACCAGTTAGTTTTTCCTTAAGCCTTTTGAAGGGATTTTTTATCGCGGCTAAGTAAACATCCGGGTCTAATAAATTAATATACAAATAGGCATTGTCTTCGTATACCGAGTTGATATCGTCCCAATTGTATTTAATATCGTTAGCCAGGTCGTAAATAAAACTTCCGTTAACTACCAGGATAGTCTTTCTCCCGGCAACAAAATTGAAATATTTGCGGTAGACGATTAATCGGGTAAAGCCGATTATCAACCACACCATATAAAGGTAATGAAAATACGAAGGGCTAAGGATAGGATAAACGGCGCCATAAGCCGCCATACAAAATGCCAGCAAGATGAATGTCATATTCATTACAAAAGTGCCGCTGATCCGGGTTTGGAATTCCATTTAATGAATAGTTCAGCAAACGTAGTGAATTACGATCGTTTAAAAAACAGCCATCTTACAACTACAAACTGCCAACTCAAAATATCACTCCAAATAATAATGCCTGATCCTTTCCAGGCCCTCATCCAGTTCATAGATCAGCGGCGTGCCTGTCGGAAGATCCAATGTGGTAACCTCTTCATCTGTCAAATGGTCAATATATTGTATCAATGCCCGCAGGCTATTGCCATGGGCGCACACAATTACCTTTTGGTTTTTACGCATTGCTGGTATGATAAATTCGTTCCAAAAAGGCAACACCCGGTCCATTGTTTGGCTCAGATTTTCGGTTAACGGCAACTCTCTTTCCGTAAGATCTTTGTACCGCAGATCTTTACCGGGATAACGGTCGTCATCCTTTGTAATGGCCGGCGGCAGTTCTTTCGGATCCCGGCGCCATTTATGCACTTGTTCAGCGCCGTATTGTGCAATTATCTCGTCTTTGTTTAACCCTTGCAGGGCGCCGTAAAAACGCTCGTTCAGCCGCCACGATTTTTGCACCGGGATCCATAAGTGATCCAGTTCTTCTAAAACGATGTGCAGGGTTTTTATGGATCTTTTCAGCACCGACGTAAAGCCAATATCGAAATTATATCCATGGGCTTTAAGGGATTGTCCTGCCCTTTTTGCCTGCAATACGCCTTCTTCCGACAGGTCCACGTCCGTCCAGCCGGTAAACCGGTTCTCTTTATTCCAAACGCTTTCGCCGTGGCGCAGCAATACTAGTTTTTGCATAGGGTGATACGATTTTGCTAATTTACTGATCGGATCGTAAAAAATTTGGTAAATGCATCGATATAAATTAAATTGCATTCAAAACCAATTTTAAAACCTTTAAAATCATGATCCCAACAACACCTGTTCCGGCAAAGGATGGCATTGCCAACCCTGCCCCGCTTGGCCTGTGCGCCTTTGGTATGACCACCGTTTTACTAAATCTCGCAAATGCGGGCTTTATTGAATTAAGTTCTATGGTACTTGCCATGGGAATATTTTACGGCGGCATGGCGCAAGTAATTGCAGGCGTTATTGAATCGAAGAAAAATAACACATTCGGGTTAACCGCTTTCACATCTTATGGGTTTTTCTGGCTATCTCTGGTCGGTTTGATACTTATCGGAAAATGGGGCTGGTTTACCGCGCCTTCGGGCGCTGGAATGGCCGCTTATCTTGGCATGTGGGGCCTTTTTACGTTGTGCCTATTCTTCGGTACACTTAAACTAAACCGTGCCCTGCAGCTTGTTTTTGGCACGCTGGTTATCCTATTTATTTGCTTGGCTATTGAAAAAGGAACTGGCAATGCCGGCGTGGGAAAGTTTGCAGGTTTTGAGGGTATTGTATGCGGCTTAATTGCTATTTATGCAGGTATCGCAACTTTATTAAATGAAGTTTACGGCAGAACTGTGTTACCTTTGGGGTAAAGATATTGTCTGAACCGGGATTAAGCAGATTGATCAGATTTTTCGGATGGTTTAAATCCAATTAATCCAAAAATCCGCTTAATTCTGGTTCAGACAAAAATGTATATGAAAGATTTTAAAAAATACTATCACCTTACGGCCACACCTGAAGAAGTTTATATCGCTTTAACAAACCCACTTACTATAGAGTTGTGGACCGGCGAATCCGCTGAAATGTCAACGGAGCCAGGTTCGGAATTCTCTATGTGGGAAGGCAGCATCGTCGGCAAAAACCTGGAGTTTGAAGAAGGCAAAAAAATCGTTCAACAATGGTATTTCGATGGGCAGCCCGAACTTTCCATTGTCACTATAAAACTTCATGCTGATAAAAGCGACACCTCGGTGGAACTTAAACATACCAATATCCCAGATGGCGAATATGATGAGTTTGCCGAAGGCTGGGATAATAGCTATTTTGGCGCTTTGGCAGAGTTTTTTGAGGGAGAGTAGGTTAGAGATTAGAGACTGGAGAATAGAGAATAGAAAAAAAAGGCCCGCAAGTTTTCAACAACTCGCGGGCCTTTTTAGTGAAATTCCTTTCAGCCTTACAGACTATCAGCAATTAGTATAACGAAAACTCAACACGACGGTTTTGTTGACGACCGGCGGCAGTTTTGTTTGTGGCTATTGGATTTGATTTACCATGCCCTTCCGCATGTACTTTATCGGCACTTGCGCCTTTGCTAACCAAATAGGTTTTAATGGCGTCCGCGCGATCTTGCGAAAGCTTTAAATTGTAAGCGGCTGACCCTACATTGTCAGTATAACCAGCCAGTTTCAGGTTAAATCCTTTATTCACCAACAATTGAGCTAACTGATCAAGGCTTGCAAACGAATGTTCGCGGATTGTGGCTTTGTTGAAATCAAATTCAAGATTTCTCACAGCTTCATTAACAACGCGCCTGTCTTCTTCGGTAACATATACCTTTGTTTCTGCAGGTTTAACAACAGGAAGCGGGCATCCGGAGCCATCTACTTTTGTACCGGCAGGTGTATTTGGGCATTTATCAAAAAAGTCCGGTACGCCATCGCCATCACTATCTGTAGTTAATTTTGCAAGGTTTGCATTGGTTGCGTTTAAATCGCTTTGCAATTGCGCATTTCTTGCTTTTTCAGCATCTATTTCGCTTTGCAATGTGTTTTTAGTTTGTTCATTTTCCCACATATACTCGTTACGCATCGAGTTAACAGGGTTATGTGTAGCCAGTTGCGGTTTTGAACGGCCGCCTAAAGCAAACTCTAACCCGATGTGTGCATAGGAAAATTTGTCGTTTGTGGGGCCGTAAACGTCACCATCGATATTGTCCGAATAGACAAAGTTAACCTGGTATCCCAAATCGATATTTACGCCGCGGGCTACATTAAATTTCAAGCCGGCGCCAACTGGTAAGTAAATTTCGCTTATCGAACCATTGTTATCCGTTTTAAAATTGGTAACGGTACCATCGGCATAAGTTATTACCGGGGTATAATTCATCGTTCCGACACCAAGTGTGAAGTAAGGCTGTATAGCCGTTTTTTTGTAGTGCCAGTTAATGTTTGCCAGTGTATAAACAGCGCTTAAGCTGGCCGCATAATGAATTTGTGTGGAGAAACCGCTAAAAACCAACCCGTCAACGTTAGGACTTGAGTGATTTCCACTTAGCTTTCCGGCAAAAAAATCGGCCTGGATGCCGAAGGAAGGCAGTATTTGTTTTTTGATGTAGGCTCCATACCCCAACTCGCCATTCGGCGAAGTGAAATCTTGTTTTTTATTCGAGCTGAAAATAGTGTAAGGGGTTAGTACACCACCAGATACTCCGATTGACCAGGTGCGAAATGCATCGTCGCCCGAAAACGGCTTTACGTAATCGTTAGACATGTGCATGCTATCGGTTGTTTGGGCGAGTAATTTTCCGCCGATCAAAATCCCCGTAAACAAAAGGGATGCTTTTTTTAAAGATGTTTTCATTGTTGTAGATTTTTAAGAATGTGTTTCAATTTTAACACACCCCCGTTAGGCAACATTGATGCCATGCTGCACTTTCGGCCGAAACGAGTCTTGTACTAATCGTTAACGAAAGAAAAGCGCCTATGATAAAAAGTTTCGTAACCAGTTGACCAGCAATAGGTAAACCGGGAGTGATGAAGTGCTGAACTTTATTGGATAATAGGCGGGAGGAATTCTTTTTATGAAGAGCGGCCTAGCAAGCCTGATTGGGCTTAATAAAGTACAATTTACTACTTTTGTATACTAAAAAGGTGAATGTTTTACCATTCACCTTTTATGGTTTTTATTGAGATTGGTTTGAATTTTTGCGGACTATAAATTAATACAACGAAAACTCTACCCGGCGGTTTAATTTACGCCCGGCAGGGGTTTTATTACTTGCAATTGGATTTGCTTTACCATATCCTTCGGTTTGTATCAATGCCGGATCGGCACCGCGGCTTACCAGGAACATTTTTATGGCTTCGGCCCTATCTTTCGACAGTTTAAGATTGAGCACTGCAGAGCCTGTCGCGTCGGTATAGCCGGCTAATTTTAAATGGTATTTTTTTTCAGAAAGCAGTTTGGCCAATTTTTCTAAACTTGGGTATGATAAGTCGCTGATAACAGCAGCTCCTGAATCAAATTGCAGGTTTTGAATGGCTTCATTCACCACGCTTTTATCCGCTTCGGTAATGTATATCTTTTCGTCGGGCTTTGTTACCGGCAGCGGACAACCCGATCCGTCAACCTTTACCCCGGCAGGTGTGTTGGGGCATTTATCATAAAAATCGGGAACACCGTCACCATCACTATCCGTAGTAAGTTTTAAAAGTTTTGCATCACTGGCAGCAGCCCGTTGCAGTAATGCCTGGTTTGCAGCTTTATTTGAATCCATTTGGGCTTTAAATTCGTCTTTTGCCTGTTGTATACCCTGCAAGTATTCCTGGCGCATATACGCCACCGGGTTATGTACAGAAAGCTGCGGTTTTGAACGTTTTCCTAATGCGAACTCCAGGCCGATGTGGGCATAACTGTATTTATCGTTCGTCGATCCGAACTTGTATCCGTCCAAATTGTCTGAGTAAATAAAGTTGACCTGGTAGCCCAGTTCAAGATTAACTCCTTTGGCAACATTGAATTTTAAACCTAAACCTATTGGCACATAAAGTTCATTTAAAACGCCAGTGCCCGGCTTAAAGTTTTCAGTGGTTCCGTTAGCGGCCGTTAGCACAGGTTTATAATTCATTAAACCAATGCCGGCTGTAATATATGGCTCTATCGAACTTTTCATTACATGCCAGTTTATATTGGCCAGTGTGAAATTGCCGCTTAAACTTGCGGCGTAATTAATGGTTGTTGTGAAACTTTTATATGGAGATGTACCGAAGGAACCAGGCTGGGCATTGTCGGCATTTAACTTACCCATTAAAAAATCACCCTGAATACCGAATGATGGCAATATTTGCTTTTTGATATAACCACCATATCCGTACTGAATATTGGGTACCGTATAGTCAAGCTTATCTTTAGAGTTGATGATCGTTGAGGGGGTCATGAGCCCCGCGTGAATGCCGATTGACCAGGTACGGAACGCACCGCTTCCGGAAAACGGCTTTACGTAATCGGAGTTAACAGCAACCGAGTCAGTATTTTGAGCCAATAATCTTACGCCCGCAAAAATAAAGGTTAAAAAAAGAGTAGCACTTTTAAGGTTCAATTTCATTTGCTTGATGCTTTGTTAACCAGGACAGCAAGGGGTATTATGTTCCCGATAAATAATCAATAATTTATAAAATCAGTATATCACCCATAAAAGTAATATTTTATTAATTATTAACAAGCGCTTTTACTTATTCGCAAGGTTTTTCATCAAAAGCGGTGCGACTATTAATTATGTTTAGTTTTAACTTATAGTTATCAAACCGGCGCTGTTGCAAAAAAGTAAATCTCAAGCCATTATTGAGGTACCTTTATCGGCAGAAATTTGTAAGTGAACGAGTAAAGGCCGCCGGTTATGGTAAATTGAATTGTGAATTTTTGTTTTAATGGCTTACCATTTGCTGTAGCAGGTTGCAAGGCCGGCAATTCTTCCAGCTTAATGATTATTTGCCGCGCCAGCGTTCCATTTACTGATTGGTCGCTTTTTAAATTTATTAAATTGCCTTCTTCAGATATTTCGCCATCAATTTTAATAATAGATTCAAGTCCGGCTATGTTTTGTCTGGCAAAATAGGGCCCAACTGCCTGACCGATATAGTTTGAAAAAGTGCCGAGCCCGTCGCGATATTGTGCATTTACAATATGAATGGGTTTTACACCATTGCATGGCGCAGGCGATACCAACATATTTTCAGCATTCATAAATGGAAGTTTAACCGGGAGGCTAAAATCAATATGCGAAACATCGGTATAATCGATTGATCCGTTTGAACCATCATGAAACTGTCCCTTTTTGTAGTATTCGGTAACTAATGGTGTTTGCGTAACGTCGTCAATATTAATAAGCCTCCATTTGCCATCAGGCCTTCCGTTTAGCAGTTTTCCTTTCCAATATAATTGTCCCAGGTTGATGGCGAACGTACCATTTCCGTTATCAACAGTTTTTTTGCCGTCAGCACCCCATGCATTTGTAATGTGGCAAACGCCATTGGTTACTTCAAATGTTATCTCCGGATTTCCATTATCGTAAAACACCTCCCACGCGCCATCGTATTTATCATTCTTAAAGCTACCTTTTGCCTGCAATTTTCCATTAAGATAATGGGTTACAAACGGCCCATCTTTTAATCCATCCGTGGTATAGGCGCCTTCGGCTACAATTAGACCTGTCGTTGCGTCGCTTACGTCGGTAAATTTTCCATGAAACTTTCGATGCTTAAAATCAAACCTGCTGTACCGGGTTATTCGTTTACAGCTGTCTTCAATTAAAAAATATCCATCATCCAGGGCCAGGTTTAAACTATCACGATCTATCGACCTGAAGCGGATCTGCCGGTTGGTATTTTGAGCAATCGCTGCATAAACTGTTAGGCTCCATATTGCGAAAAGTAAAGTTTGTTTCATATGCTAAGGTGGCGGCAATCACCTGTTACAGCACCAGGTAATGTTCTTTTACAAAAAGAAGGGGAACCGATTAGCCCCCCCCCCTCTTTTTTTGTATTAGTTTTTTGCCGGATTGGCGTCAATTTGCTTCTTAAGATCAGCGGCTTTTGCTTTGTTGTCAGCAGCGTGCGCTTTATCATATTTCCCCCTGTAGTAATTCCATAAATTTGTTAGTGCAGCATTGTTTTTGGGGTCAAGGTCTACGGCTTTTTGCAGATATGCCAACGCCAGGTCAAATTGAGCATCAGCTTGTGCTCTCAAATCGTCGTATTGTTTTGGTGTGGCATTCGAAGGCAAGTTATTTGCCTGGTTAAACAAATCGATGGCAGGTTTCATCAGCACATTTCCAAGGTTTATATTAGCATCGATATAGTTCGGATCAATTGCGAGTGCTTTTTTATAATATCCGGCAGCTTTAACATAGTCATCAGCAGCTTCTTTTGCAACAGCACCCTTTGCAGCAGCTTCTTTAGTTTTTTTTGCTTTTGCATCCGCAGCATCGCCAACGCGGGTATACGCAAGACCTGCATAGTAACAAAGCTCCTTGTTTTTCGGATCGGCTGTTACAGCTGCTTCCAATTTGCCTAATATTTCGTTGTCTTTACCTGCCATCAGAAAAAACTTGACCTCAAGATTACGCAGGTCGGAATTTGATGGGAATTTTGTAACGCCTGTGCTAATTATTTTTAATGCATCAGCCGTATCTTTGGTAACCATGTATAAAGTTGAGAGATAACCATAAATCTTAACATTTTGTGAAAAATTGGTAGCCAAAAGTTTATTATAGCCGGCGGTAGCGTACGCGTTAAACTTAGGGTTGGTAAGGCCCGCATTTGATGCTGAAAGCGACGAATAATACAATGCCGTAGTGTCGCCTGTAGCCTGGTTCCAATTATCAAACGCCTGGTAAGCCAGTTCGTACTTACCGTTCTGATACTGTTTAACACCCTGCGCCTGGAAATAAATAGCTAAATTGTTGCCGGCATCGGTTATTAATTTTTTAAAATCCCCTTTTGTATCCGCCTCCTTTGCTTTTTTAATAGCGTCCTGTGCGGTGGTCACCTCAGCAGCCGCAGTGCCCGTAGTATCCATAGCCGCTGTAGCTGCATAAACCGCCCCTTCCAACGCATAGGTTTGCGGCATCGTAGCTGTTTTATCATTAGCGGCTGCTTTATCAATTGAAGTTTTGGCATCGGCTAAATCCTGTTTTGCCTTCGACGCTAAAATCTTCTGCGAAATTTCTACTGTATATTTATCGTAGCTTTCCTGTGCATCCTTCAATACGCCTTTTTGCGCAAAAGCCGTTATTGTACTTAAACCTAAAAGGCCTATCATCAAAAGTTTTATTTTCATGATCTGTTATTACCGCTTTTAATAATGTTATTTGTAACGCCTTCAGCCTC
>Ga0206964_10073_pt3 | contig 27970 bp, 20 predicted proteins | sample Alteio_BWOrgHeat_25_FD_152980 | JGI IMG/M metagenome (GOLD analysis project Ga0206964, IMG submission 152980) | Enriched cells from forest soil in Barre Woods Harvard Forest LTER site, Petersham, Massachusetts, United States -... | ecosystem: Environmental > Terrestrial > Soil > Temperate forest >...
ACTGGTGGCACGCCGCTTACGGCTTGGATGTAAAGATCATCAGCCCGCCGCACACACTGTTGATGCTGGGTGTGTTTGCTGTTTCGGTGGGGACGTTGATCCTGTTGCTGGGCGAGATGAACCGCGCGGAAACGGCCGGAAATTTAGTAACGGCGCGGCATCTGCAGTGGTTGCTGCTGTATGTCGGCGGGCTCATGGTCGTCTTCCAGATGTTCTTCCGGATCGAGTACACCTGGGACGTATACCTGCACGGCGCGCTGGCCTATGAGGCAATGGCGATCGGCATGCCCACGATGTTTGCCATTCTTTGGTACATTTCGCGGAACCGCTGGGCCTGTACGTGGACGACGCTGATCTACATGGTGTTTGTTGAGGGCACGATCCTGATACTTCCGCTTTTTCCCGCGGAGCCGAAGCTGGGGCCGGTCTATCAGGCTGTCACTCACTTCATTCCGCCGAAGTTTCCCATACTGCTGATTGTTCCGGCGATCTTACTGGACCTGCTGTGGAACTCGACGCGCAACTGGAAGCCGTGGCTGGTGGCGTTGCAAAGCGGGCCGATCTTCGTCCTGTCGCTGGTGGCGGTCGAGTGGCCTTTCGCGAATTTCCTGATGACGAAGTCCTCGGAGAATCGCTTTTTCGGGACGATGTATTTCGGCTATCCCGAGCCTCCAACCTCATTCGACGTGCTGCGCCAATTTGTGGACCCTGAGCACGGTGCGACGCTGTGGGGCGGATTGGCGCTCGCCATGCTTTTTGCCTCTCTGAGCACATGGCTGGGGATCAAGCTTGGACGGTGGATGCGTGGGATTCAGCGCTAGGCTTCTGAGCGTGGCCCGGTTGTGGACAATCGTGTTTGCGCTGGGCGTCGCGGTACTGTCTGCGCCAATTTCGACCGAGGCACACGTGGGCAGCCCTGACATTTATGCCGAAGGCAACGCTGGCCCATACCGGCTGCTGGTTACGATACGGCCTCCGCTGGTTATTCCTGGAGTAGCTGAGATCGAAGTGCGGGGTGCGCAAAGTGGTGCCGCAGCCGGCGGCGCGTCAGTGATTTCGGGCATCGATATCGCGCCCATTCCGCTTACGGGCGAAGCTTCGAAACACCCTCCTGTAGCTGATGCGATGAAGCAATCGGCGCAGGACTCGCAGTTTTTTACCGGGGCGCTGTGGATCATGGCGAGCGGGTCGTGGCAGGTACGATTCACCGTGGACGGCAGTGCGGGTAAAGGAGTCCTGTCGATTCCTGTTCCGGCCACATCTTCATCAACCAAGGGGATGGAGGCCGGTCTGAGCCTACTGCTTGGCGGCTTTGGTCTGCTGTTGGTGGTGGGTGCCATCGGGATTGTCGGAGCAGCGGCCCGAGATGCTCAGCTTCCAGCAGGGGCCTCACCCTCGAATGCCGGTCGCAAACGGGCTCTGATCGCAATGAGCGTTGCGTTGGTTTTGATGGTCGCGGCGGTGTGGTTTGGAAATCGCTGGTGGCAGGGCGAGGCCGACAACTATGCCCGGTATGTCTACAAGCCTTTGTCGATGCAGGCGACACTCGGCCCGAACCAAGTCCTGACCCTGAAGATTCAGGATCCCGGATGGATCAAGAGCCGCAAGATCGATGACTTTGTCCTCGATCACGACCACCTGATGCATCTGTACCTGATCCGTCAGCCGGGAATGGACATCGTCTATCATTTGCATCCCGAGCAGATCGCTCCGGGAGAGTTCCAGCTCGCGATGCCGACGGTGCCTGCGAGCCTTTTCGACTTGTATGCGGATGTCGTTCACGCGACGGGTTTCCCCGAAACGCTGGTAACACGGCTGAATGTGCCACAGATCGACGGGAGGCCGCTGGCTGGCGATGATGCCAAGGGTTCGGTACAACCATTGAGTGCGTTGCGCGGCGCACAGCCCTCCTGTCCGGTTGATCCGGTCGCAGGCCCACAGTTCCGGCTGCCGGATGGTTACACCATGGTCTGGAATAATCCTGTGAAGAAACCGGCCAAAACTCCGCAGATCTTCCAGTTCTCTCTGCTCGATCCGAACGGGAAAGCGCCATCAGACATGATGCTGTATATGGGAATGCAGGGCCACGCAGCCTTTGTGAAGGACGACGGTAGTGTCTTTGCGCACGTTCACCCTTCGGGAACGGTTTCCATGGCAGCGCTGATGATGGCTGGAGCACAGAATCAGGCAGCGCAGGCCACAACTGGAGCTATGGCGGCGATGCAGATGCCGATGGGACAGCCTGGTGATCTGCCGAACTCTGTTGGATTTCCCTACGGGTTCCCTGCGGTGGGTGCTTATCGCATCTTTGTGCAAATGAAACACGGCAACACGATCGAGACCGCGGGATTTGATGCTTGCGCAGGAACAGCCAAATCCCAATGATCCGCAACGGTACGCCTTAAGCTACGGAAAGACACCGACGGAATGATATTCTCGGCTCGTGCCCTTTTGCCTTGCCATCAAGGCTCTCCCACTACTTTTTGCTGCTTCCCTTGCCGGCCAGCCGCTCTCACGAGTTTCCGCGCCCGAGCCTCCGAAGGATCCCCACCCGATCCTGGTGATTCAGGGGGTAGGCAAAGGGGTGGTGCCCATCGATGGCCCGTGGCAGTTTCGTACCGGCGATACTCCGGAATGGGCCAAGCCGGACTACGACGATGCGGGGTGGGAGCTCATCCATGTCGATGCCCCCTGGGGTACTCAGGATCACCCCTCCTATGCGGGCTTTGCTTGGTACCGCAAACATCTCGACATTCTCCCAACGGCCGGTGGAAACCACGACTATCGCATTCTGATCGAACGCGCTGAAGATGCATACGAAGTCTATTGGAATGGAAAGCTGATGGGCGGATACGGGAAGGTGCCACCGCATCCTTCCTGGTACTACGGCACATTTCCGCGGTCGTTTCCTCTGACGGGCTCCGCGTATGGAACGCTGGCGATCCGCGTTTGGAAGGCGCCGCTGGAGGCATTTTCTGCAGCTGAGACGGGTGGACTGTATGCCCCTCCACTGGTTGGTGAGGCCGACACAATCGGTCTCAACCAGGCCTCGGTCTTCTGGACCTTCATTCGCGAGGATCTGTTCGATTATTCGCTGATACTGCTCCGCGCGTTTGTCACCGTGCTCTGCCTGCTGATCTGGAGCCGTAATCGCCGGGAGCAACTGTTTGTATGGGTGGCGGTGCTGACTGCGACTCCGGTGGCGCTTGAGATTCTTCAGCGGCTCTTCCTGATTCCCTTCTCCTACGGAATCGCGCGATGCCTGAATCAGCCGCTGTATGTCCTCTACCACATCTCGCTGTGGTTCCTGCTGGTTGCGCTTTTGCGACTGAACGAGAAGCGACGACTGGTGCGATGGACAAGGATTCTGGCATCTCTGGCTCTTGCGGCAGGGTGTGCGGATGGCTTGCTCGCGCTTTTCTGGGGCAACGCCACCGTATGGATGCAGTGGGCGGATGGCGTGCTGATCGCGTTCATCCTGCTGATGGAGGTTTTCCCGGTCCTGCTCATTGTAGTGGGATTTCGAAGCAGATTGGATACGCCGCGGTGGGTGGTGGCGATCACTGCTCTTGTGCTGCAGATGCTCGACACCGTCGCTGATGCAAGCGCACTGGGGCAGCGTTTTACCCATTGGACACTTTTCTCAGACCTGATCGACACGCCGCTGTTCACGGTTCAGGGTGTCGCGTTTCGCGCGGAAAAGGTCGCGGCCATCGCGCTCTTTGTGGCGATCATCTTCGCCGTTTACCGGTACGCAATCGAGCAGCAGGCCCGCCAGAATGTGCTGGAGCGGGAGATTCAGAGCGCGCGGGAGATTCAGCAGGTGCTGATTCCTGAAACCCTGCCGTCGCTCGAGGGCTACGCCGTCACGAGCGCTTACCAGCCTGCACTTGAGGTCGGCGGCGATTTCTTCCAGATCTTGTCGAATATCGACGGCTCAACGATTGTCGCACTCGGGGACGTGAGTGGAAAGGGTTTGAAGGCCGCCATGAATGTCTCCATGATTGTGGGGGTTTTGCGCGCGCTGACCGATGCGACATCGAGCCCTGCGGAGATCATGGCTGGAATGAATCGTGCTCTTTGCGGCCGCATGCAGGGCGGCTTCACGACTGCGATTGTGATGCGGCTTGAGACTGACGGCAAAGTGACCTTTGCTAATGCCGGACACCTGGCGCCATTTCTAAACGAGGAAGAGGTAACAGCAGAGGGGTCGCTGCCTCTCGGCCTGGTAAGCTTTGCGCAATATGATCCGATAACCCTGCAACTCCACCCTGGCGATCACTTAAGCCTCTACACGGATGGGCTGCTTGAGGCCAGGAACGCAACCGGAGAACTCTACGGATTTGACCGGCTGCATGCTCTGCTTGCCGGCCGACCCACAGCACAAAAGGCCACCGAAGCTGCGGTGGCCTTTGGGCAGGATGACGATATTACAGTGGTGACACTAACGAGACTGGCTGCGGGCGAGGAGTCGACGACTTCTATCGTCGTACCATTCCTTGAGCCGATCTCGGAAGCGCGATGACGCTGTTCTTCGCCGCCTGAACGGTGAAGGTGACAGTTTTCGGAGTCGCAGCGGCGTAATTTCCCTGCGCCGCATACGAGATTACAACCGAGTGCTTACCCATCACAGGAGTGGTAACGGTAAAGGATGCAACTCCCTTGCTGATCGCAACCGTTACTGGCGCACCATTGTCGAGGCTATAAGTGATGGATCCGGTTGCCACGATTGTCAGAGAGAGCGGAATCACCTGGCAGGAGAAGCCGGAGCCCGCGGTGATGGTTGTCTTCGGGCAGTTGACCTGAAGAACGACCGGAGAAGGATTCACTGTGAGCGAGACCGCCGTTGAGGATCCTCCCGGATTGTTGCTGTCTCCCGCGTAGACTGCCGTCACGGTGTGATGGCCTACGTTAATGCCAGAAAGGAAAGCGATCGTTGCGGACGCCATCTTTCCGGAAGCGACCAATTTATCCGAACCGAGTGACTTGGATCCATCGAGAAGAAGTTGAACAGTGCCGGTTGGGGCCTTGGTTGAGCCCGCAGGGCCCTGTACCTTGACGATCGCAATGCCTCCGGCGGGATAAGTCACCGTTGACGGTACGAGCGTTAGCTGCACAGAGCTGGTGGGTGGCGGCGGTACTACGGTGTACTGGAAGCTGACGCTCGCCGTATTACCCGCGTTATCCGATGCTGTCAGCTTGACGGTTTTTGCTCCGACTGAAGATGTATCGAGGTTGACGAAGTAGCTGCCTGGGGTACTGCCCGCCCCGTTGCCGCCGTTGTCGCAATTAGCAATGCCCGACAATGCGTCGGAGCAGCTGAACTGCAGCGGAACAACTTGACCCTTCTGGTACTGAGCATTCGCGTTCACAGGCGGAAACTGCGCTGTAATGGTTGGCGGCGTTCGATCCACTCCGAACGGAACGGTGAAGAAATTGGTTGACCAGTTTCCCGTGTTGTCCTGAGTGAAAAGCAGTTCCTGCGTACCGGCGCAATCCTGGGCGAAGTAGTGCAGCAGATACGTTCCCTCGGCGAGTCCGGTGAGTGTCTGCTTGCCGGAATTGAAGGCTGCTGTAGAGAGAGGGCTATTCGGAGCCGGACATCCGTTCGAATCGGTCAGCGTGGTATCGCCCTGAATCGGTTCGCCTGGTGCCGGGGGTGGAAAATCGCTGGGCGGGAAGCCGGACGCGCTGGTTCCGTAAGTGAGATTCAGGATCGGCGACGGTACGAAGACGGCGGCACCGGGAATGTTTGACCCAGCAAGATTTGGCGGTTGCACCGAAAACGCCACAGTTGGATCGGTATTAAACCAGTTCATTGGGAACTGGCCACCGGACGGAGGCGAATAGCTGGCACCCTTTGAGCCGGGCAGCGTGACGGTCGTCAGGGGCTCTGGCACGCCCGCGATAGTGATGAACTCGGAGTTGGGATGTGTGGTTCGGCCAGTGCCTGTATAAGTTGTCGAACCCGAGCCAGCCGTAGTCGCTTGCGCACGCACCGCTAGCGCCTTCGTCTTTACCGCTGCCGAGTTCGGTGAAGCCACAATCTTGCCTGCAGTTTTTGCCTGTGCCGCAACACTCGAACTGTTAAAGCTGGTCAGCAGATTTTGCGGGCAAGCCAGGTCACCCAGATTGGCTGCGGGATCAAAGGTGCACGGACCACCCTGCCAGCCCTCGCTCGCCATCAGAAATCCTATGCCCTGGTGGAAGGTGCCGTTCGGGGTCGAGATATCCGAAAGCGTAAACGCAGGACCCGAAAAGACGTCCTGGAAAATCTCGTTGGGCAGCGTCGAGACGGGGCACTGGGCGCCTGTGGCATCTGCGCCGGTGCCAACCGCGCAGGTGAGCGTGTAGATCTTGCAGGCGGGCTGGCCATTTGCCAGTGTTTCGCCGGAATGAACCAGACAATTTGATGTGGCGAAGGGGGTCTGCGGCACGAAGACCGATTGGAATGTTGCCGGATCGACCGGCAAGTCGGCGACCTGTGGAATCGTTCCATCAGTGATGGTGAGCCCCCCTGCCGTTTGAGCTGTGGTCAGGTCGTACTCAAAGCCAATTTGCTGATTCGTAGTGGGGTTAAAGGAGAAATCCTGCGAGAGCTGATCGGGCGTCGGATTGCTGCTTGGAATCGGATTGCCCGACGCCAGGGCAGGCCCGGTAACACCCAATTGTGTGCAATTCGTATTCAGATAAATAGTGGAATTGGTTAGAAAGAATCCCTCATCCTGCATATCAATCTTTACCTGTAAATTACCCGAGCTCAGCAATCCGCTGATATCGATGGGCGCTACCCCACCCTGCGCCGTGAAGTCGTCTGGATTCGTGCCAGTGAGGGTGCCGGCACTGGCAACGTCTTCGTACTTTGAATTGAAACAATTTTGAAAGGGGCCAATCGGCGATCCGTTGACGCCACCAACGCAGACGTTGGTCGGACCGGTTGTGGTGGTCCCTGCGGTAACAGTCACGTTGATATTGTTGTCCACGAGTAGGTTACCCGTGTTATCCGGCGTCGAAGACAGGGATGCCACGATGGGCGAAGCAGCGCAATTCAGGCTGAGAGTGCTGCTGTTGAAATTGATCGCCGCGGAACCATAGCCGGTGCCCGTCGGAGAAAGCCGCACATTCACCGGACTGAAGACCTCAATCGAGGTCTGGGCCAACAAGGCAGGAGCGACCACTGCGGCAATTACCAAGGCGATTGAACAAGAGAGCGCGCGTACACGCGGGGAGGAAATAAGTCTGAATTTCATACTGCTCCTTTTTCTTGACCGAACAGCGTTATTTGCATTGGCTATAACGATTTCGTCTTTCTGATGAAGACCTAAGTAACATCTTCCGCGTGCCAAGTCTGAGCACGGGTAATGGGGAATCGTAACTTTTGTACACACATCTGCGGATTACTAATACAACAACGAGGAACAGAGTGAACCCTCTTGATTTACAGGCGTTTACGGAGCTTTGTCAACCGCAAATAGGAAGTCGGGACTACCACTTTCGATCGCATTTAGCAGCAAGAAAGCCGGGCGAATCAGTCGAGGTACACCTCGTCGATGTAGCACCAGCGCCACTTTTCGCCGCGCTCCGCAGACTGAATGATCGGGTGCTGAGTCGCGCCAAAATGTGCGCGAGCGTGCCGGTTCTTGGATGAGTCGCAGCAGCCTACATGGCCGCACTCCAGACACATGCGCAGATGGACCCAGGTGTCTCCAATCTTCAGGCAATCCTCGCAGCCTTTGGACGATGGCTTTACTGACTTGATGTGATCTTTCGCATGTGTGCAGGACTGATTGCTCATGACGATCTCCTCGGGCCGACCAGAGCTTAAGCCTACCGCGCCGATGGCACTCGTGCAAAGAGAGATTGCCGGCTGATAAGACGAGCGCATTTCCCTGAACAAAATGTGTTTGTGACTTAGTGTTCGTTGTTCTAACCTTGTCGCGTTGCTGGCGCATTCTGCAGAAGCGTTGACTGGTTGTGTTGAACGTCAAGTTTGAGGGTTCTCTATTGTCGAAAGAAGTGACGAGTGCTCCAGTCCGGGGGTGGTCACAATTCACCCTAATCTCGTTTCGATTCGGCTTTCCTTATCTGATTCTGACCTCACTGTTCTGGATATTCGAATTTGCCGATAGGCGGACTGCGCGGCTGGCAAAGCCCTTAAATGCACTTTGGCGACCACTTGTGCATTGGGTTGCGGCACACGTATTTCACATCGCGGGAACCGTTGAGCCCAGCTTCGTTCGTGACACCCGATATCTCTATGTCCTGCTGTTCTGTTTTGCGGCCTTGTCAGCTATGACCGCACTTCTCTGGTCAATCCTGGATCGACAGCGGACACAATACGAGACGCTGCATGACTGGCTTCGAACATTTATTCGCTATGTGCTCGCATTTCTTCTGCTGAATTATGCCATGTACAAGATATTTCTCGTTCAGTTCCCAGGCCCTAGTCTTGCGCAGCTGACGGAGCGTTTCGGCGATTATTCTCCAACTTCGCTCATGTGGGCCTTCATCGGCTCATCGTTAACCTACACCATGTTTGCGGGTGCCGCTGAAATCGTGGCCGCTGTTCCGTTGTTATCTCGCAAGACGACTACTCTCGGCGCGCTCATTACCTTCGCGGTGACCTTCAATATCACAATTATGGACTTCAGCTACGACGTATCCGTAAAGATGTTGTGCGTGCATATTTTGGTGATGGCTCTGTTCCTGTTGCTTCCAGACACGACTCGCCTCGCTAATTTCTTCCTTCTTAATCGGACGACGGAGCCTGCCCGGATTCATGGGCCGTTGACAACGAAGAAGTGGCTGCTGATCGCAAAGGCAGGCAGGGTGTGCGTGTTGCTGTATCTTTTTCTTCAGCTTCCGATTCATGACTGGCATGTTTACAGGCAGAACGGAGCCGGTGCTCCTCGTTCGCCACTTTACGGCCTTTATCAGGTCAACGAGTTTGTTCTCGCAGGAGTGACTCGCCCTCCGTTGATCACAGATTCCACTCGCTGGAGATATGTAGTGCTCGACGCACCGAATACGATTGCGATTAAGCAGATGGACGAGACCCTCGCTACCTATCGCATGACCTATGACGCGCAACGGCAGGAGATCCATTTTACTTCCACACCGGAAGCTCCGGGCGAAACTGTTCTGAAAGTCTCACGGGCCGACGGCAATGAGATGGATCTGAACGGTACTTTCCTCGGCAGCACGGTTCAGGCGAGGCTTACTCGCGTGGATGCATCAAGCTTTACTCTCGTGAGCCGCGGCTTTCATTGGATCAGCGAGACCAGCTTCTTAAGATGAAGCAGAATTTGTCTCGTTCAAAGCCGGCAGAACGCAAGACTTATCTTTTTCTTTCTGTACCGAAAAAGATCATTAAGGCAGGAGACGGCAGGGGATATAACTCTGCTAACTCGCTCAGAAGGCAAGATTTCAACAGTTGAGATCCCGTGCCGACGGAGGAAGTTATCAGGCATTGGGTCGTGGCAGGCCATCCGTTGCTACTTAGTTCAGTTGCGATATCACGATAGTTCTTACCGGGCATGTAGAGAACCAGCGTAGCGTCGGGACCAACTCCGGTGAGGCTGTCAGTTGCGCCCTGAGAGAGATGACGCGTAGCGAATACTACCCGCGATGTTGAGATGCGCCCGGTCAGAGGAACTCCAGCGAGAGCCGCCGCTGCAAAGCCCGCGGAGATGCCAGGAATTATTTCGAACGGAATGGCCGCCGCGCTGAGAGCATCGATCTCCTCCGCAGCCCGACCAAAGAGTAACGGGTCGCCGCTTTTGAGCCGGACAACACTGTGACGTTCCAACGCATATTGGATCATCCATCCATTGATCTGCTCTTGCGTGATTGTCTTTCTGCCACAGCGCTTGCCTACATTGTTCACGAAGGCTCGTGGCGGAGCCAGTGCAAGTACCTCAGCCGAGACAAGGTCATCGTGCAGGATGCAGGTCGCGGATGTCAGCATTGCGTGCGCGCGTAATGTGAGCAGATCCACTGAGCCCGGCCCAGCTCCGACCAGGTAGACGGTACCTGGCTCAGCCTTGGTCGATATGGCCTCCGCGCTCATGGCTCTTTCGTCCCCGACTGCTTGGCAAGCAAACGGTCCAGAGTGCGTTGCACCGGGCATGCCTCTGGGGCACAGGTCTCGCGACGGGCCAGAGCGTGAAGGATCTGTTTTCGCTCCTCGGAACTTGGCAACAACGCGAGAATCTTTTCGCGCGTGGCACCCACGTGGTCGAGCCATTCCCCCAAATCTGCCGGCAGCTCGGCGTCTATCTCTTCGCGCAGCCGTTGCGAAAATGCCGGACTTTTCCCGGCCGTAGAAATGGCGATCTGCAGATCGCCGCGCCGGATCACTGACGGATAGAAAAAGTCGCAATCTGGAGGATCGTCGACTGAATTGCAGAGCACGTTGCGGGCTCGCGCGGCCTCCGCTACGGCGTGATTTACTGGCTGCTTGTTTGTCGCCGCTACCACGAGAAAGGCCTCGTCCAGGTCAGCGCCAGCAAAATCGCGAGCATGCCACACAATCTCGCCAGCCTTGGCACGATCCTGAACTTCCTGAGTTGCGCACGGCGCGACCACTGTTACTCGACCGCCCGCGCGCAGGAGGCTCGCGATCTTGGGTGCAGCAATCGTGCCAGCTCCCACAACCACACATGGTCGCCCCTGGAGTTTTACGAACATCGGAAACATCTCCACGGATTGCGCTCGCCTCCACGATCAGAATCGCATACAGGGGTATGCAGAGTGAATCTCAACGAGCCTGTCGCACAAGACCGGGCTATTCATCATCGCGCGATATCCCGTACCATCTGCGAAGATATCTAGTTATGAGTTGCGCATCAGCGAAAAGATCGGACTAAGGAATGAAAAAGAGAAAGACCTCCCCGAAATTGAAGGCAGTGTTGTGTTTGATCGTTGCCCTTGTGCTGACAACCGCCAGCGCGCAGGAGCCGGATCGCTGGTCTCCGGAAAAAGCGAATGCATGGTATGCAGAGCAACCCTGGCTCGTCGGCTCCAACTTCGTGCCGTCGGATGCGATCAACCAGTTTGAGATGTTTCAGGCCGCTACGTGGAATCCAGCGCTCAATGATAAAGAGCTGGGGATGGCGGAAAGTATCGGCATGAACACGATGCGTGTCTTCCTGCAGGACCAGCTGTGGGAGCAGGATCCGCAGGGTTTCAAGACCCGGCTCGATGCTTTTCTCACGATAGCTGCGCGTCACGGCATCCGCCCAATGTTGGTGCTCTTCGATTCGTGCTGGGACCCGCAACCAAGGCTCGGTCCGCAGCACCCACCGATACCTGGTGTCCATAACTCAGGATGGGTGCAAAGCCCCGGAGCAAAAGGACTCTCTGATCCTTCGTACGAGCCAAAGCTCGAAGCATACGTGAAGGGAGTGGTCGGAGCATTCGCCGGAGACAAACGTATTCTCGCTTGGGACATCTGGAATGAGCCTGACAATGGCAATGGCTCTTACAAGTCGACAGAGGTGCCGAACAAGGCTGAGCTGGTGAATAAACTGCTGCCCAAGGCTTTCACCTGGGCGAGGTCGCAGCATCCGATTCAGCCACTGACCAGCGGCGTGTGGGTTGGCGACTGGTCGCATCCCGATCGAGAGAGCGCCACAACAAAGATTCAGTTGGCCGAATCGGACATCATCACCTTCCACAACTATGACTGGCCTGAGGGCTTCGAGGCCCGTATCAAGGAGCTGATCCCGTACGGCAGACCGATCATCTGCTCGGAGTACATGGCGCGCGGCGCAGGAAGCACCTTTGACAACAGCCTGCCGATCGCCAAGCGATACCATGTGGGCGCGATCAACTGGGGATTTGTCGCAGGCAAAACGCAGACGTATCTTCCATGGGATTCATGGCAGCGGCCCTATGTCACTGAGCAGCCGACAGTCTGGTTTCATGAGGTCTTTCGTCAGGACGACACGCCTTACCGGCAGCATGAAGTAGACCTGATTCGCGAGCTGACAGGACGAGGGAAAGGTTGAGACAAAACGCTGCATGAATGCCGTTACATTCCCTGCCCCGATCTTCGTCACATCCTCTTTGCTGGATTCTCGGCGCTCTTATTGGTCTTGGCATCGGAGTCGCGATCGTGCTTCTGTTCAAGACAGACCTGCACTACGCGATTGGACCTTCGCTGGTTCTTTCTTGATGGCGAACGCTTTCCAAAACGCCCTTGCCACTTCAGGGCCAATATCGTGTGCATCAGGATGGGTATCGTCGTGAAAGATATGGCGGTACATCAGCGGGCCAAGTAGAAGCGCCATCGACAGCTCCAGATCGATGGTTGAGGGCAATTCGCCGCGCTTGATTCCTCGCCGAATAATTCTCTTAAGCGACTGCCGCGGCGGCTCCATAACACGGTGACGCCAGGCTTCTCCAAATTCCCGATGTGTCGCCGAATATGCAATCAGAGTGGGCATCATGCGGCGGCGAGCCTCATCGAATTCATCTGGCGGTCGCCGGCTCAATACAGTCGCCATGTCCTGGCACAAGTCTCCGGAATCCACGTCCTCGGGTTCGCGGTCAAGGCCATTCACAAAGAGCATTACCTCGATGAGTAATGCTTCTTTGTTGGGCCAATGGTTGTAGATGGTCGCCTTGCTCACCAGCGATGTCTGTGCAATTAGGTCCATGCTCGTGGCTTCAATGCCGCGCTCGGCAAAGAGATCGAGCGCGGCACGAAGCACACTGTCATGGGCGTGTTGACTGCGTGGCCTGACCATCAGATCTCAATCTTAGAGAACCGGTAAGCGCCAATGATGAGAAAGACCGCACCAACAATCACCAGCACTGCGAGATCGGTAGCGGCTCCGAAACGGGTAATTCCTACGAGAAACATAGATCGCATCCCGTCAATTCCGTAGGAGAGCGGATCGGCTGCAGTGATCCAGCTCAGAATTCTTGACAATCCAGTGAGGGGAAAAAGCGCACCGGACAGAAAGTAGATGGGCATCACCAGAAAATTCATGATGAGTTGCATACCCTGCATATCCTGCAGGCTGGAGCCGATTGCAACTCCAAGCGCTGAGAAGACGATTGCGATGAGTGCCATGAATCCGAGGGCGAACGGCGCAGTCGCGAGATTCCCCGGGCGAAAGCCTGCTATCACGCAGATCACGGCCACTAGCGATCCCTGAATCATAGCTACGGTGGCTCCGCCGAGCGTGCGCCCGATCATGATTTGCAGTCGCGGCACCGGCGCCACCAGTGTCTCTTTCAGAAAGCCGAACTGGCGATCCCACAGAAGACCAAGCCCCGAAAAGATCGAAGAAAAGAGCACCGTCATTCCAATAACGCCCGGCGCGATGAACTGCATATAGTTGCCATAGCCGGCACGTTGGAATACAGGCGAAAGCCCGAAACCCAGCACCAGCAAATAGAGCATCGGCTGGCCGAGCGAAACGATAATCTGCACGCGCGAGCGTACATAACGCTTCAGTTCTCGAAGCCAGAGAATATAAATCACACTCATCGTTTTCCTCCGCTCCACATCTTGGCGAACTGCCGCATCTGATCCGCAGATCCCGCGCTCTCGTCGCGAATCGTCGAACCCGTCAAAGCGAGAAACGCATCTTCGAGAGTTTCCGTACCAGTCTGATCCTTGATTTGTTTGGGAGTTCCCTGCGCCACCAGCTTGCCATGGTCGATGACTCCGATCCGATGGGCGACACGATCAGCTTCGTCCATGTAATGCGTGGTCAGGAAGACCGTTACCTTCTCACGTTCGTTGACCTCTTTCACATGCGACCAGAGCTGATTGCGGCTCTGTGGATCGAGGCCCAGCGTCGGCTCATCCAGGAAGAGAATCTTCGGCGTATGCAGGAAGCCGCGAGCAATCTCCAGCCTTCGCTTCATACCGCCTGAAAATTTCTTCACCTGATCGTTGCGCCGATCCCAGAGCTCGAAGAGTTTCAGCAGCTCCTCGGTACGCTGGCGGCGAATCTTTCCGGGCACATGATACAGAACTCCGTGAATCTCCATGTTTTCCCACGCGCTCGAGTCACCGTCGAGACTGGGATCCTGAAAGACGATGCCAAAGCGCTTTCGCACTTCGTTTTGCTTTACCTCAGGGTTGAGCCCATCCAGTTCGATCTTGCCGCTGGTTGGTTTAAGTAGTGTGGTGAGCATTTTGATGGTGGTGGTTTTCCCCGCCCCATTCGGGCCGAGAAACGCGAAGATCTCTCCTTCCGCAACTTCGAACGAAACATCGTTCACGGCGATAAAGGAGCCGAATGATTTGACCAGATTTTGAACAGCAATCATCAGGAAGGGTCTCCAGATAAACAATACTGAACGGTTTAGTTCAGTTTGTCAACAGCGAAGTCATGGAACACTCATTCAACGCGACTAGGGTCTATTCGCGGGGCGAAGAAGATTCACCAGAACGGCCATAACCCGAATGACGTTGCAGGACGACGACGGCTGCTCCACGCAAGCGCGCCAGCTCCCCGTCGCTGGTTATATCCAGCCGCGGGGGAGGTCCCGCCAGCATTCCGCACTCTAACTCCTTTTGAACGACGGAGCCGAAGCGCGACCACATGGTGGTAATGTCACCGGTGATGAGAATCACTTCTGGAGCCAGCGAGGCCGTGATAAGCCTCAGTCCGCGGCCGAGATAAGTAACCTGTCGCGTAATTGCAGCGTCCGCACCTTCATCGCCGTCAGCCGCAAGGCGAAGCAGCTGGTGAATATCGGTTACCGGCTTTTCTGGACAAAGTTCGGCGTAGTAACGAAGCGCCGCAGCCGAAGAGGCAAAAACCTCCCAACATCCTCGCTGGCCACAGCCGCACACAGGCCCGGTGGGATCGATCGGCGTGTGGCCAAACTCGCCCGCGAGACCGTTGCTGCTGGTAAGGAGCTGCGCGTTAGCAAGAATCGCGGCTCCAATTCCTTCTGACACAGTGACCAGAACAGCGTTGCGAACTCCATCCATGCGGCCTGACCACAACTCTGCAAGCAGAGCAGCGTTCGCAGCATTTGCCAACTCCACTTTAAGGCCCATTGCCTCTTCAATTGCGGCCTTTACATCATAGTCACCCCACTTCAGATTTGGAGCAAGAATCAGACGCTGTGACTCGGGATCTACGCGCCCCGGCATGCTGATTCCAATGCCCTCATACGAGCGGTCGCTGTGAACATCCTGGATCGCCTGCATGCAGTCGATCATCTGCTGCACTGCTCGCTCAGGCTGGCGCGCGAGGGGCACGGACTTGCGCACGAGAAAACGGCCATTCAAATCGACGAGCGCTATGATTGCCTGACTCGGGCGCACATCCGCAACCAGCGTCACAAGCTGATCGTTAAGCGAGAGCAGCATGGGAGGCCGGCCGCGGGGACGCTGCGCAATCGCACCCTCGGATACCCACTTCTCCTGAATGAGCTGCTCTACGATCGCGGATACCGTGCTCGGCTGCAGACCTGATGCGCGAGCAAGATCGGCACGTGAAACCGGCTGCCGGGATCGGACGATTTCGAGAACGATGTCCCGGTTGATATCCCGCGCGTCCTCGCTCGATGCCAGCTCCACATAGGCTAGGTCGATGCGCTTGATTCCGCGTACTGAGGATTTAGAATCAGGAACCATATTTCGCCGTCCGCCTACTTTGCAAGCGCCGAATCGTCAGGATATTGCGTCACCTCGCTCATGACTTGATCGAATCCAAAACGTTTGGTCGTGGTTACCCGTATATTGACTGCGTAAGTATAAGCCGAATATTGTTTTGGTCGCGAAGAAAAGCATCGCGATCTCCGCGCCATCGTTAACCAGCGGCCGGGCGAAACGGGTACTTTCCAGGCTTAGCCTGAGGAGGCATTTCATGATTACACGCAGAGATTTCCTAATTGCCGTTGCTGCCAGCGCCCTCACAGCTTGTGCTACCGTGGCATATCAGCAAAAAGCCATCCTTGGTCCCTCAATCTTCGACTGGAATTCGATTCCCGCGCACAAGACTGACGTCGGCGAGGTCAGATCGTTCTTTCGGGCACCCACGGCCACGCTTGATGAGCTCGAACTCCACGTTACAACTTTGAACCCGGGCCAGTCTCCCCATCCGCCACACAAGCATGCCAACGAAGAGCTGGTGATCATCAAAGAAGGCAGTGTAGAAGCCCTTGAGAACGGCGAATGGAGACGCGTCGGTCCAGGATCGGTGATCTTCAACGCGTCCAATCAGCTGCACGGTCTGAGAAATGTGGGCGATGGACCAGCCACGTATCACGTCATCAGCTGGAGCTCTCCCGGAGCATTAACAAAGAAATGACAATTCGTGCGATCGGTTTTCCTCGTATCGGGAATCGGTCGCATAGCTTGCGCATCCCATGAGCAGACGAACTCAACGGAGGATGGAATGGATAAGTTTGCGCTGCTGGCAATCCTGAATGCAAAACCCGGCAAAGAGCAAGAGTTGGAAGATTTTCTGAAGTCGGCGCTGCCGCTGGCTGAACAGGAAACCGGAACAACGACGTGGTACGCACTGAAACTCGGGCCATCGAAATTCGGAATATTTGACACTTTCAAGGATGAAGCGGGGAGAAACGCTCATCTGGGCGGAGAGATCGCCAAAGCGCTATTCTCGAAAGCAGATGAGCTTTTAGCGAGTACCCCTACGATAGAACGGCCTGAGATTCTCGCGGTGAAGGCCCCGAAGTCCTAGCGTTCGCTGGAACAATAATTCAATGCAAGAATGTCTTCTGCCAACCGACGCTCCATACGTTTGTACTGGCCCCGATCGTTCCAGTTACGCCAGCGTTATAAGCAAATTTCAGAGACTGGCGTGCCGGTAGAGGTACAGAGAATGTGCCTCCCAGCTTGGTATTGTTCAATCTATCTTTCCATGGTCCGCCATTGATTGAGACTGCGCCACCTCCGTACCATGTCGAGTCGAACGCCGCCCAGAGACCTGGTCGAATTGTGTAGCTCACATGAGCCTGTATTCCTGCCAGCGGCCTTTCGGCGCGATTTGTATTTCCAGGGTAGAAAGACCCATTGTCGGTGAAGAACTGAGCTGCGACGTAAGCGTCAAGATCAAGCTTCTTCACTGGGTATGAGAACCCGAACTCCGGTTTTAGAGACCAGCGATTTGATCCCAGATTGATTAGCTTCGCCGGTTCATATTGACCAGCAGGAGCCTGTACCGTAAGGCTGGCGGCAAGAAGATACTCCCGTTTGTAATGGGCAAATTCCTCGAGGGACATAGCCGGCACTCCATGCAAATTCACCGAATACCGCAGGCGCAGGTCGCTCAGCCCGGACCGGTAGATCGCTCCTGACTGCGTTCCTACATCGCCCGATACATTTCCCCAGACATATGGCAGCGCCGCAGTAAGCAGCGTCTGCCTGCCAAAGATACCAAAGGTGTGGCTGATCGAAGCAGTAGGCGCATTTAATTTTGCGTGGACGTTGGTGACAGGAATTGATGGATCGAAAGTTACGTCTCCGGTCGTCCGTCCAAAGCCAAGGCCCACAAACGTTATGCCTACAGGAGAGGCTGCGTAGACTCGTGGCTCCAGATCCTGGGCGAACGCACGCGCGTTTCCGCCGATGACCATGAGCAGAAATAAACAAAGCAGTCTCCAGCGCAAAAGGAATCGTCCCCAATCTCGGCTATTTACATCTCCGACCGCAATTCGAATCGTATCCGACACACCCAGAGTGGAATCGTACCGGTTAGCACGGCAGATGCGTACCTTAAATCTGCCTACCCACAAGCCTGCTAGAAACTGGCAGAAATTATAGCCGCATCTGCCGGCTTGATTCTCTGACAGCCTGCTTACGCGATCGCTGAATTATAAGGAGTGATTGGTGGCCCTGATCGGGATCGAACCGATGACCTCTTCCATGCCATAGTCCCAACATTAGGCCTTTCAACAACTTACAAGACCCCGGTGGCTCTCTAAGTCCTTGTAAGCTGGTGCCCCGTCAAGATCCGGCGTATCGCAAAACGTATCGCGTTTTCCGGATGATTCTTAGGTCGGCAAGAAGCCGCGCCTTGCCCTGAGTTCCAAACGGAGTTCCTCGCGAAGGGATTTACTCTTCCTAAGCCGCTTGAAAAACTGTTCCAGGACGCTCACCATAATTGCATTCACGCTCACACCCTCCTCTTCGGCCCAGGCTCGGATGACGGATCTAGCTTGCGCTCCAACATGCAAGAGTTGAGGTTTGGATAGCGGAAGTCCAGCTTTGCGAGTCTGCTTGATCGTTACATCCTTCCGTTCGATATTGCGAAGGGCGAAAAGGACCACCCTTGAAAGATCGCCGGCTACCCGCGCCTCTTCCGTGATCGCCTCTCGCAGATCGATGGGTAAGCGCAGGGTCATGCCAGCGCGATCTTCGGTCCACCTCTGTCCTTCGCGGTTCACGTTCCGAACAGTCTTCTTTATTGCCAAGGATCTCTCTTCCCGGTACGAATCAGTAAGGCGGTCGAAGGATAGCGACTCCAATTCACCAATTCAAACCCCAACGTGTCTACATGCCCTAATTCTATTGAAATGAAACTTTCAACAGAAGAGGCAATCTTACGTCAAAGGAGCGCAAATTCACTCGCTGGGGAGCCGAGCGGTCGGAAGAATCGTCCTAGACGATCCATTCTCGTGAGAATAGAGAAGCGCATGCTTCTCATGTCCAGCCAACACCCGAAGCGGAGGTGTCGGTCAGGGCCGCAAAGCGCCGCATCAGCGGTCGAAGCGCAGCGGAGAGCCTTGACGGACAGTGAAGCGGAGAGTACAGGTTGATTACGCTGGCGAGGCTAAATAAATGAGATCGAAACTCGTCGATCGGTCTGATTCTTACGCGCAATGGCTGACGTGCGATGTTTAAGAGTCGAACCCAGCTAGAAATTCTATTCGATAGCAAAAATGGCATCTACTAGGCATTTTCGAATTCTAGTCGGTCGCTATACGAACTTCAGGCAAATCCCTCCCCTTCCGCCTTGGTTTTCATCTCTACTAAGCGCCAAGCTTGTTTCTCGGTCGGCAGCTTTTTGGGGATCGCTTTAGCGATTGCCAAAATGCTCGACTCATCTGGAGTGAAAAGTTGTCGGTCGCGTGACCATTCGTGAAGACGTCGCCAATAGTCTCCTCCTAATTCAAGAACCAAAGTTTGACGCTCAATGCCGCTAAGAATCTTCTGTTCTTCCTGCGAGGCTCGCCTCTCAGCAGTGGCGAACAACTTCAGAGTGAGTTCCTTTTCGAAGCCGTCCACTACCGGAACTTCAACCTTTTTTGATCGCTGCCAACATGCCTGCTTCTTTGCCCATTCAGTAATATTGCTGAAGCCGCTTTCTGGGGATGTGATTACTTCCATTACTGACTTGCTGATGACTCGAAGCTGGCTCTCCAATACATCAGTTAAGCCCTGACGGCTCCAAATCCTGGAGAAGTCTAGGCACATATCCTTGAATTCTGTATCAACAAGCAAGCTAAGCCTTGCCACGGCGTAAGCGACGATATTAGCTCGGTAGCCCCCTTCATACCAAGGCTCCTTAGATACGATCTCTTCTGTTCGTCTGAAAAGGACGGTTCGTGAGACCACGTCACGGAAGTATCGCTCGTTGAACTGATCCGAGTTTTTGGACCATTCCGGCTCTGCATATCGGCTGAATATGATGAAGTTCTTCTGAGCGCCCAAGCTAACCTCATGCGGAAGCTGCCGCCAGGCATTTTCAGACTTTGCCAAGTCAGTCTTGGTGAGGACCTGATTGCGCGGATTCTGAAGAAGAAACCGGTCCTTGTCCCGCTTAGACAGCTTCGATTGCTCGTTGAAATACTGGCCTCGAGCACGCTCATAGAACCAGTGAGTCTCATGCTGAGCCCCACTCATTGCTGGTGCCCATAGCCGTCGTGAGAATCCTTCTATGCGACGATGAAACTCATGATTGGAGAAGAAATCAGCATCACTCACTTTGTTTTGACTGTTAGCGCACCGTGATATTGCGGGAACAATGTCAATTGAGGTCTCGGGCGGGACTATCGAGAGTTTCATCTGAATGAAGATGCCTGTGAGGTCGGCCTTGTCAACACGGCGTGCTGCTGCCAGAGAGGCCGTGCTCTGTCCTCCGTTGACGATTTGTAACCCCGTAGCTTTTTTCAACAATAGCTGTCCACCTGCCTTCTCAATTTCAGCGCTTGAGGCAGTGCACGCAATGCCATTGTTATAGGCGAAAAACATTTTGGGAGAGGTTAAGATGGTTTGCCGAATATTCTTGTTTACTTTTACTTTGTTACTTAGAAAGGCCCGTACATTTCCCTCCAGCAGCCTACTACCGTATTTGTCATAGGCATCCGCAAGGACATCAGCAGGCAGAACACAAAGGTAGGCCCGGTAATCGTCAGCATGAACTGAGGCATTCAAGCACGGCACTCCGCTGCTAAAGTCGATTTCTAATTCTTCGTCGCCGATTGGCGATGCCGCAGCTCGATGGAATCTCGAAATATCCCAAATGTGGAGATCGCAAGGTATACCTTCTATGGCGTCCTCTGGTAGTTCCTTAATCCTTTCGCTCATAACGGCATCGGTTACGATGTAAAGCTTGAATCGCACGATTGCACTTCGCCGCTGCCGTAACTCAAGTGCCAACCCATGAGCGGGATGGCTGTCTTCAATGGCTTCCGCCAACTTTCCGGAAAGACTCTCAGAAATGAAATTCTTGATTCTGCCAAATAATGTATTGGCTTCGGTTCGTGTGATTGTTGCATCGGAGTCAAAGCGACGGTAGTCAGCAATGACAATAGCAAATGAGTCGTCCAATTCGTCGAAGCAATACCCGTCAAGTTCGAGCGCTCTGTTCCTTCCTCCGCCACCTCTGTAAAAGCAGGGTGTGAACTCGCTCAGGATATTCGCCTCCTGAAGGCGATTCGAGCAGCAATCTACGAAAGCCGAACGAGTAAAGTTTCCATCTGCCACTGCGTATGTCTGAACGTCTTCGCGCAGATCTTTGGCAAACTCTTCTAGGGTCATAAGGAAAGTGGCCTTTCGAAAGGCTTACACATACTAAGGTCGATTGTGTAGGAGGCCTCTACAACTCCCTCTGGGATTGTGGTGGGACTCAGAGCCGGAAACCCGACGGCGACTTCATAGCAGATTGGCTTTCCAATCGCATAGGGTCGGCTGGATGCATCGTCCAACTCTGTAAATCCGGTTAACACGAGCTTTGCTTCAAAGGCCGAACTGCCCCGAGGTGAGTTGCTGATTCCTTCGCGAATTGAAGTCGTAAGCGTGATGAGCGACAGGCCGCGGCCCTCAGAGGCCGGATTCATTGGAACGACCAAGAGCTGGAGTGAGCCTGCAATGCAGTCGAGCTGACGCAAAGAAGCGACTCGAATACGCGTTTTACCCGTGGGGACAGCCTTCACTTCGAAGCTAGAGTCCTCGATTCTGAAGTCTTGCTCCTCAGCTTCTGGACCAGCCCATCCAAGTGCGCTTGACTCGAAGCCGAATCTTGGAGCAAGTATCTCTTTCAACACATAAAGCTCTGCCAATAACCCGCGCGTCTCCTGTTCGCTCAATCCAGCGGAGCCGCTCGCCAAGAGCGCTTTCCATCGATTTAGCCTCACAAAGAAATGTTCTGTGCCTAGCTCAGTGCTCACAACCTCCGTTGTCGAGATTAGATCCTCGCACAGGAGCGCAAACACGGGAGATAGTTTGGAGTCTTCGAGAATTAGAGTATAGGACCAAAGGCCGTCTTCTCTTCTGAACCGTCGCACGGTCAAAGATTGAAACTGATCAAGGTCGCGGGCAACTCGCGTTGTGACCAGAAGTAGGAGTGGACTCCGATTCTCGTCGATCCCGGCGTAGATGTCCAAAGGATGCCGCTCATCAATGCGTCGGAACGCCGGCAAATCTTTGCTGGACATCAACTCCTTCCAGATCGCTTCAATCCTCATCGACAGTCTCCGTCACGTCGTCCTCAATCTCATCTCCTAGATCAGATTCGACGAGATTGCGGAATTCCACTAAATTGACCCTATATTTCACCTTCTTGGCGATGCCGCTATCGTCGAAGTTGGGGAAACTCAAAGCGAGCGCATACAGATGATTCACTCCAACGTCCAATCGATCCTGGAACTCGCCTCCCTTCACTTTAGTCTTATAGGGAGCGACAGCGTAAATGAGGAGGAGGGGGCGGGTTCTTCTCGCCCGGTATTCAGAATCCTGAACTCTTCCAGAACCTAGGTGCTCGCTTCTGATCGCCTCGATCAATTCTGCAGGCAAGCCTTCGCGTTCGAGTCCGGGAGTTCCGACACGCTGCTTGCTTCCTGAAATTCTCAGCGATCCATCCCGGCTCTCCACAAAGCGGGCAACTGGCCTTAGCGCGTACTCCTCCAGCTCAAATTCAGGTTCGCGGTTATCGACGTTTACTAGAGCGACATCCCACATTTGCAACCTTTCTTCGTTCGTGGAGCCGACGAATTCTGCAAGCTCAGCGTTGAAGTTGAGATTGAGAGGATGAGCCGTGAAATTTTGCAAAAGCTCGGATACATATGACTTCGGCACACCGATGTGAACAAAGTTTCTAGCCCGTCCAAGAGAGCTCGGAGTCAGTCTATGCCCCGAATTTCTCAATTGACGTAGGAATGCTTTGACCGCATCTTCGTTCGCCTGTAGTACGTTTCGACTTCGTTTTAATCTGGTTGTTTCCTGATAGCCCTCGCTGAGAGAAACGTCAATCTCAATGGTTTCTCCCAAGCGCATCTTATTCTGAGCGGTCACAAGTAAAGTGTCCGGATGAGCGCGGACCCGCAGACCGAAATCCTTCGGCGTCATCCTTCGTCTCATCATTCTCTTAACGTCGTTTCTTAACTCATCGGCAGCCCCAGAGATATGCGCATACCAATCTGCGGCCTCGCTGGTCATCCACAGCCGACACAGGTCTTCGTAACCTGGTCGATAGCCAAACCATCGTCCCATTTGCAATAAGGTGTCGTACATCTGTGAGTTGCGGTAGAAGTAGCTTGTGGACAGGCCTTCAAGTGTCAAGCCTCTCGAGAGGCTGTTTCCTCCTACGGCGATCACACGCAATCCGGTATCGCGATGCGCCGTATAGTCGAGACTCGCTGCACGCGTGCGCTGATTTACTGCACGCACCTCAATTGGCGCCACACTTTGATGCAATCGGTGTTGAACCTGCTGCCAAGTGAATTCGCAGAACGCGTACTCATCGCGAAAGTAGCGATTTATATCGGCTATCGTTCGATTGCGCAGGGCCCGCTGAACTTCCTCAGCGCCATAGTTTCTAATGTCCTGCTTTACGTCCTCCAGATACGCGCCAATCAGCGCCTGCACCTGCATCTGTATATCAGTGAATCTGCTGACGTTAACCAACATGGAGCGATGCGTGGGCCCCTCGTTACGTAGATCCCTGATCGTTGTAGCCAGAATGAATGCTCGGACAGCCTCGCGAAGGCTTTCGGGTAGCTCAGTGACTTGGAATGATGACTTGTGCTTTTTGGGGAACGCATCTTCCGCATCGCTGATCTCTCTCACAATACTGTCATCTGTATCGCTGAAGATCCGCCCCGCACCCATGTAGTTAGAAGGTGCTTCGAGCGCGTAGATAAAGTCTCTGGGAAATAGATCGTCATTCTCCATCTCCTCTGGGCTGTCGGGATTAATAAAAATATTCGCGAATGGAGTCGCCGTAAAACCTACGTAGCTATTTCGAGAAAAGAGGTCTAAGAGCTCTCGGATAAGTCGATTGATTTGCGTCGGGTCAGCGCCCAATGCATTAGTATTTACGGACGCGTTGTCAGCCTCGTCATCGATGAGGAGCAACGGCTGACTAATCTTTCCATTGACCGCATTGAAGTCGCGCAACCAGTTTCTGAGGTTTTCAAGCACCGACTTGTTCTTTTTCACCACCAGCAGCACAGGCTCGCGCATAGAGGCAAGACGGAAGTTAAGCTGATTCATCGTGGCTGCTTTGAAGTCGGAAGCCACCGACGTGAAAACCATCGCCGTCCGCTCTGGATTAATATTACCGACACCGATATTTTTTTTTGAACGAACAGATTGGGTCTGTAGAGCCTCCGAGCTTGCTAATCCCACGAAGCCTTCGTCGAGGCGTTCCTGAGTCTGCTGTCGCAGATTCTCCAGTGTTCCGGTTAACAGCACGATTATCGGATAGCCTGCATCAGCCGACTTTGAAATGAGGGCTGTATATGTAGCCGTCTTGCCCGACTGAACATCTCCGATAACGAGTCCACGTCTTGTCCAGCTACCATCGCTTGATGGATCGCCCATTGAGTCAAGGATATCGTCGTTAATTTGTCCGAGTGTCGCGACTACAGGTGATGACCATCCTTTTTTGAGCAGGAAGTCGCGATAACGCGACCAGAAGAATGGCTTAATCCCTGCACTTCTGGCCATAAGCCACGGACGGTATTCGGCTTGAAGCTTCGCGCCCTGGTCCATTTTAATGGATAAACGCGCGTGCAGCCGTTTGATCAATTGGGTGTACTCGTCATCTGTGATTGGAAAGCTTCCGCGTAGCTTATCCACGAGTTCACGGAGAGACTCTTCTGAAGGCACAGCATCCATAAACGTCATGGCGACTGTCGATTCGATGATTTCAATGCTTTTCATAGCTACCTCTCGCTAACTCAGCGTAGGCCCGAACAGTTCGGTCGTGATCACGCGCAAATGGTTCAATTGAACATAGCAACTTCAGGAGGGCCTGGTCGTCATCGCCATGTAGAGGGCGCAAAACATCTGCCAGTCTTGCGAGGGAGTCCGAGAACGTCTCGTCGTCTTCCTCCTCGGCTGTACGGTTTTCCGTCCTATTGTCCGAAGCCATATCGACATAGAGCAGATCAAAGGGAAAACAAGTCTGTATCAGACTGAGGAGATCATCCAGAAGTCCCTTTCGGTCCTCTGGCAGAGTCTGCCTGACCGCCCTAACAAGAGGATGAGACGCGTTTAGAGAGTACGCGTAACCTCCGCGGACGGAGGATCGCTCCCAGATGTGCGTTACACCATCGAGCTTTGTTTTCTTTCCCCGATAGGTATATACGGCGCGGCTGCGTTCTACGATCCTTTCGATGATCCGTTTGAGGTTTTGTTTGATAGATTCGGGCGGAATTGCAGATGACTTCTTGATATCCAAGGTCCATAAGTGGTCCAACGTGTTCGGAATGTCGACGCGCACACGAGCAAGCTTGGTCAACTCCTCTTGACGCGTCAGCCTTGCCCATGAACCCCAGCAGATGAGGCGCTCATTTCGATAGATGTAGAAGCCTTGACTTTTTCTCAAGCCCTCTTCGCCGCCTGCCAAATCTATCTCCTTGCGCCCTAGCTTTGACAGATGCGGGAGAATAAACGGTGTAACGGTCACAGCCTGACGTTCGATGAAGAACTCTTCTATGGGGAGATGCTGTGTCGCCCTGTTCCCGAGGAGGTACGGGTCAAGCGGTTCGACCGGGACCTTGTTAATGCTCAGATTGACCCCAGCACTGCCTTTCTTAGAACCCAATAGCCGATGAAAGACAAGAGAAAGATGGTCTCTAGCTTCATCAATCTTGGCTTCCAGTGCCTGATCGAGAGCATGACCATCGGACGCTACGCGATCTAGGCTTTCCCACAAGACGAGCGTTCCGTGCTCCAAACCCATCAAGTCTGTTCCGTGCGGCAACGATCGGATGTGATCAGCGGGAATTCCAGTCAGAATCCAGTTTTGTCGCTCGCGAACTATATCCAAGTCCCAGCACCACGCGCTGACCTTTTCCTTCCTCTTTGAAATAACGGTAAGGCGACGACATTGTGATAACGAGGCAGTCTTGAGGCCTAATCCAAATCGGCCTAGATCATGCGGACTGCGTTCCTCCAAGGGGTTTCTGCTACCATGTCTCATTGCAGAAACCAGTTCGTCCGGATCCATCCCCCGCCCGTCGTCGAGAATCGCCACATAAGGCGAATCGTAGGGTGAAAACCGAATAGAGATGTTCGTTGCTTCAGCTGAGATGGAATTGTCGATTAAGTCAGCGATTGCGGTCTCAAAGGAATAACCTATTGCCCGCATCGATTCCATAAGGACAGGTGCGAAGGGTGGCAATAGCTTCTCTAAGGGTTGAGACATCGTTCGGCAGCCCCTTTCCGATCAGTTCAGAAGCTGTCCAGACATCTTACCTTGCAATCCCCATTCAGAAGAAGTCCCACTATTTCATAGGTTTCTGAAGCAATTGCCTGAGCCGCGTCTGGAGTTTCTCGGGAGTGCGGAGTTCACATTCCCAGACGACGATCACCCGCCAGCCCAAGGCTCTGAGGGCCAGAGCGTTTTTTCGATCTCTTGTGATGTTCCCCTCGAATTTTGCTCTCCAGAAAGCAATGTTGCTCTTGGGGGAATAACACTGCTTACAACCTTCGTGCCTGTGCCAGAAACATCCGTGAACGAAGACTACACTCTTACGTCGACGAAGGACGATGTCAGGCTTGCCCGGAAGGTCTTTAGCGTGTAAACGAAATCGAAATCCAGCTCGATGGAGCAGCGACCTGACCGCAATCTCAGGCGTTGTATCGTAGGCCCTGATACGTCCCATATTCCAACTGCGGCGATCTTTATCGAGGCGATCCATCACGATTAAATCCAGCTTCCTGAAGGAACTCGAAAATAATCCGCGCGATCTGCTCGGCCATGAGCGGCGGGACAGCATTTCCGACTTGCGTGTATTGCGCGGTTCTCGGTCCGGTGAACAGGTAATTATCAGGAAAAGTTTGTAATCTCGCAGCTTCGCGAACTGTCAGGCTCCGGCACTGTTTTGGATCGGGATGTATGTAATAATGACCATCTTTTGAGATATGCGATGTGATCGTGGTTGATGGCCGATCTGCAACTTGCACTCTAAACCTGTCTTCAAATAGATTTCCTTCTTCAACGGATTTGGAGACGTTTTCGTGATTAGGCAACAATTCTGTCGGGAAATCCCGGAGCCGAGGGCTAATCTTTTCCGCCTCGGCGAAGCACGCGGCGTAGAGATACCGATGGAGATCCTTTTCGATATGAGCACGGGAAGAGTGATTGCAGACTCCGCCGATCCGCTTGTCGATGAACCAATCTGCTCGATATGCAATGGTCGCGTCGTAGGGGATGAATTCTCCACCACGATCGTATTTCGGCCTACGTGCGTTTTGAATTGCGGAATCTAAGCATTCTCTCAAAAGGGGCGCGGACTTCTTTGCGCTCTGATACCAGGGTCGGAGCGGCACATCCCGGATGAGTGCCAACCAGGAATCTGAATTGTCTTGAGAGCGGGAAAGCCCGCTTCTAATCGACGGCAGACCCGAAAGAACTTTTTTCACAGGAACGGCATTGACCGGTTTAAGTCGCCGTGGAGCGGTATCACCCAGGTCATCCCGCACACCCACAATAATCACACGATGGCGTGCTTGCGGAATGCCATACAGCTCGGATTTCAGGATGTATGTTTGTCTGCCCCGAACTGTTTCCGCAGCAATGGAATAGAGTCTGTACCGCACCTTCTTCCGCGATGCTGAGATTCCGGAATTAGCCAAGGCCTCTGTCGGAGAACCAAGGTCGCGCTCAATTTGCTCGAAGATCAATGAACCGCCGGGCTTTGAGGATAAAAGACCTTTTACATTCTCCATGACAAAGACAGACGGATGGAAGGTTCCGAGAATCTTCAGATATTGCCGATAGAGAAAGTGACGGTCATCACTTGAAGCTTCATAGCCGTCAATCCCTTTATTTCGCGCGCGGCCCGCCAGCGAGTATGCCTGGCAAGGCGGACCGCCAATCAAAACCCATTCCTTAGCGCCATTGAGTGACTTCCTGATGAGAGTTTCGACAGTCTCCCATGTATCCTCACCAAGTGTCAGTTGAACGGCTTCCTTGCCTGCGGCCTCTGATTGCTTCCGATACCGTTCGTACAACTCGGCTGTGCCAATCTCACCGCGAAGAGCCCTGTAATAGTCCTCTGGCGCACGCCCCTTGGG
>Ga0206964_10083_pt1 | contig 27813 bp, 27 predicted proteins | sample Alteio_BWOrgHeat_25_FD_152980 | JGI IMG/M metagenome (GOLD analysis project Ga0206964, IMG submission 152980) | Enriched cells from forest soil in Barre Woods Harvard Forest LTER site, Petersham, Massachusetts, United States -... | ecosystem: Environmental > Terrestrial > Soil > Temperate forest >...
GCGTATCTGTGTGTCGGCTACACGGATGGTTTTGCGTCCGAGCCGGAACTTAAGACGCAGGGTTGGCTGCCGGAACTGCCATGGCCGGAGCTGGTGTTTCATGACCGCTGGGGGCAGCGGTCGGCGGATTAGACCAGTCGTGACCGAACCCCGACGGCAACGGTTTCTCCGGCTTTTCGATCCAGCTCACGATGTCGCGCATCACTATTTCGCCCTGGATGTCGCGCAAAAGCATATGATAGCCGTCCGGGTAATAGGCGAAGCGGATCGGCACGCTAAAGCGCTTCAATGCATTTTCCACCGGCTCACGCGGAATCACCTCATCATGCCCGCCATACAGCAGCAGCACCGGCATTTTGACATCGGGCACTTTGGCATAGGCGCTGTCCATCAGCTTGACCAACCCATAAATCGTGTCGACACGCGTCGCCTTGATGACCAGTGGATCGTAGGCTAGGCGCATCAGCATCGGAATATTGTTCGAAGCCATGATCTTGAGGTTGCTGCCAGTCAGATGGTACTCCGGTATGGTATGTGCCGCCGCCCACAGCGTCGTGCGGAAAAGCGGGTTCATAGTGTCTTTCCCCCACACGGCGGGCGCCGACAGGATCGCCCCCTGCACGCTCGGAAAGAAGGGATCAGCCAGCGCCGCAATCACCGCCGCGCCGCCCATGCTTTCTCCCAGCACATACACTGGCACGTGTGGATAGCGGCGCTTGACCTCGCGCACGCATTGGGCAAGATCGGCAGTCAGATTTTTTTCATTGCCCCAGATGCCGGTATAATGCGCATGGCCAAAACCGCGCTGGTCATAAGCGACCAGGGCGACACCCTGTTTACTGAAAAACTCGCCGGTGGTCTGAAATGCATTACTGTAATCATTGAAGCCGTGTAGCGCGACGACGATCGCTTTCGGTTTGCCCAAAGGCAACCAGTGGCGCAACGGCAGCATCATGCCATCCGCCGCCAGCACCGTATCCGGCCCGATGCCGACGCCCGGATCAGAAGCAGGATGATAAGGCTGCTGCTGCGGGGCGCAGGCGGTCAATAACGTCATTGCGAGGAGGCATAACCGACGAAGCAATCCAGCCCTGCCCATTTGCCTGCCAAATATGAAGAAAGATTGGATTGCCGCGTCGTTAACGCTCCTCGCAATGACGTTCATCGTGCCTTACCTTTAAACCCCGTCGCCACCACATACATTTCCGACGAATCCGCCCGGCTGGCTTTCGGCTTGGCGTGCTTCACACTGGCGAAATCTTTTTTCATGCTTGAAAGTAATTCGCGCTCCGCTCCGCCCTGAAATACTTTGGCAATAAAAACACCGCCCGGTTTCAACACCTCGCAAGCGAACGGATACGCCGCTTCGAGCAGTGCCATGATGCGCACATGGTCGGTCGCTGCATGACCGGTGGTGTTAGGCGCCATGTCGGACAGCACAATATCGACGCCTGCCGGAATATGGGCGCGGATAGCCTGCGGGGCTGTGTCATCCATGAAATCGAGCTTCAGGAAAAGCGCGCCGGCAATAGTAGGCATCGGCAGTATATCCACCGCGATGACGCTGGGATGATCGGCTGATGATTTCACCCGCGCTGACGCCACCTGCGTCCAGCCACCCGGCGCGGCGCCGAGATCGAGTACGGTTTTTCCCGGCTTCAGCCAATGGGATTTATCATCCAGTTCAATAAGTTTATATGCTGCGCGCGAGCGATAGCCTTCCTTTTTGGCCTGCGCGACATAGGGGTCGTTCAATTGCCGCTGCAGCCAACGCGTCGAAGCACTCGAGCGCTTGCGCGCCGTTTTGACGCGTGTTTTAAGCGTGCGCGTACCGGAAGTGGAAGGAGGTTTGGGCATTGATACTATATACTCGTCCTGAATTTTTTAATTGTTTTTACAATAGATTGCTTACTTTACCATTAACTACGCTGCATCAGCGACAAAATAATCCCTTCCCGAACACCGCGATCGGCGATGGTGATTTTGCCGGCCGGCCACAGACTGCTGATGGCTTCGAAAATGGCGCAGCCGGAGATGATGAAATCGGCACGGTCGGGACCGATACAGGGATGGTTGAAGCGCTCATAAGGACGCATGGCAAGCAACCGGCGGATGGTGGCGCGGATGTCGCTGATATGGACGCTGATGCCGTCGATGCGCGAGCGGTCGTAGCGCGGCAGATCGAGGTGCACTGCGGCCAGCGTTGTCACCGTACCAGAGGTGGATAATAATTGCACGGCTGCATTTTCATTGATGGTTTCGCTGATATGGTTGGCGCGGTCGAATGGGGTAAACTTTCCAATCAGGAACTGTACCATGTCATCGAATGCTGTATCGGCAAACCCGGCGCCGCCGAAACGGTCGGCGAGATTCATCACGCCGCAGGGAATGGACAGCCAGTCGGTAATGAGATGGCCGCCGATGCGAAGGGGATTTCCGCTATGCGCCGGGTTTTGGCTTTCAGCGACGTCGATCCACATCAGTTCGGTGCTGCCGCCACCAATATCAAATACGATGGCGCGCTTCGAATGTTCCGTAAGCAGGGACGAGCAACCAAGGAACGCCAACCGCGCCTCTTCCTCGCTGGTGATGATGTCAATACCGATACCAGTTTCGCCCTGCACCCGCTCAAGAAATTCCCGTCCGTTGGCGGCGCGGCGACAAGCCTCGGTGGCAACATAGCGCGCGTCCGCCAGTCGGTATTTGCCTATTTTTTTCTGGCAGGCTTTGAGCGCCGCCAGCGTGCGCTCCATCGCCTGCTCCGACAGCCTGCCGTTGTCGCTTACGCCCTCGCCCAGCCGGACAATACGTGAAAAACTGTCGTAGACGCGGATGGAGGTCGGCGAAAAACCCTTTTCCGTGTCACCCGCAACCTGTGGCGCGGCGATCAGCAGACGGCAATTATTCGTTCCCAGATCGAGCGCGGCGTAAATCGGCTCACTCGCATGTGCTCCCGTCCCCGCGCCGGAAACCTGCGGTTCCTGCGTACCCTGCAACATAACAACTCTCATCGTCCGGCAAACCGGACGGCCATAACGATTATCACAATAACGGCAGGATAAACGACAATGGGTGAAGATACAAGAAAAGTATGGGGTTATAAGGTTATAGGCTGCCGGCGGATGCGGAAATGAAGAAAAACTGTCTCCTTGTCTTATTTCCCTACGACCCTCTTTGCCTTATACCCTATAGCTTTGGCACTTTGCGCATCGGCAGCTCATCGCGGTTGACGTAAGCATTCAGCAGCAATCCGACGGCAAGCACCGTCGAAACCATGATGCTGCCACCATAGGACATCAGCGGCAATGGCACACCGACCACCGGCAGCATGCCCATTACCATGGCGCAATTAATGAAGATGTGCGTAAAAATCAGCGCCACTACCCCGGAAGCCATTATGGCGCCGAAACTGCTGCGGCTGCGCATGGCGACGATGATGCCCGATGCCAGCAACAGGCCATACAGCACCAGCAGTGTGATGCAGCCTAAAAATCCGAATTCCTCGCCCAGCATGGTGAAGATGAAATCGGTATGCTTTTCCGGCAGGAAGTTAAGCTGGCTTTGCGAGCCTTGCAAATAGCCCTTGCCGAACAGACCGCCACTGCCAATGGCGATCATGGATTGCAAGATGTTATAACCAGCGCCCAGCGGGTCCTGCGAGGGGTCAAGGAAAGTAATGACACGGCGCTTCTGGTAATCGTGCATGACATGCCATGCCACCGGCGCGGCGGAAACGCCCGCCAGCACGACGCCAATAAAATAGCGCCATTGTACTCCAGCCAGGAAACACGTGATGACGCCGGTGCAAATAAGAATCATCGCCGTGCCCAGATTCGGTTCGCGCAGGATAAAGATGGCGGGCGCAAGAATCAGCAATACTGGCGGCAGGAGAAAGGTGAAACGCCTGATCTCCTCGGGATGCAGCTGGTGAAAATAACGCGCCAAGACAAGAATCAGCGCCAGTTTCATGAATTCTGACGGCTGCAGGTTGAAGCCGCCTAGGCTAAGCCAGCGCCTCGCCCCCATGCCGGTATGGCCGGTGATATCGACGCCGACCAACACCAGCAAGCAGAGAAAATAAATCACATAAGCATAGTCCATCAGCACACGCATCGGCATGAGTGCGATGATCAGCATCAGCGCGAAAGCCAGGGCAAAGCGCTTGATTTGCGGCGCCGCCCACGGCACCATATGACCGCCGCCTGCCGACACCATCATGGTAAAGCCGATGCCGGCGATCAGCGTCATGAACAGGACGATAAACCAGTTGATTTCAGCCAGACCGGCGAAAGGAAATTGTCGATAATCGGAACGCAGACGCATAAGCAGTTATTTATACTATAGCTATTTCTTATCATGTTTTCCTCAAATACAAATGAAAGTCGAGAGAAAAAAACCTTAATTATCAATTAACTGCCAGCAGTGATTTACCACTATTTAATACCATCGTGATAAAATGGTAACTGGATACACATATCATGCATAATGCCATGTCCAGTTCATGCCCTCCTATACGCTCCAACATCCGAGGCACTGCCGCGCTCGAATTTTCGCTGCTGGCGCCGGTGATGTTCCTGCTGTTGATTGGCGTTATCGAGTTGTCGATGATCATGTTTGCCACTGCCACCATGGAAAGCGCCACGGTCAACACAGCACGCATGGGCAAGACCGGGTATGTCGCACCCAATACCACGCGCCAGCAGGAAATCCTCAATAGCGTTGAGGTGCGCACCGCCGGGCTGCTCGATCCCGCCAAGATTGCCGTTACCACCAAAGTATATGCCAACCTCAACCAGATCGGCCAGCCTGAACCTTGTATCAATCCGCCGGTGGCGCCCTGCCCGGGTGTGCCGGGCGTCAATTTCACCGATATCAATGGCAACGGCGTATGGGATGCCGATATGGGCGCCGCCGGGCTGGGCAATGCAGGCGACATCGTCGTCTATACGGTCAGCTATCCGTGGGCGCTAATGACGCCGGTGCTTAAAAATTTTATCGGGCAAAACGGCATTATCACCCTGGAAGCGCGCAGCGTGGTCAAGAATGAACCTTATAATTGAGAACGATATGCAAATGATGAAAAACATACACCGATCATTACGCCGCTTCCGGCGTTGCGACTACGGGGTGGCCTATTTCGAATTCGCCCTGTCGGCGCCTGTGCTGGCGTTGCTGCTGCTTGGCTCTGTCGAGGTAACGCGTTACGTACTGATTACCCAGAAGGTGGAAAAAACCGCCATCACCATTTCCGACCTGGCGGCACAGGAAACCACCGCCAAGACCAGTATACTCAACAACGACCTGATTGCCTCGCAGCAGGTTATGCTGCCCTACAACTTCAACAACAACGGTTTTGTCATCATCAGCTCAGTGACGCAGACCGGCGCGCAAACTGCGGCCAACCCACCGATCATCAACTGGCAGTATGCGGGTGGCGGCACGATGGTCGAAACCAGCCAGATTGGTACCGTTGGCCAGAAAGCCACGCTGCCGGCCGGTTTCACGCTTAATGACAAGGACAATATTATTGTCACCGAGGTCTATTATAAATTTACGCCATTGCTCAACAACATCATCCTCGGCCCAACCAATCTGTACCGGATGGCGTTGTTTCGTCCGCGTCTGGGTGTGCTGACGACATTGATCAATGGATAAACAAGGAGATGGGTTATGAGATATACATTCTTTCGCCGCTTTCTCCACTCAACCCAGGGTTCGGCCATGCCGTTAATAGCGCTTGGCGTCTTTGCCTTAGCCGGAGCCACCGGCGCCGCCATTGATATGAGCCGTGTACAGATGGTGCAGGCCAAGCTGTCCAATTCGCTGGATGCCGCAGGCCTTGCTGTCGGTTCCGAGATCAGCACTACCAACGTACAAGCCGAGGCGCTTAAATATTTTAATGTCAACTACCCGCCGGGATTCATGTACACCACGACGCAGAATTTCTCGGCCGTAGCAACCAATAACAACCAAGTTATCAACCTGAGCGTGCAAGCAGTGGTGCCGACCGTTTTTATGCAACTGTTCGGCATCAAGCAGATCACCGTCAACGCCATGTCGCAGATCACTCGGCAATCTAGCGGCATGGAACTGGTGCTGGTCCTGGACAATACGGGATCGATGAACAGTCCGGTCAATCCCGGCGACAGTAGCACGCCTAAAATCCAGGCTCTGCAAAGCGCCGCTAAAACGCTGCTTGGCATTCTGTATGGCAACAATGCCACCGTGCAGAACCTGTGGGTCGGCATTGTACCATTCTCGCAGACAGTCAATATCGGCACATCCCATTCCGCCTGGATGGATGGCACCTATGATGCCACCCTTGATTTCGGGCCGGTCATCAATGGCGCATGTCCATCTTATAGCGGCACTGCCGGCACCTATAATTCTGCGCCGAGCTGCGCTTATAAGTTGGCCGGTGCCGCCGTTCCCTTCTTTGGCATAAACTCAGTCCCTACGAATTGGCAAGGTTGCGTCATGGCGCGCACTGCCCCTTACGATACCTCCGACGACCCGCCATCGGTAACGCCCTTCCAAGCATATGATTATCCGTACACCTCCGATGCCGGCAATACATACGATCCGTGGGTCACCAAATCCTCAAGAACCAGCCATGGGGTGACTACTACCACTACCACCTATAATTATGCCTACAGTTCTTCACTGGGCCAGTATCAGGGCCCCAATATGTTCTGCCCGCAGCAGTTGCAGCCGATGGTCGCCGAGCAAAGCACTATCGTCAATGAGCTGAATGCCATGAAGGCAGGCGGCAGCACGGAAATCGATCTCGGTATGGCTTGGGCTTGGCGTATGTTAAGCCCGCGCTGGCGCGGCCTGTGGGGTGGCGAGATGAACACCAACAGTTTGCCGCTCAATTATAACACGCCGCTAATGAATAAGGTGGTCATCCTGATGACCGACGGCATGAACGAATTGGACCCGTCCAATTACACCGCTTACAAATATCTGGATAGCAACGTATTGGGGACGACCAATTTCGCCGCCGCCAACACCGAGCTCGATAAGCGCACCAAGTCCATCTGCGACAGCATGAAAGCCAACGGCGTTCTCATCTACACCATCGGCTTTGGCTCGAACGGCAACGCCAATTACAACGACCCGACCAGCGTCAACGGTCCGTTGCTGCAATATTGCGCTTCGCAACCGAGCTATTATTTCCTCGCCCCGACCAATGCCCAGCTGCAAAGCGCCTTCCAGCAAATCGGCGACTCGCTGGCCAACCTGCGCATCAGCCAGTAGCGGATGACAGTAGACGGATGATGGTTGACGGTATATACTATCCACCGTTCACCGTTTATTGTCTACCGAACACCATGCGCCGATTATCGTTTATAAGCTTGGGTCTGGTTACATTGCTCGCTGCCTGCAGCACGTCGCAGGATGCGAAGCGTGATAGGGATACCGAGCGCAAGCAACTGCAGATGGCAGAACAGATGCGCAAGTCCGGCGACCCGGCGCGAGCGGCGGCACTCCTCGAGCAGGCGGTGGACAAATACCCCGATGATCCGGTGCTGCTCAGTCCGCTCGGCTATACGCTGATTGAAGCCGGCCAGCCGGAAGAAGCGGTTGCCGTTTTCGACAGGCTGATCGCCGTGCAGCCGGATAACGCCAATGCCTATAACGGCAAGGCAGTGGCTTTCGATCATAGCGGCAATCATCTGGCGGCTCAGGATTTATACCAGCAGGCGCTGTCGCTGTCGCCGCATTCGTTGACCATCCGCAACAATCTGGGCATGTCGCTGATCCTCAACGGCCAGCTCGATAAGGCCGTTGCCCTATTCGAAACGCTGAATGACGAGGAAAGCCATAACAAGACCGTGCGGCAGAACCTGGCGCTGGCTTACGGGCTTTCCGGCAATAAAGCCAAGGCGCTGGCGCTGAATCTGCAGGATCTGCCCGAGGCGCAGGCGCATGAGAACATGCATTTCTACGAGGACTATGCCAATCGGATGCAACGGCAGGGTGGCAAGCTTTCCTCGATGCCGGTGGGCTTCGCCGAAACCCCGCCGTCGATCGCCGACAAGGATGAACCGGTGGAACCGGCAGTAGAAAAAAAAGTAGCCGAGAAAAAAATAGCTGAAAAGAAAGTTACAGAGAAAAAAGCCGCTAAGAAAAAAGTCACCCCTCTAGCGGAGCCCCAAGCGACGACGGATGAAGTTCTATCGGAAAACCCTGCAAGCAAGCCAGCGCCTGAGCAACCTGTCAGCCATAGCGATGAGGGCTCAAGCTACCCGACGGTTCGATCACCCATTCATTATTAGTTATCGGAAAGAATCAGATTCCCTTGGGCTTCTGCGGCTGCTGGAGATCGCGGTCGGCGCTACGCGCCGCGAAGTTCTTATCGTCGGGAGAGACACTGGCCAGCGAGTTGCTGATGTCGCGCATGTCCTTGCTGATCTTGTGCAGATCGCCACCCAGTTTCCGGATCGTCTCCATGTCCTTGGGGTCGAAGGACTGCGTGAGAGCTGCCGGTTTTTCTGCCTTAGACGATTTACCGGTGACGGGCCTGCTATCTAGTCGGATGGCCCGCGATTCTTGCCCCAGATTCAGCCCCTGGAATTTATCTGCCACGCCATCGCCGTTCAGGTCGCCTGCGTTGCGGCGCTTGGCCGAACGGGTCAAACCGCTGGAACTGCCGCTGCGGCGACGACGTTTTTTGCGGCGCGTCTGGTCGCTGAGCGCCTGCTCGGTTTGCACTTGCTGGTCTTCATTTTGCTGTTGTTGCTGTTGTTCCTGTTGCCGTGCCTCTATCGCTTCATGCGCTGCTGCCAACCCGCTTTCTACACTCTTCAGCCGCTCGGCCAGACGGCCTTCCAGGTGCTTCCATTGCTCCGGCATCTGCGCTGCCTCGGCGGAAATCTGCTGCGCGGCAGCAATACTATTGGGCATTTCCTTGGCCGCCATCAGCTTGATGGCATAAGCGAAACTTCCCACTGCGTCATTGGCTTCCTGAATGCGCGGATCGCTGAAAATAGCCGGTGATACCTGCGCAGCTTCGAACAACTTGTTCTGATATATTTCGACCATCTCGGCAACTTTCTGCGCCAATGCCGCTTTATCCTGCAGACTGCCCGAATCGATGATTTTCTCCATCGGCGACTCACTGAACGACATCTCGCGCAGACGGCGCAATATTTCATGCGCCAGATCGATCGCTTCGCGCCGCCTCGGCGGTTCCATCTCGCTGACTGGGCGCTTCAGCGTATAGGCCACATTGTTGCTGCGACGGCTCATCGTGAGCAGCCGCTCCAGCGGTGCCACATCGCTGACCTGCTGGCCGGTCGCCCGTTCCATACCAATTTCCATGGTTTCAATCAGGCGCATTACCGACTGGTTCTGCAATATTTCCGCTTTTTCCGGCAGGGCATCGGCTAAGGCTTCGAGTTTTGGAATCGACGGATGACCATCCGGCAGCATATTGAGCGTATGTTCGATAACCGCCAGCGCCATCGCACCGGCCGCATTGCTGGCATCCTCGACGATCGCATCGCTGCGCATGAACGCAGGATTCTCACGCTGCACCACCTGTAGTTGGCCGGTGTAAATACGCACCAACTGTTCGAGTGCCTCAGCTTTGGCCACCTGCTCCGGCGGCGTCCCCTGGTCAAGCCAGGTTTCCATATCCACGTCGGTGAATTGCAGGTTCTTCAGCCAGCGCAATATTGTATGCGCCTCAACCACTGCCTGCTTGCGTTCTGGTTCCTGTAGCGACGCCATCGACTGGAACTGGGTGGCCGTATTGCCCATCTTTTCGCTTAAGGCCACCATCTGTCCAACCGCATCGCCTGGTGGTACCGGCACAGGCGGCACAGACATGCCTGTAGCAGGGGCATCGGGCCCGGCACCCTTATCAGGATTTGTATCAGGACTTGGACCAGCCACTGGCGGCGCTGCCCGCAGATTATCGTCAGTAAACGGCGTCTGCTCCAGCCCGCCGATACCAAAATTATGGTTAGGCAGGCCGATCAGCGAACGGATATTGTCGATGAAATTCTGGAAAAATCCCGGCTCGCTCTGGATGGATAGTAGGTATTTATACATCTCCGCCGCACCGACGCCTTCGATATTGGCGACATCGGCATCCAGCGAGCGCGTAAAGATGCGCTTATACCATTTGTCATTGGCCAGCGCGTCGCCGAGCGCGGTCGCAATCGCGACGATTTTCGGTACATGGATTTCATCGCCCGGATCGAACGAGCCGTCATCGAGCAGTTGGCTGTAAGTATCGTTGCGCAGGATAGCCAGGTTTTTCAACAACCCAGCATAGCGTGGGTGGTCAATTTGTGGGAATTTTTCGAAAATGATGCCGTCGAACAGCGGGTATTTATCGGGATTGAAAGTAAGGCCATTACGCTCGTCGCTGACCAGTGCGTCATGTGCCGCCCAGCTATTGGCCACCTCGCCGTTAGGCATCCTCGGAATGATAAACTTGCCGGGGCCCGGCCAGAAGATGACGGAAGATTGACGGTTCCGCGCATCATACTGGTTGTCATCGGCATGCTCGAAACCCATTTGTTGCTGGCGGTACTGCTCATCATAGCGCGAGCCGGTATTCTCCGAATCGTTAGGATCATATCCCCGGCGATAAGACCGGTCATTCCATGAGGCTTCGTCCTGGTCGGAACGTGCGCCACCGCCACCGCCGAATCCGCCTCCCCGTCTATCCCCGTCGCCGTTTGCCATATCAATGCCCGGTCATGATTACTGTATGGTCGTCTGCTGTACTTGCACGCCGCCCTCGGCAGCGGCAGTTCCCAGCGCATACACGCACAAATCCTCGAACGACACGTTGTTCTCGATGGCGATCTTGTGCAGCCGTTCGAAACTGTCCATTACCTCCTGCGGGATCGTGCCGCCGCGGATAGTCGACAGCCACCATGCCTGATGCTGCAGCGGATGGCGCGCTGGATGCGGCTCACCGACATAGACATGGAACGGGTATTTGGTACCGTTAAAATCACACGGGACAGTAAAACGCTTCATAAAGCTCCTTAAAGCTATGTATAGCACATCACTATGACAGAATTATGACAGAAATGCACAAAAAATACAGATATTCCTCAGCCCGTTACCTTATTAAAGGCAAAATTATCGGCATAGGCCTTACGCACCTGCCGCCGCTTATTAGGCGAGGAAAGCTCATATGGGATGCGCTGCGCCTTGGCGTAAGCGATGGCTTCTTCCTTGGAATAAAAGAATAAATTGATCTCCTGCGGCATGTCGGTCATGCCCGCCCAGCCCATCAGATTATCAACGAATACCGGCTTTTCTGGTGCGAATTCCAGCTTCCATTTGCCGCGGCTGGCCGTACCCGACTGCATGGCGCTTTTCTCCACCGGGTAAATCCTTGCTTTAGCGGCCATAACCATCTTTTTTAAGTGTAAGATTTACCCATCATGGCGCAGGAAAGGGGGAAATGCAAGTGCACCCGTGCTAGGCATCAGCAGACGGCGCGACACGGGATCCCATCGTCTTCCGGAAGACGATTTATTTCTACTTCCGATACTGCTTATGCTTATGCCGGTACTTCGGATGCTTCGGCCTGAGTGCCGGTTGCGGCGGTACGGGTGCGCGTTCCGGCTCGAAAATCAGGCTGCCGGTGATGGCGTTAGCGGCCTGCACGCGGATCATGATCGGCTGGCCAAGGGCATAAACCTGCTTGCTACGCTGGCCCTTGAAACAGGCATGGCGTTTGTCGTAGGTAAAAAAATCGCCGCCGAGATTTCGCACCGGCACGAACCCCGTCACGCCGTTGGCGTTTAAGCCCACGAACAAGCCGTATTCATTGAGCGACACGATGGTTCCGGGAAATACCTCGCCGACATGGCGGCTCATAAACGACACTTTATAGCGATCGGACGCATCGCGCTCGGCCATCATGGCGCGGCGCTCGGTGTCGGAGATGTGCAGGGCGATGTCAGGAAGGCGGTTGTCAATCCTGCGGCGAGGCGAAGCCGAGAGCGCAGGATCCTGTGCAATCGCTTCGCGCTTCACAGGATTAAGCGCCCCGATCAGCCCCCGATGCACCACGAGGTCGGCATAGCGCCGGATGGGCGAGGTGAAATGGCAATATTTCGTAAGCGCCAGCCCGAAATGGCCGAGGTTTTCATGCGCGTAATACGCCTGCATTTGGCTGCGCAGCACGGCGGTATGGATCATGAAGGCGTTCGGCTCGCTCGCCGATGCCTTGAGCACGCGATTGAAATGCGCTGCCTTGATACCCGCCCCGACATGCAGGCTGTAGCCGGCTATTTTGAGCAAATTGCGCAGCTCCTCAAGCTTTTCATCCGCCGGCTGCTCATGCACGCGATAAATCGCCGGAATGTGTTTTTTGAGCAAAAAATCCGCCGCCGCGACATTCGCCGCGATCATATAGGCCTCGATCAGCCGATGTGCCTCCAGCCGTTCTTTTGGCGCAATTGCCATGACATTGCCTGCCGCGTCGAACTGGATTTTATATTCCGGCAGGTTCAGATCCAGCGCCCCGCGTTTGTCACGCTCGGTGGCCAATGCCGCATACGCACCGAAAAGATTGGTAATCCATTGTTTTCTGTCATCCGTCATCCGTAATCCGTCATCCGGCTGCGCAGCAGTTTCCACCTGCTCATAGGTCAGCCGCGCTTGCGAACGCATTAGCCCGCGTATGAACTCATAGCGCTTCACATTTCCCTGCCCGTCGATCCACAGATGCACCGCTAGGCAATAGCGATCCTCGCCCGGCATGAGCGAACACAAGCCGTTCGACAGCCGCTCCGGCAGCATGGGAATGACCCGGTCGGGAAAATACGCCGAATTGCCGCGCTCGAAGGCCGCCGTATCCAGCGCACTGCCTTCTTTGACGTAATAGGCGACATCGGCAATCGCCACCAGCAGGTGCCAACCATCGCCATCGCGTTCGGCGAACACCGCATCGTCGAAATCGCGTGCATCCTCGCCGTCGATGGTCACGAGAGGAATCCGCCGCAAATCGACTCGTCCCGCCTCCATCACCGGCAGCAGCGCCTCTTCCGCCTCTGCCAGCGCCTCGGGCGAAAACAGCGCCGGGAGATTATGCATGTGCGAGGCAATCAGGCTGGCGGCACGCGGCGTATCGAGCCGTCCCAGACGTTCCTGAATTTTCGCGTAGCTCATACCCAGCGACGGCATTCCCGGCAGCGTCACACCGCTGACCAATTCGCCATGCAGCGCCCCCGCCATATCGCCGCGCGCCACCATGAAACTCTCTTTATTCTTGCGGCTGACCGGCTCGATGATCCCGCCTTCGGCAGTGGCTACAAACACGCCAAGCACCGGCTGCGGTTGCTCACCAGGAAGCACGCGGATCACCAGCGCCTGATAGAGTTGCGGCTTTACCTTACGCAACTTGGCGAGCACGCGGTCGCCCTTCACTGCCGCACGGCTGCGCCCCGATTCGGTGACGACGATATGCGGCGGTTTTTTCTTTGCATCCCATTTCACCGGTTCAGCGGTCAACTCACCCTCTTCAGTGACATGCGTAATCGTCAACACTGCCACTTCAGGCAAATGCCCCTGACTACGCACGTTTTTAGACCCTGAATGCGAAGGTGGTTTGCGTTTCATCTTCATAGTCTGACAGACTATTAATCAGCGAGCAAGCCACCTCGCGAAGAATTAAAACTTGATCTGTAAAGATAATATATGGTGTAATCTGACCTTTGAACGATCAAAGACTATTGATTATATGCTCGACCGCTTCCTCCGGGGAATGTTTTTTCTATCCCTGCTATTTTTGGCATTTATGCTTGGCATTGTTGCCTCTATTCACCAGACGATTTTTTATACCAAAACCAAAGAAATTTATGAATATGTGGATGCGTTAAAGCAAAAATACGATTCCGGTAAGACACCTTTTGATAATTTTCATTGGACAAAACAATCTAAATATAAAGTCGGCGTTACCGTTTCCAATTCCAAAACCTATAGCGATGGCTTAACTTTTATTGCGACAAATAATGCGCAAGCATATCTCGTGGATATGCAAGGTCAGATTGTTCACTCATGGCATCATCCTTACAGCACTAATAACACGTCAGAAGATGACGATACTTTTCTTGGGGGCGCATGGTTATTTCCTAATGGCGATCTATTAGTGATTTATGAAGGGCTGGGTGACATTTCAGGCAGGGTTCTTATAAAAATGGATAAGGATTCAAATGTGTTATGGAAATACGAAGATACAGTCAATCATATGCTGAATGTGGATACTGAAGGCCATATTTATGTTCCGGTAAATTCGATTGCCAAGAAAAATACCTATGGTTTACCGAATTTACAGCCACCTTTTGTTGACGATGCCATTGCCATATTGGATGCCAATGGCAAATTGATAAAAAAAATATCGCTCATTGGCGCTTTTGCTCACTCGCCCTTTGCCAACATGCTAGATAACCCTACCGACCAGCAACCTCTGCATACCAATCAAGTAGCCTATATTGGAGATATAGCTGATAAATTCCCCTTTACCAAGAAAGGTGATATATTGCTCTCGCTGCGTAATATTAACGCCATCGCAATACTGGACCCTAAAAAGGAAGTTATCACCTGGGCAAAAACCGGCTTTTGGTACAGGCAACATGATCCAATCCTGTTAGAAAACGGTCATATACTTATTTTTAACAATTTATATCATGCAAAAGCAACGCCCGGTAAAACAATAGAAACCAGCTATAATAGATCCGAAGTAGCCGAATTCGATCCAATTACATTAAAAAAATATTGGACCTATACCGGAAATAAAGAGTCTTTTTATTCAGCGATTAGGGGCATGGTTCAACGTCTTCCCAATGGAAATACCATGATCGTGGAGTCAGGGCGTGGGCGTATATTAGAAATCACACCCAGCGGCAACAAAGCCTGGGAATATTATAATCCTTTACATGCCGGCCCCCAGAAGCAATATATCGCACATATTAATTTTGCCCAACGCTTCCCACGCAGCGCATTGACCTTTCTATCTGACACTGGTTCTAAAATACAAACCAATCAATAATTCGGACATGGACATATGAAGCTTACAATCCTGGTTTTTATTCTTACATTGATGTTCTTACCTTCCGCCTACGCCTATGGCGGTCCAGGCGTGGCGATTGCGCTTTTGGGATCTATTTTCGGTTTTGCCGGCGTTATTGTGGGCGCGGTTTTTTTTGCGTTACTCTGGCCTTGCGTCTATGCCTATCGCTATGTAAAAGCTCGCAAGCAAAATGCCGCGCAAGCGCCTGAGGATGCCTAGCTCCAGCGACGACATCATTTCTGCCAAGCGGGATATACTTTACCGCCTTGTTAATGCCACACCTGCCTTCTGGTATGAATGGGGCAATGCGGAAACGCAGCTGCTCGCCAAAAAACTGCGCGCCATCGCGATCGAAAAACCGGTTTACGTCACCGGCCTTGCGCGCGCCGGCACCACCATCTTGCTGGAGCTGGTCGCTTCGCACCCGGAAGTCGCCAGCCATCGCTATAAGGATTTTCCCTTCCTGCCGATACTCTACAGCTGGCGGCGCTATCTTCAGGCATTCGAGAAGCAGGGCATGTCGTTCCCGCAGGAACGCAGCCACCGCGACGGGTTGTACGTGACTTCCGATAGCCCGGAAGCCTTTGAAGAAATACTATGGATGCGCTTTTTCCCCGGCCGTCATGATGAAACCAAAAACCAGAGTCTGGATGCAGCGGCAAGCAACCCAGCATTTGAAACTTTCTACAATAACCATATCCGCACGCTCTTGTTGGTCGAGAACGCTTCTCGTTACGCGGCGAAGGGCAATTACAATATCAGCCGCCTACCCTATCTGCACAAACTGTTTCCTGACGCGCGATTTGTGATCGCTGTACGCCATCCCTTAGCGCATATCGCATCACTGATGAAACAGCACGCATGGTTCCGCGACGCGCAACAACATAATCCGGCCTTGTTGCGTTACATGCGGCAGGCCGGCCATTTCGAGTTCGGCCTCGACCGGCGACCTATCCGCTTGCAAGATGATTGCGCATTTGAAACAATTCGTCAGGCGTGGAAAGACGGCAATGAGCTCGAAGGCTGGGCGTTATACTGGGATTACATTTATGGCCATCTCATCCGCCTGTTGCAGGAAAACCCTGCGCTGGCGGCCCACACCCGTATTATCACGCATGAGTCTTTATGCCGGGAGCCCGAAGCAACCATCCCCAATCTATTTACGCATTGCGACCTCAGCCTGACGCCCGATTTGTTGGAAAAATGGAAAGGAAAATTGCAGCTTCCCACCTATTACAAGGCAGAATTTACCGAAACGGAGCGCTCACTGGTACAACGCATCACCGCGCGCACCGCTAGCCATTTCGGGTACGATTTTTAGCTGGCGGTTGTGACGAGGGCCACGTGTATGGGCTTTGCGCTTAGCCGTTGTAATAAATACTCTGCACTAACATGAACTGAAGTCTGTATTTTGCCGTTCGTCGTGCGCGCATGCGAACAAATTCCTGCGCCGCAACAATCATATGCTGCACGATTTTCTGCCCGAGTGAACTGGCGCCGAATTCCGGATGCCATTGCACGCCGAGTATAAACTGGCCGGCCAGTTTTCCCTCGGGGTCGGTTTCGATCGCTTCGGCCAGATAGCCCATCCTGCCGCTCTTGAGTCGTACTGTATCGGTTACCGCACAGACATGCAGGGATGGCGCGATACGGTCTACCGCCTGGTGATGCATGCTGTTTTCCATAATCACTTTGGGCTGCAACGGCGAATGCCCTTGCGTAAATCCCATTGTAATATGGCCGGCAATCTTCGCCAGCATTGTGCCATCCTTGATAATCACCGGCACCACCGGAATGTGTGGGGCGATACCTTGCTTATGTTGCCGGTGCTTATCGCAGCCAACTAGATCGGGCAAATGCTGATGCAATGTGCCTCCACACAGTACATTCAGCCGCTGCATTCCGCCGCAGACACCCAATACTGGCATCCCATATGCTAGCGCCTTGCGCAGAATCGCATCTTCATAACGCGCCCGCGCGAGTCCCTTGGGTGTAGAATGTTCGCTTCTCGTCTGCGGATGGATGCAGCGTTTAGGACTGTCTGGCGGATAGCGGTCAATATATAATTTCGGATCGATATCGAGGTCGTTACCCATCACCACCAGCGCATCGATACGTTCAATGGCCACGCCAGCAGCCCGGGCGAGATGGGAAACATGGCGGTCCAGGAACACGGCATGAGCCCCCTCTTCGCGAATCTGCTTCATCATGGCCCGCACCGATTTCGTGTGCATACTCGCGCCACTGACGCCGATGGTAAGTTTGGTGCGGGATGAAGACCTCATGCACCTCAATCATAGCAGAGGAAAGTTAAAATTGAAAACCGTTCCTGTGCGGGAATGATTTCGTCTTTTTTCTCTTCCCGCCTTTTTTCATCATTTAGAACAATTTGTTAGTCTATGGTCTCCCCCGAAGGTTAGTGCTTCTATTGCGAGATAGGTTTGTATGGCCACGCAGCAGATTCTTGATTGGTTCTATTTTCAGCGTTGGATTACCTATGGCCCAGTCAGGAAAATTTTTTTCAAAACGCTTCGCCGTCTCGGGAAGCATGGTAACAAACCATATATGCAGCAGCTGTTTTACGTTGACGAATTCTATATCCGGAAATACTGCCTGCATCCGTTCAAACTCTCCTGCTGGTACGGCCCTGCCATCTTTCCTATAGGTAAGCTTGTATTCTTTAGGCTGAGCATGATGGATAGTTTTTTCCATAAGTTTATCCGGCTTTTTTCGTTTTCCCCGCCGATTTACGGAATGGTTTTTTCTTCGGCGCATCGGCACGTGCAGCGAGCAGTGGCAGGGCTTCGGCGAGCGTAAAACTTTCGACCGAGGCATCTTTCGGCAAGGTGGCATTGACCTTGCCGTGCTTGGCGTAGGTACCGTAGCGGCCCTTGTAGATAGCGACTTCTCCGCCGTCCGGGTGGTCGCCGAGCACGCGCAGTTTTTCGTTGCCACCGCTCCCCTTGGCCGGGGCGTTGGCGAGAATGTCGACAGCGCGGTTGATGCCGACGGTCAGCACATCTTCGCTCGCCGGCAGCGAGGTAAATTTTCCATCATGCAGCAAGTATGGTCCGAACTTACCGTTATTGACCACAATAGGCTTGCCGGTATCGGGATGCGCGCCTAGCTCGCGCGGCAGCGCCAGCAGGCCCAGCGCCATTTCCAGTGCCATCGTTTCCGGCCGCATGGATTTGAGCAGGCTGGCGCGTTTGGGACTTTTGCCTTCGCCAAGCTGCACATAGATACCATAGGGTCCCTTGCGCAAACTGACATTTTCACCGCTGACTGGATCCTTGCCCAGCGTTTTTGGCAATTTGAATTCGCCACCTTCGGCATCAAGCAACGGTTCGCTGGCATGGTCGCCGAGCTGTGCCTTGTAGGTGCATTCGGGATAGCTCGAGCAGGCGATATATGGGCCGAAGCGACCGATCTTGAGGCCGAGCCGTCCCTTGTGGCAAGATGGGCATTCGCGTGGGTCCTTGCCATCCTTGCCGGCACCAAACGCGTAGCCTCCGAGTAACTGGTCGAGCGCCTCTAACACCTGCGATACTTTCAGTTCGCGGCTCTCTTCGATCTTGGCGATGAACGATTCCCAGAACTCGCGCAACACCGTTTTCCATTCGCGTTCGCCCGCCGACACGTCGTCGAGTTTGCTCTCCAGATCCGCCGTAAACCCGTATTCGACATAACGCTCAAAAAAACTGACCAAAAACGCGTTGACCAGCCGCCCCAGCGCTTCGGCAATAAAGCGTTTCTTATCGAGGCGCACATAGCCGCGATCCTGCAATACCGAAATGATCGAGGCATAGGTCGAAGGACGTCCGATGCCCAGCTCCTCAAGCTTTTTGACCAGACTCGCTTCCGAATAGCGCGGCGGCGGCTCGGTGAAATGCTGCTCCGGCGTAATCTCCTTTACGCCCATGGTTTCGTCATGTTTCAGTACCGGCAGGCGCGATTCGCCTTCTTCGTCCTTCTCGTCGTCATTGCCTTCAAAATATAACTTCAGGAACCCGTCAAACCGCACCACCGAGCCGCTGGCGCGCAGCATGGCCTGCTTGTCGGTCGTCGCAATATCGACAATCAATTGATCGTATAGCGCACTTTCCATCTGGCTGGCCACCATGCGCTTCCAGATCAGCTCATACAGGCGAGCCTGATCATGCTCAAGACCGAGCGCTCCGGGCACGCGCGTCACATCGGTCGGGCGGATGGCTTCATGCGCTTCCTGCGCATTCTTGGATTTGGTTTTATACAGGCGTGGAGCAGAGGGCAGATAAGGCTGGCCGTATGTACCTGCAATATATTCGCGCGCCGCAGCTATGGCTTCTTGCGACACGGTGACGCCGTCGGTACGCATATACGTGATCTGGCCGTCTTCATAAAGTTTCTGCGCCAGCTGCATGGTTTTCTTGGCCGAGAAGCCGCATTTGCGCGCCGCCTCCTGCTGCAGGGTCGAGGTGGTAAAGGGCGGCGCGGGATGGCGACGCACTTCCTTTGGCTCAAGTTTTACGACTTTATATTGCTTATGGCGTAGTACTTCGGCGATGTCGTTGGCCTGTTTTTCATTGGTGATCGAAAATTTTTCCAGTTTCTCGCCTTTATATTCGATGAGACGCGATAAAATCGTATTGCCGCTTTCGGCAATCAGCGCCGCTTTCACATCCCAATATTCGCGGCTGATGAACTGCTCTATTTCCTCGTCGCGCTCACAGATCAGCCTGAGCGCTACCGACTGCACGCGACCCGCCGACTTGCTGCCAGGGAGTTTCCGCCACAGCACCGGCGACAGAGTAAATCCCACCAGATAATCCAGCGCCCGGCGCGCCTGCTGCGCATTAACCAGGTTCATGTCGATCTCGCGCGGATGCTGGAACGCCTCCAGGATCGCCTTCTTGGTGATTTCGTCGAAGGTCACGCGATGCACCTTCAGCCCTTTATGCAGCGCCCGCGATTCCTTCAGCGCCTCTAGTACATGCCATGAAATCGCCTCGCCCTCGCGGTCGGGATCGGTGCAGAGATAGAGTTCGTCGGATTCCTTGACGGCTTTGGCGATGGCGGATAAATGCTTCTTCGCATCCGGATCAGTCTCGTAGATCATCGAGAAATCCTCGTTCGGCTTCACCGACCCGTCCTTGGCCGGCAAATCGCGCACATGGCCGAATGAAGCCAGGACCGTATAATCCTTACCGAGATATTTGTTGATAGTCTTGGCCTTGGAGGGCGATTCGACGACGACGACGTTCATTAATTATTTACTTTCTATTAATCAATAGATATGATAATGGGCTAAAGCATATATAGTAGTGCAATCTGTTCAGCAAGGAATATTGGAGAACACCATGCAAATAGATATGAAATTAAACCAAAAAACAGCCCAATATCTTTTAGACTTAGCAGAAAAAAGAATACCAGCAGAGGTATCGAAATAGAAACAGGCAAATTTGATAAAGAGCGAAAAAGAATTGTCCCAACTCTTAGCATACGATTGGGTGAATTAATTAGAATCGTATTTGAACAAGGAGGCGATTCCAACGCTGAGCGAACAAGCGAGTCATCGGCGAGTCTTTTGGCGCAAACTACTTACGCTGATCCACAACGTTTCTTTGACACACTAGAAAAAGAAGTACTTAAGGTGGATGGTATCGTTATGCGTGGCATTGACAGACCAACATCGAGTCCAAACCAAACAGTGTATTTAGACCTCAATAAACTAACTGATATTGCTAAAGGTCAAGATATTGGTAGAGTCGGCATAGTACAAAAATAGCTAGGTAACCGCTTCTTCCGTCACTTCCAACAGGCACACCCTATTCCCCGCGCTTCTTCGCAAGCGTCCGGCCAGTTCCAGTTCCAACAAAATCGTCAGCGCCGATTGAGTGGACACGTCGCATTGTTCGATCAGTTCGTCCACCGAAATCGGCGTAAATCCCAGTTTTTCAATGATGCGATGACGCGCGGACGCCAGTTCCGCATCGCTCGGCTCGGCCATCGGTCGATCTTCCATATAAGACATAGGCGAATTCTCCCCCAATGCAAGATTGCGTAAATGCGCGACGCCCTGAATGATGTCGGTCACGCTTTCAACCATCGCCGCACCCTGGCGGATGAGATGGTTACAGCCCTTCGAGCGCGGATCGAGCGGCGAGCCGGGAACGGCGAACACTTCGCGGTTATTCTCCATGGCAAAGCGCGCCGTGATCAGCGAACCGGATTTGGGTGAGGCTTCAATGACGACGGTACCTAAACTCATGCCGGCGATGATGCGGTTGCGGCCTGGGAAGGCGCCGCTATAGGGCAGCATCCCGAACGGTTGTTCGCTGATGATGGCGCCGCTGTCGCGGACTTGTTTATAAAGCGCCTCGTTTTCCGGCGGGTAGATATTGTCGATGCCGCCGGCGATGACGGCGATCGTTCCGCTGAGGAGCGATCCCTTATGCACATAGGTGTCGATACCGCGCGCCAGACCCGACGCCACTGCCAGCCCATGCTCGCCAAGTTCTTTCGCTAAGCGCTGCGCGAACTGACAGCCATTGGCCGAAGCATTGCGTGCACCGACCATTGCCACGACTTCTTTTTGCTGCCATAGATGCAGGTTGCCGGTAACGGTTATCAGGGGCGGCGGATCAGAGATGGCATGCAGTAATCTAGGGTAATCGGGTGCACCATAGACAATCATGCGCGCGCCGAATTTTTCAGCCGCTTCAATTTCTTTCAGCACCAACTCGCGTGGCGTTGCGGCAAGTGGCCGCTGGCTGCCGCCGCGCATCGACAGGCCGGGGAGCGCAGCAAGCGCCTCCGCTGCCGTGCCAAAACGCCGGATGAGCTGAAAAAACGTCACCGGTCCAACATTGGGCGTGCGAATCAGTCGCAGCACGTCAAGCAGATTGTCGTCGGCGAGGCTTGGATATTGCATAGTAAAACTGGCGAAGCTCATACCCCGGAACCGGACGCAAAGCTATGCTCCATACCCTGCAGCAGCCGCCTGATATTAGTCCGATGGGTGTAAAGTATAAGTACCGCCAATACCAGACACAACATCGCCGTGCTGTAATCCTCCATCAGCCAGGCCGCCGCCCAGGCATAACCGATGGCCCCCAGCGACGCCGCCGACGAGGTACGCGTGAGCGCGAACATCATCAGCCACAGGCCGCAGACGATAAAACCAAGCAAACCGTTCAGCGCAAACATGACGCCGATGGCGGTGGCGACACCCTTGCCGCCCTTGAAACGCAGCCAAACCGGAAAAATATGGCCGAGTACAGCACTTAAGCCAGCGATGGCGGCAAGATCGGCGTGCAGCAGTAGCTGGGCGATGTAGACGGCGACGAATCCCTTACCACCATCGAGCAATAGGGTCAGGACGCCAAGCCCCTTGCGCCCGGTGCGCATGACGTTGGTAGCGCCGATATTACCGGAGCCGGTTTTGCGTATGTCGCCAAGGCCGGCAAGCCGGGTCAGCATCAGGCCGAACGGGATCGATCCCAAAAGATAGGCCGGAATGGCAGCATCGAGAAAATAAAAACTGAAATGGAGCATGATGGTTAGCGCGGCATAGAGTCGAGGAATCCCTGTAGCATATAGCTTGCGGCGAGTTTGTCCACCAGTTGCGCACGTCGCTGTCGCGACATGTCGGCCTCGAGCATCACGCGCTCGACCGCCAGCGTACTCATACGCTCGTCCCATAGCAGCATAGGAAGCTCTGTATGCTTGCCGAGATTGGCCACCAGCGTCCGCGTCGATTGCGCGCGGGGGCCTAAGCTTCCATCCATATTGATCGGGTAGCCGATGACCAGTCCACCTACGGCGTGGGTGGCAATAATTTTTTTAAGTTTTTCCATATCTTTGCTGAACTTGCGGCGCTCGATAGTTTCCAGCGGCGAGGCGATGGTGCGCATCGTGTCCGACAGCGCAAGCCCGATGGTTGTTTCTCCGGCATCCAGCCCCAGAAGCCGCGCATTCACAGGTAGCAAGCGGGCAAATTCGGCGGGCGGGTCAATCAGCATCGGCGATTATCGGCTTGTCATTGTTAATAAATCCCATTAAAACCGGCATTCGTTTTCGTACAAGGATTATTTATGGCACTTGATACCCAAGCCGTCGCCAAAATCGCCCGACTCGCCCGCATCAAAGTCACCGAGGCCGAAAAAGAGCATTTCGCCCGCGAAATCTCCGGCATCTTGCAATGGGTCGAGCAATTGAGCGAAGTCAATACCGACGGTGTGCCGCAACTGACTTCCGTTTCGGACGTCAAACTGCCCTGGCGCGAGGATAAGGTGACGGATGGCAGTCAGCAGGAAGCAGTCATCAAAAACGCACCCGCCAGCGATTACGGCTGCTTCGTGGTACCGAAGGTGATGGAGTGACCTATGGACGATAAAACCTTTATGGCTAAATACGTGGCCGAAGAAACCCAGCGCATCAACGAGCGCCTGAAAAAGCTAGTCACTTCCAACACGCCGCCTTCCGAGGAAGAGCGCCAGGCCGTGATGGAAGATGTCGGAAACGCCCTGTCGCGCCTCAAACGAACGCTGGAACAAATTGAAGCCGAAGTGGCGAAAGAACAGATGGAAGAAGAGTCATGACCAACCTGAGCTCCCTCACCCTTGCCCAAATGCGCGATGGCCTAAAGGCAAAAAAATTCTCCGCCGTTGAGCTAGCGACGACGCATCTCGACGCCATTGAAAAAAACAACCCGAACATGAACGCCTTCATCACCATCACACGTGATAGGGCACTGGAGATGGCCAAAGCATCCGATGCAAGACTTGCCACAAACGCGGGCGGCGCGATCGAAGGCATCCCCGTCGGCGTCAAGGATTTATTCTGTACCAAAGATGTGCTGACCACCGCCGCTTCGCACATCCTCGACGGCTTCAAGCCGCCCTATGAATCAACGGTGACGCAGCAGATATGGAATGCCGGCGGCGTTATGCTTGGTAAGCTCAATCTCGACGAATTCGCTATGGGCTCGTCGAACATGAGCAGTTATTACGGACCAGTCAAAAATCCATGGGGCACTACGTCTGCCCTTGTCCCCGGCGGTTCCTCCGGTGGTTCCGCCGCCGCCGTCGCCGCCAATCTCTGCCCAATAGCACTGGGCACCGACACCGGCGGCTCGATCCGCCAACCCGCCTCCTTTTGCGGCATCGTCGGTATCAAGCCGACCTATGGGCGCTGCTCGCGGCTTGGCATCGTCGCCTTCGCCAGTTCGCTTGACCAGGCCGGGCCAATCACGCGGAGCGTGCGTGACAGCGCCATCATGCTGAATGTCATGTGCGGTCACGATCCCAAGGATTCGACCAGCGCGCCGCGCGCCGTGCCTGATTTCGAAAAGGCACTGACCGGCAACATCAAAGGCAAAAAAATTGGCATCCCCAAAGAATACCGCCCGGACGGCATCGACCCGGAAATCACCGCCATGTGGGATCGCGGCATCGCACTGCTCAAAGACGCGGGGGCCGAAATCATCGACATCAGCCTGCCGCATACAAAATATGCGCTCGCCACCTATTACATCATTGCACCAGCGGAATGCTCGTCCAACCTCGCGCGTTATGATGGTGTGCGTTTCGGCCTGCGTGTTGAAGGCAATAGCCTCACCGAGATGTATGAAAAAACCCGCGCTAGCGGCTTCGGCAACGAAGTCAAGCGCCGCATCATGATCGGCACCTATGTGCTCTCCGCTGGCTATTACGACGCCTATTACAAAAAAGCCCAGCGCGTGCGCTGGCTGATCGCCGATGATTTCCGTCAGGCCTTCGAAAAAGTCGATACCATCCTGACGCCCACCGCACCATCCGCCGCCTTCGGCTTCGATTACAAGCCGAGCAACCCGGTGGAAATGTACTTAAACGACGTCTTCACCGTCCCCACGTCGCTCGCCGGACTACCCGGCATTTCCATCCCCGGTGCGCTTAATAAAGACGGTCTGCCGCTGGGATTGCAGTTGATAGGCAAAGCGTTCGATGAGGAAACAATACTCAATGTAGCTCATACTTTAGAGCAATCCATAGGATTTAACGCCAGACCATGAGGAAATGATGGGGTTGCATAAGCATATAGGGCGGCGATTAAGACGGGCGCTAGAGCAGGCACAGCCCGATGACGTTATCCCTGAATTTATGGTGTATCTTACAGAAGCCTCAGAAAAGGAACCGCTTGCGGCGGAAAAAACAGCTGCCATTCTTACGGATTTCCAAAACGCCGCAACACGTCTAAGTATACATATCACTGCCTATGGAACAGCTCAGTCTGGCATGCTTTACAGTCATCCACACGATTCGCAAAAAAGTGGATATTATCGCAGAATTAAAGGTAACGCTCAGGCGGTGAAAGAACTACTGTATAATCCATATATTTACATCAATTATGCCGGCTTTCAAAAAGATGTTTTCGAGGCACAAGATGCAACCAAAAAAAATGGCCCATTACGGGAGCGCAATTAATGGCTGACCAACTCATCAAAGGCAACACCGGCGACTGGGAGATCATCATCGGCCTCGAAGTCCACGCGCAGGTGACGACCAAGAGCAAACTCTTTTCCGGCGCCTCGACGATTTTTGGCAACGAGCCCAACAGCAACGTGTCGTTCGTCGATAGCGGGATGCCGGGTATGCTGCCGGTGATTAATGCGAAAGCCATCGAAGCGGCGGTGAAAACCGGGCTGGCGCTCGGCGCGCAGATCAATTTGCGCTCAGTGTTCGACCGCAAGAATTATTTCTATCCCGACCTGCCGCAGGGCTATCAGATTTCGCAGTTCCTTGATCCCATTGTCGGCAAAGGCGAAATCGTGCTCGACATGCCGGGCGGCGTGGTGAAAAAAGTCGGCGTCACCCGCATCCACCTCGAGCAGGATGCCGGAAAATCGCTGCATGAATACAACCCGAAATCGAGTTATATCGATCTCAACCGCGCCGGCGTGCCGCTAATGGAAATCGTCTCCGAGCCTGACATGCGCTCGGCCGATGAAGCAGCAACCTACATCAAAAAACTGCGCTCCATCCTGCGCTATATCGGCACCTGCGACGGCGACATGGAAAAAGGCAATCTGCGCTGCGATGCCAACGTATCGGTGCGGAAACCGGGCACGCCGCTCGGCACGCGCTGTGAAATCAAAAACGTCAATTCCGTGCGCTTCCTGTATAAGGCCATCGAGTTCGAAGCGATGCGGCAGGTGGAGATTTTAGAGAGCGGCGGGACAATAAACCAGGAAACCCGCCTATTCGATTCGGGCAAAGGCGAAACGCGCACCATGCGCAGCAAGGAAGATGCGCACGATTACCGGTATTTCCCTGATCCCGATCTGTTGCCATTGGAACTGACGCAAAGTTTCGTGGACGACATTAAAAAATCGCTACCTGAACTGCCCGATCAGAAAAAGCAGCGTTACATCGAACAATACGGACTTTCGTCCTACGATGCAGGCGTCATCGTCGCCGAACAGGAAGTGACGGAATATTATGAAACCCTCGTCAAAGCTTCCGAGCCGAAACTCGCCGCTAACTGGATGACCGGCGAATTGTTCGGCAGGCTCAATAAGCTCGGCGTTGATATCGAAAATTCACCTTTAAGCGCCAAGCAGTTCGCAGGCCTGCTCGCACTCATTCAGAATAACACTATCTCCGGCAAAATCGCCAAGGACGTGCTCGATTTGATGATCGAAACCGGCAAGGATGCGAGCGCCATCGTCGAGGAAAAAGGCCTGAAGCAGGTCACCGACACCGGCGCCATCGAAAAAGTGATCGACGAAGTCATGACCGCCAACCCGGATAAAGTCACCGAATACCGCTCCGGAAAGGACAAGCTCTTCGGCTTCTTCGTCGGCCAGGTCATGAAAGCCAGCGGCGGCAAGGCCAACCCGGCTGCAGTCAATGATCTGCTGAAGAAGAAACTGGCCTAGGCACCGTTATCATAGTATTTATGCGACTGCGGCGGCATCGCCGCAGCGCAGGATCTCAGAGATCTCGCTATGCGAGCCACAGAATGACAGGAGGGTTGGCACAGGGTTTGCTAGTTATGCAGACATCAACCAGTTAAACGAGCATCCGGTGAGAACCTATTATTATCCTTTGAGCCTGTTTGTGCTTGCTGCCTGCGTGCCGCAACAGAACGCCGCGCTGGATCTGGCCAACGACCTTAAGAATAATGTCTACCACACCACCACTAAGGTCAAGGAATGGGCGATGACACCGCCGATGGACGAACGCGCGCCGCAGCCCATCCAGGATTCCTATTGCTATTACACGCTGCAAGATATTCTGTGTTACCGCCAGCCGATGCCGGGCTGGGAATATCGCCTGGTCGGCTACCAGGGTACCGACGCCGCACCGCCAGCGCCAGCAGTGATGCAGCCGCTACCGCTGCAGGCCGAGGAGACAAGCGCCCTGCCCGTCAACCGGGTAGCCAATGCCAAGCCGGTATTCGTCACCCCGCCGCCGGAAGTGAAGGAAACACAAAAAGAAGGAACGGATACTACCGCCGGAACGCCAGCCACTCCGGACATAACGCATCAGCAATTGCCCAATCCGGCCTTAGCGCCGCAATTATAGGATGATTGCCTTTCCGGCCAGCCCTGCCTAGTATGCGTGCTATGAACGCCGCAACTCCTCCTCCCGCCTCTTTCGCCTCCATCTGGGTGCTTATCAAGCCCTACTGGTTTTCCGAAGACCGTTGGAAGGGACGCCTGCTGCTCTTGATAATTATCCTGCTGGCGCTGTCGCAGGTGGGGATTTCAGTATTGCTCAACCAGTGGAACGCGCGGT
>Ga0206964_10084_pt1 | contig 27758 bp, 20 predicted proteins | sample Alteio_BWOrgHeat_25_FD_152980 | JGI IMG/M metagenome (GOLD analysis project Ga0206964, IMG submission 152980) | Enriched cells from forest soil in Barre Woods Harvard Forest LTER site, Petersham, Massachusetts, United States -... | ecosystem: Environmental > Terrestrial > Soil > Temperate forest >...
TGGAGACGATCACCAGCCAGAGCGCGACCACAACTCGACGAACCTTCTTCACGGAAAACCTCATGCCAAACCTCCTCAGGTCGAAAAAGAGACTTCTATCGCGTCATTGCACTTGTTCGCCTGAAGCCGTCCGGCATGAAGTGGTCGCCACATCCGCGCTGAACCGCTTCGAGCCCTTTGGCAGCGCCATCATATTCTGAACTGCCATGTTCTGAAACACGCCGGTGTTCGTTAAGGGATGAGCCAGCGTGCCGGTGAAAAGCAAGACGCTTTTTTCGCCACGATAATGTCGGCTGAAGTCTGTCAGCCCACCTTCGCGGGCTGACTTGTACATGATCTTCAGTTAAGTTGGCACTAGAAGATCAACTTCAGCGCAAATTCGCCGGAGCGGGGACCGCCCGGCAAGTAAAGCGAACTCTGTTGGCCAGAACCTGTTAGCCCACCCCCAAACTGGCTCAGCATCTGGGTTGACTGGCCGAAGTAGATATTGCCCGTCTGAAATGAACTATTAAAGGGGGCGAAGTTGGGGTGGTTCAGGATGTTGTACAGTTCCGCGCGGAACTGCAGTTTGAGCCTTTCGTGAATGGGAAAATCGCGCTGCGCCGAAAAGTCCCATTGCGTTAGACCGAGAGCCCTGAACGCATTGCGGCCAAGATTGCCCTGGCGAGTTGGTTGGCCTGTGCCGGGATCAACCGGTGGATCGGTGAACGCGGCCGGGTTCATCGCCTTACCGCCAGGATATTGCGACCCACTCAGGTACTTCGGCTGTCCAGGAACGATATCGGGCCGAACTATGATTGAAGCCGCCATTCCTGTAACAGCAGCGAAGTTTCCATCGGTGACATCGATCGGCGGCCCGGAACGGACCTGCACGACATTGTTCGTAGACCAGTCGCTGGTAATCGCCCGCGTGAAGCTATTGCTCTTCCAGGCGGGAGGCTGGTAGGTCACCGCTGCAGAAAACACGTTGCGAAGGTCATAGTCCGAATCGCCACGGTTGGCGTTTGCATTGGCCAGGGAGCCGTTTGAGTAACCTCCATACGAGCCGGTGTCGATGGAGTGAGACCAGCCATAGGAGACAAGCGCCTGGAGCCCATCGGTCAGCCGCCGCTCGAACTGCACCTGCATCGCCTGATAGTTCAAGACACCTGTTTGGCCTACCAGATACACACTTGCATAATTCGGATTTGGGTTCGCAACGCTTTCAGCTGCCTGCTGCCGCTTGTCCGAGGCGCCAATATAGGACAAGCTGACGCTCTGAGCCCTGCCAAGGGCGCGCTCCAGGGCAACATTCCATTCCAGCGCATAGGGCAGATTGATATTCGGGTCTACACCGTACATAATGCCCCCATTTTCCGCATTGGGAGCCACAACGGGCTGCAGCTGCGCCTCCGGATCCGTGGGAAGTAATGGAAAGGTAGCATTGGAGTAGAATGCGTTTGACCCGTATGGGTAGATAGGCTCCCGAATAGCGTAAGTGTTGACTATCTCTTGGCTGGACAGGCCGTAAAAGACTCCGAATCCGCTGCGGAGTACGAGTTCCCTGCCAGGCGTCGTCACTAGCCTGTAGGCTCCGCCGACGCGTGGCGCGAAGTTACCAAAGTGAGTACTGTAGGCCCGTTTTCCCGGAGCCTGCAAAAGTTGGGAGAGATCGGTCAGGCTAAAACCGGTCAGACCCGGCAGGGGAATGCCCTCCGTGGTTTGGGGCGCGTAATCCACATCCCATCGCAGGCCATAGGTCAGATTCAAACGCGAATTGACGCGCCAGGAATCCTGAGCGAACACGCCCAGGTTCTGGAAGAGGAAGCGCCCACCAGCATAATGACTGTTTATAAGGAGACAAGAGTTGCCAGCCGCCATATCTGTAATGTCACAGAAGAGCGGAATGCCCTCATAAGTAGCCTGTCCGTAGTTGGGCATGAGGCGCCGATAGTCAACGCCGAACTTCAGGCTATGCTTCCCTTTCTGCAGGGAGAGTGTATCCACCAGGTTATATTGGCGTTGGAAATTCGCCCCACCGAGCCCGGTGTCTTCTTCGAGGCTGGTGCCAAACTCCGGGATCATATAAAGAATTGCAGTCGTATAGTCATATGGGCTGGGGAAATAAGAAGGGGGCATGGGCGTGCCGCCACCGAAGCTATCCGTTAGCGCGTGAACCTTTCCGCCGCTAACGCTATAGTTGAAACGTGTATCGTTGACCAACTGGGCGGATTCTACCCATGTCGCTCCAACAGTAGCTGTCTTGGTGACGCGGGAAGTAGTCCTGATTTCGTTCGCCGCGGTCCCTCCGCCTCGCGCGCTGCCGCTCGACGGTACATGGTTATAGCGGGCAAAGAGATTCAGGTTCTTAGCCAACTGATGGTCCATCCGCAAGCTGAATGCATCGACCTTGTTGGGGTTAGAGAACGTGGCGGTGTAGGGCGCTATGCCTGAACCTGGACTGGTATCCGGCGCTCCTGGCGTGGGCAGCGGATACATATTCATATAAGGCTTCATGGCAGGCACGGCTACCTCTCGGATAGCCAGATCAGGGACGGTGGCGACTTGCGTGTAAGGTTGAAGCACGCGAAGCCCTTCATAAGAGAAGAAAAAGAACGTCTTGTCCTTGTGAATTGGACCGCCGACTACGCCCCCGAAGTCGTTCTGGATCTCGGCCGCTTTTTCCAGACCGTAGTGATTGGCGAACCAGTCTGTCGCATCGAGGACGGTGTTTCGGAGATACTCGAAAAGTAGCCCGTGAAACTGGTTCGTTCCAGAGCGCGTTTGAATGGAGATCTGCCCGCCCGGTGTACGGCCAAACTCCGGGGAGTAGGTTGAAGTTTCGATACGAAACTCCTGCAGCGCATCCACCGAGACCATCGCGCTGGTTCCACCCACAGCGTTGAAAGCTCCTACAGATCCGGCTGCTCCAGTCCCGGGCGCTGTGGCACTCATCCCGAGATTGGCACTCACCCCGTCGACCATCCAGTAGTTTGCATCAGCGCGCTGGCCATTGACGACGAACTGTCCCATGGTCCCTTCGGCGCCACTTGCCGCAGCACCTGCGTTAGGGGTGACTCCCGGCGTTACAAAGAGGAGTGACTGGAAGCTGCGACCGTTCAGAGGAAGGTTCTCTACAAACTGGCGGTCGATGACTGTACTCACCGATGCATCGGTGGTGTTGATACCGATGTCGGTGGCGTCTACGGTCACCTGTTCCTCGGTGTTGCCCACCTTGAGCTGAACGTCATAGACGAACGCCTGCCCGACTGTGACCGTGACCGGCTGGCTGGCGACGGTGCTGAATCCCTGCACCTTCACGAAGATTTGGTATGTTCCCGGTTGGACGAACGGAATGGTATACAACCCATCCCCGTTGGTCTTGGCCTTTTGTTCGACACTCGTGGCCTGGTTTACGATGCGGACCTCGGCGTCAGCCACGACGGCCCGTACAGGGTCGGTAACCCGGCCCGAAAACTGTGCAGTCTGTGCTGACGCGATGACGCTCAAACTAAGGATGGCGAGAAAACTGAGGGTGCGGCAGATCCGTCGTAACATAGTGGGCTCCCTTTTCATCTGAATTCGAATTCTGCCTAGGATGTCAACGCTTTGTCAATGACAAAATTATCGTTCTTTCATCATTTGTTGCGCATTCCCTAAATGCATCGACAAGGCCATATCCTGTTGACCGTTTCTCTTATTCATCTAAAGTCAAATCAGCACTTTTCTGGATACTACCTGCGAAAGAGTAACATTTGTTGCACATGCTCACAGGTCAATGCCTCAGCGTGTAAGCCAGCGTGGAGAAGTAGAGCCGGAGCTGATTGCTGCGCATTTCGTCGATGGAGAGCCGGTTGGCGAACAGACGCATTCGCTCCTTGATGCGATACTCCCGGGGTCGGCGCGGAGGTGATCTTCACCTCCGGCCAGCGCGATCGCAGTTGCGCGACGATGCGCCGGACCTCTTCAAACGAGTCGGTCGCCACATCCTGGTTGGCTGGCCAGAGCTGCGCACACAGCGGCTGATCACCGGCGAAGATGTACAACGGCAGATAGCAGTAGTTGTCGTACTAGCCGTGGAAGAACCGCTCCGCTGATGGCCGTAGAGCGGGGATGTCGGTCGCATCCAGATCGTGCACCATGTTGCCAAGCGCGGTGAGGTGCCACTCCATGTAGAGATCGAAGAGCAGCCCATCGATGGCTTCGGCCGAGTAGCTGATCTTGTGGTAGCGCCCGCAGCGGCCCGCCAGTTCTATCCGGTTCAGCACCCCCGCTGCTCCGCCGTTGGCTTTCGAGCAGGCAAAGGCGAACGTCACCACATCCTTGCGGTTGACCAGCGCCTTTCATGGCGCACGAGAAATGCGGCTAAGACCTTAACTTGTTCAGTGCGTGAGCCGCGAATTGGAAAGCGCTTTTCTCTCGAAATGCAAGAGGCACTAATCTGTCTTCTCTAACTATGTTCGACTGTCAGTCAACGCAGGTATCCCACTTGGGTAGCGGACCAGAACCTCGGGGCCATAAAGGGACAAGAATATGCTCGCCTCCTGTCTGATGCGCTTATACGCAGTTGCCCCTTCCAGGAGGCTCTCTGCGATTCCAAGGGGATGTCCGCCTACGTTCTCATACTTCATGGCGCAATCGCCGATCATTACAACCCCAGCATCTGTGTCCGCGCTATACACCATGGAACTTCTATGGTGCACTCCGGCCCACCACGCACGGATTCCCCGACATACTTCTTCTTCGTCCTCGAGAAGATGGACTCTGTCCTGCGCTTCGAACAACATGTGCTTGAGGACGGTATCGGGAATACAGAAATCTCTGGATCCGTGGGATGAACTCGCTCGCGCCATCACATCTTCGATCCATCCGCGTCGAGATAGACAGATTCTGGCCTTTTTGAACAACGGAATATTCGCGGTTGCATAAGCCTGAAGCGGTGTTAGCAAGACAAAGTCGACATCCGCTGGATCGACACCAATTGCCGCAAGAGCGCGTTCGGGGCGTTCCTCCTCTTTGCGAATCATTTGACAGCGTGGCCCGGCGAATTTGGACCACGCACGATTAAGCTGGGAGATATCTGTTGGTGGTCCCGTATTGATAATCGCCGGAATCCCATTAGTGCGCAGGACGACCATGTAAAAATACAGCTTCACCCACTCGTTCCAATGACTCATCCAATACACTCTGGACCTGGAACTTCCGCTTCTGCCATTTTTAGCACTTGGACCGAATAAGTCATCCTTGTCATGCCTGCCTAACTCCTTAATCGTCGGCATCTATCAATTGCAGCGGCTCTAAGGGGTGTTTGTCGGTCGAGATTGCGAGGCTCGCCGCAGCTCACGGCGCGACGCAGGCGAAGTTGGCGGCGTCGTTGGTATCGCCGGAGCCCGAATATTTTGCGACTTTCGGATAGGCGCATAGTGGCCGGGTGAGTGTCGGTTTGATCGTGCCGTTCGGTTCTGCTTCATAGTGTGTGGCGACTACGTTTTCGAGAGGCGCGCCTTTCTCGACCCAGTTTTGAAGCGAGTCGAAGAGACCGTACTTCGGCCCCGCAGCGGTTTCAAAGCCGTACTGCCCAAACCTGTTCGCGCCGGGGCCGCCGTAGCAGTGTTCCATGCCCGGCACCATGTAGAGACGGGCGAAGCTATCGGTTTTTTCGGCGCCCATCTGTTTCTTCACGCTTTCGAAATAGATGACGGTGTTTCCGGGCGGGATGGCGGGATCGTCCCAGCCGTGAAAGATAATCAGTTTTCCGCCGCGCGCTGCAAACCGGCTCAAATCGGGATTGACCGTATCCAGATCGGCGGCGTTTTTTTCTCTCGATTGACGCAACAGTTCGTCTGGATTCGCCGTGAGCAGGTTGATTTTTGGATCGCTAACCATGTAGCGGAAATAGTTGATCACATAGCGGGAACCATAAGACTGGACCGGATCAGTTCCGATGATCCAGTCTTTCCAACCCGTCTCGTCTCCCATGGAAGCACCGGCAAGGACCGGACCCTGTTCGTTCGTCGCTCCGCCATAGAGCAAATTCAGCGTATCAATCTGCGGCTGCGTGAGGCAGTCGAGCTCATCGCCCTGCTTGCAGAGCAGCACCTGGGGGTCGAAGTGACACTTCGAGGGGTCGCCGATGATGCCATCCTTCACGCCATCGAGCTCGTCGCATGCTGCAAGCACGGCCCGCTGGATAGCAGGGAGCTTGCGATCGGGAATGTAGTCAGCGGGATCGCTGAGTCGCTGCTGCACACGCACACCTAGCGCGATCGAGGTTGACCACGCAGCCGCCGGCGCGCCGGCCATAATTCCGTCGTAGTCCTCGGGAAAGCGCTGCGCTTCCATCAAACCTTCGCGGCCACCATCGGAGCAGGATTCAAAATAGGATTTATCGGCAGGCTTACCGTAGTAGGCGTCGATAATCTGTTTTCCGCGCTCCGCGGTGAGATGAATGGCGCGCCAACCGAAGTCCTTCACCTTTTCAGGATGCCCATAGGCCCAGGTGGAATCGGTCCCTTCAGCCTGGTGGCCGGCGTCGCTTCCCACCGCGGCAAACCCACGCTTCAGGTAGGGAGCCATCTGCTGGTAGTAGAACGTGCCCGCAAATCCGCCATTTCCCACGCCGATCATGTGACCGTTCCAGCCCTTCAAGGGAAGCCAAACTTCAAAGCGAATTTTGGAGTCGGGCGTAGGGCGAATCTGGCCGGCGACGCGACAGAACGCGGGAAGGTCGCGTTGCGTGGCGGAGGTGGCAGATTCAAAAACGCCTGATGTGACTGTGTCGGCGAAGGTGATCTGCGTGTCTGCGAGCTGGGCGTTCTTGAGGCTTGCGCAATCGGCGGCAAACAACAGCGAGGGTGATGCGAAAAGGAGGCAGAGAAACCCGCGCGCGTTCCTAGGCATAGTTCGTCTCCTGGCGTTGATAATTCAGAATTTCCATTGTGGTTCCCTGGACGACGTGTAGGCTAAGAGCTTCTCAATAAGTTGCCCTGCCGCCACTCAGATCGAAGACAGCTCCTGTTGTAAACGAGTTTTCCGATGAGACCAGCCACGCAACCATTGATGCAACCTCTTCAACGCCTAGAAAACGTCCTCGCGGAATACGAGAAAGCATGTACTCGATATGATGTTCAGACATCTGGTCGAATATGGCCGTGCGGACTGCAGCGGGAGTTATACAGTTGACGGCAATGTTTTCCGTTGCCACTTCCTTCCCCAGCGATTTTGTGAGAGCAATTACACCAGCCTTCGCAGCACTGTAGGCTGATGCGTTCGGATTGCCTTCTTTTCCCGCGATTGAGGCAACATTGACAATTCGTCCGTACTTCTGGCGGATCATTGTCGGCAGTACCGCACGGCACGACAAGAACACTCCTGTCAGATCGATGTCGATAACCTTTTTCCAGGCGTCGATTGGATATTCCCAGGTCGTGTGATTGGGTCCTGCGATTCCAGCATTTGCAATCAGAATGTCAATTTGGGGAGTGCTCTTCGTGGTTTCTTGAAATGCACGTTCGACGCTGGAGGGGTCGGAAACGTCAACCACAACCGCTTCTACTCGTTCTCCCGATCCCAGGTCCTTGACGGCATGATCCAGTGCCTGCGGGTTTGCGTCCCAGAGGGTCACGATGGCTCCGCATTCCAATAGCTTTTTAGCAATCGACAATCCGATGCCCTGCGCACCGCCGGTGATAATTGCCCGTCGCCCCTCGAGGTCGATCTTATTCACAGCAATCCCTTTCGCACATACGATACTTGAATCATTTCATCTCCACCAAAGGCCGGAAATACTCGCGCCACCATCATGAACAAGCTCAGCCCCATTTATGTATGCGGCCTCATCCGAAGCAAGAAACGCGGCAGCACCTGCGATCTCCTCCACGCTGGCTAATCTGCCCGCCGGTATATGCTCCTCTAGCTTGGCCATCACCGATGGATCTTTCAGCAGGTTTCTATTCATGTCAGTCACTGCACCGTGCGGGCAAAGTAGATTTGATGTGATGCCCTGTTGAATGAACTCAAGCGCCGCAACCCGACTTAGCATTAGAAGTCCGGCTTTTGCGACCGAGTAAGCGGCTTGAAAAGGCGCGGGGAAAAGGGATGCCGTTGATCCTACGTGTACCAGGCGACCTCCGCGGCCCTGTTGGATCATCTGGCGGGCCGCCGCCTGAGTGCAATAGAACGCTCCGGTTAAATCAACTGCGAGCATCTTGTTCCAATCCTCGGGCGTGCAATCAAGGATGTTTCCAAACTCAATGATTCCGGCATTGTTTACCAGAATATCGATGCCATTGAAGTTCTTTACGCATTTAGCAATGATCGCGCTGGCATCTTCCTGCCTGCTCACATCGGCGTGGTACGCTTCGGCTTTGCCGCCGACTACACCTATCTCGAGAGCCGTCTCTTCGGCACGAGAGAAGTCTTTATCGGCGATAAGTACTGTCGCGCCCTCCTGAGCAAACCGGATCGCAATCCCTTTGCCGATTCCGCCCGCTCCTCCTGTTACCACCGCGATCTTTCCCGCCAGTCGATCAGGTACCGGCCTGATTGCGCCCGGCAGAGTCTTGTTTTTCCGCATCAAGGTGTCCGTCATATTCACTCGTTCCCTCCCACAAGCCATGGCGCCACACGCGATGCGTAATCTGCGAGTTCTGCCTGTTCAGCAAAGTCCAAATTGTATGAAGGTCTTCTACAATATTTCGACCCAATAACTCCGCGATCTTTCAGTATTTGCTTTTCTGAGGCGATCAAGCATTCGATTGACCTCATCATAAAATTCAGAAGTGGCAGGAGTGTCTCGTGCAAGGTCAACGCACTGTGGTCTTTACGCACAAGTAGTTTCCACATCTCCGCGAACCCAGGGCATATCGACACAGTAGGCATGACGCCTATGGCTCCGCACTCGAAGTCGTGCGGCAGATTGATCCCCATATATCCAACAACAGAGTCCATCCCCAGTTCTCGAAGCGCCTGTATCATCGCTCCCGCTGGAACTTGATCGACCTTGATGCAGGTGATGTTGGGCGCGTCCCGCTGCAGTTGCGCGAATGACTCTGCTGCAATCGGATATCCAGTTTGCGCCGGTGCGTATTGGATGATTACAGGAAGCGATACTGTGGAGGCAACCTCCAGAATGTGCCGTCGAACCGATTCGGCATTTGGAGTAAGGAAAAAAGGCGGCAAAACCATGATCGCATCTGCGCCTTCCTGCTCCGCACACTTGGCGTCTTTCAATGCCACTTCAGTGGAATGAGCAACAACCGAGACGATAGCGGGTACGCGCCCTGCCACTTGTTCTATCAGCGCACGAGTGCACAGGGTGCGTTCTGCATCCGAAAGTTTGTAATACTCGCTTGCCATTCCAAACATCACAACGCCGGTCGCCCCGTGCCGAATCGCTGCGTCAATCGCATGGCGGAAGCCGGGCAGGTCAATCTCCCCGCCTTCCACAAACGGCGTTGGCAAGATTGGAATGACTCCCTCGATGACGCGCTTCATTTGCCCCTTCTCCCGCGAAATGGCACCATGCTTGGAATGCCCTTCGTTAATATGGCCCGCATTACCAAATGGGTGTCACGCACCTGTCTTCGTGGTTCTCGCCGAATACGACCGAGTTCAGTCCATATCCGAAACCGGGCTTGCTTTCAAGAGTTAGTTCTCCACCTACCGGCCGCGGATCGTCAGATAACACCCAATCGCGTGTTGCGTGCCGGTAGATATCGATATATTCGACAAAAGGCGTGAGCTCGGGGCCGTTGGAAATCTGAAAGTGGTAAGTAGGACTTCCGATTCCATGACAGATCAACTTGATATGGTGGGCTTTTGCCAGCGCAGCTATCTTCTTCAAAGCAGTAGGCCCACCGGCTCTGTAAATGTCAGGCTGAACTATATCGACACATCCGCCCTCGATCAGCCGGCGAAAGCCTTCAAGGGTGTATTCGTGCTCCCCGCCAGTGACCATTGTGTCTACGCGCCGGCGAATAGTGGCATATCCCTCGTAGTCATCAGGTTGAACGGGTTCTTCGATCCACTCGATCTTGTATTGGCGAATGCGGTCAAACATCCTGAGTGTGTAGGGGACGTCCCATGCCATGTACACATCCAGGGCAATGAATGCATCCGGTCCCAGGGTTTCCCGTGCGAGAGCAACGACCTCCTCGTTCTTGCGCATTCCGTTCTCGCCGTCGGCAGGTCCGTACGGAATCGCAATCTTCATGTCTTTGATTCCAAAATCGCGCAGCGCCGCAGGGTCGTTGCCTGTGTAATAGATCTTTAGGGTTTCTCGTGTCTTCCCGCCCAATAGGTTATAAACAGGCTGCTCCAGCACCTTCCCTTTGGCGTCCCATAGTGCAATGTCGATACCCGAGATTGCACATTGCGCGAGCCCGCCGCGGCCATAGAAGACAGACGCGGAAGTCAGTTGCTCATGGATCAACTCGGTTTGAAAGACAGTTTTCCCTATCACAAGCGTGCGTAGTTGTTCATCGATCACGCTGGCTGCAGCTTCGCCCTTTGCTCCGCCGACGAAACCATACCCTGAGGTGCCATCTTCGAGAATCACTTCGACAACGGCAGAAGTCATCCTCCCATACCACGACGAGCGTTTCGCCTTATATTCCGGGTAGATCGACATGGGATTAGCCACGATTGTTTCGGTCAGCCACGATTCTCCCATGGTTGTTCGATGGCACTTCATTTCGATGATTTTCATGAACTCGCGCCCCCTGGATATCGAAGTAGGATTTTTACGGCATACTCACGACTGCTACTGAAAACGCTCTCAATGACACCGTGTCACTGCCTAGAGGTGCTGTACCCGGCGGGTTTTCGCCTGTTACCTCGTCAACGAACTGCTCGAGCCCCCCTTTACTGCCGGGGATCTGCACATTCACGTCGCTGTTGCGCAAATTTATGAGCAGTACCTTTCTTTTCCCTTGCGGGCTTACGAAGCCTTCAGCATAGACTGGGTGTTGCATGCTAAAAAAATCTGTGTTCACAATCTTGTCGCCGGAAGTGAAGTTATCCCGGATCAGTTTCGACACCCAATAACGCGCATTACGATTGCCGTTCTCCCAATTCATCATGGAGACGCTCGGGAAGAAACCGGGAGGCTGCATGAGAGCGGATGCGCCGATTGCGTCGATTCCGAGTTTGGAAACCTCGCCATAGAGAAGCGCGAATTCGGCTGCGCTCAAATTCCAATAAAAGGCAGGATAAGGCTCAAAATGATAACCTGGCGTCCCTTGCAATAAATCCGAAGGAAGGATGACACCCACTTCATTGATGGTTGTTCTGGTAGTGGGTGAGAGCCGGCGACGTATGCTCTCGATATAGCGGACGGTATTAACAAACCTAGCTGCCTGATCGAATACGGAGTACTGCCATGCACTTGGATCTTCGTCTGCGGCTGGTTGCGCATAGAAGTGGTAGGAGATCATGTCGAGCGGGATACCCGGCTTGTGATTCTTTGGATTCAAAAAGTACTCGAAGTACTCCGGTTCTCTTGTAGTGTCCGCCAACGCGAGACCGACAAACTTGATGTCGGGCTGCACTCGCTGAATTGCGCTGACGATGGCGTCGTAATTCTGCGTATATTGCTCCGGAGTCAGTTGGTGTTCCAGATCTGGCTCGTTCAAAACCTCCCAATAGTCGATGTGGAACTGATGTCCGGAAGCGTGCCAGTGCCCTAGTTCATCGTTGAAGCCGCCTTTGGTGTACCAACTGACCAGGCGAGCGAAATAGTCTCCGAGTTCCTTTCGGCTCGGATCGCGCAACTCATTCCCCTGGGTGTAATTCCAGACTGGCTTATTCTGATCAGACGGGTAGGTCACCGGATGATCAGTCTTAAACATCCATGCCGGGATCGTGCTGAAATTTACGATGTTTGGCCGCTGTTGATTGAATTCGAAAAATTGTGTCGTGTACGGATCGATGAGGGAAAAATCCCATGAAGTCTTTTCCTTCGTGGGAGGTTCGAGTTCTGCGACGGCCAGCTTCGGATACGGGAGCCACGGTACGTATCGAACAAACGGTGCATTCAGGTCTTTCAACGCACTCCAGACCTGACCATGTAACGGCGAGTCTGGCGACATCAAAGGAGTGACAACTGCCTGTAACGTAGCGTTTGTTTTTGATATGCAAAGAACGTTGTCCCAATCGATGTTAATGGACTGCGGGGCGCGGCTCTCCTCGCCCGGTGTGCTCGCATGCCCGACAGCACATACGAGCATCCCTGTCGCAACGAGTTGCAAGAGGAGCAGGACTTTCCTGCTCCGCTTTTTCATTTGTGCCATTCCCATCAACTCCATTTCAGTTGATTGATTTTTGCCCCCTGCGGGCCAGCAGGGGGCAAGGTGTTCAGAAGTTGATCTTCAAAGCCACCTGAAGAATTCGAGCCTGGTGCTGTATCGAGCTGTAAATGCCGAAGATAGAGGGGGTGTTGAGAGAAACTCCGGGAAATGGTCCGAGATCCCTTTGGTTGAAGACATTGAACGCTTCAAATCGCAACTGGAAGCCAAAGGACTCATGGATCATGGTGTTCTTAATCAGCGAGAGATCTGTGTTATTGAGTCCGACCCCCCGCATCATATTGTTGCCGGAGTTTCCAAACGTTCCTACGCTGGGCTGTTGGAATGCATTGATGTTAAAGGCATATCCCGGAGTTGATGCATAAGGATTCTGGCCGCCAACTAAGCTCGCGCGAGGACTTCCGTTGCCATTTGTTCCTGAATTATCGTTTGCAAGAATTGAGAAGGGATATCCAGTGTGCGCAGTGAATATCGCTTGAGCCTGCCAGCCGCCAATCAGCGCATTGGCAACCGCTGGAGCGTCTGAAGCAATTGCTTTGCCGCGCCCGAAGGGCAATTCCCAAATTGGGCTGAACACAAAATTATGCTTCAGGTCATAGCCAAGCGGGCCATAATCGGCACGCGGGTCCCAGGAATTCTGGTAGCCACTAGCATTTCCGGTTCCCAGATCGCCCAGTGCCGATGCTGTGCCCAGTGCTTTGGACCACGTATAGTTGGCAAGAAGCGAATAGCCGTGTGAAAAGTTCTTTTGGAATCGCGCAATGAGCGCATTGTAGTTAGACGAGGCTCTGTTTTCACTCAGGAGAATGGAAGAAAAGTTGTAGTACGGGAACTTGATGACAGCGTTTGGTCCGGGGTTGGAAAGCTGTCCTTGGGCCAAATTGCGCCGGTCCTGGAGATGTGTTCCTGTGGAACCAATGTAGCCGACCTCCATGACCATGTTCCCAGGGAGCTCATGTTGCAAACCGAAGTTCCATTGTTGGGCATAAGGCTGTTGGCTGTCATGGTTAAGCGTGAGCGCCCCGATGGTGCCTGCAATCGGTGCGGAAGTTTCCGAGACTGGGAACAAGGTCTCGAGGTTGACTGGATTGGTAGCGAGTCCTCCTATGAGCGCTGCTTCGTTTCCGAATGGCTCATTCAGAACGGGAAAGACATACTCGTTGAATTCAACTGAATCGTAGTAGATGCCATATCCAGCCCGAATGACTGTATTCCCAACCGGTCGGTAACTTAGCCCAACCCTCGGTTGCCACTCATTCTTGGTCGGCCTTACGATATCCCGAGCCCCTGTGTAGGCGACCAGAGGGCTATTCGCCGCCGTAACTGCTGCTTGGTTAGGCGTCAGGATCCGGCCGCCCGGATAATTGACGTCCACGATCGATACGCGATTCTGCTCTTCTTTCAAGGGGGCCTGGTAATCGTAGCGAACACCCAGGTTTAGTGTGAGTTTCTTGCTCAGCTTCCAGTTATCTTGCACAAAGCCGCCCTCTCCCCAGGAGTTATACCAGCCGGTGTAATTTCCTTGATATACCAGCGCTTCGTAGGAGTCACCGAGGAGAAAATCAGCAACTGAGCTGCCGCTCCCGTCGAAGGGATTCGCAGGATTCGCGCTATAGTATCCGAGGAAAAAAAGTAGCCCCCTTCCCAGGTACGAGTTCACTTCTTTGAAGCGGAGCTTTCCAACATCGACTCCGGCCTGGATCGTATGCGGCCCATGGATCCAGGTGACCATGTCAGACAGCTTTATGTCGGTCGTGAAGTAGTTCAGAGGACCATTGGTGTTGCCGCCAGCCACGCTATAGCCATTCAGGGCCGTGTATGGAGCTCCCCAGGTTGCGGGATCCGTTTCCACGCCTGTAAATATGCTGGCGACGTTGTTGGTGTTCGCGCCGTCTTGTTGCTGGTGTGTAATCGGGCGATTGAGACCGAAGCGTAGGTCATTGATGAGATTGGTTGTAAAGATATGCGTATAGTCGCCCGCGATGTTCTTGCCCGCTTGCTGCTGAGTCGTCCCACCCAATGGCGCTACGTTGGGTGATGCACTATCTTCGTTGCTTTGGGAATAGCGCGCAAACAAGGAGTTTTTCGGGCCCAAATGAGCATCGACGCGAATCATGTATTGATCGATGTCGTCCGGGGTGGACAAAGTCCTGACCACGTTGAGTCCTGGCAAGGCGGTCGTATTTGGGGCAGGAAACAGCCCCGCCGCTATCAGCGCCTGGGCTTGGGGGTTGATGGTTGTGATTTTATTCCCCGGGAAGGGCAATCCTGTAGAGGGGTCATAAATCGTCGTAGCGTCTGCAGAGAAATCGCCGGAGAGTTCCGCCGTAGTCGGGAAAATCCCAAGACCCGAAGATAGCGTATGCGAGCGAGTACCTTCATACGCCCCAAAGAAGAATAGCTTGTTGCGGCCATCGATGACGTGAGGAATCCAAACCGGACCACCGATACCCGCGCCAAACTGGTTATATCTGAGAACTGGCTTGTACCTGTTCGTGACAGGATCTTTCACAGAAAAAGCGTTTACGGCATCCATCGCATCGTTTCTCAAGAATTCGTACACGGAACCATGAAAGTCATTGGTTCCAGACTTCGTGGCAACGTTGATCTGGGCCGCTGAGCCACCATATTCCGCCGAATAGGTCTTGTTCATCAAACGAAAATCCTGGATGGCATCAATGGGCGGCGTGACGGTGGGGGTTTGGAACCCCGGATCATTGTCATCCACGCCGTCTATCAGGTAGCCGTTGGACGAACCGCGACCGCCTCCGACGTAGATATTTCCGCCAGACAGGGTGCTGCGATAGGCCGATTGGTCGCCCCCTATGACTCCGTTTGGATCAGCCACTACGCCCGGGCTGAGGATTGTAAGATTCAGGAAGTTTCTCGAGACGAGGGGAAGGTCAGTCACCTGCATGTTGGAGATTTCGGCACTGACCGCATTTGAGTCAGTATCGATGAGTGCCCCTTCAGCCGTTACCTGTACTGTTTGTGTAACGGCCCCAGGATTGAGAACCAGATCAATTCTGAGAGTCTGATTCACAACAAGCTGAGTCGGCGTGGTGGCGACTTTTGCGAAACCCTGGACATCGGCGGAGACTACATAAAGGCCGGGTATCAAATTGATCGCCGTATAGTTCCCGTCTGGTTGGGTTCGAACGGCTGTAACGACGTTTGTAGCCGTGTTAAGAATCTGAATCGGTGCGTTGTTGACCGCCGATCCGCTCTGGTCATGGACGACCCCCACGATCGTTCCGAAGGAACTTTGGGCCTGACAGAGATTGAAGCTAACTGTAAAACCCAAGATGAACAACAAGGTAGCACGGAATATTTTCATATCGACCTCCGGAGCGGAAGACGGGGAAACCTGATTTTGCCGCTCAAATTATCCGTATGTTTCTGGGTAACCAGGTGATTGTCAATAATTCAAGTAGGCACATTTGGAGAGTTTCGCAAATCGAAACCTCCAGCCACAAATGGCGGCCTCATTTCGCACGCACGAATTAGCAACGACGGGGCGTTTGCTTGGCATCGGCAAGGGATATTCGCGCAAGACTGAGTGCAGGTGGACCTATTCCGCGCTTCATCGGGGGTAGGGTAGACGTTCTTTTAATATCAAAATAATTCGATTTGCGAAGTTTTGAAAACCGAATGTTTCGGAGCAATTTGACTCAAACGTCCAGAGGAACGCGCATTTTGCGGGAAGAATTTGATTCTGTAAAGCCGATGGACCCGGCCAACGCGCCAGCGCGCCTTCACATGGAAGGCGGATTTAACGCAGCGTAGGAACTATCCACCTGACCAGCCGAACGCATTACTCCAATTAACGAGGGGAATCCATCGGATAAAGCTTTGAGAGGTTTGCGGTCGTTACCAGTTGATATGGAGCGTATACCGCTGAAGGGACACTGCGCTTGTGGAGAATATCCAAAGCCAGGCGAATGATGTCGTCGCCATAACGCTCCGGGAAAAAGGCAACGGAAGCAACCAAGCGCGTACCCTTTCGTCCCAGTTCAGCTCTGGCATCAGGAATTGCGCCCAAGCTGACTGCTGCACAATCCTGGCTTCTCCCGGCCTCTTCAAAGGCTCTCAGGGCGCCGAGCACCGTCATATCATTGATTCCTGTTATGAGAGTAGCTTGCCGGGGCACCCTTCTGAGATATCGCCGAACCGCCTCGAATGCTCGAAGAAAATCCCATTTAGCCTCTAACAATGTAAATGCACTCTCCTCGAGGTGTGGGAGAACCTCGCGAATCCCAACCTGCGCCCCCGATAGTCTCAGTTGAGGCAGCGGCCCAGCCGCCTCTGCCTTCAACAGGAGTACACGCTGAACCCTCGATCTCCATTGTTCCTTCGCCCATTTCGCAAGGACATTTCCGGCCAGTAGGCCAATTCTGTAATTGTCTGCACCATAAAACACGGCATCCGGATGCGGGATTTCGATTGCAATTAACGGGATACCAATTTCACGAAAAACGGCCGAGACAGCCGGGGCGATCTTTGAGTGGGTCTGGAAATCGAGCACCAACCCAACGCCACTCTCGGCGAGTTTCTTTGCGTTCTTTAGTGCAAGGGACGCGCTGTAAGAATTGTCGAGCGCGATTAATTCGATGTTCTGTCTTGCCGCAGCTAGTCGAATTCCCGCTGAAACGGAGGCCGAGAACGAGTCCTCATCTGCCTGGGCTGCGTACCCAATTCTGAATTGCGGAGTCCCCTGCAAACTGAAACGAGAGCTGTAGGCTAAATCCTGTCCTCTTTCCAGGATTCCCGCCGCTGTGAGAGTGTGAACGAGTCGAAACGCGATCGTCGGATTCAGACCTGTTCTTTGAACAATATCCTTCAGCTTGAGTGAGATCTGATTATCCCGAAAGCACTTGAGCACGTCGCAGGCGCGAGCCACCGTTTCTAAACGATAAGGATCACGGCTTTGTTTCACACCGGCCCTCCACACTCAATCGCTTTCCACTCGAGCATTTCTGGCAAAGTCCTCAGTCAATTCAATCCTAAATCCCGCCGCGAGCCTGCGTTGATGACGGCGTCGAGATCGCTCAGAGGCGGCTTTTCTATTGCAGGTAGAAAACTTCCTCCATCATCTGAAAGCACTCTCCCGCGCGAAGATCGTCAGCCGACTCGAAGAATTGCCCCATTATTTTCTGCCAGCCTACATAGGCTGGATCATTCTCCATCTCTCGCCACGCCAACTCAAAGTTGCGAGCCCGCAAAGTAAGAAATAATAGACGATCGCGGCGGAAGATCGAGTACTCACTGACGCCGACTCGTTGAGCAGAGCGATCAATTCCGGTGAGACCGATCGATGGGCTTCGTCGTGGGCTTCGTCCACGCCAGGTCTCAATTTCAGAATGAAAGCATACCGCTTCAGGTCCTCGGACTCGATGCCATTCCGGAAGAGAGGGGCTCCAAGACTCATTGCGTGTTTCCTTTCGGTAATCAGCTCAACGCTGCGCACGCACGTTTACTGTTTGCCGTATTCGACAAGCGCCATGGCAAAAACGTCGAACGCGGGAACGTGAAATTGAACATACGGACCAACTGCGGTGAATGCCATCTCTTTCTGATCAGGCAATCGAAGGACCCGCCTGGCTTTGCCGCCATCAGGTATTTGTACGCGGACCGTTGCGTCAACAGCGGCGGCCGGCACCTCTTCCTGCATATTGAGAAGCCCAACAAGCAATCGCCGGTTTTTCTCTTGGCGGTAGACTGTGACCTCGACCGCCGGTTTGGCATCAACTTCGAATTTGTAGGGACCGGACAGAGCGGTGCGGAGCAAATGGCGAACTAGAGTGCCGGCTGCAGTGCCGGTGAGCTTCTCAATTGGAGCAGCCACCCAAATCGCTTTTCCTTTGCCGAATGAATTGACGACAATCGCGGGGTCCTTGCCAGCCACCAGCGCAGGTGGGTTGCTCCAGATCTGAGCGAAGTGCGCTCCAATCGCGTAGCCCTCATCGGGAGCGACCCAGGGCAAGGTGACGGTGGCGAGCACATCGGCGCCTGCCTGACTCTCAGCCTTCACCATCTCGCCCGGAAATGAAGCATGCTCCTGCGGCCAAATGAGCTTGGCCACCTCGGCATTGCTGGGCGCCAGATAGGTCATTGAGGTTCCAAGCCGGCCCACGTAGCGAACGCCCAGCACATCCTCCAAAAGAAAGCGCGGCGACGGCTGACCGACGATCTGGAGAGAAGAAGGACCGCTGGCGTAGAGGATGCCTCCATCTCTGACAAAAGCGCGAAACAGTTCGGCCTGCTCCGGCGTCATTTCCAGGACGTTTGAAACAACGACCGCACGGTAACGCGACAACTGATCGAGAGTCACATTGGTCACGACGCCGTAGGGAATGTGCGCTTCCCTCAGAATTCGTGCCGCGCCGATGAGCGCCTCCCTGTGGGGTAGCTTCATCTCCGCGACTGCGGGCGCAGGCAGCCCCAGATGCGGGCCTCCCTGGGTATGGATCGGGGCGGCAATTGCAGCAGGCACTTTGTTGATGGACGGATCATACATCGAAGCCTTATCGAAGTAGACAGCTACATCTGCCTGGAGAACTCCACCGAGGAATTGCTCGTATGGGTCATGCTGAACGTTGATCTGCGAAAGAAGTTCGTACGCATGCGGATTCAACCGGCCATTCGGCTTGACGGCGTCGATGAAGAGACACGCTCCGGAGTGAGCAGCGGGGATGGATGACTCAAGCAACAACTGCTCAAAAGGCTTGGTTGTCTCAAAATCACCTAGGCCGATGGTTCGAGAGGTCATGAACTCGAAGGGCTGCATACGAGTTAAGCCGTCATAGGCTTTACAGACCAGAGAGAACTCATTGGCTCCGCCGTAAAAATCACCACTGCAAAAGTCAGACGCTTCATTCTGTTCGAGAGAGACGCCAAACTGCCAGGGCTCGAACACCGTGCTGAACTGATGAAAAACCTGGATTGGACGAGCCTGTTTGACGGTCTGAGTAGACTCCAGTGCGAATTCGCGCATCCAGCGCTCCCGCGCTTTTTGGAACGCGCGCCACTTGGGATCAGTCCAATCGACGATGCGTGGCGGCTCAGCTTGCTCCTCCTTCCAGAACCGGGCCGCGCAATGCGGGCAGTAACAGACAGTCGGCCAGAATGTCATGTCTAGGAAGATGCCGCCGAATTCGTAGTTGCTTACCAATTCCCGCAGGCAGGCCATGGCGTGCTCGCGATACGGAGAGTTGATGCACACAGTCCCCATTCGGCTATAGAGCACGGGATCATAACCGCCTTCTGGAAGAATTCTCCAGTCTGGATAGGTTTGATACGCCCAATCGTCATAGACGAGGCTGTAATACGCAACACGGTGCATGCCATGAACCCCGCATTGTTCCATCACCTCACCAAAGTAATCGCGACCGCGCATGCCACGGTGCATCTGGCCCAGTTTGGTGCGCCACAAGCTCAGTCCGGCGTGGGAGTTCGCATACTGCATCAGCGATTGGAAGCCAGCACTGGCGACGGTCTTCACATAGGCTGCCGCGTCGAAATCGATGAATAGATCATCCCAATCGGGAATGTGTGTGTCGACGAGAAGACGTCGAAATGTACGGGATGGCCAATCTACAGAGCGGGTAGGGATCTGCGCCGTGACCTCTGGTTGAGCCGTTATTGCCGAACTCTTCGCGTCAGGTGTATGGGAGACATTGGTGTGTTGTCCGTGAGCACCCGGCACCAGGGAAGCGAGTGCTCCCAAGCCGAGAGACTTGTTGAAATTCCTTCTATTCATCTCCGCTCCTTACCATCATTCAGGACTTGCTTCAATCAGGTGTTCATGGGCAAGCTTTGGTCAACTTCCCCGCGACTCATTCGCATACTCTACCTTCTCCGTGCCCATCGACAACCTACAATGCCGCTGGATACGCTGAGTCACTTCACGCTTTCTTTAGCCAGCTGTTCAAATGCCACTCGCTCTTCATGGTCTGGATCGTTGACTAATTGGCAGGAATAATTGAAAAGCATGGTGGCGCGATCGGGGAGAGTGTATGGTTTCCACTCCGGTATACCTGCGTGACTCGGATTCCCATTGTGGGCGAAAGCAGCCCAGGCCCCACTCATGTTTCTCGCGAGATCATAACGCCGAGGATCTGGCGTTGGGCCACATAGTTGTGAAGCGGCGTCGACGTTATCGAACACAAACGGAAGTTCGAATGTGTGACTGGAGTGATAGCGTCCATCGAATCCAGGTGCTTCCCATTCAAATTCGTACCGGAACACGGGAGTACTTGCCGCTTTGCTTACTTTCAGCTCTGCCACGGATCTTATTTCACTGCGAATTCCTGCTCTTGCGATACCGATCACGGTATCGATACGCGATGCGGAGGGATTCAACCGTCTGTAAAGGTCTATGGCCTTTCCCGCCATTGCGTCATTAAGACCCATATGGCCCTTTACATATTCCGCCAGAGCGGCATCATCTTTCAAATCTGGAACGCTACTTAGGAGGAACCAATATGCAACTTCAGATCGGTTATTTCCGATGATGAGTGGAATTTGCTTCGAGATATCCGGCGCGTCAGGGAAGAAAGGATCCCTTGGCAGAACGCTTCCGTCAACTACTGGCACAAAGTTCTGGCCCTTGGCCGCTTCCTGAAACTTCGCCGCCGGAATCTTATAGAGTTGGTCGACGATGTGGTCCTTGATCTCAAGCTTTCCTAGTATTTCTGTGGTGGTTGCGGCGGCCTTCTCTCGCGGAAGACCCTTAATCAATATGTCGTATTCAATGATGGCCTTGTGAAACAGTCCTTGAGCCGCCGGCATGGCGAGCAAGGTAGATACTTTCCAACCGCCTCCCGACTCGCCAAAAATAGTGACATTGTCTGGATTACCACCGAAAGCGGCAATGTTCACCTGGACCCACTGGAGCGCGGCAACGATATCCAGCATTCCAGCGTTACCGGACTCTGCGTATGCCGGGCCGACAGCCTCATCCAGGTAAAGAAAACCAAAAGGGCCCAAGCGATGATTGAGCGACACCACGACGACGTCATGATGACGCGAGAGGCTAGCCCCGTCGGTCCACTCAGAATTACCGGCCCAGAAGACAACTCCGCCAGGGTGCATCCAGACCATCACGGGCCGATTGTGTCCAACACCAAGTTCTGGTGACCAGACGTTTAAGCAAAGGCAGTCTTCACTCATATTCAAAGGTCCCACCGGCGCAAGACCTCGCAGGACTTCGGCGTAGATTCCTTTGAGCGGCGGATCCTGAAATGCCATTGGCCCGAATTGGGATGCGTCGCGCACTCCAGTCCAGGGCTCCGGCTTTTTCGGCGCTATGAAGCGGTTCATGCCGGCAGTTGAAGCTCCGTATGGTATTCCGCGGAAAGTGTTGACGCCGTCAGCGACGAAACCGCGCACCTTGCCCGCTTTGGTCTTCACCACCGGTTTTGCAGCCGGCGTACTTGCGGCTGGCATTGCGAGACTGGCGGCAAACGACCCAGGCCCCGCAAGCGCAAGCGAGCTCATGGCAGTAGTCTTGAGAAAGGTGCGCCGCGTAACCGTCGATTGAAGGCTATTGATCATAATCTCGTCCTTCTGTGTCGTTTCGATGTGAGACAAATTTATCCTCTCGCCGTTCTCAAACTGCCTCGGCTTTCTTTTGACTGTCGTCGACCGCCAACTCCCAGCCACAAGTGCAGAAGACTGCTTTGAGCGCTGTCTGCTTGTGTAATCCGGCTGCTATCTGTTGACCCGCTTCCTCTGTTTGGTTCGAGGCCCGCCGCACTACAAAGCCCGCTTAATTTCATCGAAAGACGACGCGAACGAGATCATATCCGCAGGCATCTTATTCTGCCTCCAATGCGGACCTTACGCGCCCAATTCCGTCTTGGCTTGAGAGAACTGTTCCAGAGCAAATTCAAGGTCCGCCCGCGTGTGCGCAGCCGAAACCTGAGTGCGGATGCGAGCCTTCCCCTTCGGCACCACGGGATAGGAAAATGCGACAACATAGACACCCTTCTTCAGCAGCAGCTCTGCCATGCGCGAGGCGGCTCTTTCATCACCGAACATGACAGGTACGATGGGGTGCTCGCCGGGCAGGATGTTGAAGCCTTCCTGCTGCATCTTCTCGCGGAAGAAACGCGTGTTCTGCCGCAGGAGTTGCCGAAGTTCACCGGATTCCTGGAGCAAGTCGATGACTTTAAGCGATGCTCCCACAATGGGCGGAGCGACGGAGTTTGAGAAGAGATAAGGACGGGAACGCTGGCGAAGCAATTCAATCATCGCTTTGCGTCCGCTGGTGTAGCCGCCACTAGCGCCGCCCAACGCCTTGCCCAGTGTTCCTGTGATGATGTCGACGCGGCCCTCGACACCGCATAGTTCCGGCGTGCCGCGGCCGTGTTCGCCGATGAAACCGACGGCGTGGGAATCGTCCACCATCACCATCGCGCAGTATCTCTCGGCCAAGTTGCAGATTTGGTCCAGTTTGGCAAAGTAGCCGTCCATCGAGAAAACACCGTCGGTGGCGATCAGGCGTTGACGCGCGGATGCGGACTCCTTCAACTTCGCCTCGAGGTCGTCCATGTCACCGTTGCGGTAGCGATAGCGAGCGGCCTTCGAGAGCCGGATACCGTCGATGATGCTGGCATGGTTCAGCTCGTCGGAGATGATGGCGTCTTCCGTATCGAGCAGCGTTTCAAACAAGCCACCATTGGCATCAAAGCAGGAGCCGTAGAGAATGGTGTCTTCGGTACCGAGGAACTCGCTAATGCGCGCCTCAAGCTGCTTGTGAATGGACTGGGTGCCGCAGATGAATCGCACGCTGGCGAGGCCATAGCCCCAGTCTTGTAGCGCCTTCTGCGCCGCCTTCACAATTGCGGGATGGTTTGCGAGGCCAAGATAGTTGTTCGCGCAAAGGTTTAACACCGGCGTCCCGTCAGCGATCGAAACCACTGCCTGTTGTGGTCCCGCAAGAATGCGTTCTCGCTTGTAGAGGCCGGCATCTTCAATCTCTGCGATTTTGTTCTGTAGATAAGCCTCGACTTTGCCGTACATCGTGTTCCCTCTCTGTAAGTGAACAGCTTTTGTCCCCTATTGAATCCTTTGCGGCAGCGCAAGAATCATCCATCCGGAAACTGCGCCGAACGCGAGATCATTTATTCACCTGATTTCGTAACGGTTTACCCTGCAGTGCTCGTATCGCCTCCTCGGCTGCCAGCCGTTGCAGTTTAGGCACGCTCTTCTCACTGAACCACGCCATATGCGAGGTCAGTAAAGCGTTTGGAGACTTCCTGAGCGGGTGATCTTCCTCAAGGGGCTCATACTCGAAAACATCCAACCCCGCTGCCGCAATCGTTCCAGATTGAAGCGCCTCAGAAAGCGCCACCGTGTCAATCAGGCCTCCGCGCGCGGTGTTGACTAGAATCGCCGTTGGCTTCATTTGGGCCAGACGCTCTGCATTGACCAGATGCTTGGTTTCCGGCGACAGCGGAACATGCAGGGATAGGATATCGGCTTGGCGGAACAGTTCATCGAGTGACAAGGATGCGACTTCCTCATTCGCAGGCAATACGTATGGATCATAAGCCGCTATCTTGAAACCGAAGGCCCTAGCCCGATCCAAGACGGCGCGTGCGATTCGTCCGTAACCAGCCGTGGCAAACGTCATATCATTGAATGACGGCATCGGCTTATCCGGAATGATTTTCCACACGCCCGCCCGTGTTCGCGCGTCAATTTGAAAAAGTTGACGAGCATGTGCGAGCGCAAGGGCTACCGTGTGATCGGCAACCTCGTCGATGCAATAATCCGGGACGTTACAGACAGGGATTCCTTTTGCCTTGGCGACTGCGAGATCCACATTGTCCACGCCGATGCCGTAGCGGACAATAACCTTACACCGACTCAGGCTATAAATGACTTCCGCTGTTACCGGTGCAAATTGAACCATAATTCCATCTGCATCCGCGGCAGCGCTCATCACATCGTCGGCAGTCTTGCATTGAGCATAAGCAAGTTCAAACCCAGCCTCCGTGATGGCAGCGGTTTCCGGGAAGATGTTGGCGAATCCACAATCGGTGATCACAATTTTCATAAGAGGTAATCGTAGACAACAGTTCCCGGAACCAGGGTAAAATCGGCGCGCCAGAAATAGCCATTACCAGTTTCGACAACGGGAAGTCGAAAGAGCGGCGCAAGCACATTGGCGCGCAGCTCGACAGAACATGGACCGCACCAGCACTCGTGAATCTTCATATCGGATAACTGACGGCTGGTGATCTGCTTCACGGCAGGCCGCCCATCAATTTGCTGGATCAGTTTAAAGTTGAGATTGAGCGAAAAATCGTAGATCGCCTTTTTCAAATCGGCTAAGTCGCCACGGGTCTGCTTGTAGCCCATGGTGCCCGTCACCACGTCAATCCCATTGCGCTCAAGTACGCCCACTATGAGATCACTGCGGAATTCGACTCTCGCGTTTGCCCAACGTTTCGGTTGACCGTGGACCTCTCGTCCCTGCGCGAGCCCACCATCGCTATTGAGAAAGAGAAAGGGCGAGAATCCGCCAATTCCTTTTCCAGGGAGTTCGGCGCCGATCATTACATTGCATTCGCCGTACTTTCCCAGCCAATCCACATCATTCATATTGTAGATATGGATCAATACCCAATCGCTGATCGGCCGCAAGGGCTCTGGCAGGAGACGGCGAACAGCCTCCGGCGTTGTGCGGTAAGCCAGTGTCAGAATGTCTGCGTTGCGAAAGGTAAACGGAAAGGGCGGCGCGCATGGCGCATCCAGAGGCGTTGACCAAGGATTGAACGGGTCCCGAGCTTCCATCACTCTTTTTCCTTAAGGCGCGGAGTCCCGGCCGGGGGCTCCTTCCCAACGCGCTCGTAATATTCAGCAGGAATATCTTTCGGATCCTTATAGATGTACCAAACGCAAGGATCCTCCGCTCGTTTCGGGTACTCCGTGATTCGCATCGGGTGTCCATAATTCTCAATGGACATCACTTCATTCACCAAAGCGCAGTGAGCGCAGTAGTAACAGACGCCCTCCTTGCCCCAGGTCCATGGGTGCGCTTCCTTGGAGAATCCAAAGAGCTGCGGGTTTGCTTCGGTTCCATTTTCGACACGCTGACGAGCTACTCCTCCGCTGCTACACGGATTGAGCGTCAACTTGTATCGATCCTGTTCCTCTGTGACTTCAATCTCGCCCTGGCGATCAGGTCCCATTAAGTGTCCCCGCAGTCCTTCAACACTCAGCTGGAGCTGCGTCTTAATGTCAGTTGCCATGACCTTGTCGTAGCGTTGAGTGTAGTAGCTGCTCACGACAAAGCGCATTGCCTTCTCGACTTCGTCCTCACCATAATTGTCGGCGACATACGTGAAGAACGACCAGCACCAGTTGACGTACATGTCGTGAACGACTTGCCACTCGAGGCGAGCGTATTCAACAATTCGCTTGGCTTCGGGAATATCGCCACGCTCCATAGCAGCGAAAGCATTCTTCAAGGTCGATACGCCGACTTCATTCGGCTCGTCCTGACGGAGATCGCGCCCGATCAATTGCGACAATTTGATTTGCATACAAGTCCTATTCAGATAAGTGGTTGATACCATCGAAAGTTGTCGGCACATTTTGACCGATACATCGAGAGGTGTTGATTAGATGAGCCCGACGAGCACTTTTCTTTCTCTTTCGGCAACGCGCAACGCGGTACGTAGAAAGAATACTCATGCGGGCCTTTCTTCGCGATTCTGGCAGATTCCTGTTTGGAACACGAAGTTTTTCGACTGCACCACCGGGAAAGCAATAAAAAAAGAAGCATACAACGAGATGTTTCGATTCGCATCACGCTTCATGAACTATATGCATGAGAGTATCCTTCCATAAATCAAAACCTAAAACTGTCGAGGCAAACGGAGCCACCGCGCTGCCCCGACTTAGCCTGTCTGCGATGAAGTGCGACCGTGGGCGAACGAACGTCGCAAGGCTTCGATCCACACGTTCTTGAATTGCACCGAAAGCGACGCATCCGGGCAGAAAATATCGAATCCGTGATATCCGCCCGGAACGACCATAAGCTCAGTTGGAACTCCGGCCTCGAGCAGCCGTCGCGAATACTCTACGTCCTCCGGAGCGAAGAGATCGATGGATCCAACGCCGATGAATGCCGGGGGAAGTCCCGCGAGATTCTCCACGCGTGCAGGGACAGAGTTGATCGGCACAGTCTTGGATCCGGCGGGGATACCAAGAAGAGATGACCAGGCGAACTGGTTCGATTGAGCCGTCCACACATAGTAGCCAATGTACGGTGGTACCTTTCGCGTCGATCCTGTGCGATCGTCCAGCTCTGGGTAGATGAGGACCTGATGACAGAAAGCGAACTCCCTCCGCTCACGGACCGCGAGTGTAAGCATTGCAGCGTGACCGCCACCCGCACTTTCACCTTTCACCGCAATTCGCGCCGTATCAATACCGAGCTGTTTTGCGTTCTCGTTCATCCAGCGCAAGGCGGCATAGTTATCTTCCAAGGAGCCGGGAAATCGTGTTTCAGGCGCTAATCGGTACTCAACACTGACCACGACACAGTCGAGCTTATTCACGAGTTCAATTTCGGCCTGGGTGACAGCACCGCTCATCAACACATAGCCGCCGCCATGTATGTGTAGAACTGCAGGCTTGGATGCACCGGGTGAAGCGCCCGCCACATACAGCTTCACCTCGGGTTCCCCCTTTGATCTCGGAACAAGATGCTCGCTCACGCCTGGAAACGGCGGCAAAGGTGGCGTGTTTTTCTCCCTCGCGCGCGCCATTTGAAGGTACTTCGCATCCAGCGACATGGCCGGTGTGCGCCCTCCTAAACCGGCACGAAATTCAGGATTCACATAACTGAGTGGATCCGCAACTGCGCCGGCCGGTGGCGCCGGCTCATACGTCTGAGAGAAGGCGACCTGCGCCAGCCAAGGCGCCGCAAGGAGCCCGGAGGCGCCCATAAGAACATTTCGTCGGGTGTAAGCCATGATTTCTCTCCAACTGACGTAGATGACCACTTATATTCCTATCGAGAAGGCCATCTCTGTCACGACTAAGCTGGCCTCTGAACACTTTGCCTATTCTTCTCGATACGGCTTCCGGTTAGTTCGTTAGCCGCACGTTGGCTCTTGCGATGCAACCTTTCCTTTGAATCTCACCTTTGTCCTCTGCTACTCCCATTTCACGGCGTTCGTGCAAAGCCGTTTTAGCAAGTAAGCATAAATCCGCCGCAAACATTAATTGTCTGTCCAGTAATGAATGATGCGCCATCCGACGCAAGAAACACGATCAGGCTGGCGACATCATCGGCTGTGCCAAGCCGCTTCAGCGGAGTAGCATTGATCCACCCTTCAGTGAGTTGTTCCGGAGTCTTGGCCGTCATGCGCGTTAGCTCGTCGAAGTTTCCCTTCCACATGCCTGTTAACACAACTGCGGGGCAGACGGTGTTAACGGTAATTTGCTTCGCTC
>Ga0206964_10085_pt1 | contig 27622 bp, 29 predicted proteins | sample Alteio_BWOrgHeat_25_FD_152980 | JGI IMG/M metagenome (GOLD analysis project Ga0206964, IMG submission 152980) | Enriched cells from forest soil in Barre Woods Harvard Forest LTER site, Petersham, Massachusetts, United States -... | ecosystem: Environmental > Terrestrial > Soil > Temperate forest >...
ATGACGGTGAGCGTTTTGCGCGATTTTCCCATGTTTCCCATGACGCCCGGTCTTATGTGTACGGGCTACGGACTCCGGCGATGTCGCTGCTATAAGGAGCAACGCAAAAGCCACTATTGGCAAAATGAGTCCGAAACGCCGTATGGTCTTTTGGATCATGCGGTGTTTGTGCATCGTCGCCGATGCGATTAAGTTGTGAATTAACGTGGCTTATAGAAAGCTATGTAGAGCGTTCCTAAGAGCCTTTGATTGCTGAAGACTTTCGAAATTCTTCAAAAAATGGCCAAAATCGGCATATTTTGTGAGGAGCTTCGAAAATCGTCGATGGATATTTTACTACCCTAATGCAAATATACGAACATTTTACGCTCGTACCTTGAAAAACCGAATTTAGGCAACTAAGATTTCACAAATAACCTACGTTCGCTTGGTGGTAAAATTCTTGCTCGATTCCAACCTAATTTCGCCGCTTTCTCCCAGACAGCAACAAAAAATATATTCTTTGTGTCCGGAAGCCTGTTCCCGACCGCTTTTTCATCTCCTTAATCTCAAAAATCGCCCCAAATCCCGGTTCAGACATTTCCCCAGGAAATAGGTCTGATTACGCGCAAACGCATTTGATTTTCATGAACGTATGGATTACTCCATCAACTTTTTCATTAATTTCATAGAGAAAACTATGTTCCCGATTATCAATGAACTCTCACCCCTTTCATCTTTCATACTTCATCTTTTCCCCGAAAGGGTGCCCATCACCCTTCAAACTAATATACGACATCATTTTCGGCTGCGCTTGAAATGGACTGAAACGGGATATCCGTACCAAATCCTATTGCACCACAAAATGCTCCGTACTTGTAATGCCCTCGTTCGTTAGACGCAGGAAATAGATACCAGGCTGCAACTTCCCGGCATCAAACGTAAATGTTTGCTGACCTTGCGGATATGTTCCGTCTGCAACAAGCGCGACCCTGTTGCCAATGGCATTATAGATCTCGATGTGAACACTTGATGACTTTGCAAGATCAACCGAAATGGTCGAGGAAGACGAAGCCGGATCGGGATAGATCGAAAAAGTAATGCCCGCCTGCGATGGCGAATTGCTAACCCCCGCCCCAGCGCCATCGAGCGCGGCGAAGTGGAGATCGCGAATTCTTCCATTATCGGAGTACAGGAACCACCCTCCGGCGTAAAGGGCTGTTTCGTCTGTGGCAAGTGCCTCGACCTTATTGTCAACTCCGGAAGCGACGGTTCCAAACGCCGAGCCATTCCAATGCACAAGATTCCCCCGACCCACCTGAGCAACCTCGCTGAATTGTCCCCCTGCATAGACACCGCCATAACCGTCGGCTGTAAGCGCAAAGACTGAGCCATTGAAGCCCGACGCGCCAATGGGATTCCAAACCTGACTTGCATTATTCCATACCGCTAAAGAGGAATCGACCATACCATCCACTTGCGTGAATGCTCCGCCGACGTAGAGACTATCTCCGGACACTGCAAGCGCATACGCCACGTTGTTGAGGCCGCTATTGAGCGAACTCCAGGAACCGCCGGATTGAATCTGGGCAACGCCTTTTACAAAGGTTCCATCATCCGATCTCGAGAATGAACCAGCCGCATATAATGTAGAGCCTTGCCATACCAACGCCTGGATATACCCGGCATTCAATCCATTCCCAAATGTTTTCCACTGTGTGCCATTCCACTGACCGAGGTAGTCGTAGTAGTCAACGCCATTAACAGGATTATAAATGGCAGCATACACAGAGCTTCCATCCGTAGCAATTGCGCCGGGCGAACGAACCGCACCCGCGCCCATCGCTGACCACAGCCCCGTTGCGATATTATACATGGCAATATGCCGCGCAGGAACCGAACCCGCATTGTTGAACGAACCTCCAACATAGAGATTGTTGCCCATCACAGCCATGGAAAATACCTCACCGTCAACACCACTACCAAGCGTCGTCCAGAAACCCATTTGCTTATCGTAGGCCGCAATATGATTACAGACCTGGCCCGCGATCGTTTCAAAATATCCTCCAATAAACACATAGCGGGATGTCGTCGCAATGGCATCGACTTGGTCCGATTGCCAGCCTACATCCTGGTATTGCAGGCTTGCAAGTGAAGTCCAGGTTCCGTTTCTGAGCGAAGCAATTCCCATCGCCTGTGTTGGCCCCGCGGCGGTGTATCGACCCCCGACATACAGCTGCCCATTGAACGGGATCGCTGCAAATCCTTCCCCATATAACCCTCCCGCGAACGGCGACCATTTGCCATTGCGATACATCGCAATGCCATTGGCCCGCGCACCGCCGATGGAACTGAAATCTCCGAGCGCAAGAAGTGTATCTCCAACGGCGATCAGCTGATTGACCTGGCCCGTGCCATTCGTTCCAACATTGGTATCTACCGTGACAGCCTGCCAGGACGTGCCATTCCAGAATGCGATATTATATACGAGTGCATCGTCCGTACCCGTACCATAATAGCTACTTCCACCCCAAAGGGTGTCGTGATAGATCGCGAAAGAATTGGCACGGAACCCATCGCCAAGCGAATACCAGTTCCCGCCCAGCAACAGGGCGGATCCATACACAGCTATTCCGGTTGTACTCGTTTGCCCACCGACGTATCCAAATTCACCTCCGACAAAAAGGCTGTCGTGCGTTGTTAATAAGGAATAAATCGGGAACGATGTGCCGCCGAATGCTTCATGCCAACTCGTCCCATCCCAGTAAGCAAGATAATACGCTGGGTTCCCGCCGGCTTGGGTAAACTCTCCTCCGGCGTACAGTGTATCGCCAAGGAACGCAATGGACCTTACCGCCGAGTTCATGCCTCCACCTATGCTTTGCCACGTCGTGCCATTCCATTGTGCAATATAATTTAGTGTAGTACCGCCGTAATAGGTACCGAGAAACGATCCCGCAGCATAGAGTTTACCGTTATGAACAGCGAGGGAATAGACCACATTATTGACTCCCGTATCGAGCGAGATCCAGCGGCCAGACTTGCGATTATACTGAACGATATATCCTGCCATGACACTATCGAATGTCCGAAAATCTCCACCAATATAAAGATTGTCGCTATCTTCGGCAAAACAATTGACGGCCATGCCATCGGGGTTATTGCCATAACTTGCGATTGCTGCATCCCAGGTTTGGGAGAGCGTGCCTTCGTCTTTTAAGAATGGCGGTTTTGTGCGCGGCATGTTCGGGATGGGCAGGGAGCGGCGCATAGTCATTCCACCTCCTGAACCACCAACGCCGCCAAGACCGGGCTGCTGCGCGTCCACAATATTGGAAATAACCAGTAAAAATGCGATTACAAAGAATTCTTTCTTCATGGTTTTCAGAGAGTTATATGACGACCCACAAAATTACGAAATTTTCTGGCTGACCCGCACACATTCGAACGCCGCCACTCCGAAAGCTACTGCAACATTCAGCGAGTGCTTTGCGCCGAGCATGGGAATTTCCAGCGTGAAATCCGAAAGCGCGATTGCGGCATCGCTAACGCCGGTAATTTCATTCCCAATGACGATCGCAAGCGGAAAATCCTCTTTACTAATCTCAAAAATAGAGCGGCTGTTGGAGGTGATCTCGAGCGAAGCCACTTTCCGCGTGGAGGGTGGCGACCCCGCCACCCTCGCTGCACTAACAGCTTCCGCAATGGTCTCGAAATGCTTATGCGGAACCGTCCGCGTCGCGCCGAGCGCGGTTTTATCGATCTCCTTGCGCGGGGGATGTGGCGTATAGCCGACGGTATAGATCGCTTCGAGATGCGCGCCATCCGCCGTCCGAAAAATGGAGCCGACATTATACAGGCTGCGAATATCTTCGAGGATCGCGATGACGGGCAGGCGACGAATGCTTGCGGCAGCAGCTTCTTCAGTTAAGCGATTTTTTTGTATCTCGCCGTAAGTTAGTTTAGACATAACATGGGAACAACTACTTCACCGAATAAAGAGTATCTCACAAATCCCCTTACCGACTAACTTATCGAATTCCTTGTGATCTGAGGTTACAAGAGTTGCATCCATGCGCGCGGCGAACGAAAGGGCAAATGAATCGGCGAGAGAAATACGACGAAGCTCTGCCTTTAAATCCCCCGCTGCTTTCCATAATGATACATCGAGATCTTCCATAATCTCAACTCCTGCGGCAAGAGAATCACTGATGACCGATTCCGCTAAGGCGTGCCCATCGGTTCGAACAAAGTCATAATACGCCTCACATGCGTTTATGGCATGCATTGCGATTCTTGAACGTGAATCAAGAAGAATATCTTCAACAACCAGATTACCGGATTCACCTCGAACATAGGCGATGAGGGCACATGCATCGAGAATGTAGGTCACTTCCTCCGATCTCCACCAGTGCGTTCTTCAGATTCAATTTCCTCGGCTTTCCGACGCGCAAACTCCTCGGAGCTATTTTTCGTAAAAGCATATTTGCCGCGAAGCTCCCTGACATGTGCTTGCCGCTCCGCTTCTTCCTTCGCTGTTCTCACTTTTTCTTTTGCTGCTCGTGCTTCCATAACTATATTTACCCACAATAGGGTGGATTAGTTTCAACCTGGATTTCGCTGATTTTTGCTGATTACACTGATCGATCCTTAAATTGATTACTAAAACTTGAAAATGTCGTCACATCAACAATTTAATCAGCGGAATCAGCAAAAATCAGTGTAATCCCGGTTTAATGCACGATCACCACTTTCCGCATTTCCTCCACGCCCGGCGCGGAGATGCGAAGGAAATACACTCCGCTCGGTACATCGGCAACATTCAGCGAAATCTGCCGCTCGCCGGCATCAACCGGTAGTTGCCAGGAACGAATCGGGCGACCGAGGAGATCGAGCAATGAAAAAGAGAACTTTTCAGAAACAGAAGATGAAAGATTTATGCTTATTAAATTGGTGGATTGGGATACTGCGATTCCAGCGCCGTTAGCTATGTTTGATAACACACCTCGCAATGGCTTCGAATAAAGAATTAGTTCACCCGACCAATCTTCCTGATCAAGGACTATCGATGGATCGGTCTGCAGGTTTTGGCCTCCTATACTTGCGAACCAGCCAATCGAGGGAACGAAGTTCATCCACGAGTCGTGCCAGGGAGAAGGCTTTTTGTAATCCGAAGGAGTGGTAGCAAGCCAAACAGAGCTGAAGGTATCATTTTGATAGTTCGCATTTGTGTCATGTTGTATCGTTAACGAATAGGCCCACATGCTATCATGGGGAGCAATCGTTCCAATAGTGATCGAGGACTGTATTGTGTTCGGCGATTCAAATGCAATATATGAAGTGACAGCGAAATGAACCGGATCTACTGTGCTTGTGTCACGAATTGAACCGGAAACCGTAAAATTCGAATCGATAACTTCGTTCGAAGTTATGATCACATTCGTATGAATGGAATCCAATGATTGTATCGCAATCACAGAAAACAGCACGGTATTGCCTCCAATTGTTTCTTGATCTAAGCCGCAAACGCAGGAATACGTGAAACTACAAAGAAATTTATCCCCCACATTCGGCATCCACTTTCGCAAATCCTGTGCGTGGAGTGGAGACCAAAGAAATACGCTTCCTAAAATAAGGAATCTAAATAACGAAAATGCTTTGAAGCGAAGCATAGCGGTTGTGAAAACCCCAAAATATGAGAAAAGTTACACCTTTGTAGGGACGTGCGCAGCACGTCCCTACGGTTTAATGCACGATCACCACTTTCCGCATTTCCTCCACGCCCGGCGTGGAGATGCGAAGGAAATACACGCCGCTCGGTACATCGGCGACATTGAGGGTGATCTGCCGCTCGCCGGCATCAACGGGCATTTGCCAGGTGCGAATGGGGCGACCGAGAGGATCGAGAAGAGAAAACTTTGTCTCATTTGTCATCGGAATTTCTATCAGGGCATGAAGAATACCCTCATCAGAAACAAACAAAACAGAAGAAGCTGATGCCGTTTCATGCTTTACACCTGATGATGGTGTAATAACCGCAACGAGATTAATATTCCAGTCAGAGTTGTCACCGTTCGTTGAATTATAGGATTGATAGCTTTCTGAAGTGAACCAGCGTAGTCTCGGCGAGTAGGTCGCGCTATAGGTTTGGCTGGAAATCAATTCTGGACCTATACTATCCGCGAGACTTTGTGAACTGGTCATCACATCCAAAGTATCTGACTGGAAGGAGTCGATGCTTGGCTGTGCATGAGAATAATCAATAACAAAATTCCCACTCATCAACATGCTACCCTCGGACGAGCCGACTGCAAAAGGAAATGTTGATTGTGCAGTATCGCGATTCGCAAAATAATAGCCCTGGGCATATATTGATCTGTTTGTATAATAAAGGACTGTGTGTGGATGAAGCGAGTCTATAAAAATATCAACACTATCAATTCTAATTGTATCAGTTGATTCCCCTTTCTCACTATTGCCATTCGACTGGTAAGCATAGTTACCAGCATATACGAACACATCCCCCACATTAGGCATCCACTGCCGCAAGTTTTGCGCATGGACTTGCAAGCAAAGGAATACGCTTCCTAAAATAAGGAATCGAAGTATCGAAAATGCTTTGAAGGGAAGCATAGCGATCATGAAAACCCAAAAACATGAGAAAGGTTACTTAGGGCATTCATTTTTCCCGTGTCACCATTCCCCATGTCATCCCGAGCGGAGTTCGTTGGAGCGAGCATCGTCGGCGATGCGGCGGAGACGAACGGAGTCGAGGGATCTCCGGAGATTCCTCGACTCCGCAAATCATCGCTCCGCGATGCTTTGCTTCGCTCGGAATGACATGTTAAAACCACTTTTACTTCCTCGGAATGACGGTTCATTCCTGTGCTATCCGCGACATCCAGGTTCAGACAACGGGAATGACATTCCCGCCCCCACTCGTTACTCGGTACTCATAACTCGTTACTATACAAAGTGGCTCAATCAACACCATCACAGCAATTATTAGAGAAGATCGTATCGCTGGCAAAGCGGCGGGGTTTTATTTTTCAATCGTCCGAAATTTATGGCGGCCTGAACGGCTGCTGGGATTACGGTCCGCTCGGAGTTGAGATGCTGCGCAATCTCAAGGACGCCTGGTGGCGCGCCATGACCCAGCGCGGCGACATCGAGGGCCTCGATGCTTCGATCCTCATGCACCCCAAAGTGTGGGAAGCATCCGGTCATGTGCAGAATTTCTCCGACCCGATGGTCGATTGCCGCGAATGCAAATCGCGGTATCGCGTGGATCATCTTTTTGCGGAAATGTCGGAGAAAAAACTGAAATCCATTACGAAATCGCTCGCACTCGAAACTCGCGATTTTACCAAAGAACAGCTTGCCGAACTCGTGACGGGCATGATCGAGCAGAATGACTCCATCTTCGCAAGTTTAGTCGAGCAAGAATTAATTCCCTGCCCGAATTGCGGACGCACGAAGACGTTCACCGTTCCGCGCAGCTTTAATTTGATGTTCGAGACGTATGTCGGTCCTGTGAAGGATGATTCGAATGTCGTCTATCTTCGCCCCGAAACAGCGCAAGGAATTTTCGTGAATTTTCTAAACGTGATGCAGTCTTCGCGGCAGAAAATTCCGTTCGGGATCTGCCAGATCGGGAAATCCTTCCGGAATGAGATCAACACGAAGAATTTCCTCTTCCGCACTCGTGAATTCGAGCAAATGGAGATGCAGTTCTTCTGCAAATCCGGAAGTGACGACGCGTTCTTCGAATCGTGGCGCGAAACACGCTGGAATTGGTGGCGCGGATTAGGAATGCCGGAGACCAAGCTCCGCTTCCGTCCGCACGAAAAACTTGCACACTATGCAAAGGCTGCGGGCGACATCGAATTCGAGTTCCCATTCGGATTCGGCGAGATCGAGGGCATTCATAACCGCACGAATTTCGATCTTACGCGCCATCAAGAATTTTCCGGCAAGAGCTTGCAAGTTCATGATGAAGAGACGAAAGAAAAATACACTCCTTTCGTTGTCGAAACCGCTGCCGGAGCATCGCGCGGGTTCATGGCGTTTCTCTGCAACGGTTACGAAGAAGAAACCGTGAATGACGAACAGCGCGTGGTGCTGCGCTTGCATCCATTTCTCGCGCCTGTAAAAGTAGCAGTGTTCCCGCTTGTGAATAAAGATGGAATGCCGGAACTTGCGAACGAACTGGAACGCGATCTGCGTAAGTCAATGAAATCGTTCTACGATGAATCCGGCGCGGTGGGACGACGTTACCGCCGCATGGATGAGATCGGTACGCCGTTCTGCGTCACGATTGATTCCGATACGCTGACCGATCAGACGGTTACCATCCGGGAACGGGATTCGATGCAGCAGGTGCGCGTGGCGATGAGTGCGGTGAAGGGATATATTAATGAAAGGCTTTCACAAGAAGCCATCAGTTAAACTGTCATCCCGAGCGGAGCAAGACGTAGCGATAGCGGAGTCTTGCGGAGTCGAGGGATCTCCGGTTCGAAGCACGAAGATTCCTCGACTCCGCAACAATTCGCTCCGCGAATTATTGCTACGCTCGGAATGACAAGTATAATTTTATGAAAAACTATTACGTTTATATTCTTGCCAGCAAGCGTTTTGTTCTGTACATTGGAGTAACGAACGACTTACAGCGTAGGATTTATGAACATAAGCATGGGATCTTTCCTGGTTTTACGAAGAAATATAATATTGATCGCCTGATTTATCATGAATTGTTCGATGACATCAATCAAGCAATCGCACGAGAAAAACAATTGAAGAACTGGGGTCGAGAGAAAAAACTCAATTTAATAAAAACTATGAATCCGGAATTGAAAGAGATCATTTTTGATTGAGTCTATGCATGATTTTAGCTTCGAGCCGGAGATTCCTCGACTCCGCAAAGCATCGCTCCGCGATGCTTTGCTCCGCTCGGAATGACATGTTAAAATGACGAACCGCAGACGAAATATTTACATCGGACTTGCAGTCCTCCTCGCATTTCTCGCCTTTCTATGGTGGGATATTTCGCGTAGGCTGCCGAGCACGGAGGAACTTGCAACGCCGCATCCGGAAATTGCCACGCGCATTATTTCGACGGATGGCGAGCCGATCGATCAGTTCTTTATCAAGAACCGGACGAATATCCATCTGCGAAATGTTCCGCCGTTTCTCATCAAGGCACTACTCGCAACGGAAGACCGGACATTCTATCATCATTGGGGTATCGATCTGTGGGGAAATCTTCGCGCAATCGTTACGGATGTATTTAGCCTTCATGCCAAAGAGGGCGCAAGTACGATCACGCAGCAGCTTGCTCGGAATCTTTATTTGAATCAGGAAAAAACGGCGATTCGTAAATTGCGGGAAGCGATCACCGCGGTTGAGATCGAGCGAGCACATACAAAGAATGAGATATTGGAAATGTATCTCAACGTCACGTATTTCGGACGTGGCGCGTATGGAATAGAAGCAGCAAGTCAGGCTTATTTTGGGAAGGATGTTAATAAGCTCACTCCTGCACAGTGCGCGTATCTTGTTGGCATTCTCAAAGGCCCGGAAAATTACGATCCCGATGACGATTATGATAACGCCATCAACCGCCGGAATACCGTCATTGATAATACCGTGAATGCGGGATTTATTGCCTCCGCAGAAGCAGAGAAAATTAAAAAAGATGCGCTGAAAGTAAAAGAGTATCTCGGCTATCAGGGCATTGCGCCGCATTTTGCGGAAATGGTGCGACAACAATTACAGAAAATGCCGGAACTTCACGGCTACGATATTTACCGCGATGGGCTTGTGATCTATACGACGCTGAACGCAACGATGCAGCGCGCCGCAAACCGCGCTGTGCTGGAACACATTGGAGCGTACCAAAAGAACTACGTCAATAAAGTATGGAATTGGGCGCGGCACAAAGGGGTCCTCGATACAGCGCTGATGAAAGCCGTGCATCATACACTGGAATATCGTTCCGCATCGTCGGACGCGGAACGCGCAAAAGTAGCGAGAACATTTTATGCTAATAAAGATTTTGTTGACAGCGTAAAGGACGAAGAACTTTTGTTGCAGGCGGGACTGGTCTGCATCGATCAATCGACGGGACAGATCGTGGCGATGGTCGGGGCTTCGAATTACCAGGATGTGCGCTATGGCTTGAACCATGCCACCCAGATCGTGCGTCAGCCCGGATCGTCGTTCAAGCCGATCCTCTATGCTTCTGTTTTTGAGCATGGGGCAACGCCGGAGTCCAGCATCTCGAACGAGCCGATCCATATTGGAACGTGGTCGCCACAGAATTTTGCCGGCGATATGACAGGCGGAACGGTCAGCATTCGGTATGCGATCGAGCTTTCGCTCAATCTTTCGGCGGTTCATGCCATTCAGGAATTAACTTCGATCGCCGATGTCGTAAAAATGGCTGGGCGTCTCGGCATTCGGCAAACGATCCCGCCATATCCCTCCATCGCATTGGGAACTGCGGAAGTATGTCCGCTCGATCTCACCAGCGCATATTCCGTTTTTGCGAACGAAGGTGTCCGCGCAACGCCGTATTCGATCATACAGATCGAGGATCGTAATGGAAAAATTCTATACCAACGAAAACCGGAGTTCGAAAATGTGTTGGAACCAAAAATTTGCCATGAGATCACGTCATCGCTCGAAGATGTGGTGCAACATGGTACAGGGATCGGCATTTTGAATTATTTTCGCTATCCTGCCGCGGGTAAAACCGGTACAACCCAAAATTATGCGGACGCATGGTTCGTTGGCTATACCCCGCACTATACAGCAGGTATTTGGGTTGGTTTCGATGACAAGCGTATCACTGCCGCCGGACAGGGAGCACACGCCGCTGCGCCCATCTGGGGAATGTTTATGAAATATGCCTACGATGCGCTCCGTCCCAAGATCGAGTATTTCAACACCAGCTATCCCGGCGCGCCGGTTCCGGCGGACACGACAAAGCACGATTCGCTTTCATCCGTTCAGCCGATCCCGAGGGTGGACACCATGCGGAAGCCGGTGGGATACTAAGGGAGTCTATGAAATTTGTTGGAGATTCTTCAGATAAGTATCGCCTGCACAAACGAAGTGGCGCAATACTCTGCGCCATCCTCTCGCTGGGTATTTTGCTCGTCGAGCTTTTCCTTCCACTCAATTGGGATAACTGGCTGTACCAGACGATGGGGTGGGATCTTTATGCCTACGGGAAGCTGCCGTATGTGGGAAGCTGGGATGTTAACTTTCCTGGCATCATCTATTTGCATGCGCTTTCAATAGCATTGTTTGGCACGAGCGATCTCGCGTTCCGATGCTTTGATCTCACGTTCGAAGTTGCCGCGAGTCTTTTGCTCTATAAAATACTCTCACGATGGTTCCGGCCGTCGTTCGCGCTTCTTGCTTCGACCCTGTATCCGCTGCTGTATGTCTCGCTGACGTGGAGCGTTGCCGGCCAGCGCGATGCCTTCATTGTATTCTTTCTGTTTGCCGGACTTGAACTGCTTTTTAGCGGCACGGAGAAAACTTCCTCGCTTGCAACAAAGCTTCGCTTTGTCGCGGCGGGATTTTTTATTTCATGCTGTGCGATCATTCGGCCAACATACGGCTTATGGCCGTTAAGCGTGATGCTTGCGTACGCTCTCACAGTTCGCCGCTTCGATGGAAAGCTTTGGAGTTTCATTATTGGAACCGGTTTAGCAGTAGCGGCGCTATGCCTTCCCTATCTATTAACAACCAACGGTATTCGCGATTTCTATCGGTTCGCGCTGCTATTTAACTTCGATGTGTATTCCAAATATGAACCGACGGGTTGGGCATTTCTTTCCGCATTGCAGGAGACAGGCCGAATAGCGGCGGCGTATGCGCTGGGAGGCATCCTCACGATCGTGATGCTGCGATTTCGGAAATCAACATTTCCCGATCGACGAGTTCCAAATTTTGCTTTTGCGCTTTACTGCTTCCTCATTGCAAGTTCCCTGACGTCGATCTTTGTATTGAAATCGTTCTATCCCTATCATTTCCTTCCGCTTCTTGCGTTGCTCGCTCCGCTCATGGCTTATGCCGTCTTTGCTCCTTTCGTTTTTGCGAAACGGCGATTTGTTGCACTGCCATTAGCGGCAATCCTGATGATCTATCTTGTATTCCAGCTTTATCCTCGAAATCTGGTGCATCACTACCGAGCGGCGTTAACGAGCGGCCTTCCGGTGCTCGATTATATGTATAAGATCAATGCGGTCGATGCGGATTCGCTTACCGGCCGTGAAGCCGAAGCTATGGCTGTTGCATATCTGAAGCAAGCCAACCCAAGCCGATCGCCGATCGAGGTCATTTGCTACAACCGGCCCTATCTTCGTGTGAAAGCCAAGCTCGAATCAGTAACAAGATTTACTGAGATCCTGCCACTCGCGCTGCGAACGAGAGCCAATACATTCACATCCTATCAAGAGGAGTGGCGTCAGGAGTTTGTGGATAGATTGCGAGAGAAACGACCCGCGTTTATCGTCTTTGCCGATAACCACACCTATGGGTTTGCTGTGCAAAGCCCGTTCGACCTCGCAATGGCAATTCCGGGATTTTCGGATCTTTTAGCTCAGAATTACTACCGCGACACCGTGATCCGAGGATTCACGTTTTACAGACACCTAAAATAATAGCAGAACACCAACGATTAGCCACACACAGATGAGATCGGTGTTTGTTGGTAGCGCGTACGGGAATCGAACCCGTGTACCCGCCTTGAGAGGGCGGTATCCTAGCCGCTAGATGAACGCGCCAAATGGGGATAAAGATGAATTATGAAAGCTGAAAGATGAAAATAGAACAACCACTTTGAGTTTTCATACTTCATAATTGTCCAAGAATCGGCACTCATTACACGGAACGGGAATGCTCGGTTCCGGCTTTTATTGTCTTCTTGGTTTACTTTGTTAACAGATCTTCTTTATAATGGCTCATACCATTAAACGAATCCTTTGCTCGGTGTTCGCGCTCGCGAGCATCATTTTCCTGTCTCTGCCCAGCTTCGGCCAAACCGATTCCTCGGTTTCACCCTCGTTGAAACCCTCGAACGATCTTGCGACCGGCCACAGCTATGTGGGGATCGATCTCGGCGTAACGGGCAGCGATTATATCGGCGCGAAAAATTTCCTGTGGGGTATTGTGACGGGTCCAACCCTTGCAACCTACCTCCCTTTCACTAATCTCGGTTCGGGTGTAGGATTTGTGGGTGGCGCAAAAGTGGGATGGGCACTGAGCCATGCGTTCGACCTCGAAGCTAAGTTTCGTTTTATGACAAATTATGCTTCGAGACAGGAATCCTTTACCGGGCTTTATCTCGATCCCAATGTTCCCACTGCGGTAGCAAACGCTACCAGCAATTATTCGGTCTTGCTCTCGAGCGTGGACGCCGCGCTGCTTGGGCATCTGCGGATCAGCAATCACTTTTATGCAGCCGGAGGATTCAGCCTGTCCGAGCTTACCAAGAATGGATTCTCCGCAAGCCAGCAGCTTTCCGGAGGGTATGTGAACCAGATCAATCAAGGATATACACCTGTTACGAGCCAGCAAACTCCAGAAGAACAGCTCGTCAACTGGTTCTATGGGAACCGATTGGATGCTCAGGTCGGTGCGGGGTCGGTGTTCCGCCTCGGCGCGAGCAATATGCTACTCGATGTGGAACTCCTCGTGAGCATTCCCTTCACGCAATGGCTGACGAGCGTTGCCGACTCTTCCTTAAAAGCAACAGCAACCTATTGGACCCCTCGCGGCCAGACTCCGCCGGCAGTCACTCCGGCTATCACCGATCCACATCTTTGGTATGCTACGCTGACGGTCGGGCTACGGCTTCCGTTCCAAACGCTTCCTCCGCCGATCGTAGATATTCCGCCCGCGCCGCTGCCGGTTCTGCCCAGCGAACTGGTCGTCGAAACGCACTTGGATACCACAAGCGCGGGCATTATGCTTTCGGGCCGTGTAACGGATGCTAAAACAGGCCAACCGATCGCTGCCGACATGACGGCGGTCGATCTTTCGAACAATAATGTGATCTCGAAAACCCGCGCAGACTCGAACGGCCATTACTCGGTGCGCGTGAATGGGCCGGGCAAATACTCGGTTACGGCAAATTCCAATGGTTACCTGTTCGGCTCGGCATATTTCGAAGTAGATTCCCAGGGCCGTGTGCTCAAAAATCCAGTGGACATCGCGCTCAGCAGCCTGACGGGCGGCAGAACGCGATTGCTCATTTTCTTCGAGTTCGATAAAGCCGATCTTCAGGCCGCATCAGCTCCGGAACTTCATCAGGCGGTCGAAATGATGAAATCGGTTCCTACCCTAAAAGTGGAGATCGCGGGGTACTCGGATAGCTTGGGAACGCTATCGCATAATCTGGATCTTTCGCTCCGGCGGGCGAACGCTGTGCGCGATTTTCTGATCCAGGCAGGGATCGCAGCGGGAAGGATCACTGCACAAGGCTATGGCCCAGCCTCACCGATAGCACCGAACGCAACGGAAGAAGGCCGCGCGGCAAACCGGCGCGTGGAGTTCGTAGTAAAAGAGCACTAATTGCTGCAGAGCGATCTGCTTCAGGCTTCGGCTTCGCTTGCTAATTCGGAAAGATTCGAGCGTATCTGCACATCGAACACCTCGAAATCCGCCGCGCCGCGCAGCAAAGGGAACTCTAACTCATACTGCTTGAGGTGGATCGGATCGAGCCGAATGGAGATCAGCAGTTCCACGGCAGCATCGAAATCCTGATCGAGCACATATAATATTTTCGCGCGGCCATAATGCGGCTCCGACCAGGCCGGAGCGAAGGAACTGGCGGCTTCATACGATTGCATGGCTTCGGAGTACCGCTTTAGCTCGAAGAGCGTCTCGGCATAATCGAACCACGCTTCGAAATCGTTGGGCGAAAGCTGGAGCACCATCCGGTACGCGATCACGGCGTCTTCGTGACGACCGAGATTGAAGAGCGCATCGGCTTTGGCATACCAGAGTTCCGAATACTTGCTATCGATGGCTAAGGCCGCGTCATAATCTTCAAGTGCTTTGGCATGTTCATCGAGCGCGTCATAGCAGGAGCCGCGTCCGAAGAAACTTTCCGCATGTTTGGGATTGAATTTCAGCGCCTGCGAAAAACACCGCACGGCCTCGCGCCAGCGTTTCAGTTCCTCATACGCATTGGCAAGATTATGCCATGCACTGACATCTTCCGGATGATATTTTAAGCACTCCTTGAACGATTCGATGGCGTCCGAAAGCTTGCCCAAATTCGCATACGCATTCCCGCGATTATACCATGCCGCAGGGAATTCTTCCTTGATCGCAAGAGCCAGTTCGTAGCTTTCGATCGCTTTGTTGTACATCCCCATCTGCGTCTGGATGATCCCGCGATTGTACCACGCGCTGAAATTATAGGGATCGAGATCGAGATTTTTTTCGTAGGATGCAAGCGATTTTTCCAGATCGTTGATCGAATCGTAGCAAAAGCCAAGCTCGTAGTAGGCGTCCTTCGAAAATTCCTTTACATCTTTGAGATATTCGAAGATAGCAATGGCATCGGTATAGCGTTCAGCTTTTTCGAAGCAAATGCCTTTGTTGAACAGCGCCTCGTCGTTCGATGGATTCGTGGCAAGCGTTCGATTGAATATCTCTAATGCTTCGGCAGTGCGGCCCGCGCCATCGAGAGCAACGCCATAGTTGATCATCAACTCATTATCGGTCGGATTGAGCGCAAGTGCCCGCTCATAGGAAAGGATCGCCTTTTCGAATTCCGCGTGATGCGCTTCGAGCATTCCGCGCCGATGCCAGCCATCGCCATTGAATGGGGCGCGCTCGGTCAGTAAAAGTGCAAAATCGAGAGCCTCCTCAAATTTTTCATTCTCGATGCAATAGTCAACCAACTCTTCAAGAATATCTGGATGAAGGAATTGACGTTCTGGCGTTTGAAGATCTTCGGATGCATCGCTGGTGGCGCTTTCGCTCGACGAGAGCCTACGGCGCTTATCCTCTCGGTGGCGTTTTAGCTCCTCCTCGAAATACCGTTTCCGCCGTTCGCGCTTATCTTTCGGATCGCCGCCGAATTCTTCTTCCCCATCGAATCCAAAGGGGTCGAAATCATCGAAAATGTTCATAGTGCGCTCATAATGCTATAATGAACTACATTTGGGGTATTATTGGCCTGCGATACCGGGCATTGCACCGCATTCCGTCCCTCTCAAGTAAAGGAACATCCATAAAAGTAAGAATGCTTCCCCTGATTTGAGAAAATAATAATAATCTTTTGCTTCGACCATCCATTTGGCTTTTCCTTGCTGCTTTTATGGTTTGCTTACGGAAAGCTATTGCCTCGTTGCCTTCATTTACGAAAAAAATGCCGTTTGGAGGACATTTCTCCGATCTTCTTTGTTGACCACGCTCCTCAGTGGAAAATATAGAACGATTTTAGAGCATAATGAACAAAAAGCAGAAACGGGTCAATAAAAAGCATAAACGCTCGGTCGAGCGAGTAAAACGCAAAGCGCGCGCCTCGATCGCGAACGCAAAAACGGTGCGCCGCACCGCACCGCCGCGAAAGAAAAAGACGGCTGAGGCTCCCGAAGCAAGCGCGGCCTAACGTCGCGCCTTGAAATAATTCCCATTCCGCGGAGTGGGAACACATCCATCGTGCGCGATACCTTTCATTCCTCGGATCCCGACGGGCGAAGTGTAGCCGTTCTTCTCGCGCAGCCTGGCCCGATCCTCATGGGCATTCTGAACGTCACACCGGACTCGTTCAGCGATGGCGGCGATTTCACTTCCCACGAACGAGCGGTTACCCATGCGCTCCAGATGGCGAACGACGGCGCTGCAATTATCGATATTGGCGGTGAATCCACGCGCCCCGCAGGCATGGCGTATGGCGAAGGAGCGAAGGCCATTTCCATCGAGGAGGAGATCCACCGTGTGCTTCCTGTGATCGAAGCGATACGCAGAACGAATGAGCACGTTCTTCTTTCGATCGATACACAAAAATCCGAAGTAGCCAATGCAGCTATTACTGCTGGAGCGGATATTATCAACGATGTGAGCGCTGGAACTTCCGATCCGCGCGTCTTGAAGGTCGCAGCCGAACGCCACGTTCCTGTTATTCTGATGCATGGACATGGCCCACGATTTCAAAAGCCGAAGATCGAAGATTATGTTTATGAGGATGTAGTGAAAGAAGTTTGCGGTTACCTGGCCTCGCGCATTCAAGCAGCGCGCCAATCAGGAATTGAGATCGTTCTTGCCGATGTCGGCATTGGCTTCGCAAAAGGTTACCAAGATAATCTGAGGTTATTGAAGCACCACGAAGCATTTTCGTCCCTTGGCGTCCCTTTAGTCCTCGGGGTTTCACGCAAATCGACCATCGGCAAAGCGATGGGAAACAACCCGCCCCCGAAGGAACGGCTCATGGGAAGCATTGCCGCCGCTTGTTACGGTGTGGAACATGGTGCAAAGATCATTCGCACGCACGACGTGAAAGAGACGCGCGATGCGTTAGCCGTGATGAATGCGATAACGGGAACCGTGTTGTGATCGGGTTCGACCTATTTCGAAACGACCGGAACGAAATCGCCGGTAGTGGGATCGAGATAGACCATCTGCCCGCTGCTGGTTTGCAGCACATCGTGGCCGGCATCGTCCACGCCGAGAATGGTGACATTTCCGGCTTCGCGGTGATCTTTGAGCCAATCGTCGCTAAATTGCGCGCCGGCGGGGTCGGTCGGCGCTCCCCTCGAAACGGTGATCTGACCGGACTTCATTTTACCCGGAAGTTTTTTTCGCAAATATGCGCCCAGGTCGGCGGAGTTTTTAATGGGCGCCCATTTGTCGAACACCATGGGAGAGACCGCCTTCATATCGCCCGACTCGGGATCGATGAAAAAATATCCGCCGCCCGCTTTGCGAAAGACGATCTGCTGATCCTCGACGCCGGCAATGGAGTAAGTTCCCGCGATCTTTATGACACGATCGGACCACTTTAAGTTAGCAGGACTCTTAATGGTGCTGCTTACGCCGGTCATTGTTGTAGTCGTCGAAATCCCGGCCTGGGCGTTCGCTGTTGCCGGAGCGCCGAGCATGGGAACAGCCATCATTGCAGAAGCAGCCGCTACCGCGAGTTTAGCACGCTTGGCCGTGCGATCTTTTTTTAAGGTTGATTTTTTCATGGTCGTATCGTGATTAAGCACGTAAAAAACTCAGGCTCGCTTGCGTTTGATGGCAAGCATCGTACCTCTACAACTTGGTGAGCCGCAATGACAAGCGAATTGCATTTGGTCATATTGCTTCCGCGCGCTTTTTTTTGCAGGGGCTAATTTATAATCGAACGTCAATTCTTCGTTGCGGGCAATACCCCTCATCGCATAGATATAGACCCGGTCATTGAACACGTACGCCTCGCAATTCGGTTCGCAGCTATGGTTGATGAAGCGTGCCTCGTTTCCACCGACCGTCGCGTCGATCATGGTCGTTTCATTTACGCCAAAAGAATAGGTGCGAACGGGCTGACCCTCGATCTGTTCGGAAAGCAGTGTTCCGACCGGAAGCCTCCGACCGAGATACTCGATGATGCGCGTGCCATTGGGGATCTTACGTTTGGCAAATACTCCCGTGCCTTCGATGCGCGATCTTCCCACACGAATAAAATCGCGGTTCGGGATTTTGGGGTTGGTGATCGCTGACATCAAGAAAGGGATTTGAATATATTCCAACGCCGTAGGTGGTCGTCTGAATTCCACACTGTATATTCAGCCTTTGCAACCTGGACGAATTACGATGCATTCTTTGGTGTTACCAAATTATTACCATGTTTTTAAAGCTCCTGATCGGCTTACTTCTGACGCTTGCCGTCAGCGCCACAGCATACGCCCAAATCGGCGGCACCGATTCGACCGCTCCACCCGCAGCTACTACCCCGCCAAAAACGCACTCCACCAAATTCACGATCTCGCCTTCGCTCGATGTTTCGATCACGAGCGACAGTAAGGAAGGTTCCGAAGTGCTTTCAGGGGACTGGCTTGCAGCGCTTACGGCAAAGATAGATATGGAAGGCCAAGTGTATCAATTTGCTTCGCGGCTGGACGCGACCTACGGCGAGCACATCAGCGAAGACGTTCCACAGAAAACACAGGATGATCTCATTTTGAGCTTTACCCCTTCGCGAATGATCCTGCCTTCGATCGGCTTGCGGCTGTTTCTGGAAGTATCCGGCGAAACGCAGTTCACCGAGGGAATGGTCGATAGCTCGGAGACGAATTTCCTCGATCCGCTTTTTGTGTATCAATCGCTATTTCTTGGAAAAAAGATCTCGTGGACCTCGGACGATGGGAACCGGTCGTTCGATATGACGGCCGGCGTTGGATATGCCTTGCAGCAGACCGTTGCGAAGAATTTTCTTTTTCGACAGAACCGGAATATCCAGCTTTCGCAGACGAACCCGCTCAAGCAAGCCGACGTGACGATCGAATCGGGCTACTGCGCGCTCGTCGATGTGAACTATTCAAATACGATCACGAACGATCTGCAATTTACGGCGGCGGCCAAGACGGTGGCGCTGACGAAAGATCAACTCACGGCGGATTTCAACAATGCGCGTATCACCTCGATCTTTTCCGTTGGATTTCAATATCTATACTTCAACCTGTCGTACAACGGGCACTTAGTCTATGATCCGAACGTCTCGCTGGAACGCGAGCTTACCCAATTCCTGGGCTTTGGATTTAAAGCGAACTGGTAACCTTTAAAATCCCATAATACTCAGTTCCCTAATCATCGCGGCGATCTGCGGGTGTTTGATAAACTCTTCTTCGTACCAATTCTCTCCAGCATTAATATCATCTATTACACGTTGAACGCCATCGGGATCGCGACGCACGATCGCCTCAAGCACGCGATTTTCTTCGTCGTTAAATGTTTTGCCAAACTTTTGTTCGATGGTGCGAAACACCCCGCTCACCCGCTCGTGATGTTCTTGCTCCGGATTCGAGATACCTTTTGTGTCGCTCATAATTTCTATTATTATTACTCAGGATCACGTAACACCGTCCGTGTCACTTGGGAGCCATCGTAATCATTTGGAATATTTCCACTCACCATTTTCAAGGAAAAGCTGTGTGGAATCCACCATATCGACGGGCGGTGCGCCGGCGATCTGAAGCCGGTAGCGAACGGTCGCGGTCGTGTCATGCTGCGATGCGGACATGACGAGGATGGTAGGCTTGCGAGTTGCCCAGAATGCCAGCGTGCGGTTCAATAGCTGTGGATTCGCAGCATAGGCGCGCTTTCGCGAAGCGGAAATTAAATCCAAATATGCAGCAGAATCGTGCTTATCGAGCGCTTCGCATACCTTGAGCACGGTCTGGGCAGGCGTGTAGGATTGGTGCATCGGGGCCGAAGGAGCGTATGCCGACGGAGCATTCGCGGAAGGAGCGGGAGCATCTTCATTCGCTCGTTCATTTTTGGAGCACCCGAGAACAAGTATTAAGAGAACGGGAAGGAGATAGTTTTTCATTCTTAATCAAGGAATTAGGATTCGTTCGAACGCATTCGGTTTCGAATAAAGTGCCATCGTTGCCCCGGTGTCCGATCTATTCTTCTCGATACAACAATGCCAAGATTGTGATAAGTTGAGGTCGGTTTCTATAATCAATGCACCAGTTTGAGGAACGTTCCAAGTAGCACCGATCCGACATTAGTTATCGAGCAGACGAGATAAAAGCCTTCGGGCAATACCTGAATATTCAGAATGATCTCCGCATCGCTGATGGGATGCTGTACCACCATTACACGCCGACCAAGCGCATCATAAACATCTATCGCGCTACAACCGGAGGGAATGCCAGTAATGGTAAGCTCGGAAGTTGCAGGATTCGGATAAATAGAACTATTAGATATAGTGGCCACATCCAACACATTAGATGACGGCCCTGTAAGAAATGGCGCAAATCTCACGATCCACGCATCGGCATTACCCTGATTTTTTGAGACATCGCCATCGGAGGACTGGGTATTGCCAGCGATGACACACCCGCCATCATCGGTGAGCGCAATTCCCGTCAGCCCCTCCATTTTGGTTCCACCGACGCACTTCTGCCATTGAAGCAAGCCGTTCGAATCGATCTTGAAGACCCAGCCGTCGTAATTCGATGTATCGCCGTGATGACCGGAAACATCGATGTCGTTCGAAGTGGTATATCCCGTAACGAGGCAACCGCCATCCGGCGTAGCATGAACGTCCTGCTCATAATCTCGGCCTGTGCCGCCATAGGATTTTTCCCACACGAGCGAGCCATCGCGAGAAAGTTTGAAGACCCAAATATCGTATTCGTCATTGTGGCCGTAGTGCGGAGTCTTGATATCGCCGCCGGAATAATAGGCCGAGCCTCCAATGATGTACCCGCCATCAGCGGCAAGTGTAACGGTATTATTGTCTTCGTCGCCCGGCCCACCGAACGAATTCTCCCAGAGCAGTTTGCCGGTGTCGTTTATTTTCATCACCCAAATATCGCTCCCACCGTGATTGCCGGTAACATCGCCATCGTTGGAAGTACAATCCCCGCAAAGGACGTATCCGTTATCGTCGGTGCGTGTGAGTCCGAACGGAGCATCGTTCCCAGTTCCGCCGTAACTTTTTTCCCATTGGATGTTGCCGACGCTATCGATCTTCACCACCCAATAGTCCGAACCGGTCGTGCTACCGTGATGACCGGTCACATCGCCATCGTTGGAATACGACCGGGCAGCAAAGAGATATCCTCCATCGGACGTGGCTACGATCCGAGTGGCATCGTCTTCCAACGACCCGCCATAGCAATGCTGCCACAATATATTTCCATTCGTATCTAATTTTACGACCCACGCATCCGAATTTTGGGTTCCGTGAAGTCCCTTCACATCGCCATCCGTGGAAGCCGTACCTCCGCAAAAAACATAACCGCCCGGCACAAGGATAACGTTGATAGCGGCATCGTTCCCAGAACCGCCGTATGAATGCATCCACAGAACTTTTCCATTCGCATCCAATTTTCCAACAAGGCAATCTGAGGTGGATGTCGGCCCGTGATGGCCTGTAATATCGCCATCTGCCGAGTTGCTGAAACCTGCGAAGACGCATCCGCCGCCCGGCGTAGTGGCAATGCCGTAACCCCAGTCCCGCTGCGACCCACCAAGCGTAACCGACCAATCTATCTTTGGCTGGCTCCTTGAGATATTAGGCAAAGCAGCGAACGATGCGGCTGTAAGAACGAGGATGACAAGTTTCTTCATAGTATCAAACAGAACACAACGTCTGGAATAAAATCACCGATCATGGCCTGTATCCACGGGAATTAACTATTCAGTTTAAAAACTAAGGGTGGCTTGTCAGATGAATCACCGAATTAGTACTCCCGGGCAATTCACCAAGTTGATAACCTATCAGATAGCCAAGCGCCAACGTCGTAACAAACGCAAACCCTGCAATGTTGAAATAAGCAAATAAACATGCAACAAGTCGAGTGACGAGTGAGAACCCTCGATCGGAATAAAATCGCTTGAGCGCATAATATAAGTAGATCAGGAACAACACGGATGCGATCACGATCGCAACACTTCCGGGAACCAACATAGATCCGATAAGAACGATAAGGCTGAATGCATAGAAATGAAATGAGAAGACAAGATGCTCGGCAAAGAGCATTCTGCGTTTCCAATAAATGATCTTAAGAAACAATGCAAAGATCGGCGTCGAGCCAAGCAGGAGAACATAGGGAGAGACCTCGATCACGAGTTTCAGCAATGTTTCCATTAGTTGCCTGGCCTGCTCTCCGTTCAGATTTCCCGCGTATATTTGAAACGAACCTTTAGAAGCAAGTTGCTTCTGAAATTCACCTTCAATGACATTCCTGAGATAATACCCCAATGCAAAGAACGAGACAAATGCGATCAGCGTATAAAGCCGCGCCGGGGAAAGATACCGCTTCCGACGGCCTGCCATGTATTCCATTGAGAGGAACCCAGGCTTGAATAGCAGCGCGGGGATCGTGCGGAAGAATTTCGAATCGAAAACGGCGAACTCGTGAAAGACCTCCTTGATATAATGCTTCACCGAAAAGAGGTGCATCTCCATTTTTTCGCCACAGTGAGGGCAAAATTCACCCACGCTCTGCGTGCCGCATTCCGGGCAGAGTTGCGGTTCGTTCGGCTCCGGCAATTCTATTTCTTCAATGGTAGCTTCGTCGTTTTGCATCATGCAAAGATACGAAGAATCTTTTTGAGCCGAAAAACTTCGACCTAATCTTTCCTCAAACTCGCGATCTCTCCTTTGGTCAGTTCGCGCCATTGGCCCGGTTCCAGGTCTTTCAGAGTGAGTGTACCGATGGCGGTGCGCACGAGACGAAGCGTTGGGTAGCCAACAGCAGCCGTCATGCGGCGCACCTGCCGGTTCTTGCCTTCGAGAAGCGTGAGTTCGATCCACGATGTTGGGATATTTTTGCGTACGCGGATGGGTGGGACACGCGGCGGAAACGCGGGTTCCTGTTCAAGCAAACGCGCACGGGCTGGCAAGGTGCGATAATTTTGTATTACAATGCCGCTCTCAAGTTTTGAGATAGCTTCTGCCGTTGGGATTCCTTCCACTTGAACAAGATAGGTGCGTTCGTGGCCGGTTCCCGGTTCGAGCATTCGTTTTATCAGCGGGCCGTCATTTGTGAGCAGGAGCAGACCCTCCGAATCGGCATCTAATCTTCCGGCGGCATAGAGGTCTGGCGGAAGGTTGAATTCCGCCAGTGTGCGCTGATTGGGAACCTCAGCCGTGAACTGGCTCAGGACGCCGTAGGGTTTGTGGAGGATGATGTAACGATGGGAGGCACTACTTCCATGCAGCATCATGCTGCGATCATTTTGCTGCAACTTTTGTATTTTTTCGAACCTGCGGGATGGAGCGCAATGGCTTCTTGCGATCCTCTTCTTTCGCTTTGCGCGTTTTTAGGAATTCGCTAAAGGCTTTTTCCTGCTCTGGAGTCAGTGAATCGCTCGCAATCCAAAGATCGACGCGGTCTAATTTTTTAAAATCTATCATAGTGCGAAATTCGGGAAGTATTGCCTCACAAGTGCGTTTGCCTCCTTCGTATCAATGAACATCTGATTGTAGGAAAATCGTTTTGCTCCAAGCATTTTCTCATAATGGGCCATCAATTGCGTTTTTGCAGTAAACGACACCGCCCCACCATAACCACATTCAAATAATCGTTTACAGGCAAATGCGATCAAATTTCCGGCGACGCCGGCATAGATCTTTTTCTGACCAATATTGAACGGCGCGTTCTCGACCAAATAAACAAAAACATGGTCATGTCGCTCGGTAAGGCTAATAAGCCCCTGAATGATGGAAGGATTTTGGCGTGTGACAATCTTGAAAACTTCTCGTTCCCTATCATGGAACTCGGATACCCAATCGAATAACCAATCGTCGTCCGCAAGATGGGCAAGCTCACCCAAGGTGACTCGTGAAATCTCCGTCTCGAATGTTTCTCCGGTCGGGACATTCTCGATCGAATTTGTGAGTTTATCGACCATGAAGCCGAGCTGGCGTTTGCGTTTTTGTGGTATGACTCAAAAATACGACGGAACCGCACGCCGCCACAGAAATGTATGCCATCGAACCCAAATACCATGCGAGGCCGTGAACTGGCTCAGGACGCCGTAGGGTTTGTGGAGGAGAATGTATTGATAGGAAAGCATTATCACTATTCAGAGTATGCGCCCCAGTGAACGCACACCACGCGAAGTGTTTGGTGTGCGTCTCCCCCGTCCTATGGCATTTTGATCTCGTCCTTGTATTGGGCCAGCACATCCTTCGCATTAAGTGATCCCGCTGGAAGCGAACCGTTGCCGATGGAGAATGTCTTGACGACCAGCGGATGCCAACCAGATTGTGCGAATTTCACACCGCTTTGCTTGGCTTCCCTGTCCGCACGCGCTTCCTCCGCCATCGCTTCGGGAGAGGCCGCCATGGCTACTCCGCCATTTTGAAGCCGCACAAAGGTATCCGTTGAGTCATGAGTCACGGTGAAGTAATCTCCACCGTGCTGCAGCGTCAGGTCTGCGACGCGATACATCGCCGCCGCATTCGCACTGGATTGACTGATCTGGCCTCCCCAGTATTCCACCGTGTAGATATTATGCACCGTGTCGACATGATCGCGATAACCACGGGCCATGTTCGCATCGTACGGGACATACATCGGTCGCGCAAGGCAGCCGGTCATCAAGATCAAAAGCAGGACGGGCCAGGGGAAGAAGTTTGATTTCATCGACATAACAAAACGATTGAATGAATATGAAGTGAAGAAGTTGACGCGTGATAAACAAACCCTTCGATGAAATTGTCCCAAGCTGCCACGGCGCAGGCGGGCAGAGGACTGTACCACGAGTTCACCGTGGCGGGAACCACAAATGCCAGGAACCCAAAGAGGGCGGTGTGAGCAGCATAAACCGAAAGCAGGAATTTCATAGCACTCCGCCAACAAAACGCAGTGGTGTGCGCGGTTGCTGTGAATTGGCGCAGCACGCCGCAGGGTTTGTGGAAGAGGATCTATTGATGAGACACTAAAGCAGTTGCCGCGAGTGCAGCACATTGATAATTTCAACGCGGTCACTCATCGTGCGATAAAGAATCCGGTATGGCTTCGCGAGAATTTCTCGCACATCAACTAACTCGTATTCTGGGACTATTCTTCCAGAGTTCGGGAACATCCGCAATTGTTCTACGGCATCAAAAATTTGTTGAATGACACTGGCAGCACCGGAAATAGATTCTTCAGCAATATAATCGTGGATCGCCCGAAGCCGGTCGATGGAGCGATTGGACCAAACGATCGTCATTTACGGCCGTTGAAGAGCTGCTTTACGTCTTCGTGGGATTTATACCGACCGGCTTCGAGATCGGCAACGCCGGATTCTATCTCTCGGCGCACGTAGATCTCATACATCAGATCGCTCCAGGTTGAGTTCTCCGGCAGTGCATCGATCAATCGTTTTGCTTCTTGTTTAATAGAGGTTGTTTGCATACTATTTCATAACCATTTCATCGCTATTTTGTTCCAATTCTGGCAACAAAACCAGCGGCATAGACCACCGTGGTGGGAACCACAAATGTCATGATACCAAAGAGGGCGGTGTGAGCAGCATACACCGAACGCAGTAATTTCAGAGCACACCGCCAACAAAATGCAGTGGGGTGCGCGGTTGCCGTGAAGTGGCGCAGCACGCCGCAGGGTTTGTGGGGCGCGCGGGCTGCCACAGCAGGAGGTTTCATAAACAAGCGCCATTGTATGATTGCACGGAACCTACAATAGGTGCCCGTGGTGTTCAATACCCTTTATACACGAACTCTGCCTCATATTCGGTGTTTACATTAAAAACTTAAACTGTTAATCACAATGGCATCACTTCGAGTTGAAATCGGACAAAAGGCGGACGGATTTGTTTTTCGCCTGGATCCGCGAAGCATACCTTCTTTGCTCGGAAAGAGCAAAAGAGCTTCACAGCTTCCCACCGTTTCGATTGGATTTGACACCAGGGCCGACTTTGAACAGATATATGGTCCTATTTACATGCATATCGCAGAGCTTCTTACCGGTCTAACCGAAGAAGAACTCGATAAGTTGGGGGTTGTCTTCGTGGATTCGGCAACGAATAAGAAAGTATATGCGCTGCCTAACTGATTAATGGCCTCTAATGAGTAAGAGTACACGAAAACCGAGACGGCCCGCTGGGAACGCGCATCTATACCTCGGGAAGGCAGGTCATCTAAGGGTGATGTCCGAATTCCTCCTTCGAGGATATAATGTTGCCACACCCGAAGTTGATGTAGGAGACGATGTCTACGTCGTTCAAGATGACTCAGGCAAATTATGGAAGATTCAGGTTAAGACCGCTACCGCTAATCCTTCCAAGAAGGGTTATTCTGCTCAAGTCAAAATGCCATTGAAGCAGCTAAGGCTGGTTCGAGATCCTGAAATCAGATACATTGTCGCAATCCGCGAGAAAAAGAACTGGCAACCTTACATCATTATCGGACGCCCGGATCTTTATACCCTATACAAACAGGAAGGAATTGGCTCGAGATCTGGCGCTTACGTAATGTTTCGCTTCAGCTTCGATAAAAGTAGCCAAAAGCTTAACCTTGGTAAAAGGGATCTTACGGGTAACATGGATAATTGGGAAGAATGGCCACTTATCAGAAAGTCAGCACCAAAATCTAAGCGCCCCAAAAAGAAGTAGAATATGAAACCAAGTAACATTGCCGGAATCATCTTTTCTACGACACGCCGGGTTCCCTGATTTAACGCTGGGCCGCTCAACGTTTAAATGCGCGGCTGTTGAGGATATGGCGGCGGAGCAGGGGAAATTATTGTAAATCACTAATTCTTATGGATCATTATCTATTATTACAATGCTTCGCATTCGACCCTCATGTATGGGGAACGGTACCAGAGTTAGTTGGCGCCGTTATTGCGATATGTTCATTAGGTTTCATTTTAAAACAGCTTCGAAGTGTTCAAATCAGCCTACAAACGTCCGCTTATGCGGTTCTTTGGAAGAACTGGATTGAAAT